>Ga0136622_10000750_pt1 | contig 13421 bp, 13 predicted proteins | sample AntDrymUQ4482106_2_FD_104803 | JGI IMG/M metagenome (GOLD analysis project Ga0136622, IMG submission 104803) | Polar desert sand microbial communities from Dry Valleys, Antarctica - metaG UQ448 (21.06) | ecosystem: Environmental > Terrestrial > Soil > Desert | place: Antarctica: Dry Valley...
CTGCGACCAGATCTCGGGCCGGCGCTCGCGGACTGCCCAGAGTCCGGCGACGCCCGCGGCACCGGTCTCGCCGCACGCGATGCCGTCTTGCGCGAGCCACGGGATGACCGTCTCGACGGCACGGTCGTCAATCGCGCAGAACGCCGAGACCCCGCCTAGCAGCGCGGGCAGCGCGATCTCCGAGACGACGCCGCAGTTGAGTCCCACCATCACGGAACGATGCGGCCCGCGCACCTCGACGGGCGACCGCGCGCGTGCGGCGGCCAGCGCACAGGCGGCGTCGGCCGGCTCGACTCCGAGCAGGAAGGGGTCCGGGAGCGCGCCGGCGGTCGCCGCCGCCAGAGCGCCGACCCCGATCTGCACGACGGCCAGGTCGGGCTCAGCGTCGAGTTGCTCTTCGAGCTCGGTGAAGATCGTGGCGTAGCCGTCGGAGACCCAGCGCGGGACGTCGGCGTATCCGGGCCATGACGTGTCCGAGACGATCTCGGTCTCAGGGCCGGCGAGCGCGCCAGAAGCGGCGACCGCGTCGTCGTATGTGCCGTCGACGACCTCGACCGTGGCACCTTCGGCCGTTATGGCCTCGATGCGTGCCGCAGCCATGCCGCGCGGGACGAGGATCCGCGCGTCGAGTCCGAGAAGCCCTGCCATGTGCGCCACCGCGCGGCCGTGGTTGCCGTCGGTCGCGGCGACGAGCTCGACCGGCGCAACCTGCGCGGCGACGGAGCGCAGCGCGGCCAACGTCCGCACGGGCTGGGCGAGGCCGGCTCGCCGGCACAGCACCCGGCATACGGCCCAGGAGGCCCCGAGCACCTTGAACGACGGCAGCCCGAAGCGGTCGAGCTCGAGCTTCGTCAGCAGCCGCGCAAGCCCGAGCTGCTCGGCCGTGTGCCGGCAGTCGACTACGGGCGTTGGGCGATACCCCGGCATCGAACGGTGAAACTCGGCGGGTGCGGCGTCACCGGGTGCAGCGACGCGCGTGGCTCCACGGCGGTCGTTGCCCAAGAAGTCGCGCAGGCTCGCTGCGGGGGAAGTGGTCATCGGCGCCCGAAGGGTTGCATGTCGCTTTCTCACCGTCCTCGACCAGGTCGAGAAGCAGCCTCGCTCGCGATCCCGGCCGGCACGCGCGGCGGGGCGGTGGTCGAGGGACTTCCCGGTGCGCGCGTGAGGCTTGGCGCATACTGAAGTCCGGGCGAAAAGGAGCCGGCATGAATGACGAGGGCATCACCGCACGGATCGAGCGACTCGTGGCCGAAGAGCACGAGCTCCGCGAACGCGAGCAACGCGACAACGCGGACGCTCGCGCGCTGGAACAGGATGCGGAGCGGTTGCGCGCGGTCGAGGTCGAGCTCGACCGCTCCTGGGACCTCCTCCGCCAGCGTCGCGCACTCCGGGAGGCCGGCGTCGATCCCGACCAGGCGAGCGCGCGCGACGCAGACACAGTCGAGGACTACCTGCAATAGGACTGGGGTGGCGCATCTCGCGCTCGACGAGGACCCGGCCCGGCGTCAGTGGGTGAGCACGACGCCGAGCCAGAGGACCGCGACGGACGTCAGGAAGACGCCGATGGAGAGCGCGCGCGCGTAGGGCGTGATGACAAGCAGTGCTGTGAGCACGCCGATCAGCACGAGCAGCATCAGCTTTGCCTGCAGCGCGTTGTCGCTCCAGCGCGAGTAGTGCGAGGCCGTCGCTGCGCCGGTCACGAGCAATATCCCGAGCGCGACGAGGCTTCCGACTCCGAAGCGCTTGGCGACCGCGCGCATGATGTCGTCGCTTGCGTCCAGCCGTCGAAGGTCTGGATCAAGAACAGGGCCGCCATCACGAAGAAGAACCACGCGCACGCGCGCTGCGACGGGGTCAGCGCGACGTCCCCGGGCGCGCGGAACGAGAGCTTGGCCTGCTCGCGGCCGTGCCACCCGAGGAGATACCATCGGCCGAATGCGGTGAACAGCAGGCCAATGCCGCCCAGGAGCGCGAATCAGCGACAACACCGACCAGACGACAACGTTGGCGGTCGGCTTGTTGTCGACGCGCGGTTCTGACGGCCAGTTGTTCGTGTACGTGTAGCTCTTCCCTGGCCGCTCGGTCGAGCCGGCCCACGCCGCCCACGCGAAGAACGCGGTGAGTTGGCGCAGCGCTTCCGGATCGTCGATCGCTCTCTTTCGCAGCCCGTGCCTCGTTGTCGGGTCGGAGAAGAAGCGCGTGTAGTGGCCGACGAGGCGCTCGAACGCGTCCGCCTGCGAAGGAGGTACTCCGCCGTGTAGTCCGGACCCAGGTAGGCCCCGTGGCGAACACCGACCCATAATCCATCAGCCCGTTGCTCAGGAACACCTGCTGGCCCTTCGAGATGTCCTTCGCGGTGTAGATCAGGGCGCCCTGCGGGTCTACCACGCGCGTCGGGATCGGCGGCTTCTGCGTGTACGTGCGGTAGGCCAACAGCCCAAGACGAAGAAGCCGAACAGCATCATCAGTGCGACGCCTTGAACCCACCCCTCGAGACCAGCAGAGCCCTTCGGTCTCCCGCCTGCACGCCGCCGCCCCTTCTGATGACGCTCGCGTTTGGCGGAATCAGTATCAGAGTCGCGATGGCTTTCACCGCCGAGCGGTGAATACTCGTGAGCGCGGAAGTTGGCGCCGATCCGCTCGCGCTGCCAATCCGCGCTCGGCTCTTCGACGCGTTGCTCGCACTCGGTCGCGCCGCAACGACAGGCGACCTGGCCGCGACCGTTGGCCGCCACCCCAACACCGTGCGCGTGCAGCTCCGGCAGCTTGAGCGCGCGGGCTTGCTCGAGCGTCGCACAGCCACACTCGCGATCGGGCGCGAGATCGCCCCCGACCCGGCAGGGCGCGACGCCGGCGAGGCGATCCGCCATGCGCTCGACAGGCTAGGCTTCGCGCCCTCGACCGAGACGCGGCCGGGCGGGATCTGCTTCGTGCTCGCTCATTGTCCCTACCGCGACGCCGCGCGTGAGAACCAGGCGGTCGTCTGCACCTTGCACCGCGGAATCACCCGCGGACTGCTCGACCGCCTCGCGCCGCACGCCCAGCTGACCGGCTTTCTCGCCAAAGACCCCGACACGGCCGGCTGCGAGATCACGGTTGCGACGGTTTGACGAAAGTGTCCGCGTGTATATCTGCTTGGCAATGGTGCACAGGGTCGACGTGACAAATCCCGCCGAGGGCGCCGAGGAAGCCGCGGTCGTGTCGGTCATCGACGAGCTCGTGCGGAACGCGACCGAGCACGCTGCGCGGAGGGATCGCGTCCGGACCCCGCGTCCGGCGCGTCGGGTGGCGGTCGTGGCGTGCATGGACGCGCGCCTTGACCTGTTCGCGATCCTCGGCCTCAAGCCAGGTGATGCTCACCTCATCCGCAACGCCGGCGGCGTGGCCACCGACGACGTCATCCGCTCGCTGACCATCTCGCAGCGCAAGCTCGGCACGCGCGAGATCGTCCTCGTCCATCACACCGACTGCGGCATGCTCACCTTCACCGAGGATGAGCTTCGCGCTGAGCTGCTCGCCGAGACCGGGATCAAGCCGAGCTGGGCGGCCGAGACCTTCACCGACCTCGAGCTGGACGTGCGCAGCTCGATGAAACGCATCCGCGCGAGCCCGTTCGTGCCCTACCGCGAGCACGTGCGCGGCTTCGTCTACGACGTGGAGGAGTGCGTGCTCCGCGAGACGTTCGCATAGCCGATCTCGCGGGTGCGGCTGGCGAACGGAAGGGCGGCTGGGGCTGCCGCCGGGCCTCGCACTCATCCGGCGCTCAGAAGTCGTCGCCGACCGCGTGCGCTTCGGCTCCTTTCGACTCGGCGGTCGCGCGCTGCTTGGTGTGCGGGGCCGCGCTCCAGGCGCTCCTGGAGCCAGGGCTTCAGCGCCGCGCCGTCGGGATTGCCCTCGAGGCCGTGGGTCTGCAGGCAGGTCACGAACGAGTCCTGGTCATCGACATCGCGTCCGTCGCCGGCGATCGCGGGCACCGCAACAGTGACCGCGAGCGCCGTGAGCGCCGCGGCGGAGGTGGACATCGTCGCGCTGCTGCGCGACTTCCTTTCCGTCGCGGGCTTCTGCGTGCTCCCCGCCGGTGACGCGGCTGCCGCCGTCGCGGCGCTCGCCGAGCACCCGGTCGACTGCGTGCTCGTCGAGGTGATGCTCCCGGGTAGTTCGGGCTTTGAGCTCTGCCGGCGCATCCGTGAATCCTCCGACGTCCCGCTGCTGTTCCTGTCCGCCCGCAGGCCCGGACCGGGCGCAACAGCGCTTCGTGCTCCGCGGGTCGACAGGAGGTGCTGCCTAGCGGCTGGCGGCTGTGGACGCCGGGCTTGGACGTCTACTCCGGATCGGCGGCGTAAGAGACGATCGAGCGGTCGATCAGCCACTCGACCGGCGCGCGGTCGTCCGTGAAGACCTCGCCTCCGGGCAGTGACGGCGCGAGCCGGCGCGCGGTCGCCTCGAGCACGGGGCGAACGCGCGGATCAACGTCGGCCATCGCGCTGCGCAGTCGGGTGGCGGAGGGCGGGCGATCGGCGGCGACGAGCAGCGTGTTGAACTCCGTGATGGGCTCGCGCATGACGAACGGGAACGTTTCGCGCAAGCCCGCCGAGAGCACCTCCTCGAGCTGCGTGGAGCCTTCGGGATGGCCGGCGTTGACGACGATGACGCCGCCGCGCTCGAGCCTGTCGCGTGCGAGCCGGAAGAACTCGCGCGTGGTCAGGTAGAACGGGATGTAGGGCTGGCGGTAGGCGTCTACGAGGATCGCTTCCCAGCGGCGGTCCGCGCGGCGCAGGAACGGCCGCGCGTCCTCGGTGTGCAGCCTCACGCCCGGCCGCTCGCGCAGCCCGAACCAGCGCCGGCCCAGCTCGGTCAGCTCGCCGTCGATCTCGACGCCGTCGATCTCCGTCTGCGGGAAGAGCTCGCCGTAGGCCCGCACCGTCGTGCCGGCGCCGTTGCCGAGGATCGCCATCGAGCGCGGCGGGCGCCCGAGAACGCTGATCGGCGTGGAGAGGTAGCCGTCCCAGACGTTCCCGGTGAGGACCGTGTCCCGCCGCCAGACCGAGTGGAACGCCTGGCCCTCGTTCAGCTCGAGCCTGCGCTCGCCGTTCGCGAGCTCGACGACGCGCGCGTACTGCTGCTCGGTTTCGCGCTCCTCGAGCACGCGAGCCCCGTCGGCCGGCTTCGTCACCCCCGTCGGCAACGCGACGAGCGCAGCGATCGCCGCGGGGACCAGCAGGTGCCGGCGCGACAAGGCGAGCGCCGAGACCAGCGCGACGGCGGCGGCGAAGATCAGGAAGGTGCGCTGCGTGCCGACAAGCGGGACGAACACCAGCGCGGCCAGGAAGGTGCCGAGCAGCGAGCCGACGGTAGACAGCGCGTACAAGCTTCCGGCAGTACGGCCGGCATCCTCGACGCGATCCACGCTCAGGCGGATCGCCCACGGCGAGACGGCGCCGAGCAGCAGCACCGGCACGGCGACGAGCGCGAGCACGCCGAGCAGCGACCCGAGCGCCGCGCCCACGTTGATGTCGTCGAAAGCGCGCACGGAGAGGTCGAGGAACGGGTCGGCCACGAGCGGCACGAGCGCCAGCAGCACGCTCGCGACCAAAACCCACCGCGCGAGCCGCTCCAGGTGAGGACGCTTGTCCGCCAGCCGGCCGCCGAGCCAGTAGCCGATCGACAGCGCCACCAGCACCGTCGCGATCGTGTTCGCCCAGACGATCGTCGAGGCGCCGAAGAACGGCGCCATCAGCCGCGCCGCGGCGATCTCGGCGCCGAGCGTCGATGCGCCAACCACGAACACGAGCGCCCGCAGCAGCCGCAGGTCGGTCGCGTCGCGGTGCACGTTGCCAGCCTAGAATACGGCCGGGTGGCGCTCCTCTTCGCACCAATGAGCGACGTCGAGCGCCGGCATCTCGCACGGGCCGGGCGGCGCCTCGCGACGCTCGACTTCTACCCGGCTCCGGTCAAGTTGGGGCGAGTGCGCGCCCTGCATGCGCCGTGGCTGTTCCGGATCCCCGGCTGCCGGCGCTTCGTCGGCTACGAGGCGGGCCCGCTGATCTTCACCCGCGACCCGCTCGACGAGGTCTCCAATGACCTGATCACACACGAGCTCTGTCACGTCTGGCAGGACCAGCACCGGCGCATGTTTATGTGGCTCTCCTACCTATGGCAGGGCTACCGGAACAATCGGCACGAGATCGAGGCGCGCGTCGCCGCGCGCCGCACCCGCGCGGTGCCCTGACGGGGCGACGCCCAGCGCCGGCGCCGCTACGGCGTCACGTTCGACGAGGGAATTCGTCTCCACGCTCCATCCAGCGGCATGCTTCACGAGGTAGCTCGCCACGGCGGTGCAGTAGCACGAGATCGCTGATCCCGGTTGGGATGACGGGCATCTGCTGCCCCGCAGGCCCGGCCGGCCGACTGGCGGATCAGTGCAGCAGCTCATGTTCGTACGGGTGGCCAGAAAGCTGCTGGCACCCGCCGTGGGTGACCATCCATCGTCTCTAGCTGCGACGGGCGCCCGGGCTCAAGGTCCGCGCAGCGACTTGAGGTCAGATACGGAGCGGTACTCAATCGTCGCGTGACGCTCGACGCCGGCTATACGCTGATCGACCTCGCACGGGTCAGGCACGCTCAGGGGCGCTTCGACGACGCGGTCACCGTGGCCGGCGAGGCGCTCGCCGATTTCCGCCGCCGCGAGGACCCTCGCGGCGTGGCGGGCTCGCTGCTCCGCCTGGGACAGGCGTACGCCGGGCTCGGCCAGGCCGAGCGCGCGCGCTCCGCGCTGGAGGAGGCACACGCGCTCGCCGAGCGCTGGGGGGTCGCGCTCTGCCCTCAGGGCAGCGGGACGAACCGTGCAAGGAACCAGCGCTCCGAGCGGGTGTCGTGACGCTGGCTGACGAACGACCCGTTGCACTGCCGCCATGGTCGGAGAACAGAGCGACGGCGACGTTCGTGTCGCCGAGCAGCTGCGGTGACCCGGAGTCGCCGAAGCAGAGCCCGCCCTCGAGCTGGAGCTGGCGGTGGGTGAGGGCAGCGAAGGATGTCGTCCTCGTCTGGCGGTACCCCTCGACGACGAACACCGGCGCGCCATCACCGCGCTCCGGATCGGCCCCGTAGCCGACGAGCCGGAACGAGCGGTGTCCCTGAAGGCGGTCGAGCAGCCTCGCCCGGGGAAGCTCGATCGGCGCGACGCCGGCGATGCTGTCCTTCGGGAACTTCACGACCGCGACGTCGTGCGCGAGGCGGTCGCCGTCGAAGCCCCGGGTGCATGACCGCGACACCGCCGCGAATCGCCGGCACGGTCAGCGGAAACGGGAAGTCGTCGGGGAAGATCCCGGGTATTGCGACCGGAGCCGCGGGGCTCCCCGGCTGCAGCGTGACGACCCACTCGGCGTCCGCGGGAAACGCCGAGATGCAGTGCGCGGCGGTGAGGAACGCGCGCTCGGAAAGCACTGAGCCGCTGCACAAGAGCGCCGGCGGCGTCGGCCCGGCGCCGTCGACGTCGAACCCCGAGCAGCCCGACGTGCCGGTCAGGTGCGCCAGTAGCTCCGCATCAGCAGCACGGCGACAGGCACGATCTCCACGCGGCCCAGCCACATCAGAGCGGTGCAGATCAACGTGGAGAGGTCGCTGAACGGCTCGAATGAGCCGTACGGTCCTGCGAAACCGAACGCCGGCCCGACATTGCCTATGCATGCCGCGGCGGCGCCGAAAGCCTCGAACGCCGCCAGGTCGGTGCCCCCGCGGCGGGCCTCGACCACGAGGCCGAGGCCACCAAGTGCGAACGTCAGCAGATAGAGCAGCACGAACACAACCGTTGAGCGCAGCGCACGCTCGTCGACCACCACGCCGTTCGCGCGCACCGGCACCACGGCCTCGCGGTGGATCGTCTGCTCGAGCTCTCGGCGCACCAGCTTGAACAGCAGGAGATGGCGGATGACCTTGATCGAGCCGCCCGTCGACCCCGCGGAGGCGCCGACGAACATGAGCAGCAGCAGCGTCATCGTCGCGAGTGGGCCCCAGGCGGTGTAGTCGGCGGTTGCGAACCCGGTCGTGGTCATGATCGCGACGGCGTGGAAGACTCCGGTGCGGAACGCCTCTTCACCGGACGCATAGCCGCCGGCCAGCAGCTCGAGGACGAGCAACGTCGACGCCAGCGCGAAGAAGGCGAGGTAGAGCCGCAGCTCCTCGTCGCTCTTGAGCACGTAGAAGTGGCGCTGGACCAGGACGCGGTAGAGCCGCAGGAAATTGACGCCCGCCACGACCATGATCACCAGGAGCACGTACTGGGTGACCGGGGCGAAGGCGGCCGCCGACTCCGTGCGCGTCGAGAAGCCGCCGAGCGCGACGACCGAGAGTGCGTGGGCGACCGCATCGTAGACACCCATCTCGGGGTCAAGACCTGTCCAGCCGACCAGCATCAGCGCCAGCATCGCGATTGCGGTCAGGCCCGCATAGAGCCGCCAGAGCCGTCGCGCCGTCTCGCGTATTGTCTCGGCGAACCGCTCGATCTCCGTCGGCCCGGCGAGTTCTGACTGCAGCAGCTGGCGCCCGCCCACGCGCAGCCTCGGCAGCACCGCGACGGCCAAGACGATGATGCCCATGCCGCCGAGCCAGTGGCTGAGCTGTCGCCAGAAAAGCATCGAGCGGGGCAGCTCCTCGATTCGCGGGACGAGCGTCGCGCCGGTGGCGGTGAAGCCGGAGAGCGCTTCGAAGTACGCGTCGACAGGGCGCGAGAGCTGAGGCACGGAGCCCATCACAAACGGCAGCGCGCCGAACGCCGGCACGAGCAACCAGATCAAGGCCACGACGAGGAAGCTCTCGCGCGGCCCGACGGCCGCCCCGCGCTTTTCGCCGGTGATCTGATCGAGCAGAAGGCCGGCTGCGCCCGTGAGGCCGCCCGCAGCCAGGAACGGCCACACCGGCTCGGCGTAGCCAACCGCAACCGCGGCCGGAACCATGAAAGTCAGCCCGACCCACTTGAGCACCCCGCCGACCAGGTCCAGCGCGCTGCCGAAGTCGATGTCGGTCAGAGGGTCCTCTCCACCAGCGACGCGCGGCGCGCCTCGACGAAGATGATCACCCGGTCGCCGGCGCGCAACACCTCAGTGCCATGGGGGAAGATGGCCCGGCCCTCTCGGATGATCGCGCCGATCATCGAGCCGGTCTCCGGCAGTTCGCGAAACGATCTGCCGGCCAACTCCGACTCCGCTCGAACAGTCAGGTCGAGCACCTCGAAGCGGTCGTCCTCGAGCATCGCGAGCTGGCGCATGCGCGGGTCGTGCGCGAATCGCACCATCTCCTCGGCCGTGATCTGGCGCGGATCGATGCCGACGTTCACGCCTCCCTGCTCGAAAACCTTCAGCGATCCCGCTTCATGGGCCAGCGCGATCGTCAACCGGACGCCGTATGCCTTCGCGAGCACCGCTGCAAAGAGGTTCTTCGGGTCATCGTTCATGGCGAATACGGCGGCGGCGGCCTTGCCGATGCGCTCGCGCTCCAGGAAGTCTCGGCTGCATGCATCGGCTTGGAACACGCGCGCCCGAGGAAGTGCCTCTGCGACGTGGCGGGCTTGCTCTGCACGGGCCTCGACGAAGCGCACCCGCAGCCCGCGGTCGAGCAGGACACCGCCGATCGTGGTGCCCATCCGTCCCGCGCCGAAGATCACGATGTCCTCGACCTGCTGCTCGTCGTGGGCGATGATCTGACTCCATTCTCTCGCCGCGCCGGGCGACCCGATGATGACGACGCGATCGCCGGGGAGGACCCGCTCCGCGCCGCGCGGCTTGATCAGGTCCCCGCCGCGGATCACGCCGACGACCTTGGAGTCAGGCGGGATGCTCGCCTCGCGCAACGTCCGGCCGATCACCGGCCCATCGGGCGCGCCCTCCGGCACGTCGAACTCGACGATCTGCACCTGGCCCTCGGCGAACACGTCCGTCTGGCGGGCAGCGGGGATTCCGACGATCCCGGAGATCGCGTTCGCCGTCTCGAGCTCGGACGAGATCATGAAGTCGACGTCGATCTCGTTCTCGCGCCACGCCTCCAGGTACTCAGCGCTGGTGGTGCGCACGATCGCCAGCGCGGATGAAAGCCGCTTGACGTGCATCGCGCAGACCAGGTTGGCCTCCTCGCGCGAACTGCACGCGAGCAGCAGCTTCGCGTCCTCCACGCCTGCATCACGGAGTACGTCGCGCGTGGTTCCGTTGCCCTCGACGATGCGCACGTCGTAACGCTCGGACAGCATCGCCAGCCTTGTGCCATCTAAGTCGATCACAGTGACTTGGTGCTCCTCGTAGAGAGCGTCCACGACCGCGCGGCCGACGTTGCCTGCACCGAGCACCACGATCTTCATGGCGTCAGCGTAGGCAAGACGGTTCGGTCGGACCCGCGCGCCCAACTCGTCGACACGCCCAAGGCCGGCTTACGCTTCCCGCCGGGACGCTGGACGGCCTCATCGCCTCCACGGCGAGCCGGCAGAGGGATGGTCGCAACGCCATCGTCGATCAGCGGCGCAGACCTGACCCGTTCGTCCCGAGCCGGCACTTGTGAGTGGCCTCCCGAGTCCCCCGAAGCGACGACGCCCTGGGAACGCGAAAAGCCTCGGCACACAAGGCTTTCCGAAGTGCGCCGATGAGGACTCGAACCTCCACCCGGTTATCCCGGACCAGGCCCTCAAACTGGTCAGGCAAGTGTCATATCCGTCTTATGCGTCCATATCGTCCGATGCGTCGAGGGATCTGGACGTAATGGTGCAATGGACGGAGAGGATGTTGCCACGGCTTTCTAGACCCTCACGGCGAGGCGGCCTTAATCCGTTGCCGGCGCCTGCGAACTTGCATTCACGCAAGCGCAATGTGTCGGGGAACGGCGGTGATGGGTTCGGCGGCGACGGCGCCCGCTAGGGCATCCCAGCGAGGTCCGCCTGAGGGCCAGAAGTTCGCCAGCGCTGTCTTCAGCTTCGGGCGCCCAATCGCTTTCAGGAAGGGGCCGTCGTGGTACTCCGCGAACTTCTCGCCCTCCAGCGGGCTCGTCCAGAGGAGCGACGGTCGAAGCTTCGCCAGTGAGGGCAAGGCGTTCAGAACTGCCTCCGTGAGCGCGCACTGCCGCCGGTTGACATAGAGCTGCGCTTGCAGCTGACTCTTCTTGTAAGCCCGCCCGTGCTGATCAGTCCGTTTTCGCCACAGGGGAAGCATCGCATCCTCTTCGTTCCAGCGGCCGGGGCGTTCTCGATTCATGCGTATCGGCGCGCACAGGACGCGTCTTGTTCCTCCCATCCGCCGAGCCAGCGGTGATACGTGTTCTCGCTGACCTCCAGCGCCTTGGCGACCTCCGGGATCGTCTTGCCCTCGCCAAGCATCCGGTCGGCCTCGCGCAACTTGCGGATCACCTGCTCCGGCGTGTGCCTACGTCGCTTCACGTGAGTTCCTTCCTCGCCCATGATCGTGGGCGGGTAGAACTCTCACAAGCACCGGACCGAACTCAGGGGGTCACGCCAGGGGTTCGGACGATGCCTTCGGTGATCAGTTCGCGCGCGACATGTCGGATGTTGGGCGTGGATGCCCGATGTGGAAGCCCTGCGCGTAGTCGACGCCGTGTTGGTGCAGCATGTGGATCGTCTCGTCGTCGGCGACCGACTCGGCGATCGTCTTGATCCGGAGGCCGCGCGCCACCTCAACGATCGCCTTCACCATGTGCTTGTCGAAGTCGCTACGGGGCAGGTTGTGGACGAACTCGCCGTCGAGCTTGAGGTAGTCGACCGGCAGGTGCTTGAGGTAGTAGAACGAGCCGAAGCCGGTGCCGAAGTCGTCAAGCGCGAGTCCGCAGCCGAGCCTGCTCAGGCCGTCGGCGAAAGAGCTGGCCTCGGGCATGTTCGCGATCGCCGCCGTCTCGGTGATCTCGAAGATCAGTCTCGATGGATCGACGGAGGCGTCGGTGAGTTCGGTCTCGATCAGTCGTGTCAGCTGGGGGTCGCCGGCGATCGACGTGCCCGACAGGTTGATCGCGACCGGCAACGCGTTGGGATCGCGCTGGTCGGCGATGACGCGTATCGCGCGGCCAACGACCCAGCGGTCGATCTCGTGAATGAGGCCCAGCCGCTCCGCGGCGGGAAGAAACGCGCCCGGGGCGATGAGCTCGTCGTCGTCGCCTCTCATGCGCAGCAAGAGCTCGCCGTGAGAGACCCTGCCGGTCGACAGATCAAGTATGGGCTGCCAGTGCAAGACGAAACGGTCGTGATCCAGCGCGTCGCGGATGCGTTGCGCCCACGCGTGCTTCGCGGTCGCTCGCGCCACATGCCCTTCGGCGAGCGTGTAGGTGACGACCCGGTCGTGCCCGCGGGCCTTGGCCTCGTACATCGCGAGGTCGGCGGCCACGAGCACCTCGTCCGCCTCGGCCCCCTGCGACTCGAAGAGGGCGACGCCGATGCTGGCCGTCGAGCGGTGTGGCTGGCCTTCGATTACCACCGCGCACTTGCGGAGCACGTCAAGCAGTTGTGCCGCAGCCGTCTGCGCCTCCTCGCGGCCCGCCGATCGGAGCAGAACGCCGAACTCGTCGCCCCCGAGCCGCGCCACGCTGTCGGTCGACCGAAGACGGTCGACCAACACTGCCGCGACCTCGATGATCAGCGCGTCCCCCGCAGCGTGACCACCGGTGTCGTTGACCAGCTTGAAGTTGTCGAGATCAAGGCATGCCACGGCGCCACGCGACTCGTACCGCTGCGCGCGGGCGAGCTCGAGCGAGAGCTCTTCCTCAAAGCGACGGCGATTGAGCAGGTTGGTGAGTGGGTCGTGATCGGCCAGGTGTCGCAGGCGCTGCTCGTAGTGCTTGCTCTCGGTGATGTCGCGCGAGATGATCGACGCCGAGACGATCCTGCCGTCGGTGTCTCGCACCGGGGACATCATCAGCGACACGCTGACCGTCGTGCCGTCTTTGCGCACGCGCTGGGTCTCGAAGTGATCGACGAACTCCCCGGCGAACATCCTGCGCAGGATCTCCTGCTCCTCGTTGCGCCGTCGCGGCGGGATGATGAGGCTGATCGACTTGCCGATGGCGTCCTCGGAGCTGTAGCCGTAGAGTCGCTCGGCGCCGCGGTTCCAGCTGGTGATCACGCCGTCGCGCGACTTCGTGAGGATCGCATCGTCGGATGAGTCGACCACGTTGGCGAGGAGCTCACGCGCCGAGCGCGCCTCGACCTCCTCGGTCACGTCCTGCGCGGTCCCGATCAGCTTCACCGCGTCACCGTCGTCATCGAGTACCGTCTTCCCGGTGATCCGCAGCACGCGCACGCCGCCATCGCGGCGCACGGCGCGGCACTCGAGGCCGAATCGGCCGCCGTCACGCACAGCCCGCCCGATCGCCTGCTCGAACACGCGGCGATCACCCTGGTGAAGAGCGGCGACGATCAAGTCGAGCGTGACGCCGGGGGCATC
>Ga0136622_10000751_pt1 | contig 13420 bp, 16 predicted proteins | sample AntDrymUQ4482106_2_FD_104803 | JGI IMG/M metagenome (GOLD analysis project Ga0136622, IMG submission 104803) | Polar desert sand microbial communities from Dry Valleys, Antarctica - metaG UQ448 (21.06) | ecosystem: Environmental > Terrestrial > Soil > Desert | place: Antarctica: Dry Valley...
AGGCCAGGTGCTGTTGCGGGACGAGGTGATGTCCGGGCCTGGCCGCAGCGTGCCACCAGAGGACCGCGACGTCGGCGTGGTCTTCCAGCACTACGCGTTGTGGCCACACCTGACCGCCGTCGACACGGTGGCCTACCCCCTGCGCCGCCGCGGCGTCGGGGCTCGAGAGGCGCGCCGCGCGGCGACGGCGCTGCTGGCGCGGGTAGGTCTTGACGAGCTGGGAGACCGACGCCCGGCCGAGCTGTCCGGAGGGCAGCAACAACGCGTCGGGCTTGCTCGCGCCCTGGCGCGGGAGCCGTCCCTGTATCTGTTCGACGAGCCCACCGCCCACCTGGACACGGCGCTGCGGGCGTCGTTGACCGAGGAGCTCACCGAGCAGCGCCGCCAGCGTGGTGCGGCCGCGTTGTACGCCACTCACGACGCGGCGGAAGCGCTCGCGGTGGCCGACCGGGTCGTGCTGCTGCGCGAAGGTCGGGTCGCGCAGGTCGGCCGGCCGGCCGAGGTCTACGAAGAGCCAGCCGACCTGTGGTCCGCGGCGCTGACGGGGCCCGCCTCGATCCTGGACATACCCGCCGGCGAGGCGGTCTCGGGCAAGGTGACGCTGCGCGTCGGCGAAGAGACGGTTCGCGTGCCCGGGGGCAGCGTCGGCGGGCTGCGGCCTGGCGGCGGGGCCGTGTTGGTGCGTCCCGAGTGGGCCGGGCTTGGGGGGCGACTGCCCGGGGTGGTACGCCAGGTGCGCTACCGCGGTCCCTACACCGACTACCGCCTGCGCACGCCGGCGGGCGCGGTCGACGTGCGCGGTGCCGGGACCCCGTCGGCCGCAGTCGGCGACGCGGTCACCTGGGACCTGCAACGGGTCTGGATCAGCGCCCGCTGCTGAAGGCAGCATTGTCGGCGCCACAGGCGCCGGCCTGCCTGCGGCCGCTCCGCAGCCTCCGGTTCGCCGGTACTCTATCGAGCCATGGGAGAATCTGCGGCTGGCGATGCGACCGCGCCCGAAAGGCTGTTCGTCGACCTGTCGCACTGGCGCAAGATCGCCGTCTCGGGCCCCGGTGTGCTGGTCTGGCTGGGTGCGCTCGTCACCGCCGACCTGTCTGACGTCGCCCCTGGCCGCGCGGTGCACGCGCAACTGACGCCCGCCGCAGGGGATCCGGACATCCGTTTCACCGTGGCCGCGCCCGGTGGCAGCCTGCTACTGCTGCAGGACCCAGAAGGCGCTGCGGTCGACGCAGCGCTGAGTCCCCACGCCGCCCCGGCCGACATCGTTGTGCAGGACCGCACCGCCGAGTTGGCGCTGTTCGCGTTCCCGGGCCGCAGCCGACCCCCCGACGCCGCGGGCACCGCCTTCTCGGTCCCGTCGTGCCTGGGCACCGGCGTGGACGTGCTGGCAATGGCCGACGACCACGACCGGCTCCTGTCCTCCCTGCAGCGCCGGTTCACGGCGATGAGTGCCGTGGACGCGACTCAGCCACAGACAGGCCTCGCCGGCCTGACCTGACCGCAGGGCGCGAGCCCGAGCGCTCAGTGGCCAGTCGGCGGCAAGTGCCCTTCGCTGGTGATCGACTCCAGCGGGTTGACGCCGCTGGCGAACCGGGCGGTCGACGTGCCGACCGGACGGTCAGCGCCTTCCTCTTCCTGGAAGATGCGGCCCTTTTCGGTCAATCGCAGTGCCCGTTTGTTGCCCTGCGCGTTGATGCTGTGCCCCACGTACTTCGCGCCCTTCGACGGCTTGTAGATCGCACCGCCCTTGCTGCGTGAGGCGGCCTGCGTGTCCCTTCCCTCGAAAGCCCGGTTGCCGCCCTGGGTCAGCTCTGGACCGGTTTCACCGGAGTCGGGCGCCCAGCCATGCTGGTCCTCGCTCGGCGGGAACGGTGACACCTCCATGTCGCCTTGATTCTCGTCGCTGTCGCCCAGCGACTTTTTGAAGCCCTTGTCACGAGCCATGGTTTTCTCCTTTGCCGGTGCTGTCAGCATTCCCAACTTTGGGTGGACGACGCAAGTGTCATGTGCCGACGTCGGTGAGGAACGCCAGCGCGGCCTCGGCCTCCTCCTTGTCGATCTTGGACAGTGCGAACCCGAGATGGATCAGCACCCAGTCGCCGGGTGCCACCTGCTCGTCGGACAGCAGGTCCATGTTGATCGCCCGCTGTGCACCCTGAACGTCGACCGTGGCCAGGCCAGGCTGGTCGGAGCCCATCTGTATGACCTCACCTGGGATCCCTAGACACATACTGCGGCTCCTTGCTTCAGTTCTGTGCGCTACGTGAGCGTTCGGGAAGGGCGAGCGAGATCGACTCCAACAGTAGTTCGTCGCCGCCCTCGATGGCGACGTCGGTGCCGCCGCATGCGGCACACACACCGTAGGGCTCATCCAGCTCTGCCCGCCAACCGCATGAGCCGCAGGTCGCGTGCACCGGCATCACCACGAGATCCACCGCCGCATTTTCCGCGACAGTGCCGGCGGCGACCATCTCGAACGCCTGATCCAGCGCCCCTGCGTCCACGCGGTGCAGCGCGCCGATCTGGACGCGCACTCGGGTCACGGGGCGCCCGGCCGCCCGTGCGAGGACGGCGTCGAGGATGCCCTCACACAGCCCGAACTCATGCATACCGGGTCACAGCTGTTTGCGGCAAAGCGGGCAGGCGAGTTTCACATCGCCTTGATCCGCAGGTACCGGCGAAGGTCGGGAATGTTGACGGCGACGAGCGCGACGATCGGGGCGAGCAGCAATCCGAACAGGACACGGCGCATGTCAGTGCTCCTTTGCGATTTCGAGGTCGAGCTGTTCGGTCAACAGCTCGCGGATCATCACCACGGCGGGATCAACAGCAGCAGCCACGGGCTCGCTGAGGCCGATGCCCTCGCCGGTGTGGGCGGGTTCGCAGGCGACGACCAGCGTGCGGGCCGGAGCCTCCTCCAGCGTCCGCAGCAGCGAGAACACGCTGGTCGGCTCCATGCCGTGCGCATCGACAAGGCCGGCCGTCGCGGGACTGTTGGGCAGCGTCATGAGGTCCGGCTCGATCAGCGAGACCGTTCCCGGGGCCATCCCGTGGGGTGCCGCGTCGATCAAGACCAGCACGTCGTAGCCGTCGAGCAACTCATAGGCCAGATGCACCCCGCGGATGCCGAAATCGACGACCTTCGTCCCAGGGGGTAGGGGCTCGGCGGTCAGGCGGCGGGCCACCTCAGTGCCGAAGCCATCGTCGCCCAGGAAGATGTTGCCAACCCCGGCCACCAGGACGTTCACGGTACATCCTCCAGCGGCACCACTTCATCCGGTGAGAAGTAGCGGTAGCGGCCGAGGGCGTTCTGCAACTCCGCGCCGGGATCGTCGACCAGGGTGACCGCCAGGTGCACGTTGTCGTCGACGTCGAACAGCACGGCCTCGACCGTGCCCTCCCGGCCTTCCAGGAACATGTCCTGGGCGTCGGAGCGGCCGCTGGGCGCGAGGCGCACCCGGCTGCCCTTGGAGACCGCGACGGTCCCGACCCACACGCTGTCGGTGTCCGGTGCCACCGATGCGTCGGCGCCGGGGTCCCACCACGGCTGCGCAGCTGGCTCAGACGCCGGCCGCACCGACCGCACGGCACCATGCAGCCGCTCCCAGATGTCGGGCGGGAGCGTGTCGACGCGGTCCATCAGGTCGGCGGCGCGCGGGTCGGTGGCCCGCGCCTCGCGCTTCTCCTCGTCGGTCAGTGTGAGCGTGCGCAGCATCAGGATCTCGTCGATCTCGGTGCCGTCGAACAGGTCGCCGGGACTCTCCGCGGCGATCTCGGGATAGTCGTACAGGATGATCGGCGATGACAGGACAACATCGCGGCGTCCATCCGGACCGACGAGCACGGGGAAGGCGCCTTCATTCCGGCACGACGCGACGCCCGGGCGGGCCCACTCCGGCGGGTCCAGTAGCGACACGAAGGCGCCGTTGGTCACTGCCAGCAGGGTGTGCGCGGCGATGAATGCGCCCCGCAGCGCCTCCTCGCGTCGGGACGAGTCGCTGCACGCCGTGACGTTCTCGACCTGCAGACGTGCCTTGACGAGGTTGTAGAAGCCCGGTCCGGGGATGTCCACGCGCTCGGCGGCCATCCGGATCTGGCCGCAGACCTCCTGGCGTTCCCGCACGATTCGCCCAGCCAGCGCTCCAGCGGCGTCCCGCACCTCTTCGACGCTGCGATCGGCGGGCAGCACGATCGGCACGGTCCGCTCACCGGCCAGCAGGTCGGCCACGGCGACCACCGTGGTGGCCTCCCGCACGGTGCCTTCGTCCCATCCCAGCAACTCGGTCCCGTCCACGGTCATGGACGCCACGGCTTCGAAGTCCTCGCCGACGGCTCGTTCGACCTTGCGGGCCTGGACCTGCAGGCAGCGGACCACGACGTGCAACGCCGCGTCGTCGCCCGGCTCGAGCAGGACCTCGGTGTGCGACGACCACGCCTCGGACACCTGCGCCATGGCCCAGTCGCGACCGAACAGCACCCCGAACTGCCAGCGCACCTGGTTCTTCGCCGCCGACGCCCGGTAGGGGTACAGCAGGTACCCCTCGAACAGCACCGCGTCGGCGATGGCTCGGCCGGCCTCGACGCCAACCGGATCTGGGGCCGTCTCAGCCACCGTCCTCCCCCACCTCCTTGAGCAGCCGCTGGACCGCGTCGTCGAAGCTGAGCAAGGTGTGCCGCGACTTGAAGCGACCCAACGCATCGAGCGTGTCGGTGGGCAGCCGCAGCCAACCACTCCCCGGGAAGTGCAGGTCCATCATCTCCCGCCACACCGCGACCGGAAGGGGGTAGCGCTCCTCCTTGTCCCACGGCACCTGCTGAACCGAGAAGCCGGTGTCACCCTTGCTGAACACGGTCCCGGAGAACAGCAGCAGCAACGGGACGTTGCCCTCCTCGAGGCCGGCGAAGTACTTGCCCGTGGCAACCTCGAGATCGTAGCTGCACGGCACCGGCAGGTCGACTTCGACGCTGCCGGAAAAACCCGGCACCATCTGTGTGACGTAGGTCAGTTGCAACGGCTTGAGCGTGTCGCCCCATCGCGACGGATGGCCGAACAGATCCTCCAACGCCCCCTCCTCCGCTGGCGTGTAGCGACGCCGCGCGGGCTCGATCCGCAGCTGGCAGCGCAGCGCGATGGCGGTGACCTTCGCCCCGGTCGTCTCGGCGATCCGCAGGCGAAACAGCAACGTCGGCCCCACGGCGTAGCGGTCCGGCTGGGCACCCAAGCAGTCAAAGACGAGTTCAGGCATCGTCGTGCTGCACGCGGTCGCTGCGGTCGCGCAGGTCCGCAAAGAACCTGGCGATGTCCTCCCACGCCTCCTGACCGCCGTCGAAGCCCTTCCAGTGCAGCCGCACCGTGCCGACCAGCTCGTAGCAGGCGTCGATCGGCACGAGGTAGCCGGCGAAGGTGTCGTCACCGCGCTCGATGAGCAGGGCCTCGACGTCGGGCAACAGATCGGCGAAGGCGGGGTTGGCCGCCATCACGTCATCCCAGACGTCCAGCTCGAGCAGCGACTCCGTCGCTCCTCCGGGACTCGGGTAGAACGCGACGTAGCGCTCCAGCGTGGAGTTGAAGAAGACGAAGGTCATCGCGACGGGGATCTGCAGCATGTCCCACTGGGCCGCAGACAGGCGGAACGAAGGATCGTAGCGATGCCGGTCGTCTACGGCGCGGAAGCGCCCCTGGGCGGCGCCCTCCGGGGTGAACAGCAGCCAGCAGCCCCGGCAGGTGCACAGCAGCTGCCGGCTGTCGGTGTTGACGACATGGGGATGCGCGTCGCCCAACTTCTCGCCGCACATCTCGCAGACCTCGCCCGCCACGACCTTGGGGGCCGGCTCCAGGAACCGCCGCAGCATTCCCAGATCGGTCATAGCACCGCCGGGCAAGCCACTTCCGCGTAGGGGTGCAACGGCTCGATCTGCAACAGGTTCGGTGCAGGCGCCGGCTTTTCGACATCCTCGACGGCGACGCGGACCACCTCGGGGGCAGCCTCGACGATCGCGCGCTCGATCGACTGCTTCACCGTCACCGACGAGGAGGGGCAGCTCGAGCAACTACCCTCCAGCTGCAGGTGCGCCACCCCCTCGGCGTCGATACCCAGATAGGTCACGCCACCGGCATGCGAGCCGAGGTACGGCCGGACCTTCTCGAGCGCCTGTTCCACGCGAGTCTCGACGTCGACCGGGTGCAGGTCGTGCAGCACCAGCAGACTGCACACCAAAGGATCGGCGACGAGCCGGTCAAACACCGGCCCGCCCTCCTCACCCATGCCGTCGACGATGCGCGCCAGGCCGGCGCCGTACAACTCGAGCAGCAGGCGCACGACCTCCTCGACGCGCTCGCGCACGGTCGGATCACCGATCGTGGCGAGATCGTCGAGGAGCACCTCGATGCGCTGGACGGCGTTGCCGGGATCGGTTGCCTTCATCTAGGAGGCCGGGGTGATGCCGTTGCCGGTCGGCGAGTGCATCGTGCGCAGCGTCTTACCGTCGCCCAGATACATGTGCACGCCGCACGGCAGGCACGGGTCGAAGCTGCGGACGGCGCGCATGATGTCGATGCCCTTGAACCGCTCCGGCGGGTTCTCCTCAAAGATCGGCGTGTTCTGCACCGCGTCCTCGTAGGGACCTGGCGTGCCGTAGGTGTCGCGCACGCTGGCGTTCCATGGCGTCGGTGGGTACGGGTGGTAGTTGGCGATCTTGCCGCCGCGGATGACCATGTGGTGCGACAGCACACCGCGGACGGCCTCGGTGAACCCACAACCGATCGCCTCGTCGGGGACCTTGAACGGCTCCCAGGTCTTGGTGTGGCCGGCGCGAATCTCCGCCAGCGCCTGCTCGATAAAGTGCAGCGCGCAGGCGGCGGCGTAGGCCTGGAAGTACGTCCGGGCGCGGTTGCGCTCCAGCGCATTGCTCCCGCGCTCCGGCGAGGGAATCTTCCACTCGAAGCTGGCTTCGGGCTTGGTGGCCGTCTTCGGGAGGTTGATGACGACGCTGTTGCCGGTCGCCTTGACATAGCCGATGTCCACAAGGTTGGCCAGCGCCGTGGACCACAGCCGTGCGATCGGTCCACCGCCGGTGTCCAGCGCCAGGTGGTCCTTGCCGTCGAACCAGCGCGGCGACATGACCCAGCTGTAGTTGTTGTCGAAGTCACGCTTCTGCGGTCGGGGGAGCGTGTGCTGGTTCCACGGGTGACGCGCGTCCACCGGGTTGCCCAGTGGGTCGCGGTCGACGAACGTCTCCTGACCCACCCAGTCGTCGTAGAAGGAGCTGCCGAGCAGAATGCGGATGCCCAGGTTGATGTCGACCAGGTCGGTGGTGACCAGCTTGCCGTCGACCACCACGCCGGGCGTGACGAACATCTTGCGTCCCCAGTCCGACATCGTCTCGTAGCGGAAGTCGCAGTGCTCGGGGTCCTGGAAGCTGCCCCAGCATCCGAGCAGGGTGCGACGCTGACCGACCTTCTCGTAGCCGGGCAGCGCGTCGTAGAAGAAGTCGAACAGGTCGTCGTGCATCGGGACGACGCGCTTCATGAACTCCACGTAGCGCATCAGCCGGCTGAGGTAGTCGGTGAACACCTGCACCGACGCCACCGTCCCGATGCCACCCGGGTACAGGGTTGAGGGGTGGACGTGGCGGCCCTCCATGAGACAGAACATCTCGCGGGTGGTGCGGCTGACCTGCAACGCCTCCCGGTAGAACTCACCCTCCAGCGGGTTCAGCGACCTCATGATGTCGCCGATGGTGCGGTAGCCGTGCTCGCTAGCGTGCGGGGACTCGGTGTTGTTGGCCTTGTCGAGCACGCCGGGGTTGGTCTCGCGGACCATCTTCTCGCAGTAGTCGACCCCGACGAGGTTCTCTTGGTAGATGTTGTGGTCGAACATGTACTCGGCGGCCTCGCCGAGGTTGATCATCCACTCACCGAGCGCCGGCGGCTGCACCCCGTAGGCCATGTTCTGGGCATACACCGAGCAGGTCGCGTGGTTGTCGCCGCAGATGCCGCAGATGCGGCTGGTGATGAAGTGTGAGTCGCGCGGGTCCTTGCCCTTCATGAAGATGCTGTAGCCGCGGAAGATCGACGAGGTGCTGTAACACTGGGCCACGCGCTTGGCCTTGAAGTCGATCTTGGTGTAGATGCCGAGGCTGCCGACGATCCGGGTGATCGGATCCCACGACATCTCGGTGAGCTCGCCCGTCTGATCGGGTACGGCCTCGCGGGTTGGGTCGGTCATCGTCATGTCGCTGTCCCCTTTGCCGTTACCACGTCGGCCGGTAGCCGGTTTTGATCTCGCGTCCGGGTGTGCGCCACTCGGGTTCCTTGTCCACCGTCCTGGCGGTGACGCCGCGCAGCTTGCGGATCAGCGTGCCGTAGGCGGTACTGGCAGCCGTGGACACCGTGCTGCCGGGCGGCTCGTCCATGAACGGCATGAACTTGTCCGGGAAGCCCGGCATCGTGCAGGCGATGCAGATGCCGCCGACGTTGGGGCAACCACCGACCCCGTTGATCCAGCCGCGCTTGGGCACGTTGCACTTGACCACCGGCCCCCAGCAGCCGAGCTTCACCAGGCACTTGGGTGATCCGTACTCGACGGCGAAGTCGCCCTGCTCGTAGTAGCCAGCCCGGTCGCACCCCTCGTGGACGGTCATGCCGAACAGCCAGGTCGGGCGCAGCATCTCGTCGAGCGGGATGGTAGGCGCGGCTCCGGCCACCTGGTAGAGCAGGTACAGGATCGTCTCGGACAGGTTGTCCGGCTGGACCGGACAACCGGGAACGTTGACGATGGGCAGTCCGGCCTTGGACCGCCATTCCCATCCCAGGTAGTCGGCGACCCCCATCGCACCGGTCGGGTTGCCCGCCATCGCGTGGATGCCGCCGTAGGTCGCGCACGTCCCCGCCGCGATGATCGCCGTGGCCTTCGGCGCGAGGCGGTCGAGCCACTCGCTGGTGGTCATCGGCTGGCCCGTGGCCGGGTTGTTGCCGAAGCCACACCAGTAGCCCTCCTCTTTGAGCGCCTCGTTGGGGATCGACCCCTCCACGACGAGCACGAAGGGTTCCAGCTCGCCGCGGTCGGCTTTGAAGAACCACTCGATGAAGTTGTCGGCACCCTGGTGGGGGCCGGACTCGAAGTCGATCAGCGGCCAGTGCACCGCGACCTTGGGTAGGCCTGGCAGTCCACCAAGGACGATCTCCTCGATGCTCGGCTGGGTCGCCGCCGTCAGGGCGATGGAGTCGCCATCGCAGCTGAGTCCGGCGTTGATCCAAAGGATGTGCACAACCGGTTCTTCGTCGGCACTGCCGCCGGCATCCGGGTCGATCCGTTCCGTGGTCGAGACGCTCAAAGGAGTCCACCTCCGCTAGGCTGGGCGTTCGGTGAGGAGCCCGGCCAGCCTGGTGTCCGACTGCCGACCGTGCGCGTAGGAAAGCACAGCCGTCGGCGCCCGTAAAGGCCTAAGAGAGACCAACCTCCCGGCCGAGGAAGCGTGCGCAGCTTGTTCGCGACGACGGCCACCCGTGGGATCGGCAGCTTCGCGGGCGGAGAATCCATAGCCCAGCGGCCCTCGCGGTCGAACCACCTGCCCTGGCGCGCCCCCGATAAACTGGATGTTGTGATTGATCCTGTGGGGACGGAGCGGCTGAGAGCAGCTCTCGACCTTGCCGAAGCAGGGGTCGCCGTGATGCGCCAGAACCTTCGACGTGCGCACCCCGACGCACCCGCCGAGCACATCGAGCAGTTGCTGCGCAAGTGGATCGGCCGGCGGCCAGGCGCAGAGAAGGGAGACTGCCCGGGGCCGCCTCGGCGGCTGCGGGAGGGGTGACGCTCGACTCGGCGCTCCGGCGCACTGTCACGGAGCTTGCCCACCTGGGCGCAACCTGCGCGTTGGTCGGCGGGCTCGCTGTGTCGGTGCGGACCGAGCCCAGGTTCACCCGCGACATCGACCTCGCAGTGGCGGTTGCGGACGACCGGCAGGCAGAGCGCCTCGTGCGATCGCTCGTCGGCGGCGGCTTCAGCCTCAGTGCAGCTGTCGAGCAGGCAGCCGCAGGGAGACTGGCTACGGTGCGGCTGCGGCCAGAGGGCGGGGACGCCGACGTCGTGGACCTCCTGTTCGCGTCGTCGGGCATCGAGCCCGAGGTCGTCGCCGCCGCAGACCCGTTGGAGGCCCTGTCCGGCCTCAGGGTGCCAGTGGCGCGGACCGGTCATCTGATCGCCCTGAAGCTGCTCGCCCGCGATGATGAGCGCCGACCACAAGATGGCATCGATCTGCGGGCACTGGCGGTCGTCGCCGACAACGGCGAACGCAGCCTGGCACTCTCCGCATGTGAAGCGATCGCCGCGCGCGGTTTCGCTCGCGGACGCGACCTTCCCGCGGCGTTGAACGATCTGCTCAACCCTTGAGCGGGCCGTCGCCTTCCCCTCCGACGTCCTCCCGTAGGGCTGGATAGGCTGCCGCGATGCCAATGCGTCGCAGGGCCGACCCCGTCCGCCATCCGGTCTTCGCGCGTTGCTACGACAAGCTGAGCCGGGGTGCCGAGCGCCAGGGTGCCGGCGACCACCGGCGCGAGGCGTTGGCCGGGCTGTCGGGCCGCGTGGTGGAGGTCGGCGCCGGCAACGGCTTGAACTTCGCCTACTACCCGCCGGAGGTCACCGAGGTGGTGGCCGTGGAGCCTGAAGCCCACCTGCGGGGCATCGCCGAGCGCGCGGCGACCTCCGCGAACGTCGCGGTGCGGGTGGTCGACGGCACCGCCGAGCGACTGCCGTTGGACTCAGCAGCGTTCGACGCCGGGGTCGCCTCGCTGGTGCTGTGCTCGGTTGCCGACCAGCGGCAGGCGCTGGGCGAACTGTCCCGGGTCCTGCGCCCCGGGGGCCAACTGCGCTTCTACGAGCACGTGCGCTCGGCCGACCCGCGGCAGGCCCGCATGCAGCGCGCCGCCGACCTGGTGTGGCCCCGTCTGGCTGGCGGCTGCCACACCAGCCATGACACGGTGGCGGCCATCCGCGCCGCCGGCTTCTGGATCGAAGCGGTCCGCGTGTTCCGCTTTCCCGACACCAAGGTCTTCATTCCCGCTTCCCCGCATGCGATCGGCCGGGCCATCAAGCCCGGCTGATGGGCAACCACCGCCTCGATCGGCTCAGGTTGGCGGGTTGTGCCTCGCCGGCGACGCGCCGCCTGGGTAAGGTTGTGATGAGCCGTGCATGAGGATGCTCTCATGCTGTCCGATGCGGAGGCCGGTACATTGCCGCCCGGTCCGGCGGCCGCAGGAGACGACCTTCTGGACAAGAGAATCCAACACAGAATCCAGACAATCATCCGGGACAGCGGAATACGGCCCAGCCGGGTTCTCGAAGTCGGCGGGGTGGTGGGTCCCAAGTCCCTGCTGGGATTCCCAGAGCTGGAGCAGGCCGAGCGCTATTGCCTCAACCTCGTCAATTTCCCGAGCGACGCGGGCGTCACCGCGATGACCGGCAACGCCAATGACATGCCCATGTTCGGCGACGCCTCGTTCGATCTGGTCATGTCCAACGCCACGCTGGAACACGATCGGCACTTCTGGCTGTCCATCTCCGAGATGCAACGGGTAACCAAGCCGGGCGGCTTGCTCGTCATCGGTGTTCCCGGCTATGTCAAGGGCGGGGATACGGGCCCCGGTAGGGACAGGGGCCTGCGGACGGTCACCCATCGCGTGCATTACCGGTTCGACTACTACCGATTCAGCGAGCAGGCAGTCCGAGAGGTCTTCTTCGCCGGCATGGACGACGTCGAGGTCTCAGCGATGCTGATACCGCCGCGCATCATCGGCCATGGTCGCAAGCCAGCCAAGGGCAGCAGTTGATGCGCAGTCGCGGCGGCTTCGCTACGCGCGTAGCCGGGTCAGGGCTGCGGAACCGACTCTTCGACAAGTGCCTCGGCCCATGGCAATCGGGGGCTACGGGCTCGCCTCCAGGCAGCGCACCGCGCGTTCGACGCGTGCCGGCAGCCGACGCCGGTTGCGCAGCGCCCAGGGCAGGCCGCCGAAGGCGTCAGCGAGCGCCGCACGGGCCAGCGGGTCGGTGGCGGCCTCCCGTACCGCTTCCCAAGTGCTGGCGGCCGCGATCGCAGCGGGGCGCCGAAGCCAGGCGGTCCACAGCTCGTTGCGCAGCACGCGACGCCTGCGAACGTCGGGATCGCGGCCAGCCGTCGGATGATGATGCGCCACGATGTCGGCGACGTAGGCCAGGCCCCAACCTGCGGCCGCGAGGTCCATTGCCAGCAGCGCCTCCTCCGAGCCGATGCCGAAGCGGCGCTCGAACCCACCGGCGTCCAGGAAGGCGCGACGCCGCACCACCGCCGAGCACGCCAGGAAGCCGAGCACCGACGGCCCCGGCAGGTCAGCGGGCTGGCCGAGCGGCGCGGCGGCCATGGACGCGCTGACCGCATCCAGCTTCTGCTCGTCGCCGACCAGCGTGCGCGCGGCGACGAGCGCCAGTCGGGGAAAGCGGTCGAACAGCTCGGCGGCTGCGCTGAGCGCACCCGGTGCCCACCAGGAGTCGTCGTCGCTGAAGGCCACCAGCGGCGTATCGACGTGCCGTGCGCCGACGGTGCGCGCGCCGACTCCACGGTTGTCACGCAGCTCGATGACGTGCACCTGCGGATGGCTGGCGCGCACCGCCGCCGGCGAACCATCCCGCGAGGCGTTGTCCACGACCACGACAGCCGGCTGCTCGGCGAGCGCGGTCAAGCGGTCCAGGACCATGAGCAGCTGATCGCGACGGTCGCGGGTGGCGATCACCACGCTGGGCGGGGCAGGGGTAGGCATACGCGCCCCGCTACCCCCTTGGCCTGACTTCGCAACGCCCGAGGTCAACGCTCTTTAGGCTTGGACCCGGGTTAACCGGTCAGCGCGCTGAGGCGGCGCAGCAATGCCCGGGCCGCGCTGACGACAACCAGGCGGCGGTCGATGATGTCGGGGATCAACAACGCCGGTCTGTCCTGCGAATCAGCGGCAATCCGTGTGGCGCAACCTAACCCATCTCGGCCTGCTGACCAGCGGTTGCGGCGGATCGGCGGCGGGTAGGCGGCGCCTATTCCACCGAGAAGAGGCTGACGGCGATGAGGGCATTGACGTGGCATGGCAAGCGCGACGTTCGGGTCGACACGGTGCCCGACCCCACAATCCAGCAGCCCACCGACGCCGTCATCCGCATCACGACGACGGGACTGTGCGGTTCGGACCTGCACCTGTACGAGGTGCTGGGACCGTTCCTGGAGGCCGGGGACATCCTCGGTCACGAGCCGATGGGCATCGTCGAGGAGGTCGGCAGCGCGGTCACGAGCATCGCGCCCGGCGACCGGGTCGTGATCCCGTTCCAGATCGCCTGCGGGCGGTGCTACATGTGCGGGCAGGGCCTGCCCACGCAGTGCGAGACCACGCAGGTGCGCGAGCAGG
>Ga0136622_10000753_pt1 | contig 13416 bp, 16 predicted proteins | sample AntDrymUQ4482106_2_FD_104803 | JGI IMG/M metagenome (GOLD analysis project Ga0136622, IMG submission 104803) | Polar desert sand microbial communities from Dry Valleys, Antarctica - metaG UQ448 (21.06) | ecosystem: Environmental > Terrestrial > Soil > Desert | place: Antarctica: Dry Valley...
ACGCCTCCGCTGCGCCGCTGTTCAAGGACACTGCGAACGCCGAGATCGCCGCCGCTTTCGGCGCCGATCTCATATGCCTCAACCATGTGGGGATCGGGGACTGGGAATCGCTGGGGCGGGGACTCGAAAATGTGCAGCCTCAGCCGGAAGGCTTCACCGGACTAGGCCGCCTGCTCGGTCGTCCCGTCGGTCTCAACCTCGAGCCCGACATCGATGCGGTACCGGAACCGTTCCGGGCAACAACGGACAACGCGCGAGCGGCGGCCGCTGCGGGAGCTTCGTTTGTATTCATGACGGCGAATCCCGGCCGCGCGGCAGGGCTCGATGATGTCGTCGCCGCGGTTCAAATCGTCCGCAACAGTGTCCCGGAGCTGTGCTGCTGGGCGGGCAAGATGCATCACGCCGGAGCCGAGGAGCCGCTGGGACGAGAGTCGGTGGCTCGTCTAGTCGCGGCAGGCGCGCACGGTGTCTTGGTCCCGTTACCGGGGACCGTGCCCGGTATCTCGGAGGATCGGGCGCGCGCGATGGTGGATGAAGCACGCTCGTCGGGTGCGCTCGCCATTGGGACGATCGGGACCTCGCAAGAAGGTGCCGATGACGATACTCTGCGACGGCTCGCCCTCACAGCCAAACGCATAGGAGTGGACCTACATCACCTGGGGGATGCGGGCCTGGGGGGCATGGCGTCGCCCGAGAGCCTATACGCATACTCGATCGCGGTCAGAGGGATTCGTCACACATGGAACCGAATGGCGCGAGGCACAAGGGCCTCGTGGCCGGGAAAGGGGTAGGGATATGGCTTTCGAAGAGGTCGCACAGAAGGTAATCGACGGGCTGGGGGGCAAGGACAACATCAAGAACATGGAGCCTTGCATCACGCGCATCCGCGTTCAGGTGGCCGACATGTCAAAGGTCGACCAATCCGGCCTGAAAGCGGCCGGTGCCCATGGCGTCATGAAGATGGGGAGTGCGATTCAGGTAGTGATGGGCACACAGAGCGACAACATCGAAGCGGAGATGCGCAAGATCATGGAGAGCTCGTGACCGAAGTGGCAAGCCCCTTTACCGGCACGCTGGTATCTCTCGACGACGTGAACGACGAAGTCTTCTCCGAGCGAGTGATGGGCGAGGGTGTCGCGGTGATGCCGAGCGAAGGACGTGTGGTCGCGCCCGTCACGGGAACGATCGCCAAGCTCTTCGAGGGAGGCCACGGGTTCGCCATCGAGACTCCGGAGGGACTGCAGGTCCTCGTCCACGTCGGCCTCGAGACCGTGCATCTGAAAGGCGACGGATTTACCGTGAGGGCAAGCGAGGGGCAAGAGATCAACGCTGGGGAGGAAATCGTGACGGTGAATCTCGAGCGCATGAGCGAGCTGGACATTGACATAGTGTCGCCCGTAGTCGTCATCTCCGGCGAAGCTGTGACTGTGACGGACTCCACAGAGGTAAAGGCCGGTGACCCTCTCTTGGAGGTGCAGGCCGGCTCCCCCGACTAGGGCAGCAGTAGCAGCGCGTCGCCGATGGGCCGCTCGCCCTCCTCGTCGGAGGGACGATTGGCGAGCCCGTCTCCGATCGTCAATGTCGTGGAACCTCCTCCGTCGAGATTGACCGATTCCGCGGCCCCCAGAGACCGCATCACACGCGCCTCCTCGATGAAGCTGGCTCCGACGCTCCAGTCCGGCTGGCGGCCATCGATGGTCACCAGCAGCAGGTGACCGTCGTCGGTGATTCCCGCAATCGTACGAGGGTTCCTGCGCAAGCCGAACGCTACGTAGAAGAACGGGTCGTCGAGGTGCACGAACCCCTCTCGAAACGCCGTAATGCGCGTGTGCCCTCCACTCAACAAACGGGGGCCTCCATTGACAACGTCGAGCCCCGCCAACCGAACGCCCGAACCGTTCGCGCTCAGCCGCTCCCGCACCACGACGTGCTCTCCAATCTGCACGCGGCGCTGCAGCCGAAGAGTTTCCTCGCCGGTGGCGGCCAGAACGCTGCCTCCCGGTGGGATCAAACCGCCGCGCTCCTCGCGCAGAGCAATAACCCGCCCGTCCCGGTCGAGAACCGCCTCGATTCCCGGTCCCTCCTCGGTCCGCGCTCCGAAAGCCGCCGTAAACTGGACAACCTCTCCACTATCGGAGCAGGTGATGTCGTGCTTGGGCCGCTGAGTCGGGACGTCGCCACCAACCCCTCCGCACGAGCGAATCAGTCCCGGCTTGCGATTGAGGCCGTCCACAAGCCATTGCCCACCTCCGGATACACGCGCTCTAAGACTGGTGCGCAAGGCCGCAATCGACGCGTGGGTGCCGTCGTTTTCTCGCAACAACAGGCTTGTGCGCCCGTTGACGGCTTCGCTGATGAGATGTCCGTCCAGTACGGAGATCCCGGCAAGATCGCCGGGCGTACCGTCGATTGGCTCGATCACGAAGTATCCGCCGTTCACCGCCGCAAGGGGATCGGTGCGTGCAGCAATATCCGTGAGCGTCTCGAGACCGGGCACAACATGGGTGCCCAGCTCCGGCACGAGCTCACCGGTGAAGCGATGGAGTTCGATGTCTAGCACGTTCACAACCCAGGGCCCAGTCGTGGGTCCCCCGTCGAAGCCCGTGTATGTCGGTGCCGCTTCCTCGAAACCCTCGGCCAGGAGGACTTCGGCCGCGCGCTCAGCCGGCTCTTCGGTCGGGAATCGACCCACCCTCACGAGATAGCCGATCGGCCCCCCGCCGGGGGTCGTCCGGCGCCGCCTTCCCAATGACCTCCACGCGAGCGTCGTGTCCTAGCCTGCGCAACCGGCGCGCGACTGCCTCTGCTCTGTTGCGTGCTTGGACTAGAACGACATCGACGGTGAAGAAGTCGTTAGGCGACCGATGACTCTCTCGATCATCGTGTGCTTCACGCCGAGCGCCAAGCGGTTGGTCACGCGCCTCTCTTCCAAACCCAGTGGCCCCAGCGGAAGCTCTTTCTGAGCAGCTCCTCTGGCGCCATCGATCGGTCCGAGCGCTGCAACAGCAAGAAAACAGCCGGTGAGAACGATTAAGCTGCGGCGCACCAATTCGCGAGCCGACGTCATTTCGAAACCCCCTTCGATCGCCCCACAGCAAACCCTATCCGACTTCGTCGACCCGAAGGGTCAGCAGTGGAAGGCAGTCGCCTCCCGGAGCGACGCTCTCCAGGATGACGGCCTCCAAGGACTTCACGTGGGCAGCTACGCCGGCGAGGCTCGAAGCGGGGAAGGTCGTCGTCACCCCTATCACCGTCATGCCTTCTGCACGCCCTGCCTCGACTCCGGCCGGTGAGTCCTCGATCACAACGCACTCCGTGGGAGATGCACCGAGGCTCCCGGCCGCCCTCAGGTAGCCCTCGGGATTCGGCTTTCCTGCGCGCACATCGTCTGCGGTGACGAGAACCCCGGGAGTGGCCCGGATAGCGCGCAGACGGCTGGTGGCCAAGGGTGACGTGCCCGAAGTGACCACAGCCCAGCTCCTCTCGGGCAAGGACGCCACAAGCCTCATCGCCCCGGCGATAGGGACCACGCCTGGGGCATCGGCCTCTCTGCGCTCGAGCTCACGCACCTCTGTCTCCACTGAGAGCTGGGGCGCAACCGCAGCGATGACCTCGGCAGCGGGCCTTCCGTGGGCGATGCTCATGACCGCGTCGCCGTCGAGATCCCGTTCCACAGCCCACTCTCTCCACACCCGATCGACGATCGCAGTGGAGTCGGCGAGCACGCCGTCGAGATCGAAGAGAACGGCTTTGCATGTCAAGCGAATCACGATCGCTCTCGCACTGAACTTGTGGCGTTAGGCAGCGAACACCTCGCGTCCGCTCACCAGGGTGCGCGTGACTGCGAGCGAGTCGTCCAGGACGACCACATCGGCCGGCGTCCCGGGATTGAGCGTGCCCAGCTCGGGCCGGCCCATGAGATGCGCCGGAACGGAGCTCGCGGCGTCGAGCGCGTCGGGCAGCTCGGCCCCCAACGAGACGAGGTTGCGCACGGCGGTATCCATGGTGGAAACACTTCCGGCGAGCGTACCGTCGGCCAGGCGCGCGGCCCCCTCGGAAACGAAAACCTGCCGGTCGCCGAGGACGTAAGAGCCGTCCGACAATCCCGCCGCCATGATGGCGTCGGTGACGATCGCGAAGCGATCGCGGGCAGCTAGAAAGGCGGCCAAGGCAGCCTCTGGAGCAAGATGCACGAGGTCGACGATGGCCTGCACGGTGACTTCGGATCGAACCAAAGCAGCGCCGGAAACGCCGGGGTCGCGCGGCTGCCAGCGCCGCTGTGCGTTGTAGATGTGCGTTACGGCTCGCGCCCCGCGATCGAATGCCGCATGCGCCGTGGGCGCGTCGGCGTCACAGTGTCCGCACGCCACGACGATCCCTCTGGCTACGAGCTGATCGATGAGGCCCACGGCGCCCGGCAGCTCGGGGGCCAGCGTCATGTAGGTCACGGGCCCAGCATCACAGAGGCGAGCTGCGAGCTCGAGGTCTGGTAGGCGGGCATTCAGGGGATCGTGAGCCCCCGCCCAAGTGGGGTTGATGAACGGCCCCTCGAGGTGGATCCCGAGGATACGCGGCCCCCCAGGGCTCGGTTGAAGCGAGCTAACCACCGTTAGCGCCTCTTCGTAGGCGCTGAGGGGCGATGAGATGAACGTGGGTTGGTAGGCGGTCACGCCGGTCCGAGCCAAGCTTACCCCGGCCCTCGCATAGGCGTCCGCGTCGGCTGCGAGGAAGTCGACACCCGCGAATCCGTTCACTTGGAGATCGATGTAGCCGGGGACCGCGAGACCCTTTCGACCCGGCGGCGACACCCCCACCTCGGCCACAAGCCCACCTTCGATCACTACGTCTCCGGCGATGATTTCGCCTTCGATCTTCGCCTGGCTCACGCCCAATCGCATCCGATCTCGCTTTCTCGGCACATCCGCCGCCACAAAGGAGTATTTTGTAACCGCTCGTTCACCGAGTCCAGGGGGAATCAAAATGCTGGGAGTCCTTCAGCGCATCGGCCGCTCACTGATGATGCCCATCGCCGTCTTGCCGGCGGCTGCCTTACTGCTCCGCCTCGGGAACTATTTCCAAACGGTTTCCTGGCTCACCTGGGGCGGCACTATCTGGCAGGTAATGGAGGCCGGCGGCCAGGCGGTGTTCGACAACCTCCCGCTGCTGTTCGCGATTGGCGTGGCCATCGGTTTCACGGAGGGGGCAGGGGCCGCAGGGCTCGCAGCAGGCGTTGGCTACGTCGTGCTCAAGGGCATCAACGGCATCTCTGAGGTGAGCCCCGGCCAGCCGGTCGACATGGGAGTTCTGGGCGGCATCCTGATGGGTTTAATTGCCGCGGTGCTCTACGACAGGTTCAAGGGCATCCACCTTCCCGATTACCTCGCCTTCTTCGGAGGTCGCCGCTTCGTACCGATCATCACTGCATTCGCAGGCATGGGTGTCGGCCTGCTCGCGTACTTCATCTGGCCGCCGATTGGAAGAGGTATCCAAGACTTCGGCGATTGGATCGTGGGGGCTGGCGCCCTCGGCGTATTCATCTACGGGATCGCCAATCGGGGCCTGTTGCCGATTGGCCTGCACCACATCATCAACACGCTCGTGTGGTTCGAGTTCGGCACCTATAAGGCACCCGGAGGAAAGGTCGTGCACGGCGACCTCACCCGCTACTTCGAAGGTGATCCCGAAGCCGGCATCTTCATGGCGGGATGGTATTTCGTCATGATGTTCGGGTTGCCGGCCGCCTGCTTTGCAATGTGGCGCGCCGCCGATCGGGATAACAAGAAATCAACCGGTGCCATCATGGGCTCGAGCGGCTTTACGTCCTTCCTCACGGGCATCACCGAGCCGATCGAGTTCAGCTTCATGTTCGTCGCTCCCCTGCTCTACGCGACTCATGCGCTGCTTTGCGGCATCGCTCTCGTCGTCGCCGAGCAGCTCGGAATTCTGATCGGCTTCGGATTCTCCGCCGGGTTGATCGACTACATCGTCTCCTTCGGGCTTGCGACCAACCCACTACTGATAATCCCCGTAGGACTCGCATTCGCCGGCGTCTACTTCGTGCTCTTTAGCGCGTCGATCCGCGTGTTCAACCTTGCGACACCGGGCCGTGAACCGGTCGAAACGTCGCCACGCCAAGCCGAGCCGGCACCGGCCTAGGGCTTAGTCATCGAGGCGTTCGCCGTGGCCGCCATGGCGGTCGTGTGGTGGACGCCGACCTTTCTCTCCCTGAGCGACCTGCAGGCCCGCCAGCACATCCCACGCGTCTATGTGTGGAAATGGACCGCGATCGTGTGCGTTCCGATTGTGGGCCCCCTGCTGTATCGCACCAAAGGCCGCCGGGAGCTCGACGCACTGGGGGGCTGAGCACAACTTCGTATAAAACGCGCCCATACCCTCGCTTTTCGTACCAAACCTCGCTCACAAACCGCCTGGCCACGGGTATCGCTCCCCCTATCCGCCCTCTCTAGCCGCCCGCCATTGCCCCCACGATCAGAAATGGCTCGGCCCCCACCGCGATCGCGTCGGGCAGTGGTGCGTCCGGCGGTTCGTGGGACAGATCCTCGCCGCAGCCGAAGAACCTCAAGAACGCGCGGCGCTTTTGCGTTTCGTGGTCACGGATAGTCCCTCGCAGCATCGGATAGCGGGCTTCGAGCGCGTCCAGCACCACGCGCGGCGTGGCTTGGCCCTCAATATCGAGCTCCACCTCGCCGTCGACGTCGGCGAGCGTCCGCAGATGCGCCGGGAGCACGACGCGGATCATGCGAGCGTCTGGACCTCGACCGAGAGCACGGCCGGAAGGTCTCGGACGATTGGCGCCCAGCTGTCTCCGGCGTCGGTCGATGCGTACACCTGACCGCCGGTTGTACCGAAGTACACGCCGCATGAGTCCAGCGAGTCGACGGCCATTGCGTCACGCAACACGTTGACGTAGCAGTCGCTTTGCGGCAGACCTTTGGTGAGCGCCTCCCACTCGTTTCCGCCCGTCCGGCTGCGGTAGACCCGCAGCTTTCCGTCGGGCGGGTAGTGCTCCGAGTCGCTCTTGATCGGAACGACATAGATGGTGTCCGGCTCGTGCGCGTGGACCTCGATCGGGAACCCGAAATCGGACGGCAAGTTACCGCTAACCTCGTGCCACGAATCGCCGGCGTCGTCGCTACGCATGACGTCCCAATGCTTCTGCATGAACAGCACGTCCGGACGTGAAGGGTGCATCGCGATACGGTGAACGCAGTGGCCGACCTCGGCATCCGAGTCGGGAATGCCTTCCGACTGTAGACCGCGGTTCGCCGGACGCCACGTCTCCCCGGCGTCGTCGGTGCGAAATACGCCCGCCGCCGAGATGGCAACGAAAATCCGCTCAGGGTGGTCTGGATCAAGAACAATCGTGTGCAGGCACATCCCACCGGCACCCGGCTGCCAGGAGGATCCTGAGCCGTGGGCGCGTAATCCCGACAGCTCGTTCCACGTCTGCCCGCCGTCGATCGAGCGGAACAGAGCGGCGTCTTCAACCCCAGCGTAGATTGTGTCCGGATCGGCCGGCGAAGGTTCCAGATGCCATACTCGTGCGAATTCCCAAGGGTGCGGGGTGCCGTCATACCATTGGTGAGTGCCGGGGACACCGTCGTACTGGAACTCGTTACCCATCGGCTCCCACGTCCTGCCCCCGTCGTTGGAGCGCTGGATCAGCTGCCCGAACCAGCCGGTGGACTGCGACGCATACACCCGGTTCGGGTCAAGGGGAGATCCTGTTAGGTGATAGATCTCCCAGCCCGCAAAGTGAGGACCGCTGATGTCCCACTGCTCGCGCGTCGCGTCCGCAGTCAGGACGAACGCCCCCTTGCGTGTACCAACCAGTGCTCGTACCCCGCTCATCCGCATTCCTTTCCCGAGCTTCTCGCCGATACTCCTTCAGCGGCAAACTCGTTCTCCTCTGCCGGGCTCAGCCTGGCCCCGGGCCTCTTTCACGGCGCGCCCTCGCCTCGTCCGGTTAATCGCGGTCGCGGGCCACTACGTTACGACGACCGCCAAGCGAAAAAGTCATCGCTCGCGGGCCAGTATCGACAAACTGTAGTGGCGGCATCGCCTCAACCGAGGGGGATGGCGAGGAGGGATGGCTCTAGGATACGCGTTCTGTGGATCCCAGATCGAGAAACCTGGCTGAGGGCCTCAAACCTGGCTTAGGGGCTCAAACCTGGCTTAGGGGGCTCACAACCGGACTCCACGCCCCCCTCACGATTGGGCGTGATCGCAGTCCCTAATCCTCTAGCACACAGCAAGACTTTGATCCTGCGCCCTCTTACGTGAGGTTATCGAACGACCGCGAGTGGCCGCCGGGGACGAGTACCGTCGCGGGGTGAAGCACGTTCTCTGGATCGGAGGCCCGCCTGGCTCGGGTAAGACGACGGTCGCAACCCGGCTTGCGCGCCGCCACGGCCTTCGTCTGCACAGCGCCGATACGCACACCTGGGCTCATCGCGACCGGGCGCTGGCGGCGGGGAACGCGGCGGCCGAACGCTGGGAATCAATGACGACGGGATTGCGGAGCGTTCGCGCGCAATATGGCTGATCCCGAGTGCCGAGTTCCAACGCGCGCAGCTCGCCGCCCGCAAGACGACAGGCGGCCATGCGCATCTCTATCTGCTACTCGGCGAGATCATCGAACGCGAGGCGAGGGAGGACAGCGCACCAATCCTGGGGGTGGACGGGTCAAGAAGGATCGCAGAGACGGCCGACGCAGTCGAGAGGTTGTTCGGGGACGCTCTTGCGGAGGGCCCGTGCGCCCACACGCGCCCTGAGCGTAAGGCGCTGCTGCACGAGACTAACGAGGCGACCGCGGCGCAGGTCCGCGACTATTACAGTCGACCGTGGGCAGAAGGCAATCCTGAAGCGGTCATTAGCGAGTTCGTGTGCGAGTGCGGGGATCCCGCTTGCATCGCGGATGTTCGGCTGGCGGTGGGCGAGCTTGGGGCCGGACCGGCACTCGCACCGGGCCACGGGCTTGGGGGCATTGAAGAGTGCTCGTAAGGGGGGATCAGGCCGTTGGAGCCTGTGAAGGGGTGGCCGGCGATGAGTTTCGAGACCTCGCCCGGTCTCTAGCACGGACCGCAAACGAAACGACCCAAGATCGAGGAGTCAGAATGACAGCGCACTCACCTCTTGCAATCGAGGCGAACGGGCTCTTCAAGTCCTTCGGCGAGACGCTCGCCGTCGACGGCGTGGACCTAGCCGTGCCCAGCAATTCCGTCTACGGCATGCTCGGCCCCAACGGTGCCGGCAAGACGACTGTGATCCGGATGCTGGCGACGTTGATCCGCCCGGACGCAGGCAGCGCCCGGGTCCTGGGGCACGACATCGTTAAGGAGGCCGACGCCGTTCGCAGCGCCGTCAGCCTCACCGGCCAGCTCGCCTCGGTGGACGAGGATCTGACGGGCCGCGAGAACCTGATCTTGCTCGGCCGCCTGCTGGGCCTGAAGCGAGCGGCAGCCAAAGAGCGCTCGGCGGAGCTGCTCGAGGCATTCGGGCTCTCCGAGGCTGCAACTCGGCTCGTCAAGAACTACTCAGGCGGGATGCGGCGCAGACTCGATATCGCCGCCAGCATCGTGGTCACCCCCAAGTTGATGTTCCTCGACGAACCAACGACCGGCCTCGACCCGCGCTCCCGCAACCAGGTTTGGGGCATTATTCGGGCACTGGTAGAGGCGGGGACGACGATCCTGCTCTGCACTCAGTATCTGGAGGAGGCGGACCAGCTCGCCGACGGAATCGCGGTCATCGATCACGGCAAGGTGATCGCGGAGGGAACGCCCGGCCAACTCAAGGCGTCGGTGGGCTCCGGCGCACTCCATGTGCGTTTGCTGGACCCCGAGCAGCGCCCCCAGGCCGAGCGGGTGCTGCAGCAAGGACTCGGCGATGTCAACTTGGCGACCGACCCTGCGGCGCTCTGGGCATCTTGCTCTGACGCCGATCGAGCCGCAGAGACACTCGCAGAGTTGACTCGCGTGGGCGTGCGGATAGCCGACTTCTCGCTCGACCAGCCGAGCCTCGACGAGGTCTTCCTGGCCATTACAGGACACCCCGCGGAAGAGGTTTCCGCCGGGCAGCCCAACGCACTCGAGGAGGAACAAACAGCATGAGCATCCATCCAACCACCCAAGCCGCCCCTTCGCCTGCAGCCGACGAGGCCGCGGTCCGCAAGGCGATCTCTTCGATTTCACGCCCGCCCAAGGCGAGTGCGTTATCGGCCGCGCTCACGTTCGGCTGGCGAGGGATGCTCAAAGTCAAACACGTCCCCGAGCAGCTCCTGGACGTGACAATCACGCCCGTAATGTTTGTCCTGATGTTCACCTACCTGTTCGGCGGAGCGATCGCCGGGTCCACGGGTGAGTACCTCGACTACATCCTTCCTGGAATCCTGGTGATGTCTGTGCTGTTCACCACCGTCTACTCGGGCGTCGCACTCAACACCGACCTGACCAAGGGAGTCGTGGACCGCTTCCGCTCGCTGCCCATCTGGCGGCCGGCTCCCCTGGTTGGTTCACTGCTCGGCGACAGTGTGCGCTACGTCCTCGCAGGCACTGTGATCATCGTGCTGGGCGTGATCCTCGGCTACCGGCCGGGCGCTGGGATCGGAGGAGCAATCGCGGCCCTGGCACTGGTGGTGCTCTTCTCCTTCGCCCTCTCCTGGGTCTTCACGACCCTCGGTCTGTTGCTGCGTTCGCCGAACGCGGTGATGAATGCCGGCTTCATGGGGATCTTTCCTCTCACCTTCCTCTCCAACGTCTTCGTCGATCCCAGGACACTCCCTCCAGTGCTCGAGGCCTTCGTCGACGTCAACCCGATCTCGATCCTGGCGACCGCTTCCCGAGGTTTGATGGAGGGCAACGCCGAGGCCGGCGACATCGCGATCGTGCTGACGGTGGCGGTAGCACTGACGGCGGTGTTCGCACCGCTGACGACGCGCCTCTACCGCAAGGGCTGAGAGATAGGGCAGGCGAGGGTGTGAGGGATTGTCCGATGGGCTCCGTGGCGGAGTTGTGATCCGTTACGCCGACGGCCCCGTCTTCGACGTGAAGTAGCACCACTTCGCGAACCTCTAGCCGACGACCAAGAATCTACCGTTCGGCAAAGCAATTAGTGAGGCACGCCCGGTGTGCAAGCATGTCCGTATTCGACCGAAGGAGAGGGCTAGAGAGGCGGCCGCATGCTTACACGGCGTTCCTTCCTCTCAAGCGTCGCGGGCGCGGCCGCCGCAGCCCTGGCCGGCTGCTCGCCATCGGACGGTACTCGGGGCTCGGCACCGGCGCCTCCCGACTGCCCGGCGCTCGAAGCCTCAGGCGATTCGCGGGAGCCCCTGTGGCAGACGGCACTTCGGCGGGGAATCATCTACGGCTCGTCCACAGCCACCTGGCAGTTGTCAGATGCCGGGTATCGCCGGCTATTCGCCCGTGAATCGGCAATTCTATTTACCGAGGACGACCTCCTGTGGTACAGGCTGCGCCCGACGCCCAAGTCCGGTCTCGACTTCAACTATAGCGACCGGATCGTTTCGTTTGCGAACCGACAACGAATGCTGATAGTCGGTGCGCATCTGGTCTGGGACGAGGGTTTCGGAGATGGTTGGACCGATGATGATCTGTTGGGAATGGACGAGCAGACCGCGCGTGATGTCTTTACGGCACGATTGACGCTGTTGTCGAGCGATATCGCGGTGAGGTCGCCGCGTGGATCGTCGCCAACGAAGTGCTCGACGCGTTGGGACTGCGCACCGACGTCCCGTGGCATGCAACCATCGGACCTTCCTACGTAACCGAGTCCTTCCACAGAGCCCATGAGGCAGACCCGGATGCGACCCTCGTGCTCAATGAGTTCGGGTACGAGACGGACGACGGGTTCGCGTCGGCGGTCGCAAAGCGCGCTGCGACATTGCGGCTCCTGGACCAGTTGCTAGACGACGACGTCCCGGTACACTCGCTCGGAGTACAGGCACACTTGCACGCGACGAACTTCGCCCAAGCCTTCGAGCCAGACGGCTACCGACGGTTCCTGTCCGAAATCGCAGATCGCGGGCTCAAGATCCTGATCACCGAGATGGACGTCCTCGACAACGGCCTGCCGCCTGAGATCGGCGTCCGGGATCAGGCCGTTGCAGACGTGGTCGGGAGGTACCTCGAGGTCGCACTCGAAGAGCCGGCTGTGGCTTCCGTCGTATCGTTCGGCCTATCAGACCGCTACACCTGGCTGGAGGAAGACTACCAGCGCCTCGACGGTGCACCTCGGCGGCCGCTCCCCTTCAACCGCCAACTGCGGCCCAAACTCGCGCACGAAGCGCTGAGGTCCGCCCTGGAAAAAGCCCCTCGACGGAACTTGATTTGGGAACCGCCTGGTTGCTGAAACCCTCGAGCACATCAGTGCTAAAACCAGGGCATGGCACCCACACCTAGTCGCTTCAGGTAGCTGCCGGCAATCGACTCCGCTTCCTCGACCAGCCCTCTTCGCCCAGTAAGAGACAGCGTCCGTTCTCGACCACCAATCGTCCGCGAGGAGGACGAGGTGAACCCTCCCCGCACTGACTCGCGTACAGAAGTGCGTCCACACCTCGGACGCGACGAGGCCCCGCTGGGAGACGGGGCCTCGATCGGTGGTCGGCGGCAGGGACGAGAGTGCCGCCTAGATCAGCAGCTTCTGCTCTGGGCCGAGAGGCGGGTGCCGGGGTCGGCGGCGGACTCGAAGACAAAGGTGACCCAGATTCGGTTATGCCTTCTGACCACTCCCACGCCGACGTGGCGGAAGGGGGAGTAGAGGGCGTTGGCTCGGTGGGGGGCAGAGTCCATGAAGGCACGGTGCAGCGACTTCACGGTGCCGCCGACTCCGATGTTCTCTCCCAGCACTCGCCAGTTGGTGACCCGGTGGGCGAGCGTGGAGTCGGGGGTGTGGACCAGGTTGTTCTTCTTCGCCATCTCCCAGCTGTGGCGGCGGGCAACCACGGTGAGCTGCTTGTCGAGCTGAAGCTTGGGGGTGCGCCGGCCGGAGCGGGCAAGGTTGACCTTCTTGGCGAAGGCGCGCTCGGAGCGGAAGTGGTGCCAGCAGTTCTCGGATTGGGCTCCGGCAGGTGAGGCGGCCAAAAGGGTTCCGGAGATGACCGCGGCGGTGACTACGGCAGACAGACGTCGGTACATGGTGTTCCTCCCAGTTCGGTAGCTGGGCGATCCCGTTGCCGGGACCCCTGGCTTTGCGCCCCCGCGTTGCCGCGGGTTTGCCTTTCTCGTCGGGCCCGTCCTCATGGGCGGGTTGCCTATTACTTCGGCCGGGCTCCCGGAGGCCTTGAGCAATTACCTAAGATTTATTAGCGAGAGATTCCAGATAACTGAATGTAGTGACGAAATCCCGGTCCGGATCGGCCTGGGGGAGTGCCGGGGG
>Ga0136622_10000754_pt1 | contig 13400 bp, 11 predicted proteins | sample AntDrymUQ4482106_2_FD_104803 | JGI IMG/M metagenome (GOLD analysis project Ga0136622, IMG submission 104803) | Polar desert sand microbial communities from Dry Valleys, Antarctica - metaG UQ448 (21.06) | ecosystem: Environmental > Terrestrial > Soil > Desert | place: Antarctica: Dry Valley...
CCAGCGCCCGGTCGACGCGCTCACGCCGCGCGAGGTCGACGTGTTGTCGCTGATGGCCGAGGGCCACTCCAACTCGGCGATCGTCGACCGGCTCGAGATCAGCCAGAGCGCCGTCGAGAAGCACGTGCACAAGGTCTTCACCAAGCTCGGGCTGCCGGAGACCGACCAGCATCACCGCCGCGTCCTCGCAGTGCTCACCTACCTCGGAGTCTGACCGTGACGACCTTCACCCAGCCAGCCGCCTCGCAGCGCACGCCGCCGGCGGTCCGCCGTGCGCTGCTCGCCGCAGCTGCCCTGCTCGCGCTCGCGCTGGTCGTCACCGGCAGCTTCAGCATGCGCGACCTCGCCGCCCGGCACACATCGACGCAGCGCGCCACGTTCGACGACGTGCGCGCGCTGGTCGTCGAGGACGCGAGCGACGTGCGCGTGATCGGCGCACCGGCCGGCACGCCGGTCACGGTGCTGGCGCGCATCACCGAGGGCCTGCGCGGACCCGGCCGCGTGGCCGAGCGCGACGCGGGCGGGGTGCTGCGGCTGTCGGCCTCCTGCCCCGGCTTCTTCGGCGGCCAGTGCGGCGTGCTCTACGAGATCCGCGTGCCCTCCGGGACGCTCGTGCGCGTAGCGTCCGACTCCGGCGACGTGCGCGCGGAGAAGCTTGTCGCGCGCGAGCCGATCGAGCTGTACTCCTCCGCCGGCGACGTGACGGCAATCGACGTGACCGCGCCGTCGATCGAGCTCTCGAGCAGCGCGGGCGACGTCGAGGCGCGCGGGCTGAGCGCCGACCGCATCAGGGCCGAGTCCTCTGCCGGCGACGTCGCGGTCGCGCTGCGCACACCCGCCGAGCGCCTGGTGTCCCACAGCAGCGCCGGCGACGTCGAGGTGCTGGTGCCCGACACGGTCTACGACCTCGCGGCCAGCAGCTCGGGGGGCGACGTGGACGCGCGTGTCCGCAGCGATCCGGACTCGCCGCGCGAGCTCACCGCCCGCTCCAGCGCCGGCGATGTCAGGGTCGCGGTGAGCCGGTAGGGCGTGCGCGGTCGACGGGGCGTGCGCGGTCGACGAACCGCAGCTGCGCGACGCCGGCGAACTCTGACTGCGGCACTCCGGCGGACGTCAGCCGCGCGACGTCGGCGAACGCCGCCCGCTACGGAGCGATCGCGACCATCCGCTCGATCGGGACCCGCGCGCGTGCGGCGATGTCGGCCGGCACCGTGACTACCGGCTTGCCCTCGCGCAGCGCGTCGCGCAGCTTCGGCAACGTGATCATCTTCATGAAGCGGCAGCTCGCCGCCTCGTTGGCGGCCACGAAGTCGACGTCGGGCGCCGCCATCCGCAGCGGGTGCAGCATGCCGACCTCGGTCGCCATGATCGCGGTCGACCCCGGGCGGGCCTTGCGCGCGTAGTCCATCATCCCGCCCGTCGAGAGCATGTGCACGCCTTCGGGCGCCACGTCGCCCGCGGCGACGTACTCCATCACCGAGGTCGAGCAGCCGCACTCGGGGTGGATCAGGAAGTCGGCGCCCGGATGCTCCGCGCGCATCTCGGCGATATCGCTGGGGCGGATGCCCGCATGCACGTGGCACTCCCCGTCCCAGACGTGCATCGTGCGGCCCGTGACCTTCTCCACGTAGGCGCCGAGGAACATGTCCGGTCCGAAGAGGATCTCGGTGCCGGCGCCGTGCTCGCGGTAGATGTGCTCGACCACGGCGACGGCGTTGGACGACGTGACGCAGTAGTCGGTCTCAGCTTTGACCGCGGCGGTCGTGTTGACGTACATCACCACCACTGCGCCGGGGTGCTTGGCCTTCCAGGCCCGCAGCTGGTCCGCCGTGATCGAGTCCGCCAGCGAGCAGCCCGCATCGGGGTCGGGCAGCAGCACGGTCTTCTCCGGCGACAGGATCGCCGCCGTCTCGGCCATGAAGTGCACGCCGCAGAACGCGATCACGTCCTCGGAGGCGGCTGCGGCCTTGATCGAGAGGCCCAGCGAGTCGCCGACGTAGTGGGCCACGTCCTGGATCTCGGGCAGCTGGTAGTTGTGCGCGAGGATCACGGCTCCGCGTTCGGCGGCGAGCGCGCGCACCTCCGCCTGCATGGTCGGGATGTTGTCGAGTTGGAGCAGGGTCATGTCGTGGGCAGCTCGAGGAGGAGGGAGAGATCGAGGGCGGGCGCGGAATGGGTGATCGCGCCCATCGAGACGTAGTCTAGACCATTTATGGTCGAATAGACAACAACTGTCTCCGGCGTCACTCCGCCGGACGCCTCCAGCTCCGCCCGACCGTCGGTCTGTGCCACCGCGGCGGCGATCTCGCGCGGCGTCATGTTGTCGAGCAGGAGCCGCGGCGCGCCGGCCGCGAGCGCCGCCTCGATCTCGAGCGGATCGCGTACCTCGACCGCCAGTGGCAGGTCGGGCCGGGCCGCGCGCGCGCGTCGCACCGCCTCGCCGACCCCGCCGGCGAGCGCGGCGTGGTTCTCCTTGATCAGGATGAAGTCGTACAGGCCCGCGCGGTGGTTGACGCCGCCGCCGTCCACGACTGCGCGCTTCTCGAGCGCGCGCAGCCCCGGCGTCGTCTTGCGCGTGTCGAGCAGCCGCGCACCGCCGCCGGCCGCCCGGATCGCGCGCACGACCGTGGCGGTCAAGGTGGCCACGCCCGATAGCCGGGCGAGGAAGTTCAGCGCCGTACGCTCGGCGGTGAGCAGTGCGCCCGCCGAGCCGGAGATCCGCAGCACCTGCGCCGGCGGCTCGCGCCACTCCCCCTCCGGACCGAGCCGCTCGACGGCGGCCTCGGGGTCCAGGCGCAGGAACACCGCCTCGGCGACGGCGAGGCCGGAGATCACGCCTGGCGCCTTCTGCGTGATGGTCGCGATCGCCTGCACGGCCCTGGGCACGGTCGCCTCGACGGTTACGTCGCCGCTGCCGACGTCCTCGGCGAGCGCGCGGTCGATCAGGGTGACGTCGATTGCGGCGGCCTTTATGGTCATTGCGACCACATTGTAGCTGCGGGCCTCGTGCTTCTGCTCGCCTGCGGCGCCACCGTGGTCCGCGCTACGCGCCGCCAACCCGTAGTCACCGCGCACCGCCGTTCGAGCCACTACGACGACTTGGTGCTCGCCATCAGGTAGGCGTGCACGAAGCCGTCGAGGTCGCCGTCGAGGACGCCGTTGGCGTTGCCGACCTCGAAGTCGGTGCGGTGGTCCTTGACCATCGTGTACGGGTGCAGCACGTAGGAGCGGATCTGGGAGCCGAAGTTGACGTCCTGCGCCTCGCCGCGCTCGCGCGCGATCTCCTCCTTGCGCCGGCGCTCCTCGGCCTCGATCAGCTTGGAGCGCAGCATCGCCATCGCGGTCGCGCGGTTCGAGGACTGTGAGCGCTCGTTCTGGCACTGGACGACGATGCCGCTCGGCTTGTGCGTGATGCGCACGGCCGAGTCGGTCTTGTTGACATGCTGGCCACCCGCGCCGGAGGCGCGGTACGTGTCGATCTGCAGGTCGTCGTCGTCGATCTCCAGCTCGCCGGCCTCCTCCACCACCGGGGCGACCTCGACCCCCGCGAAAGAGGTCTGGCGCCGGTTGGCGGAGTCGAACGGCGACAGCCGCACGAGCCGGTGCACGCCCTTCTCGGCCGAGTACAGGCCGTAGGCGTTCTCGCCCGCTGCGCGAAAGGTCGCGGACTTGATCCCGGCCTCCTCCCCCGGGCTGGCCTCGAGCAGCTCGACCTTGAAGGCGCGCCGCTCCGCCCAGCGCATCATCATGCGCAGCACCATCTCGGCCCAGTCCTGGGCATCGGTGCCGCCGGCGCCGGCGTTGATCGTCACCAGCGCGTCGCCCGCGTCGTAGTCGCCCGTGAACAGGCGCTGCTCCTCCAGCGTGGCCAGGCGCTGCTCGACCGAGGTGAGCGTCTCGGCGAGCTCGGCCTCCATCGCCGGGTCCTCCTCGGTCAGCTCGACCAGGCCGTCGAGGTCGCCCGCGTCGGCCTCGAGCCGGGCGAACGGCTCGAGCCGACGCTGGATGCGCGCGTACTCGGCGTTGACCTTTGCAGCGGCGTCCTGCTCGTCCCAGAACCCGCTCTGACCCATGCGCGCCTCGAGCGCGGCGGCCCGCTCCTTCAGACCATCCGGGTCAAAGGTAGTCCGCTAGCAGGGACATCTGCTCGCGGATGGCGGCGAGGCGCTGCGGCGTGGTCTGGGTCTGCGGGCTCGCCACCGTCGCGTGAGTGTATCCGGGTCCTCGATCTTCAGTTCCGTGCCGGATCTGCCGATCGGTTGGCCATGGAGACGATGGACTCGACGGGGCAGGTGGAGCGCTACCGGCTGGTCACGCGCTCGGATTTCGACGGACTCGTGTGCGCCGCGCTGCTCAAGCAGCTCGGCATGCTCGACGACATCCTCTTCGTCCATCCCAAGGACATGCAGGACGGCAAGGTCGAGCTGACCGACCGCGACATCACGACCAACCTGCCCTACGTGCCGGGCGTCCACCTCGCGTTCGACCATCACGACTCCGAGCTCGAGCGGCTCGACGGAACGGTCGCGAACCACGTGATCAGCGCGGAGGCGATGTCGGCCGCGCGCGTGGTCTATGACCACTTCGGCGGCGCCGAGAGCTTCCCCGGGATCTCCGCGGGCCTGATGGAGGCCGTCGACAAGGCCGACGCCGCGCGCTTCTCCGAGGACGAGATCCTCGAGCCGCACGGCTGGATCTTCCTGTCGTTCCTGATGGACCCGCGCACGGGTCTCGGCCGCTTCCGCGACTTCCGCATCTCCAACTACCAGCTCATGATGCAGCTGGTCGACGCCTGCACGCGGCTGAGCGCCGAGCAGGTCCTCGCCTCCCCCGACGTCGCCGAGCGGGTAGAGCTCTACCGCGCGCACGCCAATGCCGCGCGCGAGCAGATCCTGCGCTGCGCCGTCGTGCACGACAACCTCGTGGTGCTCGACCTGCGCGAGGAGGCGGTCATCCACCCGACCAGCCGCTTCGAGATCTATGCGCTGTACCCGCAGTGCAACATCTCGATGCACGTGCTCTGGGGCCTCAAGCAGCAGAACACCGTCTTCGCGGTCGGCAAGTCGATCCTTGACCGCTCGAGCAACACAATCGTCGGCGGGCTGATGCTCGAGTACGGCGGCGGCGGGCACGACGCCGCCGGCACGTGTCAGGTCGAGAACGCGGGCGCAGCCGCGGCGCAGGCCGAGCTGATCGCGCGCATCAACGTCGACGGCTGAGCGCGCGGCGCGCTAGGCGCCGTGGCACTTCTTGAACTTCTTGCCCGAGCCGCACCAGCAGGGGTCGTTGCGCCCGAGCTGCTCGTGCTCGTCGACGCGGCGCTGCTCGACGATCGTGCCACCGGGCGCCCGGCGGTCGGCTCCGGCCGGCGCGTCGGTCTCGTCGGCGTCGCCGTAGGCGCTGGGCTGGTCCTCGAGCGTGCCGCCTGAGTAGTTGAGCGCCGCGCTCGCGTCGCCGTCGTGCCGCTCGGGCAGCGCGCCGTCCCCGTTGGGCTGATCGACCTCCACCTCGACGTTGTAGACCATCCGCGCGAAGTCGGCCCAGATGCTGTTCATCAGGTCCTGGAAGAGCGTGAAGCCCTCGTTCTTGTACGCGACGAGCGGGTCGATCTGGGCGAAGCCGCGCAGGTGGATGCCCTCGCGCAGGTAGTCCATGTCGTAGAGGTGCTCGCGCCAGCGCTGGTCGATGATCTGCAGCAGCAGGAAGCGCTCGAGCGCGCGCATCAGCTCTTGGCCGAGCTCGGACTCGCGCTCCTCGTAGAGCTTCAGGGCATCGTCGATCACCAGCCGCACGAGCCCCTCGCGATCCAGGCCCTCGCGGTCGAGCTCCTCGACGCCGAAGTCGACGTGGAAGATCTGGTCGAGCTGCACCCAGAGACCGTCGAGGTCCCAGTCTTCGAGGTAGTCGCCGGGCGTGTACTCCTCGACGAGCCGCTCGATCACCTCGGCGACCTGCTCGCGCGCCGTCTCGCCCATATCCTGGCCCTCGAGCACACGGTCGCGGTACTGGTAGACGACCTCGCGCTGCTGGTTCATGACGTCGTCGTACTCGAGCACGCGCTTGCGGATGAGGAAGTTCTGCTCCTCGACCTTGCGCTGAGCGTTCTCGATCTGCTTCGAGAGCATCTTCGCCTCGATCGGCTCCTCCTCGCCCTCCTCGCCGACGGGGCCCAGGCGGTCGAGGATGCGGTAGATGCGGTCGCCCGCGAACAGCCGCACGAGATCGTCCTCGGCGGAGAGGAAGAAGCGCGACTCGCCCGGGTCGCCCTGGCGGCCCGAGCGACCGCGCAGCTGATTGTCGATGCGGCGCGACTCGTGGCGCTCCGTGCCGATGATGAACAGCCCGCCGGCCCCGACGACCTGCTCGCGACCCTCGTCCACGCGCGCCTCGATCGCGGACAGCACGTCCTTGAAGCGATCGTCGTAGTCCGGGTCGCCGGGCCGCAGCCCGAGCTTGGAGAGCTCAATCTGGGTCAGATGCTCGGCGTTGCCGCCGAGCTTGATGTCGACGCCGCGCCCGGCCATGTTGGTCGCGATCGTGACGGCGCCGGGACGGCCTGCCTCGGCGACCGTCTCGCCCTCGCGCTGGGCGTTCTCGGGCTTCGCGTTGAGCACCGTGTGCGGGATGCCCTTCTCATCGAGCTGAGCGCCGAGGTGCTCGGAGACCTCCACCGAGATCGTGCCGACCAGCACGGGCTGGCCCTTGGTGTGGCGCTCCTCGATCTCCTTCACGACCGCCGCCCACTTGCCGCCCTTCGTCTTGAAGACCTGATCGTTGCGATCCGCGCGCACCATCGGCTGGTTGGTCGGGATCTGCACGACCGGCAGCTTGTAGATCTTCATGAACTCGTTGGCCTCGGTCAGCGCCGTGCCGGTCATGCCCGCGAGCCGCGAGTACATCCGGAAGTAGTTCTGCAGCGTGATCGTGGCGAGCGTCTGGTTCTCCTCCTGTACGCGCACGCCCTCCTTGGCCTCGACCGCCTGGTGCAGGCCCTCTGACCAGCGCCGCCCATCGAGGATCCGGCCCGTGAACTCGTCGATGATCTTGACCTCACCGTCGACGACGGCGTAGTCGACGTCGCGCTTGTAGAGCGACTCGGCCTTGAGCGACTGGTTGAGGTGGTTGACGAGCGGGCCGTTCTCGGCTCGGTAAAGGTTGTCGATGCCTAGGAAGCGCTCCGTCCGCTCGACGCCCTGCTCGGTCACGGACACCGTCTTGTGCTTCTCGTCGAACTCGAAGTCGAAGTCCGCCGTGAACTCCTTCTTGGTCCTGGGATCCATGCCCTCGGGGCGCTTGCCGGGCTTCATCACCCGCGCGAGCTTGGCGAAGCGGACATAGAGCTCGGCCGCCTGCTCGGGGGCGCCCGAGATGATCAGCGGCGTGCGCGCCTCGTCGATAAGGATGTTGTCGACCTCGTCGACGATCGCGTAGTGGTGCATGCCGATCGGCTTGCCGTCCTCGCCGATCCGGCCGCCGTGCTGGACCTTCTCCTCCAGCGACGTGGCCATGTTGTCGCGCAGGTAGTCGAAGCCGAACTCGGAATTCGTGCCGTAGGTGATGTCGGCCGCGTAAGCCGCGCGCTTCTCCTCGTAGGGCTGCATGTTCTGCAGCACGCCGATCGAGAGCCCGAGGCCCTGGTAGAGCGGCGCCATCCACTCCGCATCGCGCCGCGCGAGGTAGTCGTTCACGGTCACGAGGTGCACGCCCTTGCCGGCCAGCGCGTTGAGCGCGACCGCCAGCGTGGCCGTCAGCGTCTTGCCCTCACCGGTCTTCATCTCGGCGATCGAGCCGCCGTGCAGCACCATGCCACCGATCATCTGCACGTCGAAGTGGCGCATCCCCATCGTGCGCCGCGACGTCTCGCGCACGACCGCGAACGTCTCGGGCAGCAGCTCGTCGAGCGACTCGCCGTTGCTTGCGCGCTCGCGCAGCGAGTCGGCCTGGGCGCGCAGCTCGTCGTCCTCGAGCAGCTCGAGCTCGGCCTCCCACGAGTTGATGCGGTCGACGCGCTTGGAGTACTGCTTGAACTGCTTGCCTTCGCCGAGTCGGAGAGCGCGATCGAGGAGCGTCATGGGTCAGAGGATAGAGGCCCGCGAGAGCCGTCCGGAGCCCTTTTTCGCATCCCGGCCGAGGCGGCGCGTCGCCGTGTCCGCCGCCACCGCCGGCCCGCTACGAGGCCGCCGCGGCCTCGCCCGGCCCTTCCTCGAGCAGCTCCACCTGATCGGCGGGGATCGGCGCCGCGGCGCGCGCCTCGCGCCTGCGCCGGCGCTTGTCGCGGTGGCGCTTGACCTGGCGCGCCAGCTCCTCGGAGATCAGGTTGATCGAGTGCTTGAGGTCGCGCGAGCTCGCGCGCGCCCGTAGCGTCGTGCCCTTGAGGCGCAGCGTCGCTTCCGCCGCCTGGTTGTCCGGGTTGGCCGGGTTGCGCTCCTCGAAGAGCTCCACCTCGAGCGCCGCCAACTCGCTCACCTGCTTGGCGACCTTCTCGAAGCGGCGCGCGACACACTCGCGCAGCTCGTCGGTGACCGCAAGGTTGCGTCCCTTCACCTCGATCTGCATGGAAAGAGGCTCCTCTCGTTGAACCGGTGCTACCGGACCACTCCGATGCTAGGCCACTCGAGACTGATTGTGGAGGTCCGCGCACTAAAGCGTGCGCGCGTAGGTGACGGCGGCGATGTCGCGGACGCCGACGGCCGCCAGGGCGGCGGCGCAGAAGTCCAACGTGGCGCCGGTCGTGTGCACGTCGTCGACGAGCAGAACCGGAGCGGCGGGGACCGCCCCGGCACGGATGTCGAGCCGCCCGGGCTCCCTCCGGGCTGTGCGACCGGCCCGCGCCTGGCGCGCCGTGCGGTCATGGCGGGTGAGGACAGGGGCGAGCGGGAGTTCGAGGCGAGCGGCTAGCGCACACGCAAGGGCGCCCGCGGGGTCGAACCCGCGCGCGCGGCGCCGCGCGGGCTGGGCGGGGACCGGCACGACCACCCCGCAGCACAGCTCCGCGGGCAGCGTCGCGGCGACCTGCGCCGCCATCACGCTTGCCACGGGCAGCGCAGCGCGGAACTTGAGCGCCGCGACGAGCGCGCGCGCCGGCCCGTCGTAGGCCATCGGTGCCCAGGACCGCGCGAACGCCGCCCGCGCCGCGGGGCAGCCGCCACGCCGGTGGCGCGGTAGGCCGCAGCGGGGGCAGCGCCAGCCGCGCAGCCACGGTAGCTCGCGCAGGCATCCGGCGCACAGCTGCTCGTCCGCGCGGCCCAGGGACTCGCGGCAGGCCACGCACGCGGGCGGAGCGACGATCGCCAGCAGCTCGGCCAGCCCGCGTCGCGTCATGCGGCGCCCGTGAGGAGGGATACGCGCTCCGGTGAAGCGCGGTCCGCACCCATCGTCGCACCGCATCGCGCATAGCCGAACCGCCGTCGCACCCGGCCGGCGCTCGCGCTCGTCTGAATGGTCGTGTGTCGCATCGCCAGCATGCTGCCGCGACCGGACGCGCGAGACAGCACGCGAGCGTCACAATTCCGTGCCTTGTCCGTCGAGCTTTCGTGGACCTTTGCGCCGATCGTGCTGCTCGCGCTCGCGGGCTACCTCGGCGTGTACGTCGCGCGCTGGCGGACCGCGCGGCGCGAAGGCGGCGCCAGGGCCGCTTCCGGTTGGCGGCTGGCGGCGTGGTGCGGCGGCGTGCTGACGCTCTTCGTCGCGCTGATCTCGCCGGTCGACCGGCTCGGCGAGCAGCTCGCCTCCGTGCACATGGTCCAGCACCTGCTCGTGGCGGACGTGGCCGCGATCCTGCTGACGCTCGGGCTCACGCGCTGGATCCTGCGTCCGGCGACGCGGCGCATCCACCGCATCGAACGCGCCGCGGGCCCGTTCGCATCGCCGTGGTTCGGCGTCGTCGCCTACGTCGGCGTGATGTGGCTCTGGCACGTCCCGGCGCTCTATGACGCGGCACTTCAAAACGGCTGGGTGCATACGCTCGAGCACCTCAGCTTCGGCGCCGCCGGCCTCCTGTACTGGTGGCACCTGCTGTCGCCGATCCGCTCGCGCCTGCGGCTCGGCGGGATGGGCCCCGTCGCCTACATGGGCTCCACGAAGATCCTCGTCGGCTTCCTCGGGATCCTGCTGGCGTTCGCGCCCGACCTGCTCTACGACGGCTACGACGTGCCCGGCGAGCGCTGGGGACTGAGCGCCGAGACCGACCAGCAGGTCGCGGGGCTGATCATGGCGCTCGAGCAGTCGATCGTGATGGGCATCGCGCTCGCCTGGTTGTTCGCGCGCATGCTCAGCGAGTCCGAGGAGGAGGAGGAGCGCGCGGAGCGCCATCCGGCCTGATGGTGTCCGCGCTCCAACGTCACCGCGGCGGTGAGGGAGAGGATCGCTTGGAGTGGCGACTCGCGGGACGCCCGGGGCGCCTTGACCATCACTGAGCGACGTCAAAGCGCCTCGCCCCTCGCGCCTCGCGCGCCCCGCCGGCGCCGTCGCGGCGCGCCCCACCGGCGCCCGCGCCGGCACGATCCGGACCCCCCCTCAAGCCGCCGTTGACGTTCGCCGGCGGCAGCCGGGCAACCCGGCCGCTCAGCCGTCGAGCACGGCCCCGTCCTCGACGCGCCGCGGTCCCTGCACGCTGACGGAGCCGCGCACCCGCACGTCGCGGCCGAAGGTCACGTCACCCACCACCGCCAGCCGCTCCGCGGCTACGAGCGACGGCGGCCCGGCGGGGAAGTGCGAGTCGAAGTCGGCCAGCAGCTTGAAGTGCTCGTCGTCGAGCTCCACCAGCGGCGCCGCAGCGCGCCCGTCCGCCAGCTCGATCCGCGCGCCCTCACCGAGCACGTAGGCGTCCGAGCGCAGCACGAGCAGATCCGACGTCTTCTTGACCGGCACGAAGCGCGAGCGCGGCACGCGGATCGCCCTGGCGCCCTCGAACACGCCGATCGCGGCGCCCATCGCCGTCTCGAGCTGGTAGACGGCGGGCGAAGCGGAGTCGGACGGGTCGAGCGTCTTCTCGTTGACGATCATCGGCAGGCCGAGCACGCCGTCGCGCTCGCGTAGCAGCCCGTCGAGCGCCTGCAGGTCGACCCACAGGTTGTTGACGTGGAAGTACGGGTGGCGCTCGACATCGGTGAACGCGCCCATGTCCTCCTCGGGCGTCTGCGCGGTCTCACGCAGGATCAGCCCGCCGGTCTCCTTGAGCACCGCGATGTGACCGCCCTTCTTGTCGGCCGCGGTCCGGTCGGTCACCTCGCATACGTATGGCAGCCCCTCGGATGCCATCCACGCGAGGATGCGCGGGTCGAGCACGGCGCCGAGGTTGTCGGAGTTGGCCATGAACGCGTAGCGGTAGCCGCGCTCGAGCAGCTCGGCGAGCATCCCGGAGGTCATCAGCGCGGGATAGATGTCGCCGTGGCCCGGCGGGCACCACTCGAGGCCGCGGTCCGCAGGCCAATCCGCGGGCTCGAGGCCGTCCACGAGCAGCTTGGGCTCCTTGTGCTGCACGAAGTCGAACGGCACGTCGGAGGCGAGCGCGTCGTAGCGCTCGAGCAGGGCGAGCGAGTCGTCGCGCGTATAGAACGAGTTCATCAGCACGAGCGGCATGCGCGCGCCGCCGGCCTCGCGCAGGGCGAGCACCTGGCGTGCGATGACGTCGAGGAACGCCATGCCCTCCTTGACCTCGAGCAGCGACTTCGCGCGGCTCATGCCCATCGACGTGCCGAGCCCGCCGTTGAGCTTGATCACGACCGCCTGATCGAGCGGCGCGTCGCCCGTGGGCAGCCCGTCGAGGTCGGCGACGTCACGCGCCGGCTCGATCTCGTCCTCCGGCACCATCCCCGAGGCACCCGAGGCGAGCTGCTCGTAGTAGTGCTCAAAGCTGGCGATCGCGGCGTCCGGGACGCCCTCCCGCCTCATCTTCTCGACACTGGACTGCAGCCCCTCCGCGCTCATCGCGTCACGATGCTAGCCAGCCGCGCAGGTACGCGGCCTGCGCCTCCGACAAGCTATCGATCTCGACGCCGAGCGAGGCGAGCTTGAGGCGCGCGACCTCGCGGTCGACGGCCTCTGGAACGGGGTGCACGCCGGCGCCAAGCTGCTCACCGTGCGCCACCAGGTGCTCCACGGCGAGCACCTGGTTCGCGAACGACATGTCCATCACCGCGGCGGGATGGCCTTGACCTGCGGCGAGATTCACCACGCGCCCGGACGCGATCAGGTTCAGCCGCCGCCCGCCGACGTCGAACTGTGTCACGAGCGGGAGCACCTCGCGCGGCTCGCCCACGGCCGCCGCGTGCAGCGCCGCAAGATCGATCTCGACGTCGAAGTGTCCCGCGTTGGCGAGCAAGGCGCCGTCCTTCATGCGCTCGAAGTGCGCGCGCGAGAGCACGTCGCGGTTCCCGGTCACGGTCACGAACACGTCGCCGCGCTCGGCGGCCGAGCAGGCGGGCATGACCTCGAAGCCCTCCATGCGCGCCTCGAGTGCGCGCATCGGGTCGACCTCGCAGACGATCACCTGCGCTCCGGCGCCGCGGGCGCGCAGCGCGACGCCCTTGCCGGTCCAGCCGTAGCCGAGCACGACGAGCGTCTTGCCCGCGAGCAGCAGGTTGGTCGCGCGCAGGATGCCGTCGAGCGTCGACTGCCCGGTGCCGTAGTGGTCGTTGAACAGCCGCTCGGTGCGCGCCTCGTTGACCGCGATCACCGGGCATGCGAGACGGCCCTCGGCGTCCAGCGCGCGCAGTCGCACCAGCCCGGTCGTCGTCTCCTCGGTGCCGCCGACGAACCCGTCGAGCAGCTCCGGGCGCGCAGCGTGGAGGATCGTCAGCAGGTCGGCGCCGTCGTCGAGCGTCACCTGCGGCGCCCCGTCGACCACGGCGACGACGCCGGCGGCGTAGGCGTCGGCATCCTCGCCGCGGCGCCCGTGCGCCGCGCAGCCGTCCGCAGTCAGCGCCGCAACGACCTCGTCCTGCGTCGTCAGCGGGTTGGCGGCCGCGAGCGCGACATCGGCCCCGCCGGCGACCAGCGCCCGCACGAGGCATGCGGTCTCCGCGGTCACGTGCAGGCACGCGCCGACGCGCAGGCCGGCGAGCGGGCGCTCGCCGGCAAGGCGCTCGCGGATCGAGCGCAGCACCGGCATCTGTCCGTCGGCCCACTCGATGCGGGCGCGGCCTGCGGCCGCGCCCGCGGAATGAGCAGTCGCCTGCCTAGTAGCGATAGTGGTCGGACTTGTACGGGCCGCCGACCGGCACGCCGATGTAGGCGGCCTGCTCGGGTCGCAGCTCGGTCAGCCGTGCGCCGAGCGCGCCGAGGTGCAGCCGCGCGACCTTCTCGTCCAGGTGCTTGGGCAGCACGTGCACGGTCGTCTCGTACTCGTCGTGCTTGGTGTAGAGCTCGATCTGGGCGATCGTCTGGTTGGAGAACGACGA
>Ga0136622_10000755_pt1 | contig 13387 bp, 13 predicted proteins | sample AntDrymUQ4482106_2_FD_104803 | JGI IMG/M metagenome (GOLD analysis project Ga0136622, IMG submission 104803) | Polar desert sand microbial communities from Dry Valleys, Antarctica - metaG UQ448 (21.06) | ecosystem: Environmental > Terrestrial > Soil > Desert | place: Antarctica: Dry Valley...
CTCACCACCGAGCTCGTCGAAGATCTCCGCGATCTCCTGCGCGGAGTAGCGCGAGGAGCCCTTGAAGAGCAGGTGCTCGATGAAGTGCGAGACACCGGCGCGCGCTTCCGACTCGTCGCGCGAGCCCGCTCCGACCCAGAACCCGAGCGCGACCGAGCGGACGCCGGGGATGCGCTCGGAGATGACGCGCTCGCCGGACTGAAGCTCGCTCAGCTCGTGCTTGGACATCGGCGGATGGTACTGGGGTCAGGTCTTCCGCGATCCACGCCTGGAACGTGGAAGACCTGACCCTGGTTCCTAGCGCCGCTCGCGCTCGCGCGGGCGACCTCCGCGGTCGCCGCCGCGCCCGCCGCCACGAGGCCGCTCCTCGCGCTCCTCACGAGGCGGCGCGTCCTTCGCCCGCTCGATCAGCTCCTCGGGCATGACCAAGCCGCCGTTCTCGTGCTTGGCGACGAGCTTGAGGCCGATGCGGCCCCGGTCCTTGTCGACCTCCTGCACGACGACGTCGACGACGTCGCCGCGCGCCATCACGTCCTCGATGTGCGCGACGCGACCCGGCCCCACGTTGGAGACGTGGAGCAGGCCGTCGGTGCCCTTCTTCAGCTCGACGAAAGCGCCGAACTGCGTCGTCTTCACGACCTTGCCGGTGTAGCTGTCACCGACTTCTGGCGACTTGGTGAGCGCGGTGACCGCTGAAATGGCGGCCTCCGCCTTCGTGCCCTCGGTGGCGTAGATAAGGATCGTCCCGTCCTCCTCGATGTCGATCTGCACGTCGTAGTCGGCCTCGAGCGCGCGGATCGTCTCGCCGCCCTTGCCGATGACCATGCCGATCTTCTCCGGGTCGATCTTGACGGAGGAGATGCGCGGCGCGTGGTCGGCGAGCGCCGTTCGGGACTCGGGCAGGACCGCGAGCATCTTCTCGAGAATGGACTCGCGCGCCTCCTTGGCCTGGGCGAGCGCCGAGCGCATGATCTCCTGCGTCACGCCGACGATCTTGATGTCCATCTGCAGCGCAGTGATGCCTTCGGTCGTCCCGGCCACCTTGAAGTCCATGTCGCCGAGATGATCTTCGGCTCCCTGGATGTCGGTGAGGATGACGTAGTCGTCGTCTTCCATGACGAGGCCCATCGCGATGCCCGAGACGGGCGCCTTGATCGGCACACCCGCGTCCATCAGGGCCAGCGAGGAGCCGCAGACCGAGCCCATCGACGAGGAGCCGTTCGACTCGAGCGTCTCCGATACGAGCCGCACCGTGTACGGGAACTCCTCGACGGTCGGGATGACCGCCTCGAGCGCCCGCTGCGCGAGCGCGCCGTGGCCGATGTCACGCCGCTTCGGCCCCCGCATGAAGCCCGTCTCCCCGACCGAGAAGGGCGGGAAGTTGTAGTGGTGCATGAAGCGGCGCTGCTGCTCGCGGGAGAGGTCGTCGATCTTCTGCCCCTCCTTGGCCGTGCCGAGCGTCAGAAGGGACAGGATCTGTGTCTGGCCGCGCGTGAAGAGTCCCGACCCGTGCGTCCGCGGGCTCACGCCCACCTCACACTCGATCGGGCGAATCTCTTCGGCCGAGCGCCCGTCGGGGCGACGCTTGTCGATCGCGATCTTCTTGCGGACGAGGCTCTTGTAGACGGCCTCGGACGCACGCTTGACGAACTGGCGTGTGACCGAGTCTTTGACCTGAGGCTCCCCTTCGGCGGGCAGAGCGCCTACCGGGAACGGAAGCTCGAGACCCTCGTGGATCCGCTCGAAGAGCAGATCCCGCTTCGCGGAGCGGAGCTCCTTCGAATCCTGCTCGGCATCCGTCAGCTCCTGTAGGTCTGAGAGGAACTGCTCTCGAAGCGGCCCCTCCACGGCCTCCATGCGCGCCTTCTCGAGGATCGAGGCGAAGCTGGCCCGGATCTGCCTGGAGCGGACGATGTCCTCCTCGGTGGTGGCCATCGAGATCTCGGGCGAGGTCTCGGTAACGAGCGCCTCCATCGTGGCCGACGCCTCGCGGAGCCCGTGCTCCGCGATCGCGGAGCGAATCGCCTGACCGTGCGCTGTCTCGAGCTCGGCGGTGAGATCGGCGTCGACCCACTTCGGCTTGCCAACCTGCGAGCGCAGGTCTTCGAGCGCGTCGCAGATCTTGCGAATCTCCGCATGCGCGAGCTCGAAGGCCTCGAGGATCGTCTCCTCGGGGACCTGGTCAGCGCCCGCCTCGACCATTGTCAACGCGTCGCGCGTGCCGACGACGATCAGGTCGAGCGTCGACTCCTCGAGCGCCTCGAGCGACGGGTTGAGGACGAACTCGTCGTCGATCCGCGCGACGCGCACGGCCCCGACCGGACCGAGGAACGGCAGCGGCGAGACCATGAGCGCCGCCGAGACGCCGTTGATGCAGAGGACGTCATGTGGCGTGATGAGGTCGGCCGACAGAACGGTGCAGACGACGTGCACCTCGTTGCGAAAGCCCTTCGGCCAGAGCGGCCTGATCGGGCGGTCGATCATGCGGGCGGTGAGCGTCGCGCGCTCGGTCGCCCGTCCTTCCCGCTTGAAGAAGCCGCCCGGAATCTTGCCGGCGGCGTACATCCGCTCCTCGACGTCGACCGTCAGCGGGAAGAAATCCGCGTCGGGGCGCGCGTCCGGCCGTCCGACGGCCGTCGCGAGGATCATCGTGTCGCCGGAGCGGACGACGACTGCGCCGTCGGCCTGCTTGGCGAGCTTGCCTGTCTCGAAGACGATCTCCTGACCGCCAATGTCGACAGACACCGTGGCTTCACGCCCGGTGAGTGTGCTCATGTGGTGTATCCCTTCACCTATTCCTTCGTTTCTGGAAGGTGGAGGTTTGAGTCAGCCCCGCCGCCGTTCACGTGCCTCGGCGGGTCTCGCTCAAACTTCCACCTTCCCTCGACGGAGCCCTACCGTCTCAGGCCGAGCTCCTTGATGAGGGCACGATATCCCTCAATATCCTTGCGCTGAAGGTAGTCGAGGAAGCGGCGGCGGCGGCCCACGAGCTTCAAGAGGCCCCGACGGGAGTAGTGATCCTTCGGGTGCGCCCGGAGGTGCTCGGTCAGATCGTTGATCCTCCGCGTGAGCATCGCGATCTGCACATGCGGAGATCCTGTATCAGTCGGACCGGAGCCGTGCTTCTCGATGACTTCCAGCTTGACTTCCTTGGTGAGGCTCATGCTGCTCCTCTCGTAGACGACTCCGCAATCCCCGCCCCGCGTGAAGGAAGTAACACGCCGGAGCCGCGATTGCGGTCTCGGGGAAGGCTAGCAGCCGCAAAAATCGCCTTGTGACACTGTGTCACTTGGCAGGATGGGCGAATGAGGGCTGGAGTTGCCGCAGGTCATCCCGCGACCGCCGAGGTCGGAGCCGAAATTCTGGCCGAAAGCGGGACGGCTGCGGACGCGGTCGTGGCAATGTGTCTCGCGTCCTGCGTCGCGGAGACCGTGTACAGCGGACTGCTTGCAGGTTGCCATGCGATCGCCTTCGACGGCTCCCGCGTTCAGAACCTGGACGGCTTCGCGGCTGTGCCCTCCGACGAGGGTGAGTTGGTGGAGATTCCGGTCGGCTTCGGCGAGGAAGTCGTCGTGTACTCGATCGGCCCGGCTTCCTGTGCGGTTCCGGGGCTGCCTGCGGCTCTGGGCGAGCTCTGGGAGAAGCTAGGTCGGCTTCCTTGGCGACGGCTGGTCGAGCCCGCGCTCGAGCTCGCCCGCCACGGCGTCCCGCTTCCCGAGATGCACGAGCGATCGCTGGTCATGCTCGGGGACGTCTTCTCGCTCGAACGCGGGCGTGAGCTCTTCGTCCGGGAAGGCCGCATGCTGCAGACAGGCGAGCTTCTTGTGCAGCCGGGGCTCGTCCAGGCGCTCGAGGCGCTGGCCGAGGAGGGCGCTGAAAGCGTTTATCGCGGGTCGCTCGCCGAAGCTCTTCTGCGCATCGACGGCGTCGTTCTCAGCGCAGAGGATCTTCGTGACTATCGGCCGCGCTGGGCGGAGTCCGTCCTCGTCGGCTTCCATGGACACCGGGTCGCCACACGCGGCGGGCTCTCGGGGGTGCCCGAGCTCTTGCCGGGATTCCCGCGGCTCGCTGGGATCTCCCCGACCGAACGCGTGCTCGAGCTCGTTGCCGCCCTCGAGAGCGCGGAAACAGGCGGCGAGCACACGACGAACATGGTTGCCGTGGATCGTGAAGGTCGCGCTTGCGTCCTCACCCACTCGCTCGGAGTCGGCGCAGGCGTCTGGGTGCCGGGCTTCGACCTGCAGCTGAACAACCTGCTCGGCGAGTCGGACATCGCTGCCGGTGATCCCCAACCGGGAGATCACCTCCAGAGTCGCATGGCGCCTAGCCTCGCCTTCGACGATGCGGGCCTGGCGCTTGCAATCGGCGCGGCCGGCGCCACCCGGCTGAAGATGGCGCTCTCGACGGTCCTCTCCGGGATTCTCGACGAAGGGCTCGCGCCCGAGGACGCCGTGTCACGGCCGCGGATCCACCCTATGCCGACTTTCGTAGATGTCGAGCCCGGAGTCGACGAGGCGGCGCTCGAGGAGCTCGAAGCGCAGGGACGCACGGTTCGGCGCTGGGCCGAGCTCCACCACTACTTCGGCGGGGTCAGCTGCGTGGGGCGGACGGGAGCAGCCGGCGATCCCAGGCGGAGCGGCGTCGCCATCTTGTCGTAGGGGCGAGGCTTGCCTCGCCCCTACTTCAACAGGAGACCGTCGATCCGCTTCGAGGCGATGAACATCCCCACGACGCCCATCGTCAGGAGATACGCGACGTTGACGAGCTGGAAGACGCCCACGGCGCCGGTCGACAGCGCGCGGACGAGCTCGATCCCGTGGTAGAGCGGGAGCGCCTGCACGATCCACTCGATCGCCTCCGGATACACGGACAAGGGGAAGAACGTCGTCGCGAAAAGGAACATCGGCAGCATCACGAGCTGGATCAGATCGAAGTCCTGCCAACCCCGCATCCAGGTGACCGCCGCGATCCCCGCTCCCGCGAAGCCGAAGCCGATGACGAAGCACGCGGGGAGGATCAGGAGGCCCCACCACGAGTCGACGAGGCCGAGCACGAGAATGATGTTCAGGAACGCGACCGAGTAGATCAGCGACCGCACGACCGCCCACATCGTCTCCCCCACTGCGACATCGCCCGGGCTTACGGGAGTCGAGAGCATCGCGTCGTAGACCTTCCCGTAGCGGAGCTTCCAGAAGACGTTGGTCGCGTCGTAGAAGGCGCCGTTCATCGCTGAGGCCGCCAGCAGCGCCGGCGCGACGAAGGCGGCGTACTCGAGCGTCGCCTCGTCGAGAGCGACCTCCCCGATCAGCTCTCCGAGCGGGTAGACGAAGAAGAAGAGGTAGAAGAGCGGCTCGAAGAACCCAGAGAACAGGATCAGCCAGGTCCTGCGGTAGACCATCGCATTGCGCTCGACGATGAGGAGACCGCCGATGCGCCGACGAGGGCGGGGTCCGAAGCGCGCATCGGCGGCGAGCTCGGTCATCAGACGAGCAGACGGCGGCGGTAGGAGTAGTACGCGGCGGTCAGTCCGGCGGCGATGAACAAGAGGAGATAGGCCAGATGTCCGAGGGCGCTCCAGAGCTGCACGTCGCCGAGCGTCAGCTGCCGGGCGAGATCCACGCCATGCCAGAGCGGCGTGACGTAGGCAACGAATTCGAGCACGCGCGGGAGCTGCTCGACGGGGAAGAACGTCCCGGAGAAGAGAAACATCGGCAGGACCAGAAAACGAAAGATCGCGACGAACGACGCCTCGTTCTCCGTATAGGCCCCCCATGCCGCGATCGGCGCCGCGAACGCCACCCCCACGAGCACCGCGACCGGAATGGCGAGGATGCCGAGCGGCGAGTTCACGGCGCCGAACGCCGCGATCGCCGCGAGGTACACCGACGCCGTCGTCAGCATGCGGAACGCGATGAACGCCTGGTGTCCGATCAAGATGTCCCCCACCCGGAGCGGGCTTGCGAGCATGGCGTGGTACTGCCGGCTCCACTTGATGGCGGAGAGCACCGGCCAGCTCGCCTCGAACGACGCGATCTGCATCGCCGTTGCCGCGATGAGCCCGGGCGCGACAAACTCGATGTAGGAGACGCCATTCGGGAGATTGGCGCTTCGATCCACCAGCTCGCCGAGCCCGAACCCGAACGCGAGCAGGAAGATCACGGGGGTGACGACACTCGAGATCGCCGTTCCGCGCCAGACCCTGCGGTACTGAGCGAAGTAGAACTCGAGCGGACGGACAGCGAGCGCGAGAGTCGTCACTCGATGAGTGTCCGGCCGGTGAGGTGGAGGAACACGTCCTCGAGCGTGCTTCGCCGTACGAGCACGCTCTCGGGGACGAGTCCGCGCTCGTGGATCCCGTGGGCCGCCGCATCGCCCTGATCGGTGTAGAGCAGGACGCGGTCCGGCAAGGGCTCTACACGCGAGACGAGCCCGTCCGTCCAGTAGCCGAAGTCGTCCGGGCGCTTGTCGTCGTCCTCGAAGCGCAGCTCGACTACCTCTCGTGTCGAATAGCGCTCGATGAGCTCGCGCGGCGAGCCCTCGGCGACGATCTTCCCCTTGTCCATGACGACCAGCCGGTCGCAGAGCTGCTCGGCCTCGTCCATGTAGTGCGTCGTCAAGAGCAGCGTTACGCCCTGGCGCTTGAGCCGGTAGAGCCGGTCCCAGACGACGTGTCGCGCCTGCGGATCGAGTCCGGTCGTGGGCTCGTCCAGCAGCAGCACCTCCGGGTCGTTGACGAGCGACCGGGCAATCGTGAGCCGCCGCTTCATCCCGCCGGAGAGCGGCTCGACGCGATCTTTCGCGCGATCGGTGAGCTCGACGAACTCGAGCAGCTCGTCAGCCCGCTTTCGGAGCACCGAGCGTGGGAGTCCGAAGTAGCGGCCGTAGACGATGATGTTCTCGCGGACGGTCAGCTCCATGTCGAGCGAGTCCTCCTGGGGAACGACTCCCAGCCGGCCGCGGATCTCGACTCCGTCGCGAGCCGGGTCGAGCCCGAAGACGCTGAGCTTCCCGTCCGTGACCGGCGAGACGCAGCCGATCATGCGCATCGTTGACGTCTTCCCGGCGCCGTTCGGGCCGAGGAAGCCGAAGGCCTCGCCTCGCTGCAGGTCGAAGTCGACCGAGTCGACGGCAGCGAGTTCGCCGAAGCGCTTGACGAGCCCGCGTGCCTGAATCAGCGGTTCTCCGTTCTGACTGGCCATCGTCCGAAAGCTACCGACCCGCCACCGAGGCGCGTTTCTCTATCCTCTCGGCGGAGCGCGAGCTCTCTTCATGCGCGCACGCTGACCGATATCCGCCCTCGTCCTCGGCTCCAGCAGGAGGTGGTCAGCTCATGTCGCGCTCTCGTGGTGCGCTCGCCGCACGTTCCATAAGCAAGTCGTTCGGTGACACGGTCGTCCTCGACCGCGTCTCGCTCACCGTGACACCCGGTAGCCGGATCGGTGTCGTCGGGCCGAACGGCATTGGCAAGTCGACACTGCTCCGCGTGCTCGCGGGCCTCGAGCCGCCGGACTCGGGGACGCTGAGTCTCGAGCCACCGGGGCTCGCTGTCATCTATCTGGCGCAAGAGCCGGAGGCGGCAAATCGTTCCGGAGGCGAGGCGGCGCGCGCGCAGCTCGAGGCCATCCTGGCTTCGGACGCTGACGTGTTGCTGCTCGACGAGCCGACGAACGACCTCGACTTCGCCGGGCTCGAGCTGCTCGAGCGCTTCCTCGATCGTCACCGCGGCGGGCTTGTCGCAGTCTCTCATGATCGAACGTTCCTCGAGCGGATGACCCGGATCGTCGAATTCGAGGCCGAGACGCGGCGGGTGCGCGAGTACGCGGGTGGCTGGAGCGCCTTCGCGGCCGAGCGCGATCGTTCAGCCAAGCGGAACGAGAGCGCCTACCGGCGGTATGTGGACGAGCGCGGACGGATCCAGGAGCAGGCCCGAACCATGCGCCAGTGGGAGGAGCGCGGGTACGGGCAAGGTCGCAAGAAAAAGAAGTCGAAGGACGTCGGCAAGCGGTTCGAGAAGAAGCTGGGACTCCTGGAGCGCGTCGAGAAGCCGTGGTCGCCTTGGCGACTCGAGCTCGAGCTCACGCCGACGCGACGCGCCGGAGATGTCGTCGCTCGGCTCGAGCAGGCGACTGTCGAAAGGGATGGCTTCCGGCTCGGTCCAGTCGACCTCGAGGTGCGAAACGGTGACCGGCTCGTCGTTCTCGGACGAAACGGCGCAGGCAAGACAACGTTGTTGAAGGCGCTTCTCGGCGAGATTTCTCTCACGGACGGGCGGCGCTGGGTCGGCCCTGGCGTCGTACTCGGGGAGCTGCCTCAAGGGGCGGGTGTGTTCGCCGGAGATCGCGCCTTGCTCGAGCTCTTCCTCTCGGCGTCAGGGCTCGACGCCGGCGCCGCCCGGTCGCTCCTCGCCAAGTTCGCACTCGGCGCCGACGACTTGCGCCGTCCCGCTCCCTCGCTCTCCCCCGGCGAACGAAGCCGAGCGACGCTGGCGTTGCTGGCCGCACGCGGTGTGAACGCCCTCGTTCTGGACGAGCCGACCAACCACCTCGACCTCGAGGCGATCGAGCAGCTCGAATCGGCGCTCGAGCAGTACGACGGCACGGTCATCCTGGTCACGCACGACCGGCGGTTCCTCGACGCCTTCCGAGCCACCCGCACCCTAGAGCTGTAAAGACGGTGTCAGACACCGGACTTTGTCAAGCGCCGTTTCGACAGATCAGCGCCAATTTGTCCACAGCGTCGCGCGATGAGTTTGTTTTGCTGTCACCCAACGGGCATCGTTCCTGCCGAGAAAGACATGTCCCTAAGCCAGTCCGCCAAGGCCAGCCTAAGAGGCGAGAGGTGCGGTGAAACGTGCGGTGTCTGACACTGCACTAGCTCACGCGGCATCCCGCCCCGGACTCGTTTCGTCAAACCCTCCTTAGTAGCCGGACTCACGCATCGGGTCGATGCGCGTTCCGCGTCGCTTCGACGTCGCGCGCGATCTGGGCGACGAGCGCCTCCTCCGACTCGAAGACCGCTTCGTCTCGGAGCCGCTCCCAGATCTCGACCACAAGGCGCTGGCCGTAGAGATCGCCCTCGAAATCCAGGAGGTAGGGCTCGATGCGGCGCTCCTTGCCTCCGTAGTGCGGATTCGTCCCGATGGAGACGGCTGCGCGATGCTCGCGCGCAGAGCCTGCGTAGATCCCGTAGCGAGGGCACGCAAGTCCTGGTTCCATGAGGAGGTTCGCGGTCGGATACCCGAGGGTTCCGCCACGCTGATCTCCAGCCACAACCAGGCCGTCGAGCTCGAACGGGCGGCCGAGCATCCCAGCAGCCGCAGCGACGTCACCGTCCGCCACGGCCGCACGAATCGCCGTCGAAGACACCCCCTGGCACCCCGGCGGCACGACGATCTGTAAGCCAAGTCGCTCGAGGAGCTCGAGATCGCCGCTACGCCGCACGCCGAAGCGGAAGTCCTCCCCAGCCAGCACCACCTCAGTGCCGATCGCACGGAGGTAGCGCTCGACGAAAGCCTCCGGAGTCATCCGCTGGAGATCTGGGGTGAATGGCGCCACGAGGGTCGTCTCGACGCCAGCCTCCTCGATCAACTCGAGCCTCCGCTCGAGCGTCGTCAGGAGATCGACACGATTGCCGAGGGCAATCCGGGGATGCGGGTCGAAGGTCACCACAGTAGGCGCGAGCCCTGTTTCGCTGAGCGCGTCGAGGACAGATCGATGACCCCGGTGCACCCCGTCGAAGCTCCCGATCGCCACTGCACGCGCGCTGGGCGCGACTTCCTCAGGCGTCGAGACGACCTTCACGTTGCGAGCCTCGCGAGCGCTTCCTCAGGCGGGATGATTCGCTCGGGGTCGGTCTCCTCGACCGAAAACGGCCCGATTTCTGTTCGGCGCAGTTCGCGGCAATGGCCGCCGAGCGCCTCTGCAATCGCCCGAATGTACGTGCCCGAGGAGACGAGCAAATCGAGCCGGGCAGTGTTGCCCGCGTAGACCTCGAGCCGAAGCTCGCGGACGATCATCCGGCGCACCGGCATCTGGACCGCGACACCCCGACGGTGCAGCCGATACGCGCGCTCGCCGTCGATCTTCACCGCAGATGCAGCTGGGATCGGGAGATCGACCGGTCCCCGCAGCCCGGCAAGCCGCGCTTCGAGCTCAACGGCACTCGGAGCTTCGTGCTCTTCGACGATCTCCCCTTCGGGATCGCCGGTGCTCGTCGTCGCGGCCAGGTCTATCTCCGCCACATAGCGCTTGTCGAGCCCCACGAAGCGCGGCTGCAGGCGGGTCGCCGCTCCCGAGAGGAGGAGCAGCAGGCCGGTCGCGAACGGGTCGAGCGTTCCTGCGTGTCCCGTCCGTGCGCCCGTACCACGCCGCACGGCCGCGACAATTGCGAACGACGTCGGCCCCGCCGGCTTGTCGGCGAGGATGATCCCGCTAGGCGTGAGAGATCGCGGCAGCGGCATGCTCGAACTCCTCGACGATGAAGCGCTTGAGCTCGTCGAGTGAGAGCTCGCTCGAGAAGCCCGCGGCCTGTCGGTGGCCTCCGCCGTCCGATTTTCGCGCGATCACCGAGACGTCGATCTCGTCCACCGAAGCCCTGAGCGACACCCGGTGCGTAGGCCCGTTTCCACGGGGCGGCTCCCGGATCAGCGCCGCGACCATCGCCCCCTCTACTGCGCGCAGGTAGTCGATGATTCCCTCCGAGTACGGCTCGGCGGCGCCAACCTCGGCAAAGTCGTTCTTTCGGAGGTGTGAGATCACGAGGCGACCGCCTGAATGCACTTCCGCGCGTTCGAGCGCACGCGCGAGCAGCTTCAGCTGGGCGAACTGCACGTTCTCGTAGACCGTCTGAAAGACCTTGTGCCAGTCCGCACCCGCGTCGATCAGATCCGCTGCCAGCCGCAGTGTCTTGGAGCTCGTGTTCGCGTATTGGAAGCGGCCGGTGTCGGTGACGAGGGCCACATACAGCGGCTCGGCGATCTCGGGCGTCATCTCGACCCCGAGCTCACCGAACACATCACAGAGGATCTCTCCGGTAGAGGACGCGTCTGCGACTATCAGGTTGACGTCGCCGAAGCGCGTGTTGTCGTGATGGTGGTCGATGTCGACCGTGAAGGGCGAGCTCTCGAGTAGTGAGGGGTCGGGCCCGAGCCGCTCCTCCTTCGCGCAGTCGACGGCGACAAGAACGCGCTCGGCGTGGTCCGGAGGCGGCTGCCGATGGATGCCCTCCAGCTCGAGGAACGAATACTCGCCGGGAAGCGGCGCGTCGCCCGGCACGAACATGGCGCTTTCCTTTCCGAGCTGCCCGAGCGCGAGATGCATCGCGAGGAGCGAGCCCAGAGCGTCGCCGTCCGGGTTCTCGTGCGCGCCGACGACGAACCTCTGGTTCTCGGAGAGCGCGGCCACGACCGCCTGCATGTCATCGCTGTTCAGTGTCATCCGCGGGGTCGGGCGCGAGCTCGTCGATCATCTTTCCGAGCCGGACGCCCTGCTCGACCGTCGGATCGTATTGGAAGGACAAGACAGGAGTCCGCCGCAGACGCAGCTCGCGAGCGATCTGTGCCTGGAGGACGCCGTGAGCGGCCTTGAGTCCCTCGAGCGTGCGCTCCCTTTGATCTTCGGTGCCGAACACGCTGACGTAGACGGTCGCGTGCGCGAAGCCAGTCGCGGCCTCGACGCCGGTGACTGTCACGAACCCGATCCGCGGATCCTTGAGCGTAGGAATCGTGTCCGAGAGCACCTGCCGAATCGCCTCGTTGACGCGTCGCTTGCGATCAGACATCGAGCAGCCCTAGAGGTGGTTTCTTGTGACGGGCGACTGAGTCGTCGGCAGGTCGAGTCCAGATGATCAACTGGATGCTCTGCGAAACCTCGCAGAATCGGCCGCCGGGGGAAACACGCCGCAGGACTTGTCGCATGTCCTGCTCGAACTCCGCGAGGCGAGAACCGAACAGTTGTGGCGCGGACGACGTTACCGAGAAGATCGAGGCGACGATCTCGTCCTCTGAACGCTCGAAGACACGTCTGCCGTCGAGCACGCGTCGGCGTGGCCCGGCGAACCCTGTGGCGACCATGATCTCGCCCTCGCCGCTGGGCGTCCCGCCGGGAAGCGTTCCCTGCCCAGCACGCCTCACAGGGCCAAGGTAGCGCTCGACCAGTTCCTCGATCTCACGTCGTGGCGGCTGGGGGTGGCTCAACTGCTCATTACTCGCAGCGCCACGATGCGTCTTCGTATCCACGTGAACCCAAGCACCGTTCGGTTCGAGCATCTCGAAGACCGTGGCAGCTACCCGCTGGCGATCCATCCAATGAAAGGACTGAGCGAACGTCGCGGTACGGAAGGTTCCGAGGTCGAGAGGTAGTTCCTCCGCGCGCGCGTTCACCCACGTCGTGTTCCGATGGCCCTGTCGTAGCGCCTCCTTCTGCGCCTCTGTGATCATGTCCTCGTCTGCGTCGAGACCGACGACTTCGTCGTACAGCGGCGCGAGGAGGAGCACGATCTCGCCTGTACCAGAGCCGACGTCGAGCAATCTTCCGCTACCGTCGAGGCCTAATTCCTCCTGGAGGGCGCTCGCGAGCTCAGCTGGGTACGGCAAGCGCCCGGAACGGTAATACCGAGCGCTGCCACCGAACAGCGTCTCGTCCCACTTCCACTCTGCGTCAATCATCGCTCCTCCGGTCGCTGGCGGCTTGCACACTGAGCGGACACTTAGTCCGAGTCCCTCATCTCCTCGAGGTTGCCTTCCCATCCTGCTCCCTCGAGAGCCAGGCTGGCCGCGTACGGATCCGCCGACAGTTCCTCTACGGACATCATCCGTCGTTCGACGCGGTGGAGCTCGTACTCCTGTGCACCGAGATAGCGTTCTGCCGCAGCCAGCAGCTCGTTGAGCTCCGAGTAGCCCCGCGCGACACACGCAACCGTGAGTGTGGCGCGTTGCCAAAGCTCGTGATGGTCAACTTCCGCCACGGACGCGCCGAACCGCTTGTGGAGCTGCGCTTTCGCCGCCTTCAGGAACTTCCGCTTGCCCTTCAGCGACCCGTTCTCAGGAAAGTGCAGTTCGATCGAGAGGATGCCCACGTAGCCGGCCATGCCGGTATTCAACCGGTGCAGAGGTGACGCTCGCGTCGGCTTAGACCCTACGGGGATTCGTCAGACGAGGCCGCGGCCGCGACCGGCGCGGGCTCATCGAGATCGGTGCGCTCGACCTGGCGCGTCTCGTACGCCTCGAGGATGTCGCCCTCTTTCACGTCGTTGAAGCCGTCGAGGAGGATTCCGCACTCGAAGCCTTCGGCCACCTCGCGCGCGTCATCCTTGAAGCGTTTGAGCTGCGAGATCGAGGTCTCGTAGATCACGGTGCCGTCGCGGACGATCCGCACCTGCGCTCCGCGCC
>Ga0136622_10000758_pt1 | contig 13347 bp, 14 predicted proteins | sample AntDrymUQ4482106_2_FD_104803 | JGI IMG/M metagenome (GOLD analysis project Ga0136622, IMG submission 104803) | Polar desert sand microbial communities from Dry Valleys, Antarctica - metaG UQ448 (21.06) | ecosystem: Environmental > Terrestrial > Soil > Desert | place: Antarctica: Dry Valley...
ACCATGGTCGAGACCGCGAGCTTCGGTTCCACGCCGAGCGCGACGAGCCGCTCGACGCGCAGGGATGGGTGTGACGCCACGTGCTCAGCGTCGTGGTCGAGCGCTGCCACCCCGCCTGCGCCGCCAGGACGTAGCTCGAGTTCGACGACGTGATCCCGGGCTTGGAGATCTGAGGCGAGGATGGACCTCGAGCTGCTCGAGCGGACCCTGGCGGCCGCCGGCGAGCCCGCCTTTCGCGCCCGCCAGGTGTGGTCGTGGGCGGCGCGCGGCGCCAGCGGCTACGACGACATGACCGACCTGCCGCTGGCGCTGCGCGAGCGGCTGGCCGCCGGAGTGCCCTACTCGACGCTGACGCTCGTCGGGGAGGCACGCGCCGGCGACGGCACGGTCAAGTCCCTGTTTCACACGCACGACGCGCGGGCCGTGGAGGCCGTGCTTATGCGCTACCGCGATGGACGGCGGTCGCTGTGCCTGTCCTCGCAATCAGGCTGCCCGCTGACGTGCACGTTCTGCGCGACCGGGGCGATGAAGTTCGGCCGCAACCTCACGGCGTCGGAGATCCTCGACCAGGCGTTGCACTTCTGCCGCACCGAGGCCGTCGACCACGCGGTCTTCATGGGCATGGGCGAGCCGATGATGAACCTCGACCACGTGCTCGAGGCCTGCCGGCGGCTGCCCGACATCGGCATCACGCATCGCCGCACCGCGATCTCGACCGTCGGCTGGATCCCGGGCATCGAGCGCCTCACGCAGACGGACATGCCGATCCGCGTCGCGCTCTCGCTGCACGCCGCCGACGAGGCGCTGCGCTCGCAGCTCATGCCCGTCAACGACCGCTACCCGCTCGCCGACGTGCTCGCCGCCTGCCGCCGCTTCCACGCCGCCAAGCGCCGGCTCGTGTTCGTCGAGTACGTGATGCTCGCGGGCGTCAACGACCGCTACGAGCAGGCGATCGAGCTCGCACGCGTGCTCGACCCGAAGGTCTTCAAGGTGAACCTCATCCCCTACAACCCGACCGGCTCGCCGTACGACGGATCGGGCCCCGAGGCGATCGACGCGTTCCGCGCCGTGCTCGAGGAGCACGGGATGCGCGTGACCGTGCGGCTCACGCGCGGGCGCGACATCGCGGCGGCGTGCGGCCAGCTCGCCGCGACTCAGAGCGTGATCGGCGTCCCGGAACGTATGAGCGTGCCGACGTCGCGCGCGTAGTCACACTTCAGGACCTCGAACATCATCTCCAGGCGTTGCTGCGGCGCAGCCATGCGGTAGGTGATGACGAGCGTGTCCTCCTGCGACCCGAGCTGGATGCCGGCGCGGTCGAATGTCGTGATCTCGTCCTTGATCTTGACGTTGCCCATGGCGAACTTCACCTGGTACACGTGAACCGTCGAGGCGGTGACGGCGAACATGAAGGCCGGCGGGATCTTGGCCAGCTTCTCGCCATCGCGGTAGATGTGGTCCGGGCCGAGGACCGTGCCCGGCAGTTCGCTGCCGAGGACACCCTCTCCGATGTTGAGCATCGTGCTTCTGGTGATCTGGCCCATCACGCCGCAACGGTTCACCATCGCGATGCCGATCAGCGGTTCGGGTACGCGCGCAGCAGCCTGTTCGGTCGCCTGCCGGTTCGCCTTGTCTGCCGTCTTGCCCATCGAGCGGGCGAGCCTACACGGGGGGGGCGCCGGCGTGCGAGATATTCAGCTGGCGGCGCGTTGCTCGCCGGCGCGCAGCAGGCGGTCACGCAGCTCGGCCTCTTCCTCCGGTGACGGATCCCACTCCGCCACGCTCGGCAGCGCTGTCAGCGAGTCGAGCCCGAAGAGCTTGAGGAACAGGTCGGTCGTGCGGTAGAGGATCGCGCCGAACTGCGACCGCCCCGCTTCCTCGATGAACCCGCGCTCGAGCAGCGTGGCCGTGGCGGAGTCGGCGGCAACGCCGCGGATCCGCGTGATCTCCGGGCGAGAGACCGGCTGCAGGTAGGCCACGATCGCGAGGGTCTCCGCCTGGGCCGGCGTCAGCGGCGGCGTGCGCGGCTTGGCCAGCAGCCGCCGCGCCGCCTCCTCGGCGACCGGATCGGTCGCGAGCGCCAGGCCGCCGGCGATGCGCTTGATCTGCAGGCCGCGCGCGCCGGGCGCGTACTCGCGATCGAGCTCGGCGATCGCGGCGTCGAGCTCCTCGGCATCGCAGTCGGCGGCCTCTGCGAGGTCCTCCGCCGCCACCGGGTCGGGCGACAGGAACAGCAGCGCCTCGACGGTTCGCGCCAGCTCCGTCATGACCCGGTCGCCTCGTGCACGCGCGACGGCCAACCGGCGGGCACGATCGCGATCTCCCCGAACGCCGACTGCTGCGTCCACGTCGCCTCCCCCTGCTTGTAGAGCTCGAGCAGCGCGAACAGCGTCACGGCGACGGTCACGCGGTCAGCGCCCGCGACCGCGTCGTCGAACGTGCAGCCGCCGCCGCGCAGCAGCGTCCGCAGGTGGCCCAGCCGCTCGGCGACCGTGACGGTCGGGGTCGTGAGATGCGCCGTGCTGAGCTTGGGCGGCACGCGCAGCAGGTCGCCGAGCGCGGAGCCCAGCCGGCGCGGGTCGTACACGGCGCCGGCCTCGGCGAGGTTCGCGCGGCGCAGCGCGGGCGGCAGCGGCGCCGAGCGGTAGCGCACGCCGTGCTCGCCGTCGAGCCGCGCCTCGAGATGACCGGCGGCGTGGCGGTAGCGGCGCGCCTCGAGCATCCGTGCGAGCAGCTCCTCGGCCGCCTCGCCGGGCTCGAGGTCGAGCTCGTCGTCCTCGGCGCGCGGCAGCATGAGGCGCGACTTGAGCTCCAGCAGTGCGGCGATCAGCACGAGGAACTCGGTGGCGACCTCGAGCTCCAGCTCGCCCCGCGCCTCGAGCTGGTCGAGGTAGGCGAGCACGACGTCGGCGAGCTGCACCTCGAGCAGATCGACCTCCTCGCGCAGGACGAGCGTCAGCAGCAGGTCGAACGGACCGGAGAAGACCTCGAGGTCGAGCTCGAGCGAGGCGACCGTCACGGTTTGCAGGCTACCGCCGTGCCCCGACGGTCCCTCCTGGGCGGGAGGTACCGCTCGAGGTCGAGGAGCGCCTCCGCCGCCGCGAGCGCCTGCTCGTCGGTCAGGCGTCGCAGCTCGTGCCGCCGAACCGCCGCGAGCGCCGGCTCAGCGCGGCGCCGCTGCTCGACCACCGCCGCGAAGACCTGACGAGGCTCGGTCATCAGCGGTCGCTGGCGCGGTGCTCGCTCGACGGGCCGACCCCCATCGCCTCGCGCACGTCGGCGAGCGTCGCAGACGCGATCGCTCGTGCCCTGCCGGCGCCGGCCGCGAGCACCCGCTCGAGCGCCGCCGCGTCGCCGCGCATCGCCTCGTAGCGCTCCCGCACAGGCGTCAGCTCGGCGACGACGGCGTCGCCGACAGCGGCCTTGAGGTCACCATATCCGCGAGCGCCCACGAACTCGTCCTCGACCGCGTGCGGCGCCACGCCGCGCAGCACGGCCAGGATCTCGATCAGGTTCGTCACGCCCGGCTTGTCCTCGCCGCGGGCGATCCGCGGCGGGTCGTCGGAGTCGGTCACGGCGCGCTTGAGCTTGCGCACGATCGCCTCGGGCTCGTCGAGCACGTAGACGGTCCCCTGCTCGCTGGCGCCGGTCGTCGACATCTTGCGCCGCGGGTCTGACAGGTCGCGCACGCGCGCGCCGACCTCGGGAATCCGGTGCTCGGGCACGACGAGCAGCCCCTCGCCGAAGCGCATGTTGAAGCGCGTGGCGATGTTGCGCATCAGCTCGAGGTGCTCGCGCTGGTCCTCGCCGACCGGCACCTCGCCGGCGCGGTAGGCGAGCACGTCGGCCGCCTGCAGCACGGGGTAGAGCAGCAGCCCGGCCGAGACGAGCTCGCGCTGCGCCATCGACTTGTCGCGAAACTGGTGCATGCGCTGCAGCTCGCCAAGCGCCGTAACGGAGCACAGCAGCCAGCACAGCTCGGTGTGCTCGACGACGTCGCCCTGGCGAAAGAGGATGCAGCGCTCGGGATCGAGCCCGGCGGCGAGCAGGATCGCGGTCGTGTCATACACGCGCTCGCGCAGCTCGACGGGCTCGTAGGGCACGGTGGTGGCGTGCAGGTCGACGATGCAGTAGATCGCCGGGTCGCCGCGCTCCTGGCCGGCGACGTACTGCGTGATCGCGCCGATGTAGTTGCCCAGGTGCTTGCGCCCGGTCGGCTGGATGCCGGAGAAGATCGACGGGGCCACGGGCGGCGGAGGCTACTGGCCAGCTCAGGCGACCCGCTCGACGTCCTCCTCGCACAGCCGCTCGTCCGGGTCCAAGGCCCGCCGCAGGCGCTTGCCGACGAGCGTCTCCAGTCGCGTCGGCGGGATCCCGTCGCCTGGCTTCTTGGCGACGAGGTCGCTGGCCGTGAGCACGTGTCCGGCCGGGAGCGCATGGCGGGCCACGAGCGAGCGGCCGAACAGCGCGCGCATCGGCGCGAGCTCGACGGCGGCGGCGTCCTTGTCGACGGGCGCGGCGAGCGCCGCCTCGATCGCGCGCACGCCGTCGACGAGCGTGCGCAGCTCGCTGGTGGTCACCGACGCCGCGACGTCGGGGCCGAACATCTCGCGGCTGAGCGTCACGTGCACCTCGAGCACGCGTGCTCCGAGCGCGGCGGCGGCGAGCGATGGGTAGATCGTGCCCGAGTGGTCTGACAACCCGCTCGTGCACCCGTAGCGCGTGCGGATCTCGCCGAGCACGTTGAGTCCGATCCGCTCGGGGTCGACCGGGTAGGCCGACGTGCACTGAAGGACGGCGAGCGATCCGGCGCCCGCCGCGCGCAGCCGCGCGACGGCGCGATCGAGCTCGGTCCATCCGCTCAGCCCGCTCGAGAGCAGCACCGGTTGCCCGGTCTGAGCGACGGCGTCCAGCAGCGGTGGGTTGTCGACCTCGCCGGATGCGACCTTCCAGGCGGCGACGCCGACGTCGCACAGCAGCTCGACGGCTTGCAGCGAGAACGGTGAGCTGAGAAACGCGAGCCCGCGGTCTGCGGCGTGACGCCGAAGCCCCGCCCATGCGTCGGCGCTGAACTCCATGCGCTTCCAGTACGCATGGCGCGTTGCGTCCTGATAGCTGAAGTGCACGCGCCATGGTTCGTCGGTGCGGCTCTCGGCGGCCGCGATGTGCGTCTGGAACTTGACCGCGTCGGCGCCTGCGTCGGCGATCGCGTCGATGAACGAGTGCGCGATGCCGAGGCTGCCGTCGTGCGCCTGAGCGACCTCGCCGATCACCGCCACGCGGCTGTCCCACTCCAGCGCCGTCACACGGCCAGTCTCCCACGCCGCGCCGGGCGTCATGCTGTCGTGCCCGTGCTGGGATCGACGGCCGCCGAGCGCATCGCCGCCCTTGGCTACGACTACTCCGCGCAGCCCAAGCTGCGCGCCGGCGAGTGCAATCTGTGCGGCGCGCGCGGCGAGCGCGTGATCACGGTCGCGCGGCGCGACCGCTACGGCTTCGCGGCGCGCCTCGTGGTGTGCGGGCGCTGCGGGCTGGGCTGGCTGTCTCCGCGCATGACCGCGGCGGCCTACACGGCGTTCTACGCGAGCGTCTATCGCCCGCTGGTGTCGGCGTTTCACGGCCGCCGCATCGACGCCGCGACCGTCCAGGCACAGCAGCACGACTACGCCACCGAGCTCGCCGACTTCCTCGCACCGCTGCTGGCGCGGGCGCCGCGGACGATTCTTGACGTCGGCGGCTCGACCGGCGTCGTGGCGGGCGTGCTGGCCGCCGGGCTGGGCGCTCGCGCGACGGTGCTGGACCCGGCTTGCGACGAGCTCGCGGTCGCGCGCGCCGCGGGCATGGAGACGATCGCCGGGCTCGCCGAGCAGTTCGATGCGGGCGAGCGCACATGGGATCTCGTCCTGCTGTGCCAGACGATCGACCACCTGCTCGACGTGCGCGGCACGCTCGCGGCACTGCGCAGGATGACCGCCAGCGGCGGGCACGCGTTCGTCGACATCCTCGACGTCGACCTCATGTCGCAACGCGCTGACGGCATCGAGCGCGTCGTCAAGATCGACCATCCCTACTACCTCGCCGGTCCGACGGCCGCGGCGTTCTTCGCGCTGGCGAGCTACACGATCGTTGCCGAGCGACTGTCCGGCGACGGGCACCGCGGCTTCCTGCTCGCGCCCGGCCCCCGGAGCGAGCCTGACTGGCCGGCGCTGCAGCAACGCGCTGGCGCGCTGCTCCAGCCCCGCAACCATAGCCCTGGGTCGCTTGATCAGCGTTGATCTCTAGTCGTGCAGCCTTCATCTATATGTACGCTTCGCAGCAGATGACGGGGAAGCGAGCGGCCACATGACCAAGGATCGCCGCGTATCCGATCCTCGCAAGGTGTGCGTCGTCGTCGCCAGCCGCGCGAACCTGGCGCGGATCACGACGGTGCTCGAGGCCGTGCGCGACCACCCGGCCCTCGAGCTGCAGGTGATAGCCGCCGCATCCGCGCTGCTGGAGCGCTTCGGCAGCGCGGTCGACGTGCTCGAGGAGGCCGGCTTCAGGCCCGACGCTCGCATCCGCCTGATCGTCGAGGGCCAGACGCCTGCGACGATGGCGAAGTCCACGGGGTTGGGGCTGCTCGAGCTGCCGACGGCGTTTGAGATGCTCGAGCCCGACGTCGTCGTCACGGTCGCCGATCGCTTCGAGACGATCGCGACGGCGATCGCCGCCGCGTACATGAACATCCCTGTTGCGCATACGCAGGGCGGCGAGCTGTCGGGCTCGATCGACGAGAGCGTTCGCCACGCCGTCACGAAGCTGTCGCACATCCACTTCCCGGCGACCGAGCTCAGCGCCCGCCGCATCATCGCGATGGGCGAGGACCCGCGGTACGTCTTCAACGTTGGCTGCCCGTCGATCGACCTCGCCGCCCGCACGCGGCCGGGCACACGCATCGAGGTGCTCGGCCAGCACCGCGGCGAGGGCTCGCCGATGGATCCCAGCCGACCCTTCCTGCTCGTCATGCAGCACGCGGTGACGACCGAGTACGGGCAGGCCGCCGATCAGATCAACGCGACGCTGCAGGCGATCTCGGCGATCGGGATGCAGGCACTCGTCTTCTGGCCCAACGTCGACGCCGGCAGCTACGAGGTCTCGCAAGGGATCCGCGAGTTCCGCGAGCAGGGTCTCGCCGAGCGCTGCCAGTTCTTTCGCAACCTGCCGGCCGAGGACTTCACCAGCCTGATGATCCACTGCGCCTGCATGATCGGCAACTCATCCGCAGCACTGCGCGAGGGCGCGTATCTCGGCACGCCAGCGGTCAGCGTCGGCACCCGCCAGCAGGATCGCGAGTGCGCCGCCAACGTCGTCTTCACCGCGCACGACCCGCTCGAGATCGCCGACGCCGTCCGCGCCCAGATCGCGCGCGGACGCTACGAGCGCAGCGAGCTGTTTGGCGACGGCACAGCCGGACGCGCGATCGCCGGCCTGCTGGCGACCGTGCAGGCACCGATACAGAAGCGACTGCACTACGACACGGCCGCGCTGCTGGACGGCGCGCTCGCGTAAGCAACGAGAGGAGCACGGCATGACGACGGTTGCGCTGAACATGAGCCGCGCCGAGGACGAGCTCGGCGAGATCCCCGCCGGCCTCAGGGAGGCCGGCCTCGAGCTGCGCCTCGGATCGGGAAAGCTCTCGACCCCCGTGGCCGAGGTGATCGAGAGCCTGGACGGTTGCGCAGCCGTGATCGCCGGCCAGGAGCCGTATGTCGCAGAGGTGTTCGACGCCTGCCCAGAGCTCCGGCTCGTCGTGCGCTTCGGGGTGGGCTTTGACGCCGTCGACGTCCCCGCCGCCACCGAGCGCGGCGTCCTCGTCGCCACCATCCCGGGAACGAACGAATGGGGCATCGCGGACCACACGATCGGGATGATCCTCGACCTCGCGCACGGGATCTCGAGCCACGATCGCGCGATGCGTCGCGGCGAGTGGCAGGCGCAGCGCGGCATCGACGTGTGGCGCGCGACGATCGGCATCGTCGGGCTCGGGCGCATCGGCCGCAGCGTCGCGCTGCGCGCCGCGGGCTTCGAGATGCGCGTCATCGCATACGAGCCCGACCCCCTCATGGAGTTCGTCGAGGAGCACGGGGTCGAGCTCGTGACGCTGGAGCGCGTCTTCAGCGAGTCTGACTTCGTGACGCTCCACCTGCCCGCGATGCCCGAGACCGAGCGGCTCGTCGACGCGTCCAAGCTCGCCCTCATGAAACCGACCGCGTTCCTCGTCAACACCGCGCGCGGGGACGTGCTCGACGAGGACGCGGTCTACGACGCGCTGCGCTCAGGCCAGATCGCCGGCGCCGGCCTCGACGCATGGACGACCGAGCCGATGCTCGATCCGCGCTGGAGCGCGCTCGAGAACGTCGTCCTCACGCCGCATTGCGGGGCCAACACCCTCGGGGTGTGGACTGCGAGCGGAGCGATGGCGGTCGACATCGTGCTCAAGGTGCTGCGCGGCGAAAAGCCCGACCAGCTCCTCAACCCGGAGTCATGGGACGCGCAGCGCGAGTAGCGGACGCGCGGATCCAGGCTATCCCCGCTCTCGATCCGTCAGGCCGAGATCGTCTCGCGCACGCGCGGGCGCTTCGCCGCGCCAGCCTCGTCGAGCCTGCGCACGGGCGTCGTGTACGGCGCGTTGCGGGCGATCTCGGGATCCTCGGCGGCCTCGGCCACGATCGCGGCGATCGCGTCGGCGAAGGCGTCGAGCGTCTCGCGCGTCTCGGTCTCGGTCGGCTCGATCAGCAGCGCCTCGTCGACGACGAGCGGGAAGTACACCGTCGGCGGGTGCATGCCGTGGTCGAGCAGGCGCTTGGCGAGATCGAGCGTGCGGATCCCGAGCTCCTTCTTCAGCGGCGCCCCCGACAGCACGAACTCGTGCATGCAGCGCTCGCCGAAGGCCAGCGGAAGCCTGTCGCCGACCCTCTCGCCCAGGCGCGCCAGCAGGTAGTTGGCGTTCAGTACCGCGACCTCGCTGACGTCCTTGAGGCCCTCCGCGCCGAGCGAGCGGATGTAGGCGTACGTGCGCACGAAGACGCCGTAGTTGCCCTGGAAGCCGCGCAGCTTGCCGATCGACTTCGTATCCGGCCCGCCGCGCTCGTGGTCGAGGTCGAAGGTCGGCGGCCCACCCACCAAGCGGCTGGCGCCGTTCGGTGCCGATGGCTCGCGCCGCACGACCTGCGGCCGCGGCAGGTAGGGCTCGATGCGCTCGCTGACGGCGATCGGCCCGGCGCCCGGGCCGCCGCCGCCATGCGGCTGGGTGAACGTCTTGTGCAGGTTGAAGTGGACGATGTCGAAGCCCATGTCGCCGGGCCGCGAGTAGCCCATGATCGCGTTGAGGTTCGCGCCGTCGTAGTAGAGCGTCGCCCCCGCGCCGTGCACGATCTCAGCGATCTGCTCGATGTTCGGATCGAAGATCCCGAGCGTGCTGGGGTTCGTGAGCATCAGGCAGGCGACCGAGTCGTCGGCCTTCGCGCGCAGGTCCTCGACGTCGACGCCGCCGGCCGCGTCGAGGCCTACCTTGACGACCTCGTAGCCGGCCATCGTCACGGTCGCCGGGTTCGTGCCGTGCGCGCTGTCGGGCGTCAGCACCTTCGTGCGCTGCTGGCCACGGTCGGCGTGGTACGCGCGCGTCAGCAGGACGCCCGCGAGCTCGCCGTGCGAGCCGGCCGACGGCTGCAGCGACACGTGGGGCAGCCCGGCGATCTGCGCGAGCGCCTGCTGCAGGTTGAACATCAGCTCGAGCGCGCCCTGCGCGCGGCGCGGATCCTGCAGCGGATGCAGGCGCGCATGGCCCGCCAGCGCCGCGACGCGCTCGTGCAGGCGCGGGTTGTGCTTCATCGTGCACGAGCCGAGCGGATAGAAGCCCGAGTCCAGGTCGAAGTTGCGCTTGGAGAGGTTGACGTAGTGACGCACGATCTCGGGCTCTGAGGCCTCCGGCAGCAGCGGCGGCGCGGCGCGGCGCAGCTGCTCCGGGATGAGCCCGTCCACGTGCGGCACGTCGAGCTGCGGGGCGACGAACGCTCGCCGCCCCGGCGCGCCCTTCTCGAAGATCGTCGTCGCGCGCTCGCGCTGCTGCGCGGTCGCGCCGCCTGCGAGCGCCGCGGCGCCTTCAGGCGCCCTCGCGCCACCGTCGGGCGCGCTCACGCGATCGCCTTCGCGGCCGAGCGCTCGGCCGCGACGGCCTCGCCGAGCACCTCGGCGAGGCGGTCGATGTCGGCCCGCGAGCGCTGCTCGGTGATCGCGACGAGCAGCCCGTCGGGGTACTCGTCGTAGGCGCGCGACAGCGCGTAGCCGGCGTTGACGCCGGCGGCCGCGCAGCGGTCGAGCACGCGATCGACGGGCGCCTCCAGCGCCAGCGCGAGCTCGCGTACGACGGGCCGGTCGTGCAGCTTGCGCACGCCGTCCAGCGCGGCGAGCGTCTCGCGCGCGTAGTGGGTGCGCTGGAGCATCAGCTCGCCGAGCTCGACGATCCCGCGACGCCCCAACCAGCTGAGGTAGACGACGCCGCCGAGCGCGTTGAGCGCCTGCGAGGTGCAGATGTTCGACGTCGCGCGCTCGCGGCGGATGTGCTGCTCGCGCGTCTGCAGCGTGAGCACGAAGCCGCGGCGGCCGTCGACGTCGGTCGTCTCGCCCGCGATCCGGCCCGGCATCCTGCGCAGGTGGGCCTCGCTGGCGGCGAAGAAGCCGAACGAGGGGCCGCCGAAGTCCAGCCGGTTGCCGAGCGTCTGGCCCTCGCCGACGACGACGTCGGCGCCCTGGTTGCCAGGGGCCTCGAGCACGCCGAGCGTCAGCGGGTCGGCGGCGCAGATCGCGAGCGCCCCGTGCTCGTGGGCGGCGGACGCGATCGCCCCCACGTCCTCGATCGCGCCGAGGAAGTTCGGCTGCTGGACGACGACCGCGCTGACGTCGTCACCGAGCTCGTCGCGCAGCGCGCCGAGGTCACTGACGCCCTCGTCCAGGCCGATCTCCTCGACCGTCATGCCATAGCCGACCGCGAGCGTGCGCAGGGTCGCGCGGCTGTCGGGGTGCACGCCGCGGCTGACGAGCACGCGCGCGCGCTTGTTGGCGAGCCTTGCGAGATAGGCGGCCGCGCCGACGGCGCTCGGCCCCTCGTACACGGACGCGTTGGAGACCGGCAGCCCGGTCAGCTCGCAGATCGCCGTCTGGTACTCGAACATCACCTGCAGGCCGCCCTGGCTGATCTCCGGCTGATAGGGCGTGTACGGCGTCAGGAACTCCGAGCGCGACATCAGCATGTCGACGATCGACGGCACGTAGTGGTCGTACATCCCGGCGCCGAGGAACGTGACCTCGTCCTCGGCGCTGACGTTGCGCGCGGCCAGCTCGCGCAGCTCGGCGTAGACGGCCTGCTCGGGCTGGCCCGGCGGCAGGTCGATCGCGCCCTGCAGGCGCACGCCGGCGGGGATCGACTCGAACAGCTCCTCGACGGACCCGACGCCGATCGCGTCGAGCATGATCTCAAGGTCCCCGGGCGTGACTGCGGTGTAGCCGCTCAACTGAGGCTGCTCACGTAGTTCTCGCAGTCAAGCAAAGCGTCCTGCTCGCCCGGATCGGACAGCTTGACCTTCACCATCCAGCCCGCGCCGTAGGGATCCTCGTTGATCGTCTCGGGCGTGTCGGCCAGCGCCGTGTTGACCTCGACGATCTCGCCCGACAGCGGCGCGATCACGTCAGAGACCGCCTTGACGGACTCGACCTCGGCGTAGAACTCGTTCGCCGTGACCGACGAGCCGACCTCCGGCGGATCGAAGAAGACGACCTCGCCCAGCGCATCCTGCGCGAACCACGTGATCCCGAACGTCGCGACCTCACCATCGATCAGCGCCCAGTCGTGCTCGCGGTGGTACAGCCGGTCCTCCGGGTAGCTAGCCGAGCTCATCCGAAAGCCAAGTCCTCGAGCTCAGCCATCGGTCTGCTCGTCGTGGCTGTAGAGGGGCTTGGATGCTACGACCGCCGCGCGCGTCTTGCCGCGCACGTCGATCTCGAAGCGCTCGCCGACGTTCGCGCGCTGCGCGGGCACGTAGGCCATCCCGATGCCGATCCCGAGGCTCGGCGACAGCGTGCCGCTCGTGACCTCGCCGCCACCGATCACCGGGTTGCCCTCGCGCGCGATCCCCGGCCCGCTGATCGTGAACGGCACGAGCTTCTCGCGCGGCCCGGCCGCGCGCACGGCGCGCACCGCGTCGGCGCCGACGAAGCCCGTGTCCTCGGAACAGGCCCAGCCGAGGCCGGCCTCGATCGGGCCACGCTCGATCGACAGGTCGTTGCCGTAGAGGTGAAAGCAGGCCTCGAGGCGCAGCGTGTCGCGCGCGGCCAGGCCACACGGGACCGCGCCCCGGCGCACGATCTCGTCCCACAGCGCGGACGCGTCCTCGGGATCGACGAGCAGCTCGACGCCGTCCTCGCCGGTGTAGCCGGTGCCGCAGACGAGGGCGCTGGCGCCTCGGATGATGCGCCGGCCGGCCTGCATTCGATCGGGCAGCGGGCTGTCGGAGACGGCCTGCACGATCTCTCGCGCGCGCGGACCCTGAACGGCGAGCATCGCGTAGCTCTCGCGCCCGTCGTGGACCTCTACGTCCAAGCCGGCGGCCTGGTCGCGCATCCAGGCGACATCGGCGTCGTGGTTGGACGCATTCGTGACGGTCAGAAAGCGGTCCGGCGCGATGCGGTACGTGAAGAGGTCGTCGAGGACGCCGCCCGCTTCGTTGCACAGGAGCGCGTACTGCGCGCCGCCGATCGCGAGCTTTGAGATGTCGTTGGTGAGCACGCGCTGCAGCAACGCCTCGGCGTCCGGGCCAGAGGTCTCGACCTCGCCCATGTGCGAGACGTCGAAGATGCCGGCGGCGGTGCGCACCGCGACGTGCTCGGCGCGGATGCCGTCGGCGTACTGGACGGGCATCTCCCAGCCCGCGAAGGGCACGAGCTTGGCGCCCGCATCGCGGTGAGAATCGAACAGCGGCGTGCGCTTGAGCGTCGGAGTCGGCACCGCTCGCAGGCTAGCGAAGCGGCCGAGCGCTTCATGATGACCCGGGCAGAACCGGGACGCCTAGGGCTTGCCCTAGGGCCGGTTGCGCAGGAACGCGGGGATCTCGATCTCGTCGTCCGCGATCTCCAGCGACGAGCGCTGGCGATCGTCGATGCGCGGACCGCGATCGGATTCGCGCGCGCGGTCGCGCGCGTCCTCGCGCGCGGTGCGCGGACGCGCGCGCCCGTGGTCGAAGCCGGTCGCTATCACGGTGACGCGCACCTCGTCGCCCTGGGCCTCGTCGATGACCGCGCCGAAGATGATGTTCG
>Ga0136622_10000759_pt1 | contig 13339 bp, 11 predicted proteins | sample AntDrymUQ4482106_2_FD_104803 | JGI IMG/M metagenome (GOLD analysis project Ga0136622, IMG submission 104803) | Polar desert sand microbial communities from Dry Valleys, Antarctica - metaG UQ448 (21.06) | ecosystem: Environmental > Terrestrial > Soil > Desert | place: Antarctica: Dry Valley...
AGGGCGGTGATCCGGCGCCGTGTCTGAGTCGTTCCCGGCGCGCCGGATTTGCCGGTCAACCATCCAGGCGGAGTGTAGAGCCCGCGCGGAATACCGGATTCGCTACAACAGTTGTAGTAAGTGCAGTTGAAACCGAACACTGGAGCGTGAATCTGTGAGCACACTGTTGCTCGTTCCTCTTGACGACATCGTCGTCTTTCCCAACATGAACGTCACCCTCACGGTCGACGTGGGTGACGAGGAGCGCGTTCTCCTCGTGCCGAACCACGAAGGGAACTACGCCAAGGTCGGAACGGTCGCCGAGGTGTCAGACCGGATCCGGCTGCCCGGCGGCGGGCGTGCCGTCGCGCTGAGCGGCCTCCATCGCGGCCTCGCGGGCGCGGCCCATTCGGACGCGCAGGGTCATCTTCGCGTGGAGGTCGACGAGCGCCCCGAGGAGTCGATCCCGCCCGCCCGGACGCGCGAGCTCGAGCGCGAGTATCGCGCCGTGGTCGAGGAGATCCTCGAGCTGCGGGGCGACGACGGGCGCATCGCCTCGTTCGTCCGCTCGATCACCGAGCCGGGTGTGCTGGCCGACACGGCCGGGTACTCGCCCGACTTCTCCTTCGTCCAGAAGGTCGAGCTGCTCGAGACGGTCGACGTGATCGAGCGGCTCGAGCTGTCCCTCCGGCTCCAGCGCGACCGGCTCGCGGAGATGCAGGTGCGCAAGCGCATTCGCGACGACGTCGAGTCCGGGGCGGCGAAGCAGCAGCGCGAGTACATCCTGCGCAAGCAGATGGAGTCGATCCAGAAGGAGCTCGGTGGGGACGACGCTTCGGTCGCCGAGGAGTACCGGGCCAAGATCGCCGAGGCCGGCATGCCCGAGCCGGTGCGCGAGCAGGCCGAGCGCGAGCTCGGGCGGCTCGAGCGGATGGGTGATGCGAGCGGCGAGTCCTCGATGATCCGCACGTACCTCGACTGGCTGATCGCCGTGCCGTGGTCGAAGCGGTCGGAGGAGCGCCTCGATCCGGTCAACGCCCGCGAGGTGCTCGATGCCGACCATGCGGGGCTCGAGGACGTCAAGGACCGCATCGTCGAGTACCTGGCTGTGCGCAAGCTCCGCCAGGAGCGCGGCATCGCCGAGGACAAGCGCTCGGGCGCCATCCTCACCCTCATCGGTCCGCCGGGGACGGGCAAGACCTCGGTCGGCGAGTCGATCGCCCGAGCGCTCGGGCGCGAGTTCGTGCGCATGTCGCTCGGCGGCGTCCGCGACGAGGCCGAGATCCGTGGCCACCGCCGGACCTACATCGGCGCCCTTCCGGGTCGCCTCGTTCGCGCGCTGCGCGACGCGGGGACGATGAACCCGGTGATCATGCTGGACGAGGTGGACAAGGTCGGCGCCGACTGGCGCGGCGATCCCTCGGCGGCCCTCCTGGAGGTGCTCGACCCGGCGCAGAACCACTCGTTCCGCGACCATTACCTCGACGTCGAGCTCGATCTCTCGGAGGTGGTCTTCATCGCGACCGCGAACCTGGCCGAGACGATTCCCGGTCCGCTCCTCGATCGCATGGAGGTGATCCGCTTCGACGGCTACACGGTCGACGAGAAGGTGGCGATCGCCCGCGGATACCTGTGGCCGCGGCAGCGTGAGCGCAACGGCCTGCGCGAGGACGAGGTCGCGATCGACGATCTCCTCCTCGAGTCGGTGATCACGGAGTACACCCGCGAGGCCGGTGTGCGTCAGCTCGAGCGCGAGCTCGGGACGATCCTGCGCAAGACCGCGACGCGGATCGCGTCGGGCCAGACCGAGGCGCCCATCGTGCTCGACCTGGCGTCGGTTCGGGATGCTCTCGGCCGGCAGCGCCACTTCCAGGAGGCGGCGGAGCGCACGGCGACGCCCGGCGTTGCGACGGGCCTCGCTGTGACGGGCACCGGTGGAGACGTCCTCTTCGTCGAGGCGACCTCGATGCGGGGGAACGGCGGCGAGCTCGTCCTCACGGGCCAGCTCGGCGACGTGATGAAGGAGTCGGCGCGCATCGCGCTCTCGTACGTCCGGGCGCACGCCGACCAGCTCGGGATCGACGAGTCGGCGTTCGAGGATCGCTCCTTCCACGTGCATGTCCCTGCCGGCGCGATCCCGAAGGACGGGCCGAGCGCGGGCATCACCATGGTGACTTCACTGGCGTCCCTGCTGACGGGCCGGCCGGTCAAGCACACCGTCGGGATGACCGGCGAGGTCACCTTGCAGGGCCGCGTGCTTCCGATCGGCGGGCTCAAGCAGAAGGTGCTGGCCGCTCACGCCGCCGGCCTCACCGACGTGATCCTCCCCGAGCGGAATCGTGCCGACCTCGACGACGTTCCGGCGTCGGTGCGCGAGGCGATGAGCTTCCACCCGGTCATGAGCCTGGGCGAGGTGCTCGAGCTCGGCCTCGAGCCCTCGCGGGACGCGGCCGATGTGGCGCTGTCGTAAGTGCGAGCCCGTGCCCGAGGAGGTCCGCCACGCGGCGGACCTCCTCGGGCGCCGCTCCATGCTCTCCGTCCTCTGGGCGGCGCATGCCGGGGCTGTCCGCTACAACGAGTTCCTGCAGGCGCTCGAGGGGATTCCGCCGCGGACGCTCGCCGCACGGCTCGTCGAGCTCGAGGACGCCGGCGTGCTCGAGCGCACCGTCATCGCCTCGCGCCCTCCGCGTGTCGAGTACCGGCTGACGGACGACGGGCAGCAACTCGAGCTCGTCGTGACTGCCCTGCACGGCTGGGCCGAGCGCCGCACCGGCGGGGTCTGACGCCAACGCCTGTGGATGGAATGTGAAGGGGTCTGGCCCCGTGAAGAAGTTGTAAGGAGCGCCAAGCTATGCCCCTGCCTCTTCGAGCGCCTCGAGGTGCCCGGCGACGTTCCAGTGCTTGATGACTGCAGTCTCCCGCTCCCAGCCGAGCGTGCTGATCGTCGCCGGCTCGAGCGCGAACAGGCGGCCCTCCCTCGCCTCGAGGCCGAGCCAACGCGCCGCCAGCACGCGCAGGAGGTGGCCGTGGGCGAAGAGGGCGACGTCGCCGTCCGCGGCCCGGATCTCCGGCACGACGCGATCGACCCTGACGCCGACCTCCTCGGCGGTCTCGCCCCCCGGAACGCCGTCGTCCCACAGGAACCAGCCGGGCCGCTCCTCCCGGATCTCGGGCGTCTTTCGCCCTTCGTAGGCGCCGTAGTCCCACTCGGCGAGCTCCTCGCGCTGCTTCGCCACACCGCTGAGGCCCGCGAGGCGGCACGTCTCCGTGGCGCGCGCGAGCGGGCTCGTGAGCACGAGGGCGAACCGGCGTCCACCGACCGCCGCGCGCAGCAGCTCGCCCTGCCGGCGCCCGCGTAGTGTGAGCGGAATGTCCGTGCGGCCCGTGTGCTGACCGCTCACCGACCACTCCGTCTCGCCGTGTCGGATGAGGAGAACCTCTTGCATGGGGCCGACCCTAACGGGGACGTGTCTAGACTCCGCTCGGTGGCCAAGCCCTTCGCCTCCACCGCGGACACAGCCGAGCAGACCTCGACGCTCGAGGAGCTGGCCCCCGGGGTCTTCGCTTTCACGGCGGAGGGGGATCCGAACGTCGGCGCCGTGGAGGGCGACGACGCGGTGCTCGCGATCGACGCCCGCTCGACGCCGACGGCCGCCCGCGAGTGGCTCCAGGCACTGCGGAAGGTGACCGACAAACCCGTCCGCACCCTGGCGCTCACGCACTACCACGCCGTGCGCACGCTCGGCGCTTCGGCCTTCGAGGCCGATTGGATCGTCGCCCACGAGACGACGCGGAAGTGGATCCTCGAGCGGGGCGAGCAGGACTTCGAGTCCGAGGCGCGCCGTTTCCCCCGGCTCTTCCGCGACATCGAGTCGGTCCCCGGGCTCACGCACCCGAACGTCGGCTTCGCCGACACGCTGACGCTCGTGCTCGGTGGTCGGGAGGTGCAGCTGCGCTACCTCGGTGGCGGCCACACCTCGGGTGACCTCGTCGTCTGGCTGCCCGAGGAGCGCGTCCTCTTCGCGGGCGACCTCGTCGAGGCCCGTGCGGCGCCGTACATGGGGGACGCGTCGGTCGAGGCCTGGTCGACCGGCACCCTCGACGGGCTGGAGGCGCTCGGGGCCGAGGCGCTCGTCCCGGGTCGCGGGCCTACGCTGACCGGCGACGAGGCCGGCGCAGCGATCGCCGAGACCCGTGCGTACCTGGGAACGCTCTGGGACGCCGTCCGCGGCGTCCACATCCGCGGCGGCAGCCTGAAGGAGGCGTTCGACGCCGCTCGGGAGGCGCTCGAGCCGCGCTTCGGCGACTGGTGGATCTTCGAGCACTGCATCCCGTTCAACGTCGCGCGCGCGTACGACGAGGCGGGCGGCAGCCCGGCGCAGATCTGGACGGCCGAGAAGGACGCGGCCGTCTGGGCCGAGTTGCAACGGTAGTCGACCGGCCGATCCTGGTCGTCGGGGCCGGCCCGGTCGGCCTGACGGCGGCGCTCGAGCTGGCGCGGCTCGGCGTCCCGAGCGTCCTCCTCGATGCGAAGCCCGGGCTCGAGGGCGAGGGCTCGAAGGCGATCGTGATCGCCAGGCACACGCTCGCGACCTTCAGCCGCCTGGGCTGTGAGGAGATCGCCGAGCGCGGCCTGCAGCTCGAGCGGGCGCGCACCTACCTCCGCGACCGCGAGCTCTTCTGCGTCGAGTTCGAGACCGCTCGCCCCGGTGCCCTGCCGGCGTTCGTCAACCTCCAGCAGACCCACACCGAGCGGCTGCTCCTCGACCGCGTGCGCGAGCGCCCCGAGATCGAGCTGCGGTGGGCAACAACCGTGCGCGACATCCGGCAGAGCGAGGAGACGGTGTCGCTCGAAACCGACGGCGGCGAGCTCGAAGGCTCCTACGCCATCGCCTGCGACGGCGCGCGGAGCACCGTCCGCAAGCTCCTGGGCATCGAGTTTCCGGGCCGGAGCTTCGAGGACCGCTTCCTGATCGCGGATATCCGCGCCGATCTCCCGTTTCCCCACGAGCGCCGCTTCTTCTTCGACCCGCCCTCGAACCGGGGGCGCCAGGTGCTGATCCACCCGCAGCCCGACGGCGAGTTGCGCATCGACTGGCAGGTACCGGCGGAGACGGACGCCGAAGCGGAACGTACCTCCGGTCGCCTGGACGAGCGCATCCGCGCCCTGCTCGGAGATCAGCGCTATGAGCTCGCCTGGCTCACCTCCTATCGCTTCCACCAGCGGCTTGCGGCCCGCTTCCGGCAGGGGCGCGTCTTCCTCGCCGGCGACGCCGCGCACCTCTTCTCGCCGTTCGGCGCGCGCGGTCTGAACAGCGGCGTCGAGGATGCCGCCAACCTGGCCTGGAAGCTCGCCTTCGTCCGGAGGGGGGAGGCCGGCGACGCCCTGCTCGACACCTACGAGCGGGAGCGGCGCCCGGCTGCGCGGGAGAATCTCGACGTGACGGGCGCGACGATGCGGTTCATGGCACCGCCCGACGGCGCGCGGCGGCTCCTCCGCGACGCGATCCTGCGCGGGAGTCTTCGCAGCGCTCGGATCCGCGCCCACGTCGACAGCGGCAAGCTCGCCACGCCCGCCGTCTACGGGGACGGGGACGGGTTGGTGGGCCGGCTCGCCCCGGGCGCACTGGACGAGCTCAGGGGCGTGTTCGGTCCGGGCTTCACCGCGCTCGCGGTCGGCAGCGAGGAACGGGTCGAGCCCTCCGGCTCCGTACCGCTCGCCACCGCCCCACCCGAGCTCGCGCCTGCCTACGGCGGGCGCGGCGTCTACCTCGTCCGCCCGGATGCCTACGTCGCAGCCCGGGTCGGCGGCGGCGATCCCGAGCGGGCGCTCCGCTCGTTGCTGCAAGGCCATTTAGAGTCTCGCTCCTGATGGCGGAGGACAACGCGCCGGCACTTGCCGTCGAGTCGCTCTCGAAGAGCTTCGGCGCGGTGCCCGCCGTCCAGGACGTGAGTTTCGCGGTGCAGGCCGGCTCGCTGACCTGCCTGATCGGGCCGAACGGGGCGGGCAAGTCGACGCTGCTCCAGTGCGTCGCGGGCGGCCTGCGACAGGAGACGGGCAGGGTGCTCCTCGACGGGGGCGACATCTCGACGTGGCCGGCGCACCGGCGGGCTCGCGCCGGCCTCGCGATCGTCTTCCAGGCCATGCGCGCCCCGGAAGTGGACGTCCTTGCGAGCACGATGATCGGCGCGCACGCCTGGACGCGCTCCGGCTTTCTCTCGGGGATCCTGCGCCCGCCGTGGCAGTGGCGCGAGGAGGGACGCATCCGCGAGGAGGCGTGGCGTGCTCTGCAGCTGGTGGGCCTGGCGGAGCGCGCGCGCGACCCCTCCGACTCCTTGCCGCTCGGTCAGCTCCGGCTGCTCTCCGTCGCCCGTGCGCTCGCCCAGCGCCCGAAGGTGTTGCTCCTCGACGAGCCGGCGGCCGGCCTGCGGGCGGGCGAGAAACGCCAGCTCGTCCAGGTCTTGCACAGCCTGCGCGAGCGCGGCCTGACGCAGGTTGTCGTGGAGCACGACATGGGTTTTGTGGGCTCGGTCGCCGAGCGCGTGCTCGTGCTCGACCGCGGCCGTCTGATCGCGGACGGCCCGCCGGCGCGGGTACGCGAGGACGCCCGCGTGATCGAGGCCTACCTCGGCACGGCAGTGATGTGACCGCGCTGCTCGAGGTGGAGGCTCTGACAGTGCGCTACGGCGGCGGGGTCGCCGTCGACGGCGTCACTCTTCGGGTCGACGAGGGCGAGCGGGTCGCGTTGATCGGGCCGAACGGAGCCGGCAAGAGCTCGATCATCAACGCTGTCTGCGGTCTCGTGAAGCCCGCCGGCGGACGCATCCGCATCCGCGGGGAGGACGTGACACGGGCCCGGCCGGGCGAGATCGTCCGTCGAGGCGTGACGCAGGTGCCGGAGGGCAGGCAGGTGTTTCCGACGCTCACGGTCGAGGCGAACCTCCTCCTCGGCGCCTACGGGCGCGACTTCCGCAACGAGCTCGTGAGCGCCACCATCCGTTACCTCGGGCGCAAGGCGGAGATCGCCGAGCGGCTCGAGCGCACCTACGAGCTCATGCCCAAGCTGCGTGAGCTGCAGACCCGCCCGGCAGGGCAGACCTCCGGCGGCGAGCAGCAGATGGTCGCGATCGGGCGGGCGCTGATGGCGGAGCCCCGCCTGCTCGCGGTCGACGAGCTCTCGCTCGGCCTCGCACCTCTGATCGTGCAGGGGCTGACCGCGTTCCTACGGAGGCTGAACGAGGAGGAGGGCGTCGCGCTGCTCCTCGTGGAGCAGAACGCCCACCTCGCGTTCGACCTCTGCTCCCGTGCCTACGTGATCGAGGCCGGGCGGCTGCTCCTGACCGGGTCGAGCGACGAGCTCCAGGCGAACGAGAGCGTCCGCGCCGCCTACCTCGGCAGCGGCCTCGAGGTCGCTTGACGAAGTTCATCCAGCTCGTCGTCGTCGGCGTCTCGATCGGCTCGGCGTTCGGGCTCGTCGGGATCGGCATGGTGCTGATCTTCCGGACGACGAGCATCGTCAACTTCGCTCAGGGTGCCTTCGCCGTCCTGGGCGGGCTCTTCATGGTCTCGCTGGTCGACGACGTGCACGGCCTCGTCGCCGGGACGGTGGCTGTGATCCTGACGGCGCTGATCGGCGGGGTGATGGGCATGGTCGCCGTCGGCTTCCGGAACCGGACGACGGCGCTCGCGAGCCTCATCATCACGCTCGGCCTCGCCCTGCTGGTCTCCTCGCTGAACCTGCTCGCCTTCGGCGACCGGCCGCACACCTACCCGACCATCTTCGAGCGGGCGTGGAACATCGGCGGCGTCTTCGTGCAGCCGCAGTACGCGATCCTCGTCGGCGTCACGCTCGTCGCGGCGTTCGGGCTCACGGTCGGCCTGCAACGGACGATCGCGGGCCAGGCGCTCGTCGCCTGCGCCGACTCGCGCCGGGCGGCCGAGCTCGTCGGCATCAACGTGCGCGCCGTGGCGGTGATCGCGTTCGCCGTCTCGGCCGGCCTCTCCGCGCTCGGCTGGGTCCTACTGACTCCCGTCGATCCGGTCAACTACGACTCCGACGTGCGGATCGCGGTCAACGGGTTCGCCGCCGCCGCGTTCGGCGGCCTCGTCAGCATCCGCCTCGCCCTCGTCGGTGGGCTCGCACTCGGGATCCTCCAGCAGCTCGTCGTCGGCTACGCGCCGGGCCAGGCGCGGCAGTACGAGCTCGCGGCCGCGCTCGTAGTCCTGCTGGTGCTGATCGGCTACCGCTCGCGGCACGAGGCCCACGAGTGAGCGCCGCGCGGCGGCTCTCGCTGATCCGCCTCGCGTTGACGCTCGCGTTCGGTGCGTTCGCGATCTGGCTGCCGTTCCGACTCGACGCGGGCGACCGCTCGCTCTACACGCTCATGGGCCTCTACGCGATCGTCGCCGTCGGGCTCTCGCTGCTCATGGGCTTCGCAGGGCAGATCTCGCTCGGCCAGGGAGCGTTCTTCGCGCTCGGCGCGTACACGACAGGCATCCTCATCGTCGGGCTCGATCCCGACGAGCGCCTGATCGACCCGGGCGCGGGCATCTCCCCGCTGCTCGCCGTCGTCCTCGCACCCTTCTTCACCGCGGGGGTCGCCGCCGTCATCGGCGTGCCCCTGCTGCGCCTCCGAGGCCACTACCTCGCCTTCGCGTCGCTCGCCCTGCACCTGATCCTGCTTGCCGTGCTGTTCGCCGAGGACCGCTTCACCGGAGGACAGGATCCCGGCCTGCTCGTGATCGAGCGACTCGAGGTCTTCGGGAGGACGGTCACGGGCGCCACGCTGACGGCGGTCGTCTGGGGCGTGCTCCTCGTCACGCTCTTGCTGGCGCTCAATCTCGTCGGCTCCCGGGCGGGCCGCGCGCTGCGGGCGATCGCGACGAGCGAGCGCACCGCGGCGGCTGCCGGGGTCAACGTGGCGACCTACAAGCTGCGGCTGTTCGTGCTCGCGGCGGGCCTGGCCGGGCTCTCGGGCGCGTTCTACGTCTTCCTGCTGCAGTTCCTCTCGCCCGACGCGTTTCCGCTCTTCCTCAGCATCCAGTTCGTCGTCATGGTGGCGGTCGGCGGCCTCGGGAGCATCTACGGCGCCGTGCTCGGCGCGGTCGCGATCACGTGGCTCGAGAACCGGCTGCGCGACCTCGGCGCACAGCCCGAGCTGCTCGGCTTCGAGCTGCCCGACCAGGCGCCGCAGGTGTTCTCGATCGGCGTATTCGCGGTCATCCTGATCGTCGTGATCCTCTTCTTCCCGCGCGGCCTGCTGCCCGGGATCGGGGAGCTGTGGCGCCGCGTGCAGGCGCGCAGGCCCGGCTCCGCGTCGGTGGGGTCAGACCCGGGAAGGGGTCTGACCCCGTAAACGAACTGTGAAGCGCTACTTCTTCTTGCCGGTGACGACCGTCTGCCCGGCGACCGGCTGGAACTTGCAGTCGCGGATCGTCGAGACGACCATGCTGCTCGTTCCGAGCCCGGAGTGGTTCACGGGCGAGTAGTAGTAGCGACCGCCAGGCCCCACGAAGCCGGCCATGCGACGCTCGAGGGCGGTGTTGATGCCCTCGCGACTGAAGCCGCCGAGCTGGATCGCCCGCTGGAACATCTGCACCGCGGTATAGCCGTCGTAGGTGAAGGTGCTGCCTTGCCGGCCGACCAGGCGATTGACGCGAAGCGCGATGGGCTTCGACCTGTTCGACGCCGGCAGGAACTGCGCCACCGGCCCGAGGTAGGTGTTGATCAGCGCCCCGTTGGCCTCCGGGCAGGCCGGCCCCAGGTACTGAGTCGAGCCGTTGCCGCCCGTCAGCACGAGCCGCTGCTCGAGGCCGAGCTGCTTCGCCTCCTTCGTGATCGTGACGGCCAGGGACGTCGCGTTCCAGAGCCAGAGCGCCTGGGCATTGGAGTTCTTCACGCGCGTGAGCTCGGCGGTGAAGCTCGTGCCGGTCAGCGGGAAGGTGATGTCCTCGACGATCTGGAAGCCGAAGCGGCTCGCGAGCTCCTTCACGTTCCGCGAGCCCTCACGGCCGAAGCCGCCGTTGTCGGTCATGAGCGCGATGCGCGTGATCTTCGCCTTCCGCAGCTGCGCCGCCATCGAATACGCGAAGAGACGGCTCGTGGCCGTGGTCATGTAGTAGTACGGCTTCGCCGGAGTCACCTGCGCGGCAGAAGACGCCATGCTGATGTACGGGATCTTGGCCTCGCCGACGATGGGCTGCACGGCGAGCCCGACCGAGCTGAAGCCGGACCCGATCACGCCGAGATACTTCGTGTCGGAGACGATCTTCTGCATGTGGACGATGCCCTGCGACGGATTGGAGCCGTCGTCGAAGGTCTCGATCCGAATCTGCCGGCCCCGCACGCCGCCCGTGCGGTTGACCTCGCGCACGGCTGCCTCCACGCCCGCGCGGTTGTCCTGTCCGACGAACGAGAGCGGACCCGTGAGCGGCGAGATCATGGCAATCACGATCTCTCCGCCTCCCTGACCCGCAGCCTGGCCGTTCGCGCCGGTGAACGCGCCCGCGACGAGCATCAGGCTCGTGACGACGAGCGCGGCGACCCCCCGTCGTAGTGTCCGCCGATTCATCTACCCCTCCCTCTGTCTTTGGTGATCCTCCACTCGCTGAGACGTTCCGAAGCGTGCGCAGTTGGCGCCGGAGGAGGGCCGAGCCTAGCGCCTTCCCATCGAAGTTCATAGGATCGGCGCAGAGGTGATCTTCGAGCCCCTGTGCGAGGCGATGCCGCGCGAGCGCCTTCGCGACCTCCAGACCGAGCGGCTGCGGGCGCTCGTCGCCTACCTCCGGGAACGCGTGCCCCTCTATCGCGAGCGCCTCTCCGGCGTGGGCGAGATCCGGTCGCTGGACGATCTCGCGGGGCTTCCCTTCACCCGCAAGAGCGACCTCCGCGACACCTACCCCTTCGGCATGTTCGCCGTTCCGCCGGGGGAGGTCGTTCGCATCCACGCCTCCTCCGGCACGACGGGGAAGCCGATCGTCGTCGGCTACACGCGCGCGGACGTCGAGCTCTTCGCCCGCGTCAACGCCAGGACGCTCGCGATGGCGGGGGCCGAGCCGGGGATGATGCTCCACAACGCCTACGGCTACGGGCTCTTCACCGGCGGGCTCGGCCTGCACGGGGGCGGCGAGCTGCTCGGACTCCAGACCGTCCCCGTCTCGGGTGGAATGACGGAGCGGCAGGTGATGCTGATCACCGATTTCCGCCCCGACGTCATCTCCTGCACGCCGAGCTACGCGCTCACGCTCGCACAGGCCTTCGCGGAGCGCGGAGTGAGCCCGGAGGAGATCAGCCTCCGCTTCGCACTCGTCGGCGCCGAGCCCTGGACGCCCGGCATGCGGGAGCAGATCGACGCCGGCCTCGGCGTGCGGGCCACGAACATCTACGGCCTCACCGAGGTGATCGGCCCGGGCGTCTCGAACGAGTGCGTCGAGGCCCGGGACGGCTCGCACGTGAACGAGGATCACTTCCTGCCCGAGGTCGTCGACCCCGAGAGCGGCGAGCCCTTGCCCGAGGGGGAGGACGGCGTGCTCGTCTTCACCACGCTGACGAAGCAGGCGCTGCCCGTCCTGCGCTTCTGGACGGGCGACATCACGAGCCTGCGCTCAGGGCCGTGCGCGTGCGGGCGGACGCTCGTGCGGATGGGCCTGATCAAGGGCCGGACCGACGACATGCTCATCATCCGCGGCGTCAACGTGTATCCGACGCAGGTGGAGGCGGTGCTCGTGCGCGTGGCCGAGCTGACCCCGCACTACCGGCTCGTGGTCGGCAGGCAGGGCACGCTCGACACGCTCGAGGTTCAGGCGGAGGTGCACGAGGAGCGGCTCGTGGGAGACGGGGCGCTGCGAGAACGCGTGGCCGCGCTGCTCCACGAGAACATCGGCGTCTCCATGGCTGTGGCACTGAAGCCGCCGGGCGCCGTGCCTCGCTCGGAAGGCGGCAAGCTCGCGCGCGTGCTCGACACGCGGTAAGCACTCGGCGCTGCGCTCACAGGCGAGGCACTTGCTGCCGATGCAACGAGGACCGCAGCATCACACTTCCTCATGCAGCCCGAGAAGATCTCCGAGACCTCCGCGAGCACCTCAGCCAACCGCACGCGGCAGCAAGCCCTCGCTCGCGACGGAAGCGAAGCGCGGTTGGCGGCGATGTTCGCGCACGCGCCCATCGGTATGGCGAGGGTCGATCCCGCCGGCCACTGCCTCGAGGCGAACACCGCCTTCTGCGGCCTGCTCGGCTACACGGGCGCGGAGCTTCGTCGCACCACTCTCGTTGAGCTCACGCATCCCGACGACCGGGCGACCACGCTCGAGCTCGTCCGACAACTGCTGGCAGGGGAGCGGCCCTCCTACGAGCTCGAGAAGCGCTACCTCCACGCCGACGGTCGCGCGGTCTGGACGCACGTCGCGAGTTCCCCGGTTCGGAGCCCGACCGGCGAGCACCTGTACACGATCGTGCAGATCCACGACATCAGCGAGAAGAAGCGGACGGAGGCCGCGCTCGTCGAGAGCGAAGGGCGAAACCGGCAAGTCGTCATGAGCGCCATCGACGCCGTCGTGGCGATGGACGCCGCCGGTCACATCACCGGGTGGAACCGGCAGGCCGAGTGCGTCTTCGGCTGGTCGGAGGAAGAGGCGCTCGGCAGCTGCCTCGTCGACATGATCGTTCCGGCAGGCCTGCGAGAGGGGCACCGCCGGGGAGTCGCCCGCTACCTCGAGACGCGGGAGGCCCGCCTGCTCAACCGGCGCATCGAGATCACCGCCCTCACGCGCGCGGGACTCGAGATTCCCGTCGAGCTGTCGATCACGCCGATCAGGGTGGGAGAGGAGCTGCACTTCAGCGCCTTCCTGCGTGACATCAGCGACAGCAAGCGTGCCCGTGAGCAACTGCGGGAGACCACCGAGCAGCTCGAGGCGCTGATCGAAGCCCTGCCCCTCGGCGTGATCGCGACGGACGCCGAGGGCAACGTCCGAACGTGGAATCCCGCAGCCGAGCGGATCTTCGGCTGGACAGCCGCGGAGGTCGTGGGCAAGCCGCCGCCTCATCTCCCCCCGTCCGACAAGAGCAACATCCAGCAGAGCGTCGAGCTGGGCGAGACGGTGCGCGGCCGCGAGGAGCGGCGCCGGCGCAGGGACGGCTCGCTGGTCGAGGTCCACGTCTCGCGGGCGGGGCTCGCGGGCGCTGCCTCGACGCGGGCGGCCGTCGGGATCTTCGAGGACGTCACCGAGCGCAAGGGGATCGAACGGGAGTTGGCACGCGCCCGGGAAGCCGAGTTGGAGCGCCTCGCGCTGGCCGCGCTCACCGATCACCTCACGGGCCTCCGCAACCACCGCGCCTTCCACGAAGAGCTCGAGCGCGAGCTC
>Ga0136622_10000760_pt1 | contig 13326 bp, 13 predicted proteins | sample AntDrymUQ4482106_2_FD_104803 | JGI IMG/M metagenome (GOLD analysis project Ga0136622, IMG submission 104803) | Polar desert sand microbial communities from Dry Valleys, Antarctica - metaG UQ448 (21.06) | ecosystem: Environmental > Terrestrial > Soil > Desert | place: Antarctica: Dry Valley...
CACACCTACACCAGCCGTCGACCACCACCCCTGGGCCACGGACCACACGTCGCCACCCCCAAAACACCACCAGGCGCCTCCGTTGCCGAACGACACCTCCAACGCCGCATCGGCACCCACACCAGCACCCGAACCACCGGACACCTCCGCCAATAAGGCCAACGGTGGCAGATGTCAGAGGTTCAGCGGGTGGAGGGATCGACGAACGGCGGCTTGACGACAGTGAATGCCTCCTGTCGTCCGCGTACGTCCACGAAGACCTCGGCGTCCAGGGCGACGTCCGGGTCGAGCAACGCCAACGCGATGCCCTTCCGCAACGTCGGCGAGAACGTGCCCGACGTGACGGACCCGATCACGGCTCCATCACCGTCCACGACTCCCATGCCCGGGCGAGGGATCCCGCGCCCGCCAGCAAGGAGCCCACCGGAAAGCCGGACCTCACCCGCCGCTCTCTGCGCCTCGAGGGCCTCCTTGCCCCAGAACGCCGGTTTGGCCCAGCCGACCGCCCACCCAGCACGCGCCATGACCGGCGAGATCTCAGTCGAGAGGTCGTTGCCGTGCAACGGGTAGCCCATCTCGGTGCGCAAGGTGTCGCGCGCACCGAGTCCACAAGCGCGTGGACTGACGGGGCCACCGGCCTCGATCACCGCGTCCCACACCGCCAAGACCGCGCCAGCCGCCACCACGAGCTCGTACCCGCGCTCGCCTGTGTAGCCGGTACGGCAAACGGTCAACGCATGTCCTTCGATCTGTTGGGTGGCGAACGACATGTAGCCGGCGTCGGCCGCAACCCCGAGCCGGTCGAGGACCTGGCCGCTCTGTGGACCTTGCACCGCGAGCACCGCGAAGTCACGATGCTGGTCGACCACCTCGATGCCCGCCGGCGCAGCCGCCGCCAGCCGGCTCACCACGTCGGCGGTGTTGGCGGCGTTGGGCATCAGGAACACGTCATCACCACTGCGCACGTACGCGATCAGGTCATCGACGACTCCCCCGTCGGCGTCACAGCACATCGTGTACTGAGCCTGACCCGGGCCGATCCGTCCCAGGTCGGCGGTGAAGCACCCGTTCACGAAGTCAACCGCGCCGGGGCCACGGACGACCGCCTTGCCCAGATGGCTGACGTCGAACACCCCGACGCCTTCGCGTACGGCTTTGTGCTCTGCGAGCACCCCTCCACCTGCATACTCCAGCGGCATCTCCCACCCGCCGAACTCGGCAAGCTTTGCACCCAGCGCCAGGTGTCGGTCGTGCAGAGGCGAGCGGAGCAGAACCATGTTCAAAACCTATCGCGGGGGGACGTGCGACACCGCCGCTATGGTGACCCCGTGAGCACACAGTCCCCCAAGCCTCCCGCCATCACCCTGAGCGCGGCCAAAGCGACAGCGTCACGGTCCGACGTCCTCGTGGTCGGAGTCGCCACCGACATGTCGACACCGAACCACGGCGTGGCGGAGGCCTTCGGTCGCGGGTTCGCCCCACTGCTGTCCACCCTCGGGTTCGAGGGCAAGCCGGGCCAGGTCGCCAAGGTGCCGTCCGCCGGAGCCGTCAAGGCCCCGCTCGTGATCGCCGTCGGAGTCGGTGAACCCGACGCCGTCGACGCCGAATGCCTGCGGCGCGCCGCCGCCAACGCGATCCGCGCCGTCCGCAACTCGGCGTCGGTCGCGGTCGCCCTCGCGGTCACGGACCCCGGCAGGGTTCAAGCAGTCGTCGAGGGCCTGCACCTCGGAGGGTACGTATACGACCGGTTCAAGTCCGAAAAGGACTCCGACCGTCCCAGAACCATCACCGTCCTGGCCGACAAGGCACGCGGTGCCGACGCCAAGGCGGCGCTCGAGCGCGGGCTCGTCGTCGCGCGCGCCGTCGAACGTGTCCGGGACTGGGTCAACACCCCGCCCGGCAACCTCACTCCGGCCGTCTTCGCTGATGACGTCGTCGCCTTCGGCGCAGCCGCGGCCGCGCCGAAGGTGTCCGTCACGGTGTGGGACGAGACGAAGCTCGCCAAGGAGAGGTGCGGCGGCATGCTCGGCGTCGGCGCCGGCTCCGACAGCCCACCCCGGCTCGTTCGCCTCAGCTACAAGCCCCGCAAACCTGTCGCGCACCTGGCTCTGGTCGGCAAGGGCATCACCTTCGACTCCGGTGGCCTGTCGCTGAAACCAGGCGCGAGCATGATGACGATGAAGTGCGACATGGCCGGAGCCGCGTCGGTGCTCGCTGCGACCCTGGCGATCGCCGAGCTGGAGCTGCCCGTGCGCATCACCTGCTTCGCCGCGATGGCCGAGAACATGGTCAACGGGTCCGCCACCCGACCCGGCGACGTGCTGACGATCCGCGGCGGCAAGACCGTCGAGGTGCACAACACCGACGCCGAAGGCCGTCTCGTCCTCGCCGACGCCCTCGTGCTGGCGGGTGAGGCCAAACCGGACCTCATCGTCGACGTCGCCACCCTTACCGGGGCCTGCGTCGTCGCGCTCGGCGACCGTACCGCCGGCGTGCTGTCCAACGACGCCGAGCTGCGACGCCAGATCCCCGACATCGCGGCCTCGGTCGGCGAGTCGATGTGGCCACTGCCGATCACCGAGGAGATGGCCGCCAAGGTCAAGTCCTCAGAACTCGCCGACGTGCGCCAGCACAACCCCAAGCCCGTCGGCGGCACGTTGTACGCGGCGGCGTTCCTACGCGAGTTCGTCGGTGACACCAGGTGGGCGCACCTCGATATCGCCGGGCCGGCGTTCAACGACACGTCAGCCTACGACTACACCCCTAAAGGCGGCACCGGGGCGAGCGTGCGGACGCTCGTCGAGCTGGCGAGCCGGCTGGCCGACGGAGAGCTTGCGACAACCTGAGCGCTCAGGCCTCAGACTGCCGCTTCGCCGCCTGCGCCTGCCGGTGGTTGTAGTCGCGCATGCGCTGGGGATAGCCCACTACGCCTGCGTCGTAGGTCGGGACCCCGAGCTTGTTGGTGAAGTCGTGCGCCCAACGGGCAGAAGGGACCCGCCTGCGTGTCCACTCGCCGTCCTTGGCGACCAGCAGCAACGTCGTCTGACTGACCGTGGTCTGCGGTTCGACGAAACCTTCGACACCTTGATGACCGTCGATGAACCCGGCGAGGTGCTCACGATCGGCCGTCGTGGCGTCGCGGTCGGACACCACCGCGCCCGCCCGGGTACGGTTGCGCCCACCCCGCCTCGTCCCGAACTTCTTGCGCCCGAACCAAGCCATCGCCGCTGTCTCCTGCCTTCACATCGGGGCACGAAGTCCTACTCCTCGGTAAGACCCTGCCTCCCCAGTGTGCCGCATGGGCCGACGCCCGCCGGGCAGGTCCGCGGGTCCGGCGATGCCCACACCCTGCTGTGTGAGACGCCTCGTCGAGTGACAAGATGAACACATCGTGGCGAAGATCTCGTTCTCGATGATTGGCCCGGAGGATTCGCGTGACAGACAGCGCCGACAACAACTTCGACCTGGTGATCATTGGCGGCGGCAGCGGTGGGTACGCCTGCGCCCTCCGCGCCGTACAGCTCGACCTCAAGGTCGCCGTAATCGAGAAGGACAAGCTCGGCGGCACCTGCCTGCACACGGGCTGCATCCCCACCAAGGCGCTGCTGCACGCGGCCGAGGTGGCGGACGCCGCGCGTGACAGCGCGGCGGTCGGTGTCAAGACGACCTTCGACGGAATCGACATGAAGGGCGTCAACGGATTCAAGGAAGCCGTTGTCAGCAGGCTGTACCGCGGACTCCAGGGCATGATCAAGGGCGCCGGAATCACCGTCTACGAGGGCGAGGGCAAGCTCGTCGGCACGGACACCGTCGAGGTCGGCGGCCAACGTGTCACCGGCAAGAACGTCGTGCTCGCCACCGGCTCGTACGCACGCACGCTGCCCGGGCTCGAGATCGGCGGCCGCGTGATCACCAGCGAGCAGGCCCTCGAGCTCTACGAAGTCCCCCAGAGCGTCGTCATCATCGGCGGCAGTGTGATCGGCGTCGAGTTCGCGTCCGTGTGGAAGTCCTTCGGTGCCGACGTCACCATCGTCGAGGCCCTCCCCACGCTTGTGCCGCTGGAGGACCCGACGCTGAGCAAGCAGCTCGAGCGTGCGTTCCGCAAGCGCAAGATCGCCTTCAAGACCGGCTCCCGGTTCACCGGCGTGGAGCACCACGACGACCGGGTCACTGTGTCGCTGGAGTCCGGTGACACCCTCGACGCCGACCTCGTCCTTGTGGCGGTGGGCCGCGGCCCGCGTTCAGAAGGGTTCGGATTCGAGGACCAAGGCGTGACCGTCGACCGCGGTTGGGTGCCGACCAACGAGCGGCTTGCGACCAACGTCCCCGGCATCTACGCCGTCGGCGACCTCGTCCCCGGCCTGCAGCTAGCACACCGCGGGTTCGCGCACGGAATCTTCGTCGCCGAGGAGATCGCCGGACTCAAGCCGATGCCAGTCATCGACTCGGGCATCCCGAGGGTGACGTACTGCGACCCCGAGATCGCCTCGGTCGGCCTCACCGAGCCGCAGGCGCGCGAGAAGCACGGTGAGGTCGATACCTACGAGTACAACCTCGCCGGGAACGGCCGCAGCCAGATCCTCCAGACCGCCGGCTTGGTCAAGCTGGTGCGGGAGAAGGACGGCCCGATCGTTGGTGTCCACATGGTCGGAGCCCGGTTCGGTGAGCAGGTCGGCGAGGCATCACTGATCGTCAACTGGGAGGCGTTCCCCGAGGACGTCGCGCAGTTCGTCCACGCCCACCCGACTCAGAACGAAGCCCTCGGCGAAGCCTCACTCGCACTCGCCGGCAAACCACTTCACGCACACGCCTGACAACGCCTCGCATCTGACAACGCCTGACAAAGGACAGAGGAACAGCATGGCCACGTCCGTCACACTTCCCGAACTCGGCGAAAGCGTCACCGAGGGCACCGTCACCCGTTGGTTGAAGCAGGTAGGCGACTCCGTCGCGGTGGACGAACCCCTGCTGGAAGTCTCGACCGACAAGGTCGACACCGAGATCCCCTCTCCCGTGGCCGGCACGCTGCTGGAGATCAAGGCCGAGGAGGACGAGACCGTCGCGGTCGGCGCCGAGCTCGCGATCGTCGGGGACAGCGAGGAGCAGGCCTCCTCCGGCGACACGACACCAGCCGGCGACGCAGAAGCATCCGCAGACGAACAACCCACGGACGAAGAATCCGACGGTGAAGTCCCGGCAGACGAAGAGACACCCGGTCAGGAGACGCCCGCGGACGACGAGACCGGGCAGGCCGGTGAGGCACCGGCCCAGGACGAGGCACCGGGCGAGGCACCGGCCCAGGACGAGGCACCGACCCAGGACGAGGCACCGACCCAGGACGAGGCACCGACCCAGGACGAGGCACCGGCCCAGGAGCCCCCCGCTGCCGACGCGGCGCCGTCCTCAGACGGTGAGGGCACTGCCGTGAAGCTGCCCGAGCTGGGAGAAAGCGTCACCGAAGGCACCGTCACGCGCTGGCTGAAACAGGTGGGTGACTCCGTCGAGGTCGACGAGCCCATCCTCGAGGTCTCGACCGACAAGGTCGACACCGAGATCCCCTCCCCCGTCGCCGGCACGCTGCTGGAAATCATGGCCGAGGAGGACGAGACCGTCGCTGTCGGCGCCGACCTCGCCATCATCGGCTCCGCTGATGCTGGCGACAGCGCGTCGGGCTCGATAGCCGGTGGTTCTGGAAACCAGGAGACGCAGCCGTCGGAGGAACCGGACACCGAAGCAACGGCCGAGCCCGGAGCCGATGACACCGCCGAGCCCGAAGCCGATGACACCGCCGAGCCCGAAGCCGATGACACCGCCGAGCCCGAAGCCGAGGACGCCGCCGAGTCCGAGGCGGAGCCACAGCCCCCGGCCGACGAGACCGAGGAGCCCGACTCGGCCCCGACACCTGAGCCGGCGAAGCCCGAGACGCAAGGAAGTCCTGAGTCCGCGAGGTCACCCGAATCCGCCCCGTCCTCGACCTCCGCACCCGTGGCACCCTCTGGCGACGGCGGGTCGTACGTCACTCCGATCGTCCGCAAGCTCGCCAACCAGCACGATGTCGACCTGAGCGCCGTGACCGGTACGGGCGTGGGGGGACGGATACGCAAGCAGGATGTCCTCGACGCCGCCCAGAGCAAGCAGGCCGGCCCCGCCGAACAGGCGGCCGAGCCAGCGTCCGCCGAGGAGAGCCCTGTGGTCTCCCCGCTGCGCGGCAAGACCGAGAAGCTGAGCCGCTTACGCAAGCTCATCGCCACCCGGATGGTCGAGTCGTTGCAGGTCTCCGCGCAGCTGACCACCGTCGTCGAGATCGACGTGACGGACGTGTCCCGCCTCCGCACCAAGCACAAGGACGCCTTCCTCGACCGTGAAGGCGTGAAGCTCTCCTACCTGCCGTTCTTCGCCAAGGCCGCCGTCGACGCCCTCAAGCAGTTCCCGCAGGTCAACTCGACCTTGGACGTCGACGAGGGGACGGTGACGTACCACGGTGCGGAGAACCTCGGAATGGCCGTCGACACCGACCGCGGCCTGCTCGTACCGGTGATCAAGGACGCCGGCGATCTGTCCATCGCCGGTCTGGCCCGCAAGATCGCCGACGTCGCAGATCGGACCCGTACCAACAAGATCACGCCCGACGACCTGTCCGGTGGCACCTTCACCTTGACCAACACCGGCAGCCGCGGCGCACTGTTCGACACCCCGATCATCAACCAGCCGCAGGTGGCGATCCTCGGCACCGGCGCCGTCGTGAAGCGTCCCGTCGTCATCGACGACGCCAAGCTCGGTGAGACGATCGCGGTCCGCCAGATGGTCTACTTCGCCTTGACGTACGACCACCGGATCGTCGACGGTGCCGACGCTGCCCGCTTCCTGTCCGCGATCAAGGAGCGGCTGGAGCAGGCGAACTTCGAGTCCGAGCTGGGCTGAACCCGGGTCTGCGCAGTCTCGTCCCGCCAGGCACGATGGCGCCATGAGGTTCTGTGTTTCTGGCGCGTCGGGATTCTTGGGTACGACACTGTGCGAGCACCTGCGCGCGCAGGGGCACGAGGTGACCCGGCTCGTACGCCGCGACACTCGAGCCGATGACGAGTCGTCGTGGGAGCCTGCATCCGGGCGCATCGACCAACATGTCATCGACGCCAGCGACGTCGTCGTCAACCTCTCCGGGGCGGCCATCGCGCGCTGGCCGTGGTCGACGTCCTACAAGCGCGAGCTGATGGACTCACGAGTCACGACCACGACCACACTCGCGCGCGCCATCGCCGCCGGCAGTCACAAGCCGGCGTTCATCTCCGGTTCGGGGATGGCAGCGTACGGCCAGGATCGCGGCGAGGAGATCCTGACCGAGGAGAGCGGGGCCGCCGACACGTCGTCGCACGCGGGCTATCTGCAGGAGGTGGTGCAGGCGTGGGAGTCGGCGACTGCTCCGGCCGCGGACGCCGGAGCACGCGTGTGCCACGTGCGAACGTCCGTCGTCCTGCACCGCGACGGCGGAGCGTTGAAGCTCATGTCGCTTCCGTTCAAGGTAGGACTCGGTGCCCGGCTCGGCACTGGGCGTCAGTACTTCTCGACGATCTCGCGAACCGACTGGATACGCGGCGTGGAGTTCCTCGCCACCGACCAGCAGACGTCAGGTCCGTACAACTTCGTCGCGCCCGACGTCACCACCAACGCCGAGTTCACCCAGATTCTCGCCCGTCAGCTGCACCGGCCCGCCCTGCTGGCAGTGCCGGCGCCGGTGATCAGGCTCGCGTTGGGCGACCTGGCAGGCCAGCTCCTCGGCTCGATGCGAGTCGAGCCACGGCGTCTCCTCGAGGCGGGATTTCAGTTCCGCCATCCCGACACCAGCTCGGTGGTCGCCGCGGCCCGCGCCTGACCGGCGCACCTGACCGCGTCAGCCGGCGACACGGTGTGCCGCCACGATCCGCCAGCCGTCGAATGTGTGCCGCAACACGATGACTCGCTCGGTCGGCAGATCGACGGGTAGCGCTGTCCACCGCTCACCGGGCCGCCGGACGTGCACGGGGTCCAGACGGTCCACCACGCGTACGCGCACGGTCCGCGGATCGTACCGTTCGACGTCGAGCGACAGCAGCGTCATGTCGACGTCGCGCACCTGCAGCCCGCGCCTCGCGTAGGCGCCCACCGTCGCTGCGTCCCGGCCGAGCAACGTCGACGAGTGGGCGTAGACACGGTCGAGCATGGCCGGATCGGCTCGCCTGAAGGCCGCACTGCGGCGTTGGTCGAGCCGCTCGAGGACGCTGACCAGGCGTTGTGACGGATCATCGGAGGCGGGGGTGGCCGCCGTCGTGGCCCAGAGCACCATGGCGAGCAGTCCGTATGGGTCCATCACGCCAGCATGCCCCGCCGGGCGCCCAGTCTTCGGGTTGTCCACAGGGTGTTCTGCGCTTGGTCCGCGCTACAGTGGCGAGGTGCCCGACCTCCAGATCCGCCGAGTCGGTCTGGGAGTGGACGCGGTCGAGTACGAGCACGCGTGGGCCGAGCAGCGGCGCTTGCACACCCTTCGCGCCGACGACGAGATCGCCGATGTCGCATGGCTGCTGGAGCACCCTGCGGTCTACACCGCCGGCAAACGTACCGAGCCGCACGAGCGCCCTGCGGACGGCACACCGGTCGTCGAGGTCGACCGCGGTGGCAAGATCACCTTCCACGGCCCCGGCCAGCTCGTCGGCTACCCGATCGCCAAGCTGCCCGAACAGGTCTACGTCGTCGACTACGTCCGCCGTCTCGAGGAGGTCCTCGCCCGGACCGTCAGCGACTTCGGGTTGCGCTGCGGGAGGGTCAGGGGACGCTCGGGGGTCTGGCTCGCCGCGGACGGCCGGGGGCCGGGCCGCAAGATTGCCGCACTGGGCGTACGCGTCTCGCGCCACGTCACGATGCATGGGTTCGCCCTCAACTGTGACGTCGACCTGCGGCACTTCGGCGCGATAGTCCCGTGCGGCATCGCCGACGCGGGCGTGACGTCGCTGTCGGTGGAGCTTGGACGCCGGGTCAGCGTCAGTGAAGCCGCAGACACGCTCACGCCGCACCTGCATGAGCTGCTGTCGTGGAACGACTACGCCCGGACCCCTGAGCTGGCTCCCGCGCCCGCCCTGCCGGAGGAGCCTCAGCTGCTGGCGCCCATGGCGAACGCCTCGCGGTAGCCCATCTTCTTGTTCGTCTGCAGCAGGGTCCGTTCGTACAGGCGGGTGCCGATCCGGATGAACACGACCGTGGCGATGGCCGTAACGGCGAGCGCGACGACGATCTGCCAGAACGGTCCCGACGATCGGCAGCATGGAGCACACCGTCTGCACCTGCTCACCGCCGACGATGATGCGCATGGTGGTCGTCTTGCCGGCACCGTTGGCGCCGACGAATCCCGTCATCCGCCCCGGGACCACGTCGAACGACACGTCGTCCAGGACAGTGGTGTCGCCGTACGTTCGGCTCCGTGACTTCACGCTCAACCTGGCCACGAGCACACGAACGACGGGGCACCATTGCGGGGTCAGCCAGATGAGCGGCTGTTCGGGGGCGTTGGCGCCGGGCGTACGCTGAGCTGGTGACTATCGCGCCCGAGGGACGGCGGATGCTCCGGCTGGAGGTCCGCAACGCACAGACCCCGATCGAGAAGAAGCCGTCGTGGATCAAGACGCGCGCGACGATGGGTCCGCAGTACCGCGAGCTGCAGGACCTCGTCAAGGGTGAGGGCCTGCACACGGTGTGCCAGGAGGCAGGATGTCCCAACATCTATGAGTGCTGGGAGGATCGCGAGGCGACGTTCCTGATCGGTGGCGAGCAGTGCACACGGCGGTGCGACTTCTGCCAGATCGACACCGGCAAGCCCTCGGCCCTGGACCGCGACGAGCCGCGTCGGGTTGCTGAGAGCGTGCAGAAGATGGGCCTTCGTTACTCCACGATCACTGGCGTCGCGCGCGACGACCTGCCCGATGGCGGCGCGTGGCTCTATGCCGAGACCGTGCGCCAGATCCATGAGCTCAACCCCGACACCGGTGTCGAGAACCTCATCCCGGACTTCAACGGGACGCCGGCCTTGTTGCACCAGGTCTTTGAGTCCCGCCCCGAGGTGCTGGCTCATAACGTCGAGACGGTGCCGCGCATCTTCAAGCGGATCCGCCCGGCCTTCCGGTACGACCGGTCCCTCGGTGTCCTGACGCAGGCGGCGGCTTACGGGCTCGTGACGAAGTCCAACCTCATCCTCGGAATGGGCGAGGAGCGTGCAGAGATCTCCCAGGCGCTGAGCGACCTCCGGGGGGCGGGCTGCGACCTGATCACGATCACGCAGTACCTCCGCCCGTCGCCACGTCATCATCCCGTCGAGCGTTGGGTAAGGCCCGAGGAGTTCGTCGAGCTACAGCACGAGGCAGAGGCGCTCGGCTTCGTCGGCGTCATGTCCGGGCCGCTGGTGCGCTCCTCCTACCGCGCGGGTCGGCTGTACCAGCAGGCGGTCGATGCGCGCGCTGCTCGTCCCGTCGTCGGCGGCGCTCCCACTCAGCAGGCGACCGCGTAGGCTGGCGGCCATGTCGACCCAAGCTCCTGAGCCCCCGAAGGGCCGCTTGCGCCAGCTCGTCCAGGCGTACCGCGTCACCAAGAAGGCCGATCGCACCATCGGCCTGCGGCTGCTCGCATGGTTCCTCGTGGTCGGCGGGGCCGTCGGCACTGTTGGCTGGTTCGTGCTGCATCCCGCGATCGGTATCTCGACCGGCTTCCTCGCCGGCCTGCTGGCGGTCATCATCGTCTTTGGCCGCCGCGCCGAACGCGCGGCGTACGCCCAGGTCGAGGGCCAGGTCGGCGCCGCGGCCGGGGCTCTCAAGATGCTCAAGCGCGGATGGGCTCTGCAACCGGCGGTGGGTTTCAACAAGTCTCAGGACGTGGTGCACCGGGTCGTCGGCCCTCCTGGCATCGTGCTGGTTGGTGAAGGAAACCCGGGGCGTCTTCGCTCGTTGCTGGCAGTCGAACGCAAGAAGCACGCCCGGATCGCCGGAAACGTGACCGTCACCGAGATCGTCGTCGGAGACGGTGAAGGGCAGGTACGGCTGCCCAGGTTGGTCCGCCACGTGCAGAAGCTTCCCAAGTCGTTGCCGCCCGGGCAGATGACGGCGCTGCTGCAAAAGCTCAAGGCGCTCGACACGATGCGCCCGGCCGCGCCGCTGCCCAAGGGACCGGTCCCGACGAGCACTCGTGGTTCGCGCAAGATGATGCAAGGCAGATGAGCGAGCCGCAGATCCACCGCCACGGGCGGTGGCGGTAGTCAGCGCGTCTGGGTAGTCAGCGCGTCTGGGGCACTGACACCACGATCGAGCCGGCTGCGAGGTCGTGGAGCCCACGTCGTTCGGCGTTGGCGACCACGGGGGGCACCACCAGGCACACCAGCGCCGTCCGGAGCATCGCCCGCAGCAACCCGACCGGCGATCCGTCCACTCCGACCACGCTGAGCCGGGTCACCCGCTTGCCGATGGAGTGACCGAGCAGTCCGGTGAGCACGGAGACCTCGACCCAGAACGCCGCCAGCGGCAGGAATGCGTTGGTGTCGCCGCCGGAGACGACAGGTGTCTGGGTGAGGACCGAGACCGTCAACAGGGCGACTACCCAGTCGATGAAGAGCGCGATCGCCCTTCGGCCCCACCCTGCGGCAGGAGCGGTCGGCGACTCGGGCACCACGCCACAATAGGTGAGTGCCAGGTGACTCGTAACACTGGCGCAACAATCGGGACACCGAGCCGAAACTGGCTGCTCGTAGGTTCGACACGTTGCCAGCGGTTCGACCTATTCAGGCCAGGAGGCCACATGTTCGGTAGCGCCGACGAGACCCTGAAGTACATCAAGGATGAGGGCGTCGAGTTCGTCGACGTACGATTCACCGACCTCCCCGGTATCCAACAGCACTTCAGCGTGCCGGTGTCGTCCTTCGACCAGTCGGTCTTCGATGACGGCCTGATGTTCGACGGTTCCTCGATCCGCGGCTTCCAGGCGATTCACGAGTCGGACATGGCGTTGTTCCCCGACGTGACGACGGCGTACCTCGACCCGTTCCGCGAGCACAAGACGCTCGCACTCGGCTTCTTCATCCACGACCCGCTGACCGGGGAGGCCTATTCACGCGACCCGCGCAACATCGCGCGCAAGGCCGAGGCGTTCCTTGCCAGCACCGGCATCGGCGACACGGCGTACTTCGCGCCGGAGGCGGAGTTCTACGTCTTCGACGACGTACGCTTTGAGACCAAGGCCAACACCGGTTACTACAGCATCGACTCGGTCGCCGGCGCCTGGAACTCCGGCAGGGTCGAGGAGGGCGGCAACAAGGGGTACAAGCCGCGCTACAAGGGCGGCTACTTCCCCGTACCTCCCGTCGACCACTTCGCCGACCTTCGTGGCGAGATGTCCAAGAACCTGGAGGGCGCGGGACTGCTCGTCGAGCGCCAGCACCACGAGGTGGGCACCGCCGGCCAGGCGGAGATCAACTACCGCTTCGACACCTTGCTCAAGGCCGCCGATGACGTCATGAAGTTCAAGTACATCGTGCGCAACACCGCGTGGGCCCGTGGCAAGACGGCGACCTTCATGCCCAAGCCGATCTTCGGTGACAACGGCTCCGGCATGCACTGCCACCAGTCGCTGTGGAAGGACGGCGAGCCGCTGTTCTACGACGAGGCCGGCTACGCGGGCCTGTCGGACATGGCGCGCCACTACATCGGCGGCATCCTCAGGCACGCACCCAGCCTGCTGGCGTTCACCAACCCGACCGTCAACTCCTACCACCGGCTGGTCCCGGGCTTCGAAGCCCCGATCTCGCTCGTCTACAGCCAGCGCAACCGTTCGGCGTGTGTACGCATCCCGATCACGGGCGCGAACCCCAAGGCCAAGCGGATCGAGTTCCGTTGCCCCGACCCCTCGGCCAACCCGTACCTCGCCTTCGCGGCGCTGCTGCTGGCCGGGGTCGACGGCATCCAGAACAAGATCGAGCCGCCACAACCGATCGACAAGGACATCTACGAGCTCCCACCGGACGAGGCGGCGCTGGTGGACCACGTGCCGACATCACTCGGGGCGGTGATGAACTCGCTCGAGGCCGATCACGAGTTCCTGCTTCAAGGAGACGTGTTCACCCCGGACCTGATCGACACCTGGATCGACTACAAGCGTCAGAACGAGATCCTGCCCGTCCAGCTGCGGCCCCACCCGCACGAGTTCGAGCTCTACTACGACATTTAGAGGCGGTCGTAAACCCGAAGTGGCCCTGACCTGCGGAAACGCAGGATTCGGGGCCACTTTCGTTTGCGCTGAAGTGACCAAATTCCGCAGAGATTC
>Ga0136622_10000763_pt1 | contig 13290 bp, 12 predicted proteins | sample AntDrymUQ4482106_2_FD_104803 | JGI IMG/M metagenome (GOLD analysis project Ga0136622, IMG submission 104803) | Polar desert sand microbial communities from Dry Valleys, Antarctica - metaG UQ448 (21.06) | ecosystem: Environmental > Terrestrial > Soil > Desert | place: Antarctica: Dry Valley...
AAACGGGGCGAACATGGCCCCGTGAGCGATGAAAAACGGGCTTAACGGCCGCGTCTCCGTCTGCAATCGATTCGTATACACGCTGTACAACCATTTTTGATACTTGTTCAGAGGTTCCTTAATCGAAACCCGCGCGTTCGTAGCTGTTACACATTTACGCTTATTGAGCCTGCGGTGGCGTACCTCTCCCAAAATACGCCCCTCTTATGCGGCGCTTACGCCCTGCATATCGGCCCAGCGCGATCGGCACGTCTAAAGGCCGCGCCGGCTAAAGCTGAATGCCGGCGCGTAGAGTCACGCCGATGCGCGCGGGTATTACGCTACTTCTTCTTTGCGGGCGCTTTCTTTGCCGGCGCTTTTTTGCTGGCCATGGGCTTCTTAGCCGCGGGCGCCTTCGACGGAGGGGCCTTCTTCTTCATCACTGGTTTTTTTGCAAGTGCCTTCTTTGTTGCTGCCATAGGTTCATCCCCATGTGATAGTTGACGAATAATCTTGATAACGAACTCAAGATTACGACGCTATATACATTACAATTTTGTACTATGCAACAGTTTTGTCATCATCGAATAAAAAGTATTTGAGGCCTGAGTGCGGTCGCTATGCATAGATCCAGTAAACGTTCAAACTTTTTCTTGCCGGGGTCGGTGTCATTGAAGACTCGGAATGATCCGATCGCGAATGTCTTCGACAGTTCCGATTCCATCTACGCGCAGAAATTGCGGTCCGGATCCCGATGCGCGCGCCGAGTAATAATGAACCAAAGGTTCTGTCTGGCGATGATAAACCTGCAATCGATTCCGTACCGTCTCTTCTTTATCGTCGTCTCGTTGCACCAAAGCTTCGCCGCTCACGTCGTCCTTGCCTTCCGACATGGGCGGATTAAACACGAGGTGGTAGGTTCGTCCCGATGCCGGATGAACACGCCGTCCAGACATGCGCCGCACGATCTCGTCATCGTCGACGTGGATCTCGATCACAAAGTCAATCACCACGCCGGCCTGATTCAAGCCCTCGGCTTGCGGTATCGTCCGCGGGAATCCGTCAAGCAGGAAACCATGCTTGCAATCGGGCTCCGCGATGCGCTCCCGCACCAGGCCCAAAATGATTTCATCGGAGACTAAGCCGCCGGCCTCCATGACTTTTCTAGCCTCTTGTCCCAAGGGTGTACCTGCGGCCACCGCCGCGCGCAGCATGTCGCCGGTCGAAATCTTGGGGATATCAAAACGCCGGCATATAAACTCCGCCTGCGTACCTTTGCCGGCGCCCGGCGCGCCCAATAATATGATCCTCATCTGCTTGCTCCATAGGCCTATGTCATAGGACGAGAACGTTTGTGCCTGAAGAGATGTAACAAACCTCGGCGTTTTCTTGATGCCGTGATGGCGCCGCAATCGGCCCGCTCGACGATCATTTTGACACATGAAGTGGACGCTCGCATGGAGCTTCATAACCGGCGTATGGGGACATAAGCAACTTGGATAGCTCAGTCGCTTGTGGGAATATAGCGGCCAAGGCGGAACCCCCGGCTTCGCCCACACGCCTTTGAAGGATGCGCAAGCCTTCGCGAGGGCAACAACGAAAGCCTTACTAGAAAGTCCAGGATCTACCATGAGGAAAAGACATTTATTGACGTTGGCCTGTATCTGTGTCGTGTCATCGAACGCGTCCGCCGAAGAAACGGTAAAACTCGATACAGATCGAAAAAAGTTGAGTTACGCGATTGGGGTACAAGTGGCTCAGAGTCTCAGCCGTCAGGAGGTTGACCTCGACCCGGACGCGTTTTCGCTAGCGATCGAGGATATGATTGCGGGCCGCGAACCGCGGATCCCACGCGAGGAATTCCAGGCCCTACTGGAAAAACAACGGGCCACCATGCTCAAAGCACAACAAGAAAAGTCCAGTAAGAACCTGGAAGCGAGTAAGGCGTTTCTAACGGCGAACCGCAAAAAGGAAGGCGTCAAGGAGTTACCCAGCGGTTTGCAATACCGGGTCGTTAAGGACGGCGCCGGGGACCGGCCCAAATCCACCGATACGGTATCGGTAAACTACCGCGGTACGCTCATCGACGGGCGCGAATTCGATAGCTCCACGCGCACCGGCCAACCCGCGGTTTTCCAGGTGAACAGCGTGATCAAGGGATGGCAGGAGGCCTTGCCGTTGATGAAAACAGGCGCCAAATGGCAGTTGTTTATTCCGCCGGAATTAGGCTATGGAGAGCGCGGCGCCGGCGGTGCGATTGGGCCGAACGAGATTTTGATCTTCGACATCGATCTGCTCGCCGTCAATCCTGCTAAAAAGTGAATCGTTTTATAAGGGCTTAACGGTCCGGCCTGCGGCCTCGACGTGGGAGCTTATCAGGCTCCTCCAACCGCGGCGAAGGTTCGGATAAGAGCGCTTACATGTTAAACGCCCCATCAGAGCGTGAACCAACCGCGCGCCTGCTCAGGCTCGTTGAAGAGCTTGCCGCGGAGATCCACGCCCATCCCTCCGGGCGGCGTGCCTTCACGCTCGACAGCGCACTCGATCGGGACGTCGGCCTCGATAGTTTGGCGCGCGTGGAGCTGTTCGCGCGTGTGGAACGCGAGTTCGGCGTTGCCTTTTCAGAGGGCCTGTTCAGCGAGGTCCGGACAATTCACGATCTGCTGTTGGCGTTGTCCGTTCAGCGCCCGGCCAGCGAGCCAACCGCGGATCCTCGAGCACCCGTCGAGCCGCCCTCCCCCGCGCACGCCACGCCGCACGGCGCCCGAACGCTTACCGAGGCGCTCGCATGGCATGCGGCCAATTATCCCGATCGCAAGCACATCACGCTCCTTGGGCAAACCGGTGATGAAGACATCCTCACCTACGGTGATCTCTATGCGGAAGCGAAGGCGATCGGCGGGAGCCTGCAACGGCGAGGATTGCAACCGCGAGAGGCCGTGGTCCTCATGCTCCCTACGGGCCGCGACTATTTTCGCTGCTTCATGGGCGTGCTGCTCGCCGGCGGGATCCCGGTGCCCGTCTACCCCCCGACCCGTCAGAGTCAGCTCGATGATCACGCGCGGCGCTATCGTGCGATTCTTCGCAACTGCCAAGCCGCCGCGCTGATCACGGTCCCCGAAGGACGCGCGCTCGCGCTGTTGTTTAAGGCGCAAACCGACACCCTGCGCTTCATCGCGACCGCCGCTGAGCTTTACCCGGCCGCGGACGGCATCGATATCCCCGCCATTCATGCCGACGACACGGCGTTTCTTCAGTACACCTCCGGCAGCACGGGGCATCCCAAAGGTGTGTTGCTTACCCATGGGAATCTGCTTGCGAATATACGGGCCGCGGGCGCGGCCCTGCGGGTTCAAACCGGCGACGTCTTCGTCAGTTGGTTACCGCTTTATCATGATATGGGGCTCATCGGTGCGTGGTTCGGCACCTTGTACCATGCGACGCCTCTCATCATCATGTCACCCTTGAGCTTTCTCGCGCGCCCCCAGCGCTGGCTTTGGGCCATTCATCGCTACCGGGGAACGCTCTCGGCGGCGCCGAACTTCGCCTATGATCTGTGTGCGCGCCGTATCGCCGATGCGGACCTCGACGGCATGGATCTGGGTTCTTGGCGTACGGCTTTGAATGGAGCGGAATCGGTCAACGCAGCCACCCTGCGGCGCTTCAACGCACGTTTCAGCCGTTACGGATTTCGCCCGGAAACCATGGCGCCGGTCTACGGTCTTGCCGAGGCCTCGCTCGCGCTCACGATGCCGCCGGTCGATCGCGGTCCGCTCATCGATCGAATTGATCGCAAAGCCTTCGCGGAGCGCGGGATCGCCATCCCGGCCGCGGAGACCGATCCGGCCGCGATCGAGTTTGTCGCCTGCGGCCAGCCGATCTCCGGGCACGAAGTCCGGATCGCCGATGAGGGTGGCCGCGAGCTGCCCGATCGCCATCAAGGTCATCTGCAGTTTCGCGGTCCCTCGGCGACCCGAGGTTATTATCGAAACGCCGATGCCACCCGCGATCTCATCAAGGGCGAGTGGCTCGATCCCGGCGATCTCGCTTACGTCGCTCAGGGCGACATCTATATCACGGGCCGCACCAAGGACCTGGTGATCCGCGCGGGACGAAATATCCATCCACATGAATTGGAAGATGCCATCGGGCATATCCACGGCGTGCGCAAGGATCGGATCGCGGTCTTCGGTAGCCCGGATCCGCAAACCGGAACCGAACGGTTGATCGTGGTAGCCGAATCACGCGAATCGCGCCCCGATAAACGCGAGCAGATCCTGGCCCGAATCAACGAAATCGCGACCGATCTCGCCGGCGGTCCACCTGACACCGTGGTATTAGCGCCGCCCGGCACCGTACTCAGAACCTCAAGCGGCAAGATCCGGCGCAGCGCCAGCCGCGATCTTTATGAACGCGGGCAGATCGGTCAGCGTTCACCACCCATTTGGCGACAACTCGGACGCCTTGTCTCAGCCAGCATTGCGCCGCTCATCAGACGGCTGGGTAAGGCGCTGCGCGGGCATGCCTACGGAGTCTATGCGTGGACCGTGATCGGACTCATCACACCCGTGGTGTGGATGGCCGTCGTGTTGCTGCCGCGCCTCGAATGGCGCTGGGGAGCCGCAAGTACCGCCGCGCGCTTCCTCGCCCGCGCCGTCCTCATCCCCTGTACGCTCAAAGGCGTGGAAAACTTACCCCCCGTGGACCAGCCGACAGTCTTCATCGCCAATCACGCAAGCTATTTAGACTCGTATTTCTTAGTGGGTTATCTGCCGCGCATCCCGAGCTTCGTCGCCAAGGCCGAGTTAGCGCGACAGTTTACAGCGCGCCTGTTTCTATCGCGGCTCGCGACCGAGTTCGTGGAACGCTTTGATAAAGAAAAGGGCTTGGCCGACGCACGCAGGATCGCCGGCGCCTTGCGCGCCGGCGACTCGCTGCTTTTCTTCCCGGAGGGCACCTTCAGCCGCGTTCCGGGGTTGCTCCCATTCCACATGGGCGCCTTCATCGCGGCCGCCGAGACGGCGACACCGGTCGTCCCCATCGCCATTCAAGGTACGCGCAACATCTTGCGGGCAGGAAACTGGGTGCCTTCCCGCGGCAAGGTCACGATCACGATCGGACCCGCGATCGATACCGGCGCGCGAGCCGCGGCCAGCGGCCACGGCCTATGGAAGACCGCACTCGAACTGCGCGCCGCCGCGCGTGAATTTATCCAGGCTCATTGCCATGAACCCGATCTCAGAGGTTGTGAATAAATCTGCTTATTCACAACCCCTCAGGGGCCATCGCAGCGAAACCTCACCTGGGCGCTCAGGTAGGTACATAGGCCGTCACCTCCAAGCTTGAGGAACGGCCACGACAAGCCGCCCTAGGGATCGCGATGCAACAACAGTTGCGCGCGCCTGGTTCAGGCGACCGTTTTCTCATCGCCCGGCGGCTGCGGCGGACCCTCTTGGGTCGGGTTGTCACTTGCTCCAGTTTTCCGCTGCCGCTTCTCTTCTTTTTTCTGTTTCTTGGCTATATCTCTTTGACGCTTCGCGAATGCATAGTTGGGTTTGGGCATTTGTGATCTCTGAGAAATAATGGGGTCGTAGTGATTTGTTTCCGTGCATCGACATATGTGGGCGGGTGCCCGCGCTGCCGCTCGGCGATTAAAGCCATTCTTTCACATCATCAATAGTAATAATAGCCACCTAGCAGAACATGCGCTACCAGAGGACCCGGCCTCGCCGCGGGCGCCTGATATTTTTGATATAATACCTTGGCTGGCGTTGCCCGCCAGAATTGTTTTGACTGAAAAGGAGTATTCGCCATGAAATTTTTATTTGCCCTCGCCGCCGCTCTATTGAGCCTAGGACTCACACAGCCGACGCTATCGGGGCCGCTGGATACGGTACTGATCCTCCAATGCACTGTCGCCGGCACGGCGTTCGAACCCACGGCGGCTAGTGAGGGCCGCAACGTCCGCCGTGCGGTCTTCACAAACAGTTGTGCTCGCGAGCTGGAACGCTATTTACGAGACGGCTTTAATTTAAGGAGTATTCTAGGCGACCAAAGCGGGTCTGTCGTAACTTATACGTTCATCCGATCACCGTAACGGCACCCCTGAACCCGCGGTGACGGAGACATCTTCTACGGATCCCCGGAACTTGCCGGCTGCCGGTTACCAGAGCATAGTCATGTTGCCGAGCCTCGGGATCATCCGGGTGTCCGGTCCCGAGGCGGGGAGTTTCCTCACCGCGCAGCTCACGAGCGATGTAGGGACGCTGCCCGAATCGCGTAGCCAATTAGGTGCCTGGTGCAATGCGCAAGGCCGTGTCTTGGTGGTGTTTAGATTGCTAAGGCACGAAGCCTCGTATGTGCTGGTGCTGCCCCAAGAGATGATCGGCTCGACACTCGAGCGTCTCAAAAAGTTTGTTCTGCGCGCCAGATTAACGCTCGAGGAGGCGAGCGAGGAGTTGCGGGTTCTCGCTGCTTTCGGCGCGGAGCCTCTGGCAGGCCTCGCGGCGCATCTACCGCCCATCCCCGAGCACGAAGAGACGGTCGCCCACCGGGCCGGCGTCTCGGTCATCCGGGTCCCGGGCGCCCTGCCCCGTTGGCTCATCATCGGCGCGAACGAGTCCCTCGCCGCCCTGGGGGCCAAAGAGCCGGGGGCGGACGTCTCGGACACCGCGTGGCGGCTACAGGACATCCTCGCCGGAATACCCATGGTGGGCGCGGCGACCACGGGAGCCTTTCTACCCCAGATGCTGAACCTGGATGCATTGGGAGGAGTGAGCTTCACCAAGGGCTGTTATCCCGGGCAAGAGGTGATCGCGAGACTCCAGTACCGGGGCCAACTCAAGCGTAGGATGTACCTCGCACTGGTTGAGGACGCGGCGGCCCCCCGCGCCGGCGATCGTGTCTATTCCCACGCTCACCTTGGCTCGCAACCCGCTGGACAAATCGTCGCCGCCGCCCCTCGGGACAGCAAGTGTTTCGCGCTGCTTGCCGTGGTCGATAACGAAGCCGCGCGCGCCGGGAGCATCCATCTGCAGCACCCCGACGGACCCCCGCTCGTTTTCCAGCCGCTGCCCTACCCAATCGATGAAACCGGTGATCTCTCGTCCCGCGTAACGGCGGCGCCTCAAGGTCGATGACGAGTTTTGAGCCGGCGTGGTGGCTGCCGGGGCCGCATGCTCAGACCCTTTGGGGGGCCTTGTGCCGTGGAGCCGCCAAGCTGGCCTTGCGGCGCGAACGGCTGGAGATCCCCGATGGGGATTTTATCGATCTGGACTGGCACGATCAGGGCGCTGGACCCATCGTTGTGATCCTCCACGGACTCGAAGGCTCGGGCCAGTCCCGTTATGCCCGGGGGTTACTGGCCGCGCTGGGGGCGCGCGGATGGCGCGCTGTGGTCATGCATTTCCGCGGTTGTAGCGGGCTCAATAACCGCCTTGCGCGCAGCTACCATTCGGGGGACACGGAGGACTTCAGTTATCTCATCACCACGCTACGGCATCGCTATTGCGGCGCTCCCCTCGCCACCGTCGGCTTTTCCCTCGGGGGGAACGTGCTATTAAAATTCCTCGGCGAGGCGCAAGATCGGGCGCCGCTCGTGGCGGCCGTCGCGGTCTCGGTGCCCTTCAAACTCGACAACGCGGCCGAGCGGCTCGAGCGCGGCTTTTCGCGCACCTACCAATGGTGGTTACTACGAAGCCTGCGGGCCAAGACCAGGAAAAAATTTACCCGCCTGCCGAGCCCCATCGATCTTAGCCGCCTCGATAAGCTACGGTCGTTCTGGAGCTTCGATCACGAAGTCACCGCGCCTCTCCACGGATTTACCGGCGTGGACGACTACTATGCGCGCAGCAGCAGCCGTCAATATCTCCCGGGGATCACGGTGCCCACGCTCATCGTCCATGCCCGCGACGATCCGTTCATGACCCCAGCCGCCATCCCCGACGCCAATGAATTATCATCGAGCACACGCTTGGAGCTCACCGCGCGCGGGGGGCATAACGGATTCGTCGCCGGCGCCTTCCCCGGCCGTCCTTACTATTGGCTGGATCGCCGTATTCCGGAATTTCTCGCGCCTTATCTCACAGGATCCTCATGCGGGCGTACGACGGCGACACCATGAGTGTCCGTTAAAAACGCATTAACCTGTATTCAGCATCTTATTCGCGTAGTCCTTGCCGGAAGTCGGAGGGGGCAAGGGCCTACCTTCCTGCTTGTAGAGATCAATGGTGTCATCGACGATCTCGCAAAGCTCGGCGAAGACTTGTCTTTCTTCATCACCGTGACATCCGCCGTAGAACAGCCCTGGACAGCTCCCTACGAAGCATTGGTCCTCCTCGGACCATTCGACGATCTTGACATAGAAAGCACTCTCTTTCATTGCTGTGCCTCCTCCAACGCCGCTTTCACGGCCTTTTCCTGATAATGACGCACATCGTCGCCAAGTCGGCCGGAAATAACAACCGGCTTGGCTACCTTCGGATGTACGAATTTTCTATGACTGCCTTTCCCAGATCGGTACGCAAACCCGGCCTGTTCAAGCGCTCTAACCAAATCACGGATCTTTAAAGGCACTCGTGTTCGTATTAGGCCTTACGCACAATGGGGTACGCCGTGCGCACACTACGATAGTCAGTCTCCATTGAGTCTAACCCTCTACCGGAGGGGCACAGGATGATATGCAGGTCTCCTAGAACGAAAAGTTGACCCCCACGGCAAAGCCCTCGGTGACATCTCCGGCATCCTGGACATCGGGCTGATCGAAATCGGTGCTGATCCTTTGGTAGCGATACCCGGCGTATACCGTGGCCGCCGACAGGGGCATATGCGGCATCAAGCGCTCCACCCCGTGGGTGTAGAAGTCCTGTTCCTTCCCTGCGTGTATGTTTAGCACGACAACCGACCGTGCGCAACAGGTCGCCGTACAACATCCGTGCGGGGGCTTGAGATCCATGCTTACCTGGCATAGCCTGGGAAGGCATACGTATGAGAAAGCATCTTACGACGCTAGCCACATTGACCAGCAAGGGCCAGGTAACCTTAAACGCCCTTTTCCTCAAGAGGCACAGCACTGTTGGGATCGTGAGCGGTCAAACATGCGGGTCCTCGGCCTAGCGTCTGGGGCTTTTCGGGCCCTTGCATCCTCGGCGCGCCAAGCAGGCCCTTCCCTGGGCCTGGCTTTCATCGGCCCGAGGCGCCAAGTTTCGGGGTGTTTTACATCCAATGACACTTGAGGATCGCACGAACCACCCCGTGCCACGCTGCGTTTTTCTGTTCAGCGGCCACATGATCGACGCCAAGGGCCGGCCCGCGCCGCGCTTTCCGCCCGAAAAGGAGCCGCTTGCCGCGACAGCGATTCGGCACACTCTCGATGATCTCAGCGCCGGGCCGGAGGACCTGGGGATCACCGAAGGCGCCTGTGGCGGCGACCTGCTCTTCGCCGAAACAATGCTTGCGCGCGAGGCGGCGCTCGACCTGTATCTGCCCTTCGGTGAGGCGGTATTCCTGCGCGCCTCAGTTTCGTTTGAGAAGGACCCAGCGGCCGCACCCGATCGTTGGCGCGAGCGCTTCCAAACAGTGCGTAGGCATCCCGCTGTGCGGTGCCGAGAGATGGAGAAGGTGCTCGGCCCGACGGAGGGTGATCCCTACGAGCGCTGTAATCTCTGGATGCTGGAAGACGCACTCGCCTTCGGCGCCGAGAGGCTATGCTTTATATGTCTGTGGGACGGGGGCGGGGGCGACGGGCCGGGCGGCACACGCTACCTGGTAGAGGAGGTCCGCCGTCGCGGCGGTCAGACCTGCTGGCTCGATACCAACAAACTGTGGGGAGCCGGCACGCAATAGTCGATGGTTTAGCAAGGGGAGGGAACACATGAACGCACTGCGACCCGTGTGCTTCACGGCATGCCGTTCGGCAAGAAGACGCACCGCGCGTCATGAATGATCCAGCACCAGCACCCGCGGCTCCATCATGTCGAGGATCGCGTATTTCGGTCCTTCGCGGCCAAGACCGGAGTCCTTCACGCCCCCGTACGGCATCTGATCGGCACGGAAGGTCGGGACCTCGTTGACCGTGACCCCGCCCACCTCAAGGTGCTCGAAGGCGTAATGGATCTTTCTATAGTCTTGCGTGAACACCCCGGCCTGCAGCCCGAAGCTGGAGTGGTTGATGGCCGCCACGGCCTCCGCGAAGTCGGTGAACTTCTCCACCACCACGATCGGACCGAAGGCCTCGAGCGCACACACCTTCATCGTGGGCCGGGTGCCGGTCAGGACGGTCGGCGCATAGACGGCACCGTCCCTCTGACCGCCCATCACCACGGTGGCGCCGGCCGCCCGGGCTTCGTCCACCCACGACTGGATGCGCTTGGCGTTGCCCTCGTCGATCATGGCCGAGACATCCGTTGCTTCCTCCTCGGGATCGCCGACGCGAAGCCGCTGCGCTTCGGATCGAAAACCTTCCAGGAACGCATCGAACACCGAGGCCTCGACCTGGATGCGCTGGGTATGGATGCAGCTCTGGCCGGCGTTGGTGAAGGCGCCGATCACCGATTTCTTGATGGCGCGTTCCACATCCCCGTCCCGATCGACGATGAGCCCGGCGTTGCCGCCCAGTTCCAGAACCACTTTCTTCTTGCCGGCGTTCTTCTTCATCTCCCAACCGACATCCGGCGAGCCGGTGAAGGACAAGAGATTGAAGCGCGCGTCGGTCACCAGCCGGTTGCCGGTTTCCCGGTCCATCGGCAACATCGAGACGCCGCCCTTGGGCAGTGCCGTCTCGTCGATGATCCGGGCCAGTAACAGCGCCGAGATGGGTGTCTTGGACGCCGGCTTCAGGACGATCGGGCATCCCGCGGCGATGGCCGGGGCGATCTTGTGGGCCACGAGATTGAGCGGGAAGTTGAACGGTGAAATGCCGGCCACGAGCCCGACCGGATAATACTTCACGATCGCCTCTTTGCCGTGCGCCACGGGCGTCCAGTCCAGGCGCAAGAGCTCGCCGGGGAGGCGCTTGGCCTCCTCGGAGGCGATGAGGAAGGTTTGCGCGGCGCGCTCGGCCTCGAAGCGCGCGGTCTTTAGCGGTTTGGCCGCTTCCCGCGCCATGATCCGGGCGAAGCGCTCGCGATGCTTCAGTATCCCCGCGGAGATATCCTGGAGGATCTGATAGCGGAGATAGGTCGGCAAGACGCGCATGGCCTCGCGCGCGCCCTCGGCCGCCGTGACCGCCCGCTCATATTCTTCCTCGCCGCCGAGGTAAGTCCGATAGGTGGCGACACCCGAATACGGGCTCACGACGTCGAGGACCTTCGAGGTCGTCGTGAACTCGCCGCCCGCGTAGATGGGAAAGCTCTCGCTCATCGTCGTCACCCCAAGCGATCACAGCTTGTGAAAAAAAACGTCGCGAGCGCAGTAGATTTTTTCACAAACTCTCAGACGATACAGGTTTTTTCCTTCAACTCCCGGGTCAGCACCCGGGCGTTTTCCGAATAATCCACGGGGACATCGATGATATGCACCCCAGGGGAATTGACACATTCATCCAGGAGTCCCCGCAGGTCCTCGGTCCTCGTGACACGATGACCCAGGGCCCCGTAGCATTGCGCGTATTTGACGAAATCGGGGTTGGTGAAGTCGAGCCCCCAATCCGCGAACCCCGCATGCTGCTGCTTCCATTTGATCATCCCGTACCCGCTGTCGGTCAGGATGATCACCGAGAGGTCGAGCTGGAGGCGCACCGCCGTCTCGATCTCCTGGCTGTTCATCATGAAGCCGCCATCCCCGCACACGGCCACCACCTTGCGCTCCGGGCAGATCATCTTGGCCGCCATCGCCGTGGGCAACCCCGCCCCCATGGTGGCCAGCGCATTGTCCAGAAACAGGGTGTTGGCCCCGAGCGCACGATAGTTTCTGGCAAACCAGAGCTTGTACATCCCGTTGTCCAGGGTCAGGATGTCGAGGGGACCGAGCACGGCCCGCACATCGGCCACCAGACGCTGGGGGAGGACCGGGAAGCCGTCCGCATCGGAGCGTTCGGCGATCTTTTCATCGACGAAGCGTTTGACCCGCATGAAATAGGCGAAATCCCAGTGCGGCTGCGCGTGTACCCGCTCCGACAACTGCCACAGGGCGTTGGCGATGTCCCCGACGACCTCGTGCTGCGGGAAATAGATGTCGTCCACCTCGGCGGAGACGAAGTTGATATGGATGACCTTGGGCCCGCCGGCTTCCATGAAGAACGGGGGTTTCTCGATCACATCGTGACCGACGTTGATCACGAGATCGGAGCGGTCCACCGCGCAATGCACGTAATCGTGGTCCGAGAGCGCGGCGGTGCCGAGGAACAAGGGGTGGTCCTCCGGGATCACCCCCTTACCCATCTGAGTGTTGAAGAACGGGATGCCGGTTTTCTCGACGAAGCGAAGGAGCAACTGGGAGACCCGCTTGCGATTCGCGCCCGCACCGATCAGGAGCAGCGGGGATCGCGCCTCCGCGATCATCTCCGCCGCGATGGCCACGGCACGCTCGTTGGCGTCGGGACGGCGCACCTTTTCCACGGCGAAGGGCGGGTTCTTGGTGGCCTCTGCCGCGACATCCTCGGGTAACTCGATGTGCACGGCCCCGGGGCGCTCGGCCTCCGCCTTCTTGAAGGCCTCGCGGACGATGGCGGGGATCCGATCGGCCTCGACGACCTGCTTGGTGAACTTGGTGAGGGGCTGCATCATCGCCACCGCGTCGATGATCTGGAAATGCCCCTGCTTGCTGCTGTAGATGGGCTTTTGCCCAGTGATCATCAACATCGGCATGGCCCCGAGCTGCGCATAGGCGGCCGCGGTCACGAGGTTGGTGGCGCCCGGGCCCAGGGTCGACAGACACACCCCCGGGATGCCGGTGAGACGGCCTACCGTGGCCGCCATGAAGCCGGCCGGCTGCTCGTGGCGGGTGACGATGAGCCGGATGCTCGAGGTGCGCAGGGACTCGACGAGGTCCAGGTTTTCTTCGCCCGGCACACCGAAGATGTACCCCACCCCCTCATCCTCGAGGCACCTGACGAAGAGATCACTCGCTTTCATAGCCTGCTCCCCAAAAACGGCTGTTGCTTCAATTCTACGCCATGGGCGGCGGGGATGCGACGAGCGGGCCCTCGGGCCCGATAATTCCCCAATTCTGGACGGAGATAGCGTGTTTGACAGCTAAGGAACCTCTGCAAAAGTCCGCGATCTGATCGGTAGGCGCACCGAATACAGCCGAGGATGATAATGAGCAGACAGATGACACTGGGTACGGGCTTCGAGAAGTACAGCAAGACGACCC
>Ga0136622_10000766_pt1 | contig 13258 bp, 12 predicted proteins | sample AntDrymUQ4482106_2_FD_104803 | JGI IMG/M metagenome (GOLD analysis project Ga0136622, IMG submission 104803) | Polar desert sand microbial communities from Dry Valleys, Antarctica - metaG UQ448 (21.06) | ecosystem: Environmental > Terrestrial > Soil > Desert | place: Antarctica: Dry Valley...
CGCGCTCGAAGGCCTGCGGGTGCGATCCCACACGCGCCCACGGGTGCTCGACGATCCGCACACGCGCGCCCGTCACGCTCGGACCGGCCTGTAGGAAGTGCTCCACGAGCAGGGCCGCGAACGCCTCGGGCGACTCGATCGGATGCTGCCGGGCGAGCGCGTAGACCGTGTTGCGCATCGTGTCGGTGGCGAGCAGGCCGGTGTTGTCGCCGCGCGTGTGCGCGGCTTCGAAGTCGCCCGTCAGGGCGACCGCGACCGTGAGGTCGCGCAACTCGTGGCGCTCGGCACCCCGGTCCACCTTCACGAGCCGGACCTCGGACTTGCCATAGCTGTTCGGGCCGAGCACGGCGGACATGTGCTCAGCTCCCTCGGTACGTGCTGTATCCGAACGGGCTCAGCAAGAGCGGGACGTGGAGGCGGTCCTCGCCCTCGCCGACCTGGAACTCGACGGTCACGTGCGGGAAGAAGGCCTCTGCGCCGAGGTGGGCCGCCGTGTCGAACGTCAGACGGTAGCGACCCGCTCCGGAGGCCGGCCCAAGCTCGCGCGCCCGGCCGTCGGCGTCGGTCACGCCGCGCCCGACCGGCTCCCACCGCTGCCCGACGGCGCGTTCGAGCACCACCGGCACGCCCGCGGCCGGCCGCCCACGGGCCGTGTCGAGCACGTGCGTCGTGATCGTCATTGCAACAGGTCCCCAAGGCGCAGGCCGGCGATCTTGGCGACCTCGCCGAGTGCGGTCGCCAGCTCCTCGTCGGGCGAGCGCTCGAGCCGGGTGCTCCCCCAGGCGAGGATCGAGCCCGGCGTGTGCTCGCGCACGCAGACGATCATCGGGAAGCCGAAGCGCTCGCGATAGCGCCGGTTGAGCTCGGCGAGCTGCGCGTGCTCGGTTGGGGAGAGCCGGTCGAGCGCGGCCCCCGCCTGCTCGCGGCCCGACTCCGCGGTGAGCTCGCCCGCCCGCGCCTCGCGCCCGGCCAACTCGGGGTGCGCTCGCAGCAGCGCGAGCTGGCGCTCACGCGGGGCGTCGTGCAGCGCCGCTTCAAACGCCGCCTGCAGCCCCTCCCTGCTGCCGAACGGCCGCCGGGCCCAGGCCTCCCGCGCGACCCAGGGGGAATGCTCGAACAGCGCACCGAACCTGGCCACGAACTGCTGCTCCTCGAGCTCGTCGATGCTCACGACAGGGTGCCGAACCGGTCGGCGTCCTCGGTCGCCTCCACCCGGACGTCGACGCTGCGCGCGCCCGCGTCGAGCGCCGCCTCGATCGCCTGGCAGGTCGCCTCCAGCACCTCCGCTCGGCCGCCGGCCAGCAGCGTGCTCGTGGGCCCCGACTCGTGCGCCAGGCCCGACGCGCCGGCGGCAGCGCGGAGCGCGTCGATCTGCGCCTGCGGCGACTCACGCCCCTGCGCCGACGCGGCGATCGTCAGCTCGGCGCTGACGGGTGCGCGGTTGTATCCGGGCACCGTTGCGTCACCTCCCCGATCCCGCGGTGGGCCCGCGGCTGGCTCTGGACGGGCCCGGATCGAGGCCCACTAGGTGCTCGGGCCGCACCGGCAGGCGCGGCAGCTCGCGGCCTGTCGCAGCGCGCAGCGCGGCGGCGACGGCCGGCGGGGTGGAGATGTTGGGCGGCTCGCCGACCCCCTTGAGGCCGTACGGCGCCTCCGGGTCGGCGTGCTCGAGCAGCTCGATCCGCATCGGCGGCATGTCGAGGATCGTCGGCAGCAGGTAGTCCGTGAAGGATGCGTTGAGCACCTTGCCCTCCGCGACCTGGATCTCCTCGAGCAGCGCCAGCCCCAGCCCTTGCGCCGTGCCGCCCTCGATCTGGCCCAGCAGCGCCTGCGGGTTCATCGCCCTGCCGACCTCCTGGGTCGTCGCCAGCTCGACGACGCGCACGAGCCCCAGCTCGGTGTCGACGTCGACGACCGCGCGATGGGCGGAGAACGCGAACTGCATGTGGGCATCGCCCTGGCCGTCCGCGTCGAGCGGGAACGTCTCGCGGTGGTGCCACTCGACGGTCTCCTCGATCGCCTCTCCCTCGCCGAGCACGGCGGCCGGCGTCGCCGGTGCGCCGCGCTCCTCGGCGAGCGCCTCGAGCCGCTCGCGTACCGCCTCGCAGGCCGCCTTGACCGCGCCGCCGGTGACGTAGGTCTGGCGCGACGCGGAGCTCGAGCCGGCCGAGCCGACGCGCGTGTCGGCCGCCAGCACCGCGACGCGCTCGACGCCGAGCTCCGTGTGTGCGATCTGCGCCTGGACCGTGATCACGCCCTGACCGACCTCGGCCGCGGCGGTGTGAACCTCGACCAGCGGCTCGCCGCCGTCGAGCGACAGACGCACTCGCGCTGTCGAGTAGTCGTCGAAGCCCTCTGAGAAGCCGACGTTCTTGAAGCCGAGCCCGTAGCCGACCCCGCGGCGCACGCTCTCGCCGCGTGTCGTGTTCGACACGCCGCCCGGCAGCTCGCGCGGGTCGTGGCCGTCGCCGGTGGCCGCAGGCGGGAGCGGCATCGCACGCAGCCGCTCGAGCAGCTCGACCACGGGGGCGGGCTCGCGCACGACCTGGCCCGTCGGCATGCGGCTGCCCGGCCGCATCGCGTTCATGATCCGCAGCTCGACCGGGTCGATCCCCAGGGCGGCGGCGAGCTTGTCCATCTGCGCCTCGTGCCCGATCGCCACCTGGACCGAGCCGAAGCCGCGCATCGCGCCGCAGGGCGGGTTGTTCGTGTAGGTGACGTAGGCGTCCAGGCGGGCATTGGGCACCTCGTAGGGGCCGGCCGCGAAGCAGGCGGCGTTCGAGCACACGGCGGTCGAGCTGGAGGCATAGGCGCCGCCGTCGAGCACCACGCGCGCGCGCACGTAGACCAGCCGGCCGTCGCGCCCGGCGCCGTGCTCGTAGCGCATCCGGCACGGGTGCCGGTGCACGTGCCCGAAGAACGACTCCTCGCGGTTGTAGACGATCTTGACCGGGCGGTTCGTGTGCAGCGCGAGCATGCACGCGTGGATCTGCATCGACAGGTCCTCGCGACCGCCGAACGCGCCGCCGACGCCACCGAGCTCCAGGCGCACCTTCTCGGGCGGGAGGTCGAGGCTCTCCGCGAGCTGGTCGCGGTCGACGTGCAGCCACTGGGTGGCGATGTAGAGGTCGACCCCGCCCTCGCCGTCGGGCACCGCAAGGCCCGACTCGGGCCCGAGGAACGCCTGGTCCTGCATCCCGACCTCGTACTCGCCGGTCACGACCACGTCCGCCGTCGCCTCGGGGTCGCCGTGATTGATGCGCACGTGACGCAGGACGTTGCCCGAGAGGTGCAGCCGCGGCGCGTCCGGCGCCATCGCCGCCTCGGCGTCCGCGAGCGGCTCGAGCACCTCGAAGTCGACCTGGATCGCGGCGACCGCGCGGCGCGCGGTCTCGGGGTGGTCGGCGGCCACGATCGCGATCGCCTCGCCCTGGTAGCGCACGTGGTCCCAGGCGAGCACGGGCTGGTCGGGGATCTCCATGCCGTAGACCTTGCGGCCGGGCACGTCCTCGTGCGTGAGCACCGCATGCACGCCGGGGATCGCCAGCGCGGGTGCGATGTCGATTGCCCAGATGTCGGCGCGCGGATGCGGGCTGCGCAGCGTCGCCCCCCAGAGCATCCCGTCCATGCGCATGTCCGACGAGAACTCGAACTCGCCCTTGACCTTCGGGATGCCGTCGATCCGCGTCGTCGTGACGCCGACCGCGTTCGGGCGCTGGACGGGCGCCGCCGGGCGCGCGCGCGTGGGGGTCGCGGGAGTCGTCATGTGGCGGCCTCGACCGTACCCGCCAGTCGCCGGCTCGCGCGCTCGAGGTCCTGGGCCAGTCCTTGCTCGCCGACGGTGCGCAGCTCGCCGCCGGACACGATCGCGCGGCCTCCGACCAGCAGCAGCTCGACGGGGCGCGGTGTGCCGAAGACCAGGGCCGCCACGGGGTCGGCGATGCCGGCGTGGTCGATGCCGTCCAGCCGCCACAGCGCTATGTCGGCGAGCTTGCCGGCCTCGAGCGAGCCGAGCTCGTCCTCGCGGCCGAGGCAGCGGGCGCCGTGGATCGTCCCGAGTGCCAGCGACTCACGCGCCGTCATCGCCGCCGGGCCGCCGGCCAGGCGGGCGAAGAGCATCGCTTGGCGCAGCTCGATCGCCAGCCCGCCCGCCTCGTTGGAGGCGGCGCCGTCGACGCCCAGGCCGACGGGCGCGCCGGCCCGCGTGAGCGCCGCCACCGGTGCGATGCCGGCGCCCAGCCTCGCGTTGGAGCTCGGGCAGTGGGCGACGCCGGTGCGCGTCTCGCCGAAGCGCCGCACCTCGTCATCGGAGAGATGTACGCAGTGGGCGAGCCAGACGTCGTCGCCCAGCCAGCCCAGCCCCTCGAGGTACTCGACCGGCCGCACGCCGAAGCGCTCGCGGCAGAACTGCTCCTCGTCGAGCGTCTCGGCGAGGTGCGTGTGCAGGCGCACGCCACGCCGGCGCGCGAGCTCCGCCGCCTCGCGCATCAGCTCGGGAGTGACGGAGAACGGGGAGCAGGGAGCAAGCGCGACGCGCACCATCGCGCCCGGCTCAGGGTTGTGGAAGCGGTCGATCGCCGCCTCCGAGGCGGCCAGGATCGCGTCGCGGTCCTCGACGACCGCGTCGGGCGGCAGACCGCCGTCGGACTGCCCGAGGTCCATCGAGCCGCGACAGGGATGGAAGCGCAGGCCGATCGAGGCGGCCGCCGCGACCTCGACCTCGAGCAGGTCGCCTGCATGCGCCGGGAAGACGTAGTGGTGGTCGGTCGAGGTCGAGCAACCCGAGCGCGCCAGCGCGGCGAGGCCGGCGCGCGCAGCCGCCCACTCGACCTCCTCGTCTATCCGCGCCCACACGGGGTAGAGCGCGACGAGCCACTCGAACAGCGTCGACTGCTGGGCCAGCCCGCGCGTCGCCCACTGGTAGAGGTGGTGGTGGCAGTTGACCAGACCGGGCGTCGCGAGGCAGCCGCGGCCGTCGATGCGGGTCGCATCCTCGCCGGTGCCCGGGGCGGCGCCCTCGCCGACGGCCACTATCCGGTCGCCCTCGATCACCAGGTGGCCGTCGCGGTGCTCCGTGCCGGCGGCGTCGACCGTCGCGATCGCGCAGCCCTCGATGATCGTGCGGGGCGTCATCGCGTCAGCCGTTCGGCGGACAGGCGCACCGCGTCGAGGATCTTCTCGTAGCCTGTGCAGCGGCAGAGGTTGCCCGCCAGCGCCTCGCGGATCTCGGGATCGCTCGGGCTCGGGTTGCGCGCCAGCAGGTCGTGGCTGGCGACGATCAGCCCGGGCGTGCAGAAGCCGCACTGCACTGCTCCAGCCTCCACGAAAGCGCGCTGGATCTCGTGCAGCTCGCCGTCCTCGGCGATCCCCTCGACGGTCACCACCGCGCGCCCCTCGGCCTGCGCCGCCAACACGAGGCAGGCGCAGACCAGCGTGCCGTCCAGGTAGACCGAGCACGAGCCGCACTCGCCCTGCTCGCACGCATTCTTGGACCCCGGCAGGTCGAGCCGGTCGCGCAGCGCGTCGAGCAGGCTCTCGCCCTCCCATACCCCGTCGGCCTCGCGGGTCTCCCCGTTGACCGTGAGCGTCAGGCGCATCAGCCCGTCTCCCGCTGGTGCTCCGCCCAGGCCCAGGAGAGCGTCCGCCGGCCGAGCACCCGCAGCGCATGGCGGCGGTAGCCCGCCGTGCCACGCACGTCGTTGATCGGGCGCGCGGCCTGCTCGACGAGCTCGCCGAAGCGCTCCAGCGCCGCGTCGGAGATCGCGCCGCGCGACTCCCACAGCCCATGCTCGTCGAGCACGCCGGCGATGAATTCGCCCGCTGTGGTAGCGAGGATCGGCGTCGGGCCGGCCGAGCCGATGCACGCGGTCACGCGGCGCTCGTCGGGCCACAGCGCCAGCGCCAGCGAGCAGACGGCGATGACCATCGCGTTGCGCGTGCCGACCTTCGAGAACTGCTGCGGCCCGCCGGCCGGCGGCAGCCAGTACCCGGCGATCAGCTCGTCGGGCGCCAGGCCGTTGCGCTTGGGGCCGGTGATGAACTCGGCGACCGGGATGCGGCGCGTCGCGCCGGTCGAGGCGAGCTCGACCTCGGCGCCCGCCGCGAAGAGCGGCGGCAGGCCGTCGCCGGCGGGCGAGGCGGTGCCGAGGTTGCCACCGATCGTGCCCCGGTTGCGGATCTGCGGCGACCCGACGGTGCGCGCGGCGATCGCCAGGCCGGGCAGGCGGTCGCCGAGCTCGTCGATCAGCCGCGCGTAGGTCACGCCGGCGCCGATCCGCAGGCTGCCGTTCTCAGCGCCCCACTCGGTCAGCTCAGGGATGCGCGTGAGGTCGAGCATCGCCGGTGGGCGGATGTGGTCGAAGTTCAGCTCGACCATCACGTCCGTGCCGCCCGCGATCGGCTTCGCCTCCGGCTGGGCGGCCTTCATCTCCAGCGCCTCGCGCCAGCCCCCGGGCTGGAGGATCTCCATGGTGCGATCCTATTCCGCTTGGATCCGTCCACACGGGAGCAGACGGCCGACGTGCCCGGATCGGCCGCCACGGTGCTCGAGCGCTGCGACATCCTTGCCGCATTCAGCGAGGAACCGGACCGCCTCACGCGCAGCTTCGCGACGGACGCGCTGCGGCTCGCCGGCGAGGCCGTCGGCGACTGGATGCGCGCTGCCGGCATGAGCGTCCGGCGCGACGCGGTCGGCAACGTCGTCGGGCGCTATGAGGGCACCCGCCCCGCGGACGGCTCGCGCGCCGCCGCAACGCTGTTGCTGGGCTCCCACCTGGACACGGTGCGCGACGCAGGCCGCTACGACGGGATGCTCGGCGTGCTGGTCGCGATCGCATGCGTCGAGCGGCTCCGTGGCGCCCTCCCGTTCGCGATCGAGGTGATCGGATTCGCCGACGAGGAGGGAGTGCGCTACGGCACGGCGTTCCTGGGCAGCAGCGCGTTCGCGGGGTCCTTCGATCGCGCCCAGCTCGAGCGCCGCGACGGCGACGGGGTCAGCATGGCGGACGCCATCCGCTCGTTCGGCGGCGACGTCGACGGCCTGGACTCCGCGCGCCGCGACCCCGCAGGCATCCTCGGCTACTGCGAGGTGCACATCGAGCAGGGTCCGGTGCTCGAGGCGGCCGGGCTCCCCGTCGGGGTCGTCTCCTCGATCGCCGGCCAGACGCGCGCGGCCGTGACCTTCGAGGGTGCCGCCGGGCACGCGGGCACCGTCCCGATGGCGCTGCGACACGACGCGCTGTGCGCCGCGGCGGAGTGGATCGTGGCCGTCGAGGCCGACGCGCGCGCCGCCACCGGCCTCGTGGCGACCGTCGGCGAGCTGCTCGCCGAGCCGGGCGCGAGCAACGTGATCCCGGGTCGCGCGGCGCTCTCGCTCGACCTGCGCCACGCCGGCGACGACGCGCGCGCGGCCGCACGCAAGCGCCTGCGCGCGAGCGCCGCCATGATCGGCGCGGGGCGCGGAGTCGCGGTCGAGTGGAGCGTGGTGCAGGAGACTCCGGCGGTCGCCTGCTCCCACGACCTGAGTGCGCTCCTGGCCGACGCGGTGTCCGGCGCGGGTCACCGCGTCGAGCGCCTGCCCAGCGGCGCGGGCCACGACGCGGCGGTGATCGCGGCGATCGCTCCCGTCGCAATGCTGTTCGTGCGCTGCGCGGGCGGAGTCAGCCACAACCCGGCCGAGGCGGTGGAGCCGGCGGACGTCGCAGCCGCGATCGACGTCACGAGCCGGTTCCTCGAGCTGCTCGCCCGCGATCCAGACCCCGACGCCGAGGAGGACGCAAGACCGTGACGGTGCTGTCGATCAAGGCGGGCCCCTACGAGTTCAAGGCCCGCATGGAGGAGCAGCTCGCGCCGCGGACATGCGCGGCGTTCGCGCAGCTGCTGCCATTCGAGCAGAAGGTCATCCACGTGCGCTGGAGCGGCGAGTCGACCTGGGTCCCGCTCGGCGACTTCGAGCTCGGAGTCGGCTACGAGAACCACACGAGCCACCCGGCGCCGGGCCAGATCCTGCTCTACCCCGGCGGCATCTCCGAGACCGAGATCCTGCTCCCCTACGGCGGCTGCCGGTTCGCCAGCATCGTCGGCCAGCTCGCCGGCAACCACTTCCTCACCGTCTGCGAGGGCAACGAGAACCTCCGCGCGCTCGGCGAGCGCACGCTCTGGCAGGGCGCGCAGGACATCGTCTTCGACCACGCATGAAGCTGACCGACCTGCCACCCGTGCCCGGGGTCGAGCATCGTCAGGTGGCGGTCAACGGCGTCCGGCTCCACGTCTCCGAGGCGGGCTCAGGACCGCCCGTCATCCTGTTGCACGGGTGACCCCAGCACTAGTGGTGCTGGCGTCACGTGATCCCGCGCCTGGCGGAGCGCCACCGGGTGCTGGCGCCCGACCTGCGCGGCTGGGGCTGGTCCGACGCCCCGCGCGGCGACTACGCGAAGGCGACATTCGCCGCCGACAATCCTCGCGCTGATGGATGCCGAGGGCCTCGGCCGGGTGAGCCTCGTCGGACACGACTGGGGCGGCTACGTCGCCTTCCTGCTGGCGCTGCGGCACCCAGAGCGGATCGAGCGGATGGTCGGGCTCGACATCGCCCCGCCGTGGCTGGCAGGCTCCGGTCGCGCCACCTCGCCGCGCCCATGGTGGGCGGCTACGCGGCGCTCCGGGCGGCGCCGGTCGTGGGCCCGCGACGATGACGTCGGGCAACCGGTTCGTACGGCTCGTCATCCGTGCGGGCAGTGGTCCCGCGATGCGATGGGGCGATGACGAGCTCGATGCGTACGCCGGCGTGTTGCGCGAGCCGCGACGCGCGAACGGGCTCCGGAGCGGGTCGCCTGGGCAGCTGAGCGCCTGCGGGCGGAACGGGCTGTCGCCGCTCAAGCTTGGCGGGTCCGGGCCGACCACAAGGGGCATGCCGCGCGCGAGCTTTGGCCGTGTGACACCCCGGGGCGTGCTGACGCTCGGGCTGCTCGCCGGTATCGCGGCACACGCGGCGCACGCGACGCTCGGGTTCGGCGGCCCCGCGCTCGATCGCTTCTTCGAGGACTGGCTCTTGAACGCGCTGATCCTCGCCACCTCGGCGGCGTGCCTGCTGCGCGGGCTGTGCGTGCGCGCCGAGCGACTCGCCTGGCTCGTGCTGGGCGCCGCGATGCTGAGCTGGTCGGGCGGCTTCGTCTACTGGACGATCTTCCTCGTCCGCGACCCGGCGCCGCCCTACCCTTCGCCGGCGGACGCGCTGTGGCTCGCCTACTACCCCGCGGCATACGTCGCGCTGGTGCTGATCATCCGCTCGCGGATCCGCGAGTTCCACAAGAGCCTCTGGCTCGACGGCCTCATCGGCGGGCTCGCCGTCGCCTCCGTCGGAGCGGCGCTCGTGTTCGGCGCGGTGCTCTCGAGCACCGGCGGCAACGCCACGCAGATCGCCGTCAACCTCGCGTACCCGCTCGGGGACATGCTGCTGGTGGCGTTTGTCGTGAGCATGTTCGCGCTGACCGGATGGCGCCCGGGCCGGGCGGGCCTGCTGCTGGGCATCGGCTTCGCGCTCAACGCCGTCGGCGACTCGCTGTGGGTCTACGCCTACGCCACCGGAACCTATTCGCACGGGTCGCTGACCGAGACGATCTGGCCAGCGGCGACGGGCCTGATCGCCCTCGCGGCGTGGGAGCCCACGCGCCGCGCCGCGGCCGTGCCGTTGAGCGGGCCGCGCGTGCTGCTCGTGCCGGTCGTATCCGGGCTCGTGACGCTGGGCGTGCTGATCTCGATGCGCGTGGCCCCGCTCAACGACGTCGCACTGGTGCTGGCGAGCGCGACGCTGCTGGCGGTGCTCGGGCGGCTCGTGCTCACGTTGCGCGAGCACCTGCGTCTGGTCGAGGCCAGTCGCGGCGAGGCCAACACCGACGCGCTGACCGGGCTCGGCAATCGCCGCAAGCTCATGAGCGATCTGGAGGCGCGGCTGCCGCATGCCTCGCCGGCGCATGCCATCGTCCTCGCGCTCTTCGACCTCGACGGCTTCAAGACGTACAACGACACGTTCGGGCACCCTGCCGGCGATGCCCTGCTCGCGCGCCTGGGCAAGAACCTCGCCGACGCGGTCGGGTCAGAAGGCAGCGCGTACCGGGTCGGCGGCGACGAGTTCTGCGCTCTGATCGACGCGAGCGCCACGCGACCGGAAACGGTCATCGCCGCCGCAAAGGCGGCGTTGCACGAGCGCGGCGAGGGCTTCGAGATCGACTGCTCGGCCGGCACGGTGAACCTGCCGCTCGAGGCGCCCGACACCGCCCACGCGCTCCAGCTCGCTGATCAGCGGATGTACGTGAACAAGTCCGGCGGGCGCTCGTCGGCCCGCCGGCAGGTGCGCGACGTGCTGGTGCGCGCGCTCGAGGAACGCGGTCATGGCGCCCCGGACCCGCTGCGCGACGCCGGAGCCCTCTCGACCAGGCTGGCCAGGCGCCTGGCGCTCTCCTCCGAGGAGATCGATGAGATCGCCCGTGCCGCCGAGCTGCGCGACATCGGCATGGTCTCGATCCCCGACACCGTCCTGCGCAAGCCGGCGGCCCTCAACGAGGAGGAGTGGGCGCTGATCCGCCAGCATCCGATCGTCGGCGAGACGATCCTGCTCGGCGCGCCCGCGCTCGGGCCGATCGCCGGACTGGTGCGCGCGACGCACGAGCGCTTCGACGGGCAGGGGTACCCGGACGGCAAGCGCGGCGAGCAGATCCCGCTCGGCGCTCGCATCATCGCCGTCTGCGACGCCTTCGTCGCCATGGTCTCCGCGCGGACCCATCGCGAGGCCCGTAGCAAGGAGGAGGCGCTGGCCGAGCTGCGGCGCTGCGCCGGCACCCAGTTCGACCCGGCCCTCGTGGGCTCGTTCGGCGAGCTGCTCGCCGCCGAGGTCGCCGCAGATCCCGCCGTCGGCTCGGAGCGCGGACCGGTCGCCATGGCTTCTGAGCCGAACGGCTCGGCCGACGCGATCGTGCGCGTGCTGGCCGTGGCACGGCAACAGCTCGACATGGACGTCGCCGTGCTGGCCGAGTGCGCCGGCGACCAGGAGGTCCTGCGCTGGGTGGACGCGGACGAGGGCTTCGAGCTCGAACCGGGAACGTCGGTCGCACTCGCGGACGGCTACTGCCGGCGGTTGCTGGACGACCGGCTGCCCAACATCGTCCACGATGCCCGAGCCGACGCGTCCGTGCGTGATCTCGCGATCACCCGCCGCCTCGGGATCGGCGCGTGGGTCGGCGTGCCCGTCAAGCTGCCCGACGGCCGACTGTACGGCGCGCTTTACTGCGTCAGCTCCGGAGCACGACCCTCGCTGAGCGACCGTGACGTCCGCTTCATGCGCGAGCTCGGCCACATCGTGTCCGCCGAGCTCGATGCGCGCGAGAGCAAGGCGCGGACGGAGAGCACGAGCATCCGCGCGCTCGTCGCGGCGCTCGGGGCACGCGACCGCAACACGCAGAACACTCCGACGTGGTGGTGGAGCTGGCCGGCCGGCTGGCCGCCGCGCTCGGCCTCGGCCAGGACGAGCAGAACGAGGTCCGCCAGGTCGCGGTCCTGCACGACATCGGCAAGGTCGGCGTCCCCGACAACATCCTGCACAAGCCCGGACCGCTCGACGAGGCCGAGTGGGCGATCATGCGCGAGCATCCCGCGAAGGGGGCGCAGATCCTCAGCTCGACGGAGACATTGGCGCACCTCGCTCCGGCCGTCTTAGCCGAGCACGAGCGGTGGGACGGGGCCGGCTACCCGAACGGACTCGCGGGCGATCGGATCCCGCTCACCGCCCGGATCGTCTTCGTCTGCGACGCCTACGACGCGATGACCAGCGACCGCCCGTACCGGTGCGCGATGGAGGCTGACGCGGCGATCGGCGAGTTGCACCGCAACACGGGAACCCAGTTCGACCCGGCTGTCGTGGCCGCACTGCTCAGCCTGCTCGGCGACGTCGCCGCCGAGCCGCCGCTGCTGCGAACGGCCGTCGTCGGCCGCAAGTAACAGCGATCCGTCGGGACCCCTTCCGCGGGTGGTCCGCGTACGCTTCCCGATCGTGCTGACGATGCCGGTGACCATCGCTGCTCCGTGACGCGCCGTACCGGGGTCTCGCGGATGCGCCGGGGAGCGATGCTGCTCCTGGCGCTCATGCTGCTCGCCGCTGCCTGGGAGCTGTACAAGCTCGTCGCGCCCGACGCTGGCGTGCGCCTCGGCGATTCGCTGATCCTGCCCCGCAGCGACGACGCGTCGATGCCGCACCTGTCGCGGGTCTTCGAGGTGTTCGGCGAGCAGGAGGTCGCGGGGGTCGCGGGCGGCAGCACCGTGCTCTCGTCCGTCGTCGCCGCAGTGTGGTACTCCCTGCGCCTGGCGATCGCCGGCTTCGCGGCCGGCGTCGCCGTCGGCTTCCTGCTGGCGCTCGCGATGCAGCGCCTGCGTGTCGTCGAGCGCGCGCTGCTGCCCTATGTCGTGCTCAGCCAGACGGTGCCGCTGATCGCGCTCGCGCCGCTGGTCTACGGCTGGAGCGGCAACCTGAGCCTGTTCGGGCTCGACTGGCAGCCATGGATGTCGGTCTCCGTGATCGCGGCCTACCTGGCGTTCTTCCCGGTCGCGATCGGCGCGCTGCGCGGGCTCTCGTCGCCGCCGCCGGTGCAGACCGAGCTGCTTGCCGCCTGCGCGGCGTCGTGGTGGCAGACGCTGCTGCGACTCCGCCTGCCGGCTTCAGTTGGCTATTTGATCCCCTCCCTGAAGCTCGCGGCCGCTTCGGCGATCGTCGGCGCGATCGTCGCGGAGATCTCGATCGGGCTGAATGGTGGCATCGGGCGCTTGATCATCTCCTACGCCCAGCAGGCCACCGGCGACCCGGCGCGCATCTACGCGCCGATCCTCGGCGCGGCCGTGATGGGCGTCGTGGCCGTAGGGTTCGTCTCGCTGCTCGGCGTCGCGCTGCGCCGCTACCAGCCGCAGGAGGGCGCGTGAGCGCCCGGTCAAGGCAGGCCGGATGCCGGCCGAGGTCATCGCGGCGCGGTGCTGGACGCCCCGCGGAGGTATCTCCATGAGCGCGCCCCGTCCGCCGGCGGTCGCACTGGAGGGGGTCGGCAAGCGCTTCGGCGATGGCACGACGGCGGTCGACGCGCTGACCGAGATCGCGCTCACCGTCGCGGCCGGCGAGTTCGTCTCGCTGATCGGGCCCTCGGGCTGTGGCAAGTCGACGCTGCTGCGCATCATCGCCAACCTGATCGATCCGACCGAGGGCTCGGTCAGTGTCAACGGCAAG
>Ga0136622_10000768_pt1 | contig 13257 bp, 8 predicted proteins | sample AntDrymUQ4482106_2_FD_104803 | JGI IMG/M metagenome (GOLD analysis project Ga0136622, IMG submission 104803) | Polar desert sand microbial communities from Dry Valleys, Antarctica - metaG UQ448 (21.06) | ecosystem: Environmental > Terrestrial > Soil > Desert | place: Antarctica: Dry Valley...
AAAAACCGCAGCTCGGGCGACGTCGTCGTCGCGATCGCGTTCAGGCCGGTGGGAGCGGGCGCGCGCAGCGCCGCCCAGGCCCGTGCTGCGAGGTCGAGCGCGGCGCTGGTGAGCTTGATCGCGGCCGACGCGGGCAAGCGACCGAGCTGCTCCGGGCTCAGCTCACCGAGGCCGCCGAAGTGGGGGATCCCCACGTGCTCGCCGATGCAGATGAGCGTGATCCGGCTCGGCGGCACGTCGAGCTCGCGCAACCGCGCGAGGATCTGGGCGATCTGCAGCTGGTCGTAGAGGTCGGCCTCGAACCACAGCACGTACTCACCATGGCGATGGGTCTCGAGCAGCCGGTCGCGCTGCGCGAGCTCTGCCGCGGTGCCGATGTCCGCGGCGCCGTGACCGGCCAGGAAGTCGGCGCGGATGCGGCGCAGCTCGGCGTCGGGGACATCTGGCACCGGCCCCTCGTGCAGCACGTCGCGCCACGGCACGATCGTGTGCGCCAAGCCGGTGGCGCGCAGTCCCGGCACGGTGGCGTCGCCGTTGGTGACGTGCAGCGGGTGACCTGTTGACGGCAGCCGTGGCGAAGTTCAAGACACGCGCGCACCGCGACGAGGTCATGGGCAAGGTCATGAAGGATCCGCGGGTCAGCGAGCTGACCGAGGCGAACGCGGTCGCCGACATGGATCGGATGCGCTACGGCGGGTTTCAGACCTTCGTCGATCCGTAGGCCGGACCCCCCGGCTGTTCGCGGCCGGGGCGCCGGTCCGATCGGACCGGCGCCCGGTGCGGCGCGCGACTCGTCGCTACCGGCTCATGATCTGACGGCGCTCAACCGAGACCGTCCGGTCGCCGCGGTTGACGCTCGCCCGATCGCGCCCCTCTCCGCCCTTCAGGCGGTCACCGCCACGCCGGTCGCGGTTGGCGACGAAGCGGTCGTTCCCACGGCCGCCGGACATGCGGTCGCGCCCCTTCCAGCCGACGAGCTTGTCGGCTCCCGCGCTCCCGTCCAGCTTGTCCATGCCCTTGCCGCCCATCAACTTATCCTTGCCCTTGTTGCCCAGGATCCGGTCGAGTCCGCCGTTGCCCTTGAGCCGGTCGTTCCCGGAGCCGCCGATCAGCGTGTCGTTGCCCGCGAGACCGAGGATCCGGTCGGCAGCTCCCAGGCCACAGATGACGTCAGCGCGCCTGGTGCCCTTCAACCGGTCCTTGCCGGCTGTGCCGGCGAGGGTGCACTTGACCGCGCCCGGGGTGCCGGCGGGAACCACCTGGCCGGTGACGGGGTTCACCGTCGGCGTGGCGCCGCTGCCCCCGGAGCCGTTGAACCCGCTCGAGCCATTTGACCCGCCGGAGCCATCAGAGCCGCCGGAGCCGCCGGAGCCGCCCGCCCCGCCGGACCCCGACGGGACCAGAAACGTGGTGATCAGGCCCGGGATCTCGACGCCGGCCGCATTGACCGCCGCGATTCTGCAGCCGTAGCTCTTCCCGGCCACGAGGCCGTCGAGCTGGGTGCTGACGGCGGTCGGGTCGGACGCCGAGCCCACGTTGAGCGTCAGCGACTCCAGGTTCAAGAGCCCGAGCAGCCCGTACTCAACCCGGAAGCGGGTCCCGAGCGCCGGGTCGACCGTTCCCCTGACCAACACGCTGTCGGCGTCCAGCGCGCTGACCTGACAGCCCGAGACGGGCGGCAGCGGGGGCGCGGCGACCTGCGCACCGGCAGGCGCCGCCGAGAGGCTCATGACCGCCAGTGCGGCGCCGAGTGAAAGCTTCCTGCGTTCCATCAGTTCTCCTTCGGCTGCTGGGCCGGCTCCACGTGGAGCCCCCTGGCTTTGCGTCCCCGCCTCTCGACGGGTTTGCCTTTGTCGGGATCGACGAGACGTCCATGTCTCGCCCCCGACAGCGTTCCCGGAGAGTCAAGTGCCAGAAACTCGCACATCTGTCGACGGGCGCACTCAAGTGGATCGGCGAAACGCCGATTCAGGTTCTGACCGCCGGTGCCCTCTTCCCCTGCCCTCATTCCCACTCTTCTCCGACGGATCGGACGCCGGCTGTCCTCGGTCGCCCCGGCGCGGGCGTTTGCGCTCGCGTCGCTGCTCACGCTGACGCTGCTCGCAGCCCTGGTCTGGATCACGCAACACCGGGCCGAGGACGCGGTGCGCGCGAAGGCGCGCGACGTCGCCGCCGTGTCCGCGCGGATCTCTGCGCAGGCGATAGGCGAGGAGCTTGCGAGCCTGCGCGAGCTCGTCACCGCCTACGCGCAACGACCGCTGCTGGTCGACGCGCTCGCGCGCGGTGACGACGCCAAGCTCGCCGCCGGCGGCCACCTGCAGCAGTTGCAGATGGCGCGCCCGGACATCGGGGTCGCGTTCCTGGTCCGCCCGGACGGCAGGTTGATCGACATCGTGCCCTCGACGCCGAGCATCGTCGGCAAGGACTTCACGTTCCGCGACTGGTATCGCGGTGTCACCCGCACGGGGAACTCCTATATCTCGGAGGCCTACACCACGGCGGCGACCGGCGGGGCCACGGTGGTCGCTGCCGCTGTGAGCGTCCGACAAGCCGGGCGGCCGGTCGGGATCCTCGTCGCCGCCTACGACGTGCGCGCTTTCAAGCGCTTCGCGAGCGGCTACGCAGGCAGTGACGAGGTGGCTCTGTCCGTGACCGACCAGCGCGGCACGCTGGTCGCCGGCACCGGCGCGAGCTCCCAGCGGCTCGTCTCCAGGCGCGAGGACCCGCTCGTGCGGGCCGCGCTTGACGGGCGCAGCGGCGTCGTCGAGCGCCGGCGCGGCGGCAGGGAGGTGCTGAGCGCTTTCGCCCCGGTGCCGGACACGGGCTGGAGCGTGGTCGCGGACATCGACGAGTCCACCGTCCTCGCGGGCATCGGGAGCCTGCGCAGAGCGCAGTTGTTCCTGGGCGTCCCGCTGCTGCTCGGCCTCCTGGGCGGCATCGCAATGCTCGCGCTGACGCTGCGCCGCCGGGCGCGCGCCGAGGTGCGGCTGCGCGGCTCCGAGGCGCATGCCCGGTCGATCCTCGAGACCGCGACCGACGCCTTCATCGCAGTCGGTCCCGACGACGTGATCCGCAACTTCAACCCCGCCGCCGAGCGGCTGTTCGGCTGGACGGCGGGCCAGGTGCTCGGCCGCCCGCTCGCCGACACGATCGCGCTGACGCTGGTCGAGGACGGCGCCCGCACCGCGCTCACGCGGGCGAACCTCGGCATCGTGGAGCTCGGCGCGCGCGTCGTCGGGACCGGCCGCGAAGGCCGCTCGATCCCCGTCGAGCTGGCGGTGGCCGACTCGGACGATGTGCTGAGCAACGTGAACCTGTTCATCCGCGACGTGTCGGCGAGGGATCGCACGGAACGCCGCGCCCGCGCACGGGCCGGCGTGTCCCATGCGCTGGCCGAATGCGACCAGCTCGAGCAGGCGATGGGAGTCATCCTGGCCGGCCTGGGCGAGCCGCTGGGCTGGGCGCTCGGAGCATTCTGGACCGTCGATCGCGACTCCCAGCACCTGGTCTGCAACGCGATCTGGCGCCGTGAGGGATTCGCGGCGGACGCGTTCGAGGCCGCGACCTGCGACTGCGTGCTTGAGCGCGGGGTGGGCTTCCCAGGGCGGGTCTGGGAGCTCGACGAGGTCATCTCGGTGCCCGATATCAACGAGTTCGCATACTTCACGCGAGGCGAGGCCGCCGAGGCCGCCGGGCTGCGCTCGGCGGTCGGCATACCGATCCGCGACTCCGACGGCGTCTGCGGCGTGATGGAGTTCTTCGACCGCCGCCTCGCGGCGCCGGACGAAGAGCTGCTCGAGCTCTTGACGGCCGCTTCGGAGCAGATCGGCCAGTTCTTCGCGCGCAAGCAGGGGGAGGCTCGCGTGAGCCTGAGCGAGACACGGCTGCGGACGATCCTCGAGAAGACTCCCGCCGTCGTGTCGCTCAAGGACGCGGCAGGCCGGCTCGTGCTGGTCAATCCCGCCTTCGAGGCGCTGCTGGGAGTGCTCTCCGCCGACGTCGTCGGGCGCACGGTGGAGGAGGTGTTCCCGCCGGTCGTTGCCGCGGCGATGCGCGCGAGCGACGACGTCGTCGCGAACTCGGGCCAGTCGCTCGAGGTCGAGGAAGAGGCGATCATGGCCGATGGGGAGCGCCGGACCCTGCTCTCGCTGAAGTTCCCGCTCGTCGATGCCGACGGGCGCCCGAGCGGCGTCTGCTCTGTGTCGACGGACATCACGGCGCGAAAGCTGGCGGCGGACGCGCTACACACCGCGCATCTGCACGCCGTCGAGACCTCCAGGTTGAAATCCGAGTTCGTCGCCAACATGAGCCACGAGCTGCGCACCCCGCTCAACGGCGTCATCGGGATGACGGGGCTGCTGCTCAGGACCGACCTCAGCGAGGAGCAGACGGAGTACGCCGAGATGGCTCAGCGGGCGGGTGAGGCGCTGCTGGGCGTGATCTCGGACGTGCTCGACTTCTCGAAGATCGAGGCCGGCATGCTCGAGCTCGACGCGCACGACTTCGACGTCCGCCAGGTCGTCGACGACGCGTGCGCACTGGTCGCCGAGGGCGCCTTCTCGAAGGGCCTCGAGCTGTTGACCTCGGTCGAGCCGGCGCTCGCCGCGGGCTTTCACGGTGACGCCGCCCGCCTACGGCAGGTGCTCACCAACCTCGTCTCCAACGCCGTCAAGTTCACCGCCGAGGGCGAGGTCGTGGTTCGGGTGTCCGCGGAGCCCGACGACCATGTGCGCTTCGAGGTCTCTGATACCGGCATCGGGATCGAGAAGGACCAGAAGGAGCGACTCTGGGACGCCTTCACCCAGGCCGACAGCTCCACGACCCGCACCTACGGCGGCACGGGACTGGGCCTGACGATCTCGCGCCAGATCGTCGAGCGCATGGGCGGGAGCATCAACGTCGAGTCTGTGCTCGGGCGCGGCAGCAGCTTCGCCTTCGTCGTGCCCTTGCTCGCCGCGTCGGGTCCCGTCGAGCCCGTCGACGGCACCGCGTTGACGGGTCGCTCGATCCTCGCCGTCGACGACAACGCCACCAACCTGACGATCGTCAAGGGGCAGCTCACGGCGCTCGGAGTCTCGGCCACGACCGTCTCCGACGGCGATGCGGCGCTCGGCGAGCTGCGTGCGGCGGTCGACGCCGGACGGCCGTTCGACCTCGCGATGCTCGACTTCAACATGCCGCAGATGGACGGCCTGACGCTAGCGCGCCGGATCCGCGCGGAGCCCTGGGGTGCCGCGATCCGGCTGGTCATGCTCATCTCCTCGGGCAACGAGCGGGAGGCGGCGCGCGAGGCGGGCGTCGACACCTACCTGACCAAGCCGGTGCGCCACGACCGCCTGGCTCGCGCCCTCACCAGCGCGCTCGAGAGCGCTCCCAAGGCGCGCCTGCCCGTGGGTTCCCCCGCCGTCGCCCCGGTGCGCCCGACCACCGGCCGCCTGCTCGTGGCGGAGGACAATCAGGTCAACCAGCTCGTGGCGCGCGCGATGCTCGAGCGCATGGGCTACCGCGTGGATGTGGCCTGCGACGGGCTCGAGGCGGTCGAGATGTGGGGCGCCGGCGACTACGCGGCGATCTTCATGGACTGCCAGATGCCCAAGCTCGACGGCTACGGCGCGACCCAGCGCATCCGCGCGCTCGAGACCGACGGGACGCGCGTGCCGATCATCGCGGTCACCGCGAACGTCATGACGGGGGACCGCGAGCGCTGCCTCGCGAGCGGCATGGACGACTACCTGGCGAAGCCGATCAAGTACGACGCGCTGCGCGCGGCGCTCACGCGCTGGATCGAGCAGGGCAGCACATGCACGGCCTCAGCGGTGAAAGGGTCCAACTCGGTCCCGCCGGTGCCCACCGGCCTGTTCGATCCCGTCACGGCCAGCAGGCTGCACGATGACTTCCCGCCGGAGGTCCTGCGGCGCCTTGTGTCGCTGTTCGTGGAACACACGCCGCCCGCCATCGACGCAATCGCCGCGGCGGTCGCCAACGACGATCCCGAGGCGCTGTGGCGTGCGGCGCACCGGCTCGAGGGCAGCTGCCGGGCAGTTGGCGCGGCGGCGATGGAGCAGCACTGCGCGGAGCTCGAGGCACGCGGTCGCAGGCGGGAGACGAGTGGCTGCGCGGTGCTCGTGGAGCAGCTGCGGACGGCCTTCGCGCCCACGGTCGAGATCGTGCGCTCCGAGCTGGCGGCGGCCTCCCCCGCCCATTGAGCTCCCGCGAGCGACGCGCTGCCAGACTGAGGGGTCTCCAGCGACAAAGGACCCGCAATGGCATCGACTCTCCAGACCGCTCCCGCCCCACCGATCGACGCGCTCGACTTCCTGCGCATCGGAGACGGGCTCTCCGACGAGGAGCGCCTGATCCGCGACAACGTGCGCGCATTCGTGCGCGACCAGCTGATCCCGAACGTGGGGGAGTGGTTCGAGCAGGGGGAGCTGCCGCGCGAGCTGGCAGGTCAACTCGGGACGCTCGGCGTTCTGGGGATGCACCTCGAGGGCTATGACTGCGCGGGCGCGAGCGCCACCGCTTACGGGCTCGTCTGCCAGGAGCTCGAGGCGGGCGACTCGGGGCTGCGCTCGTTCGTCTCGGTCCAGGGCTCGCTCGCGATGTTCGCGATCTGGCGCTTCGGATCGGAGGAGCAGAAGCAGGAGTGGCTGCCGCGGATGGCTGCCGGTGAGGCGATCGGCTGCTTCGGCCTGACCGAGCCAGACGCCGGCTCAGACCCCGGCTCGATGCGCACGACGGCCAAGCGCTCAGGCGATGACTGGGTGCTCAACGGCACCAAGATGTGGATCACCAACGGCTCGCTGGCGGACGCGGCGGTGGTATGGGCGCGCACGGACGAGGGCGTGCGCGGATTCCTCGTCCCGCGCGGCACGCCCGGCTTCAGCACGCAGGACATCCACCAGAAGCTGTCGCTGCGTGCTTCGGTGACCTCGGAGCTGATCCTCGACGACGTCCGGCTGCCCGCCGCCGCCAGGCTGCCGGAGGCCGAGGGGCTGCGTGCGCCGCTCGCGTGCCTGAACGAGGCGCGCTTCGGAATCGTGTTCGGCGCGGTCGGCGCCGCGCGCGCCTGCTACGAGGCGGCGCTCGAGTACGCCGGCAGCCGCGTGCAGTTCGGCAAGCCGATCGCCGCGTTCCAGCTCACCCAGGCCAAGCTCGCCCAGATGCTGATCAAGGTCAACCAGGGCGCGCTGCTCGCCCTGCACCTGGGGCGCATGAAGGACGCGGGGCGACTACGGCCCGAGCACGTCTCCTTCGGCAAGCTCGCGAACGTCAACGCGGCGCTCGAGGTCTGTCGCGAGGCGCGCCAGGTGCTCGGCGCCAACGGCATCACGCTGGAGTATCCGGTCATCCGGCACATGAACAACCTGGAGTCGGTCGTGACATACGAGGGCACTGCAGAGGTGCACGCGCTCGTGCTCGGCCAGGCGGTCACGGGGCACGCCGCCTACCGCTGAGCACCGCTCAAGTCGGGGCGTCCGGCGGCCGACTAGACTGAGAGGTGCAAGAAGGACCGGATCGCCGCGCCGCATGCCTACGCGGCGCGCTCCGGAGAAAGGAGGTCCGCAAATGACGCGGATCCGTTGCCTGCGCTGTCTGCGACTCTGGTTCGCCGAGCGCGTCGGAGATCGGGCGAGTTGCCCCTTCTGCGGCGGAGCGCTCGACCAGGAGTCCTAGCGGCGATCGGAGGCCGGGCGGCTCGGATAGCCGCCCGGCGTCCTTCGGCATCACATCGTGACCGGCAGTCCCCGGCCGCGCACCTATCCCGCGTAGTACTGCTCGACGTAGTCGCGCACCATCCGGGTCGCCGAGAACGCGGGCCCGTTGGTCTTGAGCGAGGCGCGCACGCGCGCGAGCCAGGCGCGCGGGATACCGGCGGCGTCGCGGTCGTAGAACTCGCGTGCGACCTCCGCGTCGAGCAGCCGGTGCAGCTCGGTGCCGTCGCGGCGGTCCTGCGCGGCGTGGTCGGCGTCCTCCTCGCCCGGCAGCGCCCAGCCGTTCGCGCCGTTGTGGCCCTCCGCCCACCAGCCGTCGAGCACGCTGAGCTGGAGCCCGCCGTTGACGGCCGACTTCATCCCGCTCGTGCCGCTGGCCTCCAGCGGCGGCCGCGGCAGGTTGAGCCAGACGTCGCAGCCGCGCACCATGCGGGCCGCGCTCGAGAGGTCGTAGTCGTCGAGATAGACGACGCGGCCGCCGACCTCCGGTGCCCACTTGAAGGTGAACAGGTGCTGGACGAGACGCTTGCCGTCCTCGTCGCGCGGGTGCGCCTTGCCGGCCAGGACGAGCTGGACCGGGCGCCCGTTGCCGAGCAGCGCCAATGCGCGGTCCGCGTCCTGCACGAGCAGGTGCAGGCGCTTGTAGGTCGCGAGCCGCCGCGCGAAGCCGACGGTCAGCGCATCGGGATCGAACGACCCGGCGGCCGCCTCGACGTACCCGCGCGGCTCGTCGCGCCCGAGCCGGTCGGTGACGCTCTTGGTGCGGACGTAGCCGACCAGCGCGGCGCGCTGCTCGCAGCGGACCGCCCAGAGCTCCTCGTCGGAGATCGCGTCGATGCCCGCCCAGGTCGCGGGGTCGGCCGCGCGGTCCAGCCAGCCCTCGCCGAGGTGGCGATCGAGCAGCGAGCGCATCGGGACGCCGATCCAGGTCGGCACGTGCACGCCGTTGGTGACGTGGCCGATCGGCACGTCCTCGGCGGCGCGCTCGGGCCAGAGACCGCGCCACATGCCGCGCGCGACCTCGCCGTGGCGACGGCTCACGCCGTTCGCGGCGCGGCTGGTGCGCAGCGCGAACTGGCTGACCCCGAAGGGCTCGCCGTCGTCGTCGGGCCGCGTCCGGCCGAGGCGGATGACCTCGATGGGATCGAGGCCCATGGACGCCGTCAGCCCGGCGAGCGCCTCGGTCACCTGCGCTGTGGGGTAGGTGTCGTTGCCCGCCGGGACCGGCGTGTGGGTCGTGAAGATGGTCCTGGCCCTGGCGGCGGCGATCCCGTCGCTGAACGACCCACCATGCGCGCGCGCGGCCTCGAGCGAGATGAACGCGGCGTGGCCCTCGTTGAGGTGCAGCAGGCCGGGCTCGATGCCCATCGCGGCGAGCGCGCGCACGCCGCCGACGCCGAGCAGGATGTACTGCGCCAGCCGGGATTCGGGCTCGCCGACGTAGAGTCGCGAGGTGATCCAGCTGGCGCCGATGTCGTTCTCCGGCCGCTCCGTGTCGAGCAGGTAGAGCGGCACGCGGCCGACGTCGACGCGCCAGACCTGCGCCGTGACCTCGATCCCGCGCAATGGCACCGTGACCGTGATCGGCGCGCCGTCGTCGCCGGTCACGAGCGCGGCAGGGATGCGCTCGGGATCGGTGTCGACCCAGTACTCGTGCTGCCAGCCGCCGGCGTCGATGCGCTGGCGGAAGTAGCCCTGGCGGTACATCAGCCCGAGCGCGACGAGCGGTAGCGCGCGATCGGATGCCTCCTTGAGGATGTCCCCCGCCAGCGCGCCGAGCCCGCCGGAGTAGACCGGCAGCGAGCGGTGCACGCCGAACTCGGCGCAGAAGTAGGCGATCGGGCGCTGCGGCGTCGCGACTGCCTCGTCGTCGGCCCGAGCGAGATCGTCGCGCACGGCGGTCTCGACCTGCTCGATCCGCTCGAGCAGCTCGGCGTTGCTCGCAGCGCGCGCCAGCGCCTCGAGCCCGGTCTCGCCGAGCAGCCGCACCGGGTTCTCCCCGCAGCGCTCCCAGCGCACCGGATCTATCGAAGCGAACAGCTCGTGCCCACCCGGCGTCCAGGACCAGCGGTAGTTGTAGGCGAGGCGCGCCAGGCCCGCCAGCGGCTGGGGCACGCGCGCCGCAAGCGCCTCTGCTGCGTGGAGAAGGTCGTCGTGGCCGGCTGTCATCGAGGCGGCATGATAGGAAGCGTGGCCGGCGCACGGATGCTCCCCCTTCCCGCAACCACCCGAGCGTCCGGCATCGCGCTCGCGACCGCGTCGATGGTGACCATCCAGCTCGGCGCCGCGCTCTCGGAACCGCTGTTCGACCGCGTGGGCCCGGCCGGCCTCGTCTCGCTGCGGCTGGTGTTGGCCGCACTGCTGCTGTGGCCCTTCATGCGCCCGCGACTACGCGGGCGCACGCGCCAGGATCTCGCAGCCGTCGTCGTGCTCGGCGCCTGCTCGGGGGGGCTGACGCTGTGCTTCTTCGAGGCGATAGCGCGGATCCCGCTCGGCGTGGCGGTGACGATCGAGTTCCTCGGGCCGCTCGGCGTCGCACTGGCCGGCTCGCGGCACGGCCGCGACGTGGCCTGGGTGGTCCTGGCCGGCGCGGGCGTCGCGCTGCTCACGCTCGGCGGGGGCGCCGGTGGGCCGCTGGACATCGTCGGCGTCGGGTTCGCCGGCGTGGCAGCGGCGTTCTGGGCCGCCTACATCCTCCTGACGAAGCGGGTCGGCGCACGCTGGGCGGGGCTCGAGGGCCTGTCTGTCTCGCTCGCCATCGCCGCGCTCGTCACGCTCCCCGCGGGGGTCGCCGCCGCGGGCACCGAGCTGCTCGTGCCCGAGGTGCTGCTGGCCGGTCTCGGGCTCGCGCTGCTGATGCCGCTCGCGCCGTATGCCTTCGAGCTGATCGCGCTGCGCCGGCTTCCCACCGCGCTCTTCGGTGTGATCATGAGCCTGGAGCCGGCGATCGCGACGCTGCTGGGCCTCCTCATCCTCAGCCAGGGGATCGCGCTGACGGGTGTGATCGCGATCGCGATGGTGTCGGTTGCGAGTGCCGGCGCCGCGCTCGGCGCCGCCAGCGGGGATGAGCCGCATCACGTCTGAGTCGACGTCGTGCCGCGTCTGCTCCGCCTAGGTCAGCAAGCGGTCGACCAGCATGTCGAACGCGGCCGCGATGCGCTCGAGCTCGTGCTCGCGGATGCGGTTCCAGTAGAAGAATGCGTCGCTCGCCAGCGCCGCCAACAGGATGTCGGCGAGCACCTCCCAGTCGGCTTCGGGATCGGCCTCGCGGATCAGCATGCCGGCGTGCATGCGCAGGAACGTGTAGGGCCCGGATTGGAAGCGGGCCCCCCCACGGCGGGCCTCGGCCGCGGCTATCAGGTCGCCGTGCTCGGCGAGCAGCGCGAGCTGCGCCCGTGCCATCGCCTTCAGGCGCTCCTTCGGCGGAGCGCCTGGGCCGAGCGGCGCCGGCCCGCGAATGATCCCCTCCTGCATCACGACCGTCTGCTCCTGCAGGAGCGCCAGAGCGAGGCCGGCCCGATCGCCGAAGCGGCGGAACAGCGTGCCCTTGCCGACGCCCGCGGCGGCGGCGATCGCGTCCATCGAGACGTTCTCGACGCCGTGGAAGGCGAACAGCCGCTCGGCGGCGATGAGCACTTTCATGCGGTTGCGCCGGGCGTCTGCGCGCTCAGGCGGGTCGCCGTCCGCTACGGGTAGCTCGAAGGGCATGAACGGGATGTCTCCGGGCGCCCGCGTCATCGTCGCGATTATGTCAGCGGATGCCCCGCGCTCAGGCGGCTGCCCGCTCTGCCACCGCGCTTCGACCGGCCTCTTCGGGCGCTCCGACGAACTGCCCGCCGGGACACTGCTCGGCCGACGTCGGCCGCCGCGGGTTGCGCAGCAGCAGCCCTCCGAGCAGCCCGGCGAAGACGAGCATCGCGCCGCCGATCACGGCCGCGAGGTGGAACGTGCTCACGCCGGCGTCCTGCACGGCCGTCGTGACGACCGCGCGGTCGGCCGCCGGGAGAGTGCCGGGATCGACGGCGCCCAGCGCGCGGTCGCGCGCGGTCGCGACCTGCTCCTGCGCGGCGGGGGTCAGCGCGCGGCCCGCGAGCTCCCCGTCGAGCTGCTCGGCGTAGAAGCCGGCGAGTACGGCGCCGACCGCGGCCGTCGCCAGCAGTCCAGCGGTGCGCGCGAGCGCGTTGTTGACCGCCGACGCGATCCCTGCGTCGTGCTCGTCGGCATCGGCGAGCACCGTGGCCGTCAGCGGCGACACGGTGACCGCCAGCCCGAGCGAGTAGACGAGCAGCGACGGCACCAGGTCGGTGGCATATGAGGTGCTCGCGTCAAGGCGCAGCAGCAGGAAGAACCCGCCGGCGACCAGCAGCGGGCCCACAGTCATGAACCAGCGCGGCCCGTAGCGGTCCGCGAGCGCGCCGAAGCGACGCGAGAGCAGGAACATCACGCCGGTCGGGAGCAGCCCGGCTGAGCCTGCCTCGAGCGCGCTGAAGCCTGCGACCTGCTGCAGGAAGAGCGTCAGGAAGAAGCCCTGGATCGCCATGCCGCCGTACATCGCGAACGTCTGGACGTTGGCGACGCTGAAGTTGCGCCGCGCGAACAGGCCGAGCGGCAGCATCGGCGCGGGCACGCGCAGCTCGTAGGCGATGAACGCTGCGAACAGCAGCACCCCGGCGACGAGCGGGCCGGTGACGAGCGGGTCGTCCCAGCCGAGCACGGGCTGCTCGATCAACCCGAACGAGATCCCGGCCAGTCCGAGCGCGCACAGGAGCGCACCCGTCGTGTCCAACCGCGGTCGGCCCTCGCCGAGCGCGCGCCCCTGGGGCACGTAGCGGCTCGCCAGCGCCAGCGTGATCAGCACGAGCGGGACGTTGATCGCGAACACCCAGCGCCACGAGACGGAGTCGACGATCTGGCCGCCGATCAGCGGCCCTGCGAGGTAGCCGATGCCGCCCCAGGCGGTCCACGACCCGATCGCCGCGCCGCGCTCGGACTCGGGGAAGACGGCGACGATGATCGCCAGCGATGCCGGCGTGAGCAGCGCGCCCGAGACGCCCTGCAGCGCGCGCGCCGCGACCAGCAGCTCGACCGTCGGCGCGAGCGCGCACAGCAGCGACGCGACGCCGAAGCCGGCCACGCCGAGCGTGAACACGCGCCGCTCGCCGTAGATGTCGGCGAGCGATCCGGAGACCAGGATCAGCGACGCGAGCGTCAGCAGATAGGCGTTGGCGACCCACTGCTGGCCGGCCAGCCCGCCGCCGAGTTCGTCCGCGATCGTGGGCAGCGCGACATTGACCACGGTCGCGTCGACGGCCACCACGGCCGAGCCGAGGATCGCTGCGACGAGTGCCCCGCCCTTGACGTCCATTCGCGAGGGACGCTACCGAGCCGCCAGACTGCGCTTGCGCTGCCGCTTACGATCCGGCGATGCTCGCCTACGTCTTCTGGCACGTGCCCTTGCCATCGGCGGACGTCGACGACTACGAGGCGCGCCTCGGCGCGTTCCACGCCGGCCTGCGGGCGGACGCTCCCGCCGGAGTGGGGC
>Ga0136622_10000772_pt1 | contig 13206 bp, 12 predicted proteins | sample AntDrymUQ4482106_2_FD_104803 | JGI IMG/M metagenome (GOLD analysis project Ga0136622, IMG submission 104803) | Polar desert sand microbial communities from Dry Valleys, Antarctica - metaG UQ448 (21.06) | ecosystem: Environmental > Terrestrial > Soil > Desert | place: Antarctica: Dry Valley...
CCACTGTGGGCACGGAACTGCTCGCCGAGCTGATCTGGGGCGCCGCCGGGGGCGATCCGCCCGCCGACCCGGCCGGGACCGTGCAGACCAACGTGGCCCGGCTGCGTCGGCTGCTGCCACCCGAGATCCGCATCGCGACGACGCCCGAGGGCTACCAGCTCCTCGCTGACCGCGCGGCCGTGGACGTCACCGCCTTCACCGACCACGTCGCCGCCGCCGCGACGATGACCGACCCGCAACGGCGGCTGCACGAGCTGGCCGCCGCCCTGGCCCTGTGGCGCGGCCGGCCCTACGCCGAGCTCGACCACCCGTCGCTGCTGCCGGAGGTCGCGCGGCTGACCGAGCTGCACGCGGGGGCGGCCGAGCAGTACGCGGCGGTGCTGCTGGCAGTGGGCCGGACCGCCGAGGCCGTCGCCGCGTGCGAGGCGCTGACCGTCGCCGGGCCGCTGCGCGAGGGTGCGGTCGCGCTGCTGATGCGGGCTCTGGTCGCCGCGGGACGGCAGAGCGACGCGCTGGCCGCGTTCGGCGCGTTGCGCACCCGGCTCGCCGACGAGCTGGGCCTGGACCCGGCGCCGGAGCTGCGGGCACTGGAGCAGCAGGTGCTGCGCCAGGAGATTCCCGCCCCCGGGCCACCGGCCGTCCCGGCGCGGACTCCGGCGCCGCGGCTGCCGGTCAGCTCGTTCGTCGGCCGGGCGGACGACCTCGCCGCCGCGGCGGAGCTGCTCGGCCGCTGCCGCGTCGTCACCCTGTGCGGACCCGGCGGGGTCGGCAAGACCCGGTTGGCGGCACACGTAGCGGCCGACGTCGCCGGCCGCTACGACGACGGCGTGCTGCTCGTCGAGCTCGGCGAGGGCGGCCCGGCCGACGTCCAGCCCGCCCTCGCGGCGGCGCTGCGCCTGTCCGACGACGGCCGGGCCGGTGCGGACTCGTTCGCCGACCGGATCGTCGAGGTGCTGGCGGTCCGCCGCCAGCTGCTCGTGCTCGACAACTGCGAGCACGTCGCCGACGAGGTCGCGGCGCTGGTCGAGGCGATCACGGTGAACGCCTCGGGGGTCGACCTGCTGCTCACCAGCCGCGAACCGCTGCGGGTCGACGGGGAGCACGTGCTCGGCATCGACCCGCTGGAGCCGGCCGCCGCAGCGGAGCTGCTGACCGACCGGATTCGGGCGGGCGACCCCGCCGCGGTGCCCGGGCCGGCGCAGGTCGGGCTCGTCGCCGAGCTGTGTCGGCGCCTCGACGGGCTGCCGCTCGCCCTCGAGCTGGCCGCCGCCCGGGCGATGCCGCTGGGCCTGCGCGGCCTGCTCGACGCACTGGAGCAACCCTTCGAGGTGCTGCGCGGAGGCCGCCGGACCGCCTCGGCGCGGCACCGCTCGCTGCGCGACGTCGTCGAGTGGTCCCACGGCCTGCTCGACGACGAGCAGCGGGCGCTGTTCGAGCGGATCGCGGTCTTCGCGGGGCCCGTCGAGCACACCGCGGTGGTGGCGGTCTGCGGGGACGCTCGGGTGCTGCCGGACCTGGTGGACCGCTCGCTGGTGGTACGCCACATCGGGGAGCCCACCCGGTTCGGCATGCTCGAGACGCTGCGCGCGTTCGGCCGGTCCCGGCTCGCCGCCGACCCCGCGGCAGGCCGGCTGCGGGCCCGACACGCCGCCTGGGCGCTGCGGCTGGCAGACGATGTCACCGCCGAGCGCCGCGGGCCCGGCGAGGCGGCCGCAGTCCGCCGGTTCGACGCGCACCTGGCCGACCTGCGCCGCGCCCACGCCTGGCTGTGCGAGGCCGGACCGCTGGAGGACCTGCTCCGGCTCACCGTGCCGTTCGGCGAGCTCGCCTACCTGCGCGGGCGCATCGACCTGGTCCAGCTCGTCGAGCGGACCCTGCAGGTGGCCGGGGCACTGGGTCCCGGCGGCGGGGAAGCACCCGGATCATCGCACCCGCTGGTGGCGCGGCTGCTCGGGCTGCTCGCCACGTCGAGCTGGCAGCGCGGGGACCTCGCGGTGGCCGAGTCCCAGGCACGGCAGGCCATCGCGGCCGCCGGGACGGCGGGAGAGCCGACCGCCGCCAGCGGCGGTTACGAGGCGGTCGGGAGCGTGCTGGCCTTCCGCGGTGACCTCGCCGGTGCCGTGCGCTACGCCGCGCGCTCGCTGGAGCTGGCGGAGGCGGGGGGCGACATCGAATCCCAGCTGCTGCCGCTGGTCGAGCTGGTGGTCGACTCGGCCTACGCGGGCGACGACGACGCCGCCGCCCGCCACGAGTCCACCCTCGCCGACCGTGCGGCGCAGCTGGGCTCGCCGACCGCACGCGGGTTCCTGGCCTACGTCGGCGGGGAGCGCCGCGCCGAGCGCGGCGACCCGGACGCGGCGCGGTACCTCGAGGCCGCAATCCGGGCCGCGGAGGAGGTGGACTCCGGCTTCGTGGCGGGGATCGCCCGGCACACCCTGCTCACCTCGACGGCTCGCGGCAGCAGGGATCCCGCCGCCGCGCTGGCCGCCTTCGGGTCACTGATCGACCACTGGCACGGCTTCGGTGCCTGGACCCAGCTGTGGATCGCCGTGCGGGCACTGATCGAGACACTGTCCCGGCTCGGCCGGCACGGCGACGTCGCAGTGCTGCTCGGCGCGCTGGAGGCGAGCCCCCGCGCACCCCGGGCGTTCGGAGCGGACTCCGCCCGGGCGGACGCGGTGGCACGCGGGGCCCGCACTGCCCTCGGCCCCGCCTTCGAGACGCTGCGGGCGAAGGGCGCCGCCCTCGGTGACCAGGAGGCCGTGGCGCTGGCGCGGCGGCTGACCCGGGCATCAGCTGGACTTCACTGATCGAGTAGCCGGTTGAGCCAGCCTTCGACCTGCTCGGCCGTGGTGGCCGGCGGGACGGCGGTGGTGTCGAGCAGGTCAACGGGTGGGTGCAGCCGCGACGCGGTGGTATCGAGCCAGGCACCGTAGTCGAGCATCTCCGCGATGCGGGATTCGTCCCACTGCCGCCACGCCGGGCGGACCCGGAGCCGTCCGGCGAGCACACCGGCCTCGCAGGTGAGGGCGAGGTAGTGGATGCGGGTGAACAACGCGCGTTCAGGCAGAGGTTCGAGCTCGGGAGGCACCACGGTGCCGCACAGCAGTACCGGTCTCCCGTTCTGGCCGACCGCGGCGGCGAGTCGCAGCCAGGTGGAGCGGAACAGCCGGTGCTCGTCGGTGGGATCGTCCAGCCCGGCCTGCCACAGCAGGTCCTGCTCGAGGACGACGACCCGGCCGCCGACCCGCGGGATGAGCAGCCGGGCGACGGTCGACTTACCGGTGCCGCCGGGCCCGGTCAGGCAGAACAACGGCAGCCGCGCGAAGGGCTCACCGTGGCCACATCCGGCGCAGACCAGCAGGCCCGGCTCCCGCACCTGCGGGACGTCGGCGCGCTCACCGCACCCCGCGCAGATCAGCGGGTGCACTCCCCCGGCCGGCGCGTCAGCCGAACAGCTCGCCCAGGAAGCCGCCCCGTCGATGCCCGCCGTGCTGGCCGTACGGGCGCGGCGAGTCGGGGTGACGGCCTCGCTCATGGTGCTGGCCCGAGTGCTCGTAGCCGTAGGGCCTCGGCGAGTCCGAGTGCCCACGGTACGGCCGCGGCGAGTCGGGGTGGCTCCGGTGGGACGGCCCCGCGTCGTAGTAGTGCTGCTCGCGTTGCAGCATGTGCTCCAGCTCGCCGTAGTCCAGGAAGATTCCCCGGCAGCGCTCGCACTGCTCGATCGAGAGCCCCTGCCGGTCCACCGTCCGTAGCCGACCCTGACACTTGGGACAGATCATCACATCAGCATAGGGCTCCGGGGCGGCGCCGGGTCATGAGCTCATCGCGTGGCACAATCCGGGGCGAAGTCAAAACCGTCAGCGTAGGAGGTAGCCGTGCGCAAGGCTGTCGTCGCCGGTCTGGTCGCTGCCGCCGCGACGTTGGCAGTGCCCGGCGTGGCCGCTCCTACGGTCGGCACCGCGCCGTCCGCGTCGGCCCTCGACGGCCTGTTCCCTGCCGTGATCCCGTTGCCGGACGGGTTCCAGCCGGAGGGCATCGTGACCGGGCGGGGGACCAGCTTCTACGTGGGGTCGCTGCGCGACGGTGCGATCTACCGCGGTGACCTTCGCACCAGCGAGGGCCGCGTGTTCGTGACAGGCGAGGAGGGCCGCGAGGCCGTCGGCCTGGAGATCGACCAGCGGAACCGGATCTTCGTTGCCGGGGGCTCCAGCGGCGGCGCGACCGTGTACGACGCGGCGACCGGCGCCACCCTGGCGACCTACCAGTTCCCCGGCGACACCGGATTCGTGAACGACGTCGTCGTGACCCCCGACGCGGTGTACTTCACCGACTCCATGCGGCCGTCCCTCTACGTGGTCCCGCTCGGTCCAGGCGGCGGTCTGGGTGAGCCGGCGTCGGTGCGTGCGATACCGCTTAGCGGCGACTTCGCCTTCCGGGACGACGGCAGCTGCTCCCTGGCACCGAACGTCAACGCGAACGGCATCGAGACCAGCCCGGACGGACGGCGGCTGCTCGTGGTGCAGTTCAACACCGGACTGCTCTTCTCGGTCGACCCAGCGACCGGAGTCGCTCGTACCGTCGACCTCGGCGGGGCAAGCCTGGAGTGCGGCGACGGGCTGCTGCGCCACGGTCGCACGCTCTACACCGTCCAGGGCGCCTCGAACCAGATCGCGGTCGTCCGGCTCGGCTCCTCGCCAACGTCGGGGACCCTCGTCAGGACGATCACCGATCCCGATCTGGACGTACCGGCGACCATCGCACCCTTCGGGCCGTTCCTCTACGCGGTGAACGGTCGGTTCTCGACCCCACCGACGCCCGACACGCCCTACCAGGTCGTCCGGCTGCCCGCCCACTGAGCCGCGGGTCCCCCAGCGCTCCCACGGGGATCAGGCGGTCGATGCCCGGCCGAACCGGCTGTGCAGTCGCCACCGCGGCGTCGAGCTCGACCTGCGCGGCGAAGACCTTGCGGGAGAGCATCTCCAGCTCCCGCTGCGCGGCGAGCAACTCCGCACAGGCCGACTCGCGCACTACCGGCAGCACTGCGTCGAGCTCGCGGGACAGGGTCCCGAGAGTGTCGAGGAGGCTGGAGCCCGGGATCGGCGGCGTCGGGATGCGCAGCGTCGGCCAGGGCACGGGCACGGCCCGGCTGACCGGCGAGCGCGCAGCGCCCGCGACTGCGGCGCCGGTAGCCGCCCAGCGAGACGAAGAGCCGGTCGCAGCAGCCGGTGCAGCGCCGCGAAGGCCAGCGGCGACTCCGACTCGATGCCCTGCGTGCGTAGTACCTGCATGCCCTCGGCGCGCGTCACCGCGTCCGCCAGCACCGCCGACCTCCCGATACCGGGCTGACCACGCAGGACGAGCGCACCGCCACGGGAGGCCCACGCCTCGTCGATGAGCGTCGCCACCGCCGCGGTCTCGGTGACGCGGCCGTGCAGCGGCATCGGTGGATCAGAGCGGGTGAAGCCGCAGGTCGGGTAGGCACTCTGCAATCAGGCCGAAGTCCCGGTCCCGGTGTACCAGCACGGTCCCGGTCCGGGCAGCCACCACCGCGATCAGGCAGTCCACCAAGGAGTGGACCGTCCGGCCGCGCTTCCGCGCTGCGCGGTACACGGCGGCGGCCGCGCGGTAATCGAGGTCGGCGTCGACCGGAAGCAGCGGCAGCCCGTCGACCAGCCGCTCCAGCTGGGCCACCACCCCGGGGTCGGTCGGCCCGGACAGCAACTCCATGATCACCGGGTCGGTCATAGCCACCTCGCCGGGCTCCTCGTGGAGCAGCCGCCGGACCTCGAGATGGGCCGGCGAGCCGGTACGACGCAGGTACTCGATCCAGGCCGAGCTGTCGACCAGGCGCATCACAGCTGCGGTGCGCCCGCCGCGTCCCGCATGTCGTCGAGGTCGCCGTCCCAGCCGATGCCCTCCAGGCTCTCCAGGAACTCGGGCGAGAGCCGGGGGCCGACCAACCGGCGCAGGGCGAGGTCCACAGCCTCCTTCTTGGTGCGCAGGCCGTACCTGCGCATCACCTCGATGACCAGCTCGTCATTGATGTCGATGTTGGTGCGGGTCATACACAAACTGTACATCTCGGCCGCACACGGCGGCCGGATCCGGGCGAGGCTCACCCCGTTCTCACCGCGGCCGTCAGCTACGACGCCGGCCTGGTGCAGGTCGACGAGCTCGCCGCAGCGGTTTCGGCCGTCGGCTCTCGCCGCGACCGCTGGTACTGCTCGTCACAGCCGCCGCACTGGCGATCATGGCCGCCGACCTCTCCGGGCTGGGCAAGGCCGAGGTGGAACGGATCTGGTTGCCGTTCGCGGTGTGGCTGGTTGCGGCGTGCGCGCTGCTGCCGGCCCGCGGGGTGCGGTTCTGGCTGGTGGCTCAGGCGGGCGCGTCGCGCTGGCCGTCAATCACCTCTTGCTCACGACCTGGTAAGCGCGGCTCAGCTGCGCGGTGGGTCGATGAGCTGCACCGCGCCCTCCGTCGGGCTCGCGACGAAGAGCCGGCCCGTCTCCGGGTTCACCGCGACCGTGTTGGGCTGGCGGATCGTCGGGAGCCGGGTGATGACCCGTGGCTCGTCGCCACCGAGGTCGATCCCGACCACCTCGTTGGTGGCGGTCAGCGTGACCCAGAGCCGGTCGCGCGTGGTGTCGTAGGCGAGACCGTACGGGCTGCCCGGCAATGGGAGCCGGTCGAGCATGCGGGGCTGCGGGTCGAGCGTGAACACGCCGATCGCGTCCCCCCGGGTGTCGGAGACCAGGATCCGGCCGCGGCGGTCCGCGACGGAGTGGGTCGGCCCCGCGCCCGCCGGGAGCTCCGCGATCCGCTCGCGGCGCGCGATGTCGTAGACGGTCAGCGTGTTCTCCCGCACGTCGACCATGCCGACCCGCTCGCCCACCGCCGCGAGGCCGCCCGGTTGGGTCGCGTCGTCGAAGGTGTACACCACGCGGCCGTCCTCGACAACGGAGACTGTCCCCCCGAACTCGTTCGCGACGACGACGCTGCCGCTCGCGGTGGCCGTTGCGTCGTGGGGGAAGTCGCCGACTCCGACCCGCGACAGCACCTCACCGTCGGGCAAGCCCACCTGCAGAACCGCGTCGGCGCTCTCCGCAGGCACGAGCACCGGCCCCCCGGGTGCCGCCCGCTGCAGGTGGCGCAGGTGGCCGGGCAACGGCACCTCGCGCCGCACCTCACCGCTGCTGCCGTCGACCAGTGCCAGCCGGAACGGATCACGCAGCCCGACTGCGACGATCCCGGTGACCGGGTCGGCGACCACGCCCTCGGCGATCGGCCCCACCGGCACGACCTGCCCGGCGGGTGGCCGGGTCAGCGCCGGCGCCTCCGCGGGTTCCGCGGGCGGGGGCAGCCCCGTACCAGCCGGCGGCGAGGACTCGTCAACGCCGCAGCCGGACAGCGCCAGGACCAGCACGACAGCGGCACAGCGCAGCCTTCTCGTCAGCATCACGACCATCATGACATCGCAGGCCCACGCCCGCGACTCGCGCTGCACCTGCCGCGAGCACACATGGTGACGGGCACGCTCTTCGCTCTGCGCCGTCAGAGCGAGGCCGGACGATCGTCAGGGCCGCGCAAGAAGGTCGAGCACCGCCCGGGCGAACACCACCGGCCGTTCCTCCGGGACGCTAGTGGTCCTGCCGGTTAGCTAGGCGGTGCGCCACAGCCCGCCGCCACAGCGGGTGCTCCCCCGGCTTCCCACACCTGACCCATCCCGCCGACGGCGGTCTCGCGGACCTCACACCGGGAGCCGTCGGGTGCGGCGAGGCTTGCTTGACGTTGCCCTTGGCCTGGGCACCCTTGTCCTAGGGTCGAGGGTGGTTGAACTGCCCCGGGTTGCCCGACGAACCGTGGGCTGATACAGCCGGTGACAAGCCGGTGTCACTTCCTGGGCGGTTCGGATGAGTCAGCGAGCACGGCAAGGTGCTGGACGCGTGGTAGCGGGTGCTGTCGCAGTCGCCTGGGGTGGGGTGCGGTGGCGCCTGGCACCACCGCGCGGCGCGCCGGCATCCGAACCCGCGTCAGCTGTGCAGGCGGCGCGCGCCCGGCGTCCGCGGCAGCTCCGTCTCCGATCGTGCCGGGCCAGCAGCAGGCTTCTCGACAGCAGCGGGGGCAGGCGCCGCCGAAGCCAGTGGCTGCCCGAGTGATGGGCGGTGGCGGTGAGCGCCCGTTGTCCGATCGATCCGCTCGGCACGCCGATGCGACGTGGCTGCTTGGCCTCTTCGCCGTGCTCTTCGCCTTCTCGCTGATCCTGCATCAGCTCTGGTGGGACGGCTTCGAGGTCCTCTCTGCGCACTTCATCGTGATCCTGGCGGCGCTGTGGACCACACTTCGTCCCACGTCGGTTGTGCGGTTCCTGATGATGGTCGCCGCGGAGGTCGTCGCCGTGGCGCTCGACATGCCGAATGTGGGCAGTCACACCCTGCTCGTGCTGGTCAGCGGGGCGTGCGTGCTCACCTACGCGGGCTGGACGACCCTGCTGACCCGGCGGCTACCGGAGGCCGGCGCACTGTTCGAGCACGTCGCCCCCTTTCTCCGCGTGCAGCTGCTGCTCGTCTACGCGGCCGCGGCCATCGCCAAGATGAACACTTCCTTTTTCGACGGCGACGCCAGTTGCGCGGCCTCGATGTCCCGCCAGGTCGCCTGGTTTGACCCGTCTCTTCTCGATGGATCGTGGCGGGTCGCGCCCGCCATCTGGGGCACCGTGCTGATCGAGGTCGCGCTCCCGGTCCTTCTCGCCGTCCCGCGCACCCGCGTGCTCGGTCTCGTGGTGGGTGGAGCGTTCCACACCGTCCTCGCCCTCGCGGGCAACGTCCCGTTCTCCGCGCTCGCCCTGGCGCTCTACGTCGCGTTCCTGCCCACCGACGCGCCGGCCCGCCTGCGCGCCCTCGCCGCCGAGCGCCCCGGTCTCGGCCGCTGGGCGCGTCGCGCGCGGCACTGGGGCGGCTCTCCCGCGGCCTTTCCGCTGGCGGTGGGCTGCTGGCTCGCCGGCGCGGTCATCTTCTCCTTCGAGCCCGCAGTCGGTGGCGCCCTGATTTCGAACGGAACGCGACTGTTCGTCGTACTGGTCGTGCTCGCCGCGGGGATCCTGCTCACCCTCTGCCTTGCGTGGCGTGGGGGTGGGGGTGGGGGCCCGCGGGTCTACCCACCCAGGTCCCTGCGGCTCGGACATCCGGTGTTCGTCGTGGGAATCCTCTTGCTGGTGGCGAACAGCCTCAGCCCCTATCTCGGTCTCAAGACCGAGAGCACGTTCACGATGTTCAGCAACCTGCACACGGAGGACGGCTACTGGAACCATCTCTTCGCTCCGGAAGCCATCAGGGTGTTCCCGTACCAGGACCAGCTCGTGACGATCACCGACTCGAACGACCGAACGCTCGAGGAACGCACCCGAGCCGGCACGCGGCTCGTGCGCTTCGAGCTCGACCGCTACCTCCGGACGCATCCCGGCACGAGCGCCACCTACGCCACGACAGCCGCCGCCAGCGAAACGACCCAGACGACGGGATCCGCCGCGCCGTCCGCGTCACCGGTCCTGGACCGGGTCATGAAGTTCAAAGACGTGCGCCCACCCGAACGCGGCGGGTGCTGACGGTGTGGAGCCGGGCCGGGTCGAACATCATCCTGTGGTCTCGGGTGCCAAGCAGCTGAGCGCTCCCGACGCCACGTCACACGGATGGACGACCTACCCTTACTCGGGTGAACGCACGGGGCCAGCATCGCCACACGCCCTGGAGGTTGACCTCACGTGACGACAGTGGCAGGGACGAGCCGGTGGGCAGTAGCCGCCCTGACGGCGGCCGGAACGCTGATCGCGGGCTGTACCGGCGCCGCAGGCCCCACCCCCGCGGCGGGACCGGTCGGGCCAGGGACGGCGGGTACGGCGACCGTCGACGGTGAGGTCGCGACCGGGCTGGCGGTGCCGTGGGGGGTGGCGTTCCTGCCCGATGGCAGCGCTCTGGTATCCGAACGCGACAGCGCCCGCATCCTCCGCATCCCGGCAGCCGGCGGCGCACCGATCCCGGTCGGCGAGATCGCCGACGCGGCCGAGCCGACGCCGGACCGCGAGGGCGGGCTCCTCGGGCTGGCCGTGTCCCCCCAGTTCGCCACCGACCAGACGGTGTTCGCCTACTACTCCGCCGCCGGGGAGAACCGGGTAGTGCGGATGAGCTTCGACGGGACCCGTCTGGGACCGGCGACCCCGATACTCACCGGCATCCCGGCCGGAGTCTTCCACGACGGCGGCCGGATCACCTTCGGCCCCGACGGCATGCTCTATGTCGGCACCGGCGACGCCAAACAGGCCCCGCTCGCTCAGGATCTATCCTCACCGGCGGGAAAGATCCTGCGGATCACCCCGACCGGGGCGCCCGCACCAGGCAACCCGTTCCCCGGCTCCCCGGTGTACAGCTACGGCCACCGCAACGTCCAAGGACTCGCCTTCGACTCCGCCGGACGGCTCTGGGCCGCCGAACACGGCGCGAACACCTGGGATGAGCTCAACCTCATCCGACCCGGCGGCAACTACGGCTGGCCGCTGGTCGAAGGCCACGACGACCGGGCGCCGTACCTCAACCCCGAAGCCCAGTGGCGGCCCGCCGACGCGTCCCCAAGCGGCCTGGCCATCGCCGGTAACACCGCCTACCTTGCCGCGCTACGCGGCCAGCGACTCTGGGAAATTCCCCTGTCCGGCGAGCGGGCCGGCACCCCCAGGGCGACACTCGTCGGCCAGCTCGGGCGGCTGCGCACCATCGAACGCGCCCCCGACGGCACCCTGTGGCTGACCACCAGCAACCGCGACGGCCGCGGCCAACCCCGACCCGGCGATGACCGCATCCTGCGCCTGCGCCTCACCGGCCCGACATGAGCACACCCGAGAGGGGCTGGACCGTGGTCGGCGCGCTGCTGGACGCCTCCGCCGTCCACCCCGGACGGACCCGCCGCACGCACCTGAGGATCCTCGCCGACACCATCGGGGCACCGGCGGCGCGCGTCGACGAACTCCTCGAGCAGGTCGACCTGGCCGATTCGGCCAGCGCCGCATCAGGGCCGCAGTGTGCAACTCCCCCGCCGCGCTCACCGGCACCTACCTGACCCTGTTCGTCGCCCCCCCGCTGCGACACAGCGTGGCGCCGGCGCTCGTCGAGGTGGTCGACCCTCGGTCCGCCGTCATCGGGCTGGCCACTGGTGATCCCAGCGCTGCTCGGCTCGCCGCGATCATCGGCTGGGTGCTGCTGTCCGCGGTGGCTGGGGCGCTGATCACCCGTCGACGAGATGTCGCCTGACCGCGCAGCCGGGCCGAAGAAGGCGCTGAGCTAGGAAGACACCTCGTAGACGGGCACGATGGCCGCCCGGCCCAGCGCGTGGGAGAAGAGGTTGAACCCGAGGAACGCCGGCGTGGCGTCCGCTCCGACATCGAGCGACTCGACGTCGACCGCGTGGACCACGAAGAAGTAGCGGTGCGGCCCGTGGCCGCCCGGCGGGGCCGCACCGACGTAGCGGACCACGCCTGCGTCATTGCGCAGCGTCACAGCCGTGGACGGCAGCAGCCCGGAGTCCGGATTTCCTGCGTCGGTGGGTAGTTCCGTGGTGTCGGCGGGCAGGTCGGCGACCGCCCAGTGCCAGAACCCGCTCGCGGTGGGGGCGTCCGGGTCGTAGCAGGTGACGGTGAAGCTGCGGGTCCCGGCGGGAAAGTCGGTCCACGACAGCTGCGGGGAGACGTCCTCGCCGCCCGCGCCCATGATCCCGCTGACCTGCGACGTCGGGAGCATCTCGCCATCGGAGACGTCCTTGCTGGTCAGGGTGAACTCGGCGACCTGGGGAAGGAAGGTGTACGGATCGGGCGGCTGGATCATGCTGAGCTCCTCTCCTACGGTCTTGCACCGCAGTGGTGGATGGCTACCCACCGGACCACGAATCGACACTCCGCGAGCGTGCCCTTCGGGCGCCCGCCGGTCGGCGCGGGAACGCGTCAGCTTGCCGGGCCGACAGGAATACGGTGGCTGCCATGGAGGAGGAACGGCCCCAGTACCGGACAGTGATCGACATCGACGCGACGCCGGAGTCGGTCTGGTCGGTACTGGTCGACGTCGAGCGGTGGTCGTCCTGGACCGCCTCGATGAACCGAGTCACCAGACTCGACTCCGGCGCGTTCGACCTGGGCAGCGCCGCCCGCGTCGAGCAACCCCGGCTGCCCGCAACAGTGTGGCGGGTGACCGCGTTCGAGCACGGCACCTCGTTCACCTGGACCGCCCGCAGCCCGGGTCTGGAGACCGGTGCTCGCCACGCCCTTGTCCCCCGTGCTGGCGGCGGGGTCCGCGTCGTCCTCGAGATCTGGCGCTGCGGTGCCCTCGCACGGCTGGTCGGACTGCTCACCTCGGGGCTGACCCGCCGGTACGTGGAGATGGAAGCCGCCGGGCTGAAGCAGCGTTGCGAACGCAGGTAACGTCCGACCCCATGTCCGTTGCCCGGGACGGTCGGATCGTGATCGTGGGCGGTGGGTTGGCCGCCGCTCGCGCCTGCGAGCAGCTCCGCCGGGAGGGCTTCGAGGGGAGCCTCACCGTCGCCGCGGCCGAACCGCACCCGCCCTACGACCGGCCCCCGCTGTCGAAGGAGGTGCTGCTCGGCACCAGGGACGAGTCCGCACTGCGCTTCGATCCCGCGGCGCTCACGGTGGACCTGCGGCTGGGTACTCCCGCCACGGGCGTCGACATCGCCGAGCGTGTCGTGCGCACCGCGGACGGCGGCCTGCCCTACGACGGCCTGGTCCTCGCCACCGGGGCCACACCGGTGCGGCTGCCCGGGGACGGCGAGCAGCTCACGCTGCGGACGGTGGACGACGCACTGGCGCTGCGCTCGCGGCTACAGCCCGGTGCGCGGGTCGTGCTGATCGGGGCGAGCTGGATCGGCGCGGAGGTCGCCACCGCGGCGCTGGCCCGGGGCTGCCACGTCGGGTGCGTGGAAGCGGGTCCCGCACCGCTGGCCCAGGCGCTGGGCACCGAGATCGGCGAGTCGCTGCTGCCCTGGTGGCACGACGTCGAGCTGCACCTGGAAACCAAGGTCCGCGCGGTCACCGACGGAGCGGTGGCGCTGGCCGACGGCTCGGAGCTGCCCGCCGACGTCGTCGTGGTCGGCGTCGGCGTGCGACCGGAGACCGGGTGGCTGGCCTCCTCCGGCCTGGAGCTGGACCGGGGC
>Ga0136622_10000774_pt1 | contig 13196 bp, 11 predicted proteins | sample AntDrymUQ4482106_2_FD_104803 | JGI IMG/M metagenome (GOLD analysis project Ga0136622, IMG submission 104803) | Polar desert sand microbial communities from Dry Valleys, Antarctica - metaG UQ448 (21.06) | ecosystem: Environmental > Terrestrial > Soil > Desert | place: Antarctica: Dry Valley...
CCCTGCTCGCCGGGGCGGCTATTCGGTCGTCGTTCCTTCGTCCGGCTTGGGCTTGGGCTGGGGCTCGGGTTCAGGAGCCGGCTGGGGAGCAGGCGCCCGCTGCGGCGGCGAGGGGTCGGGCTGAGATGGAGCGGGCTCGGGCTGAGAAGGGGCAGCTCCCGTCGAGGGCTGCGAGCTCCGGCGCTTCTTCGCGGCCACCCGCTTGCGCGCCGTCAGAACCGACTTTCGCTGAGTCGAGCTCAGCCTCTTCAGATCCTTCGGCTTGATCGCCGCGCAGACCTTCTCCCGCTTGCGGCAGTAGGCGCTGTCGATGCTGGTGACGGGAATCTCCTTGAGGTCCCTGCCGACCCGGACCCGGATGGGCGCGGCCTCCGCGGGCGCAGTCGCGCCCGGCTTCGCCGTGGTAGCCGCGGGCGCCGGGGCGTCGGCCTTCTCGCTGTCTCCTCCGCACGAGGCAAGCGCCACTCCGCTCGCGCCACCCGTGACGAAGACGCAGGCCAGCATGACCTCGGAGCGGATGCGCATGGTCCAACCCTACGGGCTCGGGCGTCGCGGGGCGAGGGCTCCGAAGCAACCTTCATCGTCTTGTAAGGAGCCCCGACCGGGTGGGGTACCGTGGCGGGCGCCGTAGAGGCCGTCACCACATATCGACGAACGGAGAGCATGACCGCCCCCACCGAGCCCACCATCGTCGGTCCGGACCAGGGGGAGTACGTCCAGCTCCGCGGACTGGGGGTTCGGTTCCTGATCGACCGCCTTACCACCGACGGGGCGTTCTCGCTGGTCGAGCACCCCCTCGAGCCGCGCGCGCTCGGCGCGCCCCTGCACCGCCACGCCAACGAGGACGAGTACTCGTTCATCCTGGAGGGGCGGATGGGCGCCCAGCTCGGCGACGACGTGGTCGAGGCCGGTCCGGGCGACCTGGTCTTCAAGCCGCGCAACCAGTGGCACACCTTCTGGAACGCGGGCGACGAGCGCTGCCGCCTGCTGGAGATCATCTCCCCGGCGGGGTTCGAGCAGTACTTCGCGGACGTCGCCGAGATGGCGAAGAGCGACCCCGAGATGCAGGGACTACCGGCGCTCGCCCAGTCCTACGGCTTGGAGGTCGACCCCGCGAGCATCCCCGGCCTGATCGAGCGCCACGGAGTCCGCTTCGGGTAGGGGTCCGCTTCCGCTAGGGAGCCTGGCCAGGTGCCTGGCGCCTTCCCCGGAAGGTTCCCATGCTCTCCAGCGCCCTGTGTATCGGGTCAGGGTTGCGGAGTGGCGGCGCGCCGCCGGCCGTCTACAGCCTGATCGTCTGGGCCTCGACCTCGCCCCGCCCCCAGGCCAGGAACGCTGCGGTGGCCACAGCGAGGTCCTGGATCGCCAGCCCGGTCGAGTCGAAGAGGGTGACGGCGTCGTGGCCCGGCCTCCCGCGGGAGTCGCCGGCAAGCACGGCCCCCAGCTCGGTCACGTCTTCCTCCGAGACGGCGCCGGCCTCGACCGCCCCGGTCAGCTCACCACCGTGCCGGGCCTGCTCCCACTCGTCGCAGAACAGGGCGCACGAGGCCACCGCATCCACGGTGGCCTCCGCCTTGCCGGGCCCGTCCGCACCCAGCATGTTCAGGTGCAGCCCTGGCCGGAGGTCGCCGGCCTCCACGACCGGCTCGGCGCCCGGGGTGACGCAGCAGACGACGTCCTGCGCCAGCGCGTCGGCGCGCGAGCCAGTCGTCCAATGAAGCTCGGTCGCGAGCGCCTGCGCCGGTCGCGGGTCGGGGTCGTGGCAGACACCGGGTCCGTAGCCGGCGGCCGCAAGCGCGCGCGCGGCCCAGGCGCCGTTGAGTCCACAGCCCACCACGCCTGCGGTCCTCGCATCCTCGCGTGCCAGCGCCCGCGAGGCGATCGCGGCCACCGCGCCGGTGCGCAGGGCGGTGACGGAGCCGGCGTCGAGGAGCATCAGCGGCTCGCCGGTTTTCGCGTCGGACAGGCAGACCAGCCCCGTCACGGTCGGAAGCCCCAGCGCAGGATTGCCGGGGAACGAGGTGACCCACTTCAGAATGGCCAGGCCGCCACCTCCCGCCGGCATCGCGCGGAAGTCCCCATGGGGAGCGCTGTCCAGGTAGACCTTCGCGGGCATCGTCCACTCGCCCCGGTGATAGGCGACGAACGCGTCGCGGACGCGGTCGATCGCGCCGGGGAGGTCGACCGCGGAAAGCACCGCGTCGTGGTCTAGGACCGACACCGAGGGCACGTCTGAACCTTAGGTGCCGGCGGGATGGAGCCCCCTGGACGCGGAACGCTGGTTGATTCCCGGCTCGCTGGATTGCTCCAGCCGGGGCCCCCTCTCGCTTCTCATTGGCCTAACGAGCACGCATGTCGCCGACGACTGGAGGAGTGCGGCGTCGCGAGAGCGGCAACGCCATGCGAGAGGTCCCCATGCCAGGACAATCCAGGACACCGCACCATTCCCGCCGGGGCGACTCAGACCGCTCGAGCGAGCCGTCCTGGCTAAGGCCCCCCCTGCGTGGTCAATCCAGGACACTGCACCATTCCCGCCGGGGCGACTCAGACCGCTCGAGCGAGCCGTCCTGGCTAGGGCCCCCCTGCCAGGCCAATCCTGGACAGTGCACCAAGGCCCGCCCCCTTCTCGCTTCTCATCGGGCTGACGATCACGCCTGCCGCCGACGACTGGAGGAGTGAGGCCTCGGCGAGAGCCGCAACCGCTATGCGAGAGGAGGGCGAGGCTGCTAGGAAGCGGCTCGACCGAGCGGCTTCCCGCCCGTTACGCAACACCGTCTTTCCGCCCGTGGCGCCGCGCCTATGAGGCACGAGCGCGCCGTGGGCGGCGGCGACCGGCTTTAGGTGCTCAGCCGCACGTGGTGGGTGATGCGGATGCTGTGGCCGTCGATGTCACGCGCAACCAGGGCTAGCGCCGCGGGGCCCGCGCGTAAGTGGCGCCCGGGTCGAAGCCTGACCCGAGCGGCGTCGTCGAGCTTGTTCAGACTTCCCCACGCGACGGTGCGGGAGCCCTGGGTGAGCCGAGCGCGGACATGGTGGATGGGGGCGGTGCTGCGCACCAGCACGCGCAGGCGCCGGGTGCGCCGGGCGCGCGAGGCCGACCCGAGCCGTCGCGAGACCCGGAGGCGGGCCGGGGGCCGGCCTTGGTCGGAGCCCTCGCCCGCCCGATCGTCGCCTCCGCCGGCCTGTTGGCCACCCGCCGGGCCCGCGGTGTGCCCGCCGCCGCCAACCGGGTCAGAGGTCCCTGTGCCGGGGTCGCCGCCGGGGAGCGTCGTCCCTGCCGGGGAGAGCTCGTTGAACCTCGCCTCGACCCAGGGCCGCAGCGTCGCGCCGGCCACTTCGGAGTACACGCCGTACTGGGTGGGAAAGGCACATCCGATGCCGAAGGAGACCGCCCCCACGAGGACGAACCGCCCGGCCGCGTCAGGCACCATGAGCGGTCCCCCGGAGTCGCCCTGGCAGGAATCGGCCCCGCCCTGCTCGTATCCGGCGCAGATCATCGTGGCCGGGTCAAAGGACGCGGTCACGGTATAGCTGAGGGCGCACTCGCTGTCGCTGCGTATCGGTACGTCCGCCTCGCGCAGGTGGCGCTCGGAAAAGCCCTGAGGAAACGTGGCGCCCCAGCCGACGATCGTGGCGACGTCACCCGGCTCGAAGCGACTTTGGTCGCCCGAGTCGGCTATCCGAATTGCCGAACCCAGGACGGCCGCGCGCGAGAGCTTGAGCACCGCCACGTCATAGCCCCCACCGCCGGTGTCGTACTGCGGGTGCTCGACCACCCGGACGGCGCCGATGCGCTCGCCGCCCTGCTCGCGGTCTGTCGTGCCGATCAGAAGGCGAAAGCGGTCAGGCGCCTGCTCATTGCCGTCGATGCAGTGGGCCGCGGTGAGCACCACGTCCGGACGCACCAAGCTGGCGCCGCAGATAAAGCTCCAAGAGCCGTTGTCCTGCCGAAACTCGAGCGCCGCCATATGCGGCCAGCTGCGCGTGCTCTGCGACCCCCCGACGACCGCCCCCGCCGAGCACGGAAACCAAAGCAGCGCTACGAGCAAGGCGAAGCACAGACGGCGCACCCCCACATTGTGCCCGCCCGAGACCCTCTCTATCTGGATCCTCGGTGCACGCGGTTGCAGCTGCGCAGCCGGTCTGACCGGTCGGCGCGGGCGGTGTCGCGCCCGGCCCCGCAGTAGTCCAACCCCGCGCTCTGACAGTGCGCCGAGCACCGAGCCGGAACGGCCCGCGATCGCCGGTTCCAGCAGCCATCTGGGCGCCCACTCTCCCACGCTCGCCGTGGGAGCTTCTCGAGCGCGGGATGTGTCTGGTCGGGGTCGCGCTTATCCTGCCCCGCGTGAACCATCCGCCCCGGATGAGGATCGCCACGCTCCAGCCCTCGCCCGAGGAGGCCGCGGCCATAGTGGCGGCGCTGGAGCGGTTCATGCGCGACACGGCGCCGCCGCCCAGCCGCGCCGAGCCGCCACCCAGCGCCTGGCGGCGGGCGGCGCTGCTCGAGGGGGTCGGCAGCGAGGCATTCGCGCCCTTCCCTTGGGTTGAGCCAGACACGTGGGGATAACCCCACTCTCGGTTCCGCCGGACCCCACTGGGATAGCTCCGCCTCGTCAAGCGGCCGTCGAGAATTCTCGAATTCCGAATCGGGTTTAGTACATTTACGGGCTACCCGCCCCGCGGAACAGGAGCAGCGCCTGCCATGGAGCCCACCGCCTCGGACACAGCACCTCGCGAGCAGGAGGCCAAGCGAGGCCGCACCGGCTCGCTCGAGAATCCCGAGGTCGTGCACGAGGACGTGCCGGGCCACGTCATCCCGATCCTCGAGCAGGAGTTCGACGACTTCGACACCGAGGCGAAGAGGTTCCTCCGCGGGGACGTCGCCGAGAACGAGTTCATCGGCTTTCGCCTGAAGCAGGGCGTATACGGGCAACGCCAGCCCGACGTGCAGATGATCCGCGTGAAGCTGCCCTTCGGGGGCGTGACGCCCGAGCAGCTCGACTCCTTCGCCGACGTCGTCGAGCGCTACGCCCCGCTGCGCAAGGGACACATCACGACTCGGCAGAACATCCAGATCCACCACGTGCCGCTGATGGACGCCGCCGAGGCGATCCGCGAGCTCTCCGACGCGGGCCTCTCCTCGAGGGAGGGCTGTGGCAACACGGTCCGAAACGTCACCGGGGACCCCTGGGCGGGAGTCTGCGAAGGCGAGCTGTTCGACATCACCCCCTACGTCGGGGCCTACGTCCGCTACTTCGTCCGCCACCCGACGACGCAGCTGATGCCGCGCAAGGTCAAGACGGCCTTCGCCGCGACCGACGAGGACCGCGCGATCACCGGCATCCACGACATCGGCTTCATCCCGCGAGTGCGCGAGGTGGACGGGCGCCCCGTGCGCGGCGTAGAGCTTCGCGTCGGCGGCGGTACCTCGATCATGCCGCGGATCGCTCCGACGATCTTCGAGTTCCTCGAGCTGGACAGCGGCGAGTACCTCAAGGTCTGCGAGGCCGTCTTCCGCGTGTTCGACCGCCAGGACTGGCTGCGCAAGAACCGGGCCCGCGCGCGGATCAAGGTGCTCATCGACAAGATCGGCCCGGAGGAGTTCCGCCGTCAGGTCGAGGAGGAGCTCCAGGGCGACTGGGTCGCCGAGCGGGACTTCGACCCGGGGCCGCTGCTGTTCCTCGACGACGAGGAGGCCAACGCGCCGGCTGCTCCGGTCAGCCCGAGCAGCCCCAACGGCGACCGCTCCGAGTTCGAGCGCTTCGCCGCTGCCAACGTGGAGCCCCAGCGCCAGGAAGGGTTTGCCACCGTCGAGGTGAAGGTGCCTCGGGGAGACCTGAGCCCGGAGCAGTTCCGCGGCCTCGGCCAGATCATGCGCAACTACACCGGCGGATACGCCCGGATGACCGTCCAGCAGAACATCGTCCTGCGCTGGGTCCGCAACGAGAGCGTCCACGAGGTTTGGGAGCGCCTCGGTGAGCTGCGCCTGGGCGACGCCGGCGCGCAGCAGATCGCCGACGTCGTGAGCTGCCCGGGCACGGACAGCTGCAAGCTCGGCATCACCAGCTCGATGGGGCTCAACAAGGCCGTGGAGGAGCGCATCGAGCAGATGGGCATCGAGGACCCCCTCGCCCGCCGCATCCACGTGAAGATGAGCGGCTGCCCCAACGGCTGCAGCCAGCACCACATCGCCAACATCGGGTTCTACGGTGCCTCGATCAAGGTCGGCGAGCACACGATGCCCGCCTACGTCGCATACCTGGCCGGGAACTACGAGGGCGGCGAGGTCGTCTACGGTCAGCGGCTGAAGGTGCGCCTGCCGGCCAAGCGCGTGCCCGAGGCCATCGAGCGCTGGATACGGCACTACCTGGACAACCGGAGCGAGGACGAGGAGTTCAACGCCTTCGTAGAACGCGTGGGCGCGACTGAGTTCGAGGACCTGGTCAAGGGGGACCTCTCGCTGCCGGCCGAGTTCTCGCTCGAGACGATGAACGAGTTCATGGACTGGAACCGCGCGGAGCCCTACCAGGTCCAGCGGGGCGAGGGGGAATGCGCGGTATGAGCGTTCCCCAGGTGCAGGCAGACACAGAGCAGGCGAGCGCCGAGGAGCTGCTCGCCCACCTGGTGGAGCGCTTCCACCCCCGCCTGTACGTCGCGTGCTCGTTTCAGAAGGAGGCTTCGGTGATCCTCGACATGCTGCTGCGGATCGAGCCCGAGGCCCGCTTCTTCACCCTGGACACCGGCGTGCTGTTCGGCGAGACCCACGACACGTGGCGGGCGATCGAGGATCGCTACGACATCACTATCGACGTGTACCGCGGCATCTCGCTCGAGCAGCAGGCCGCCGCACACGGCGACGCGCTCTGGGCGCGCGACCCCGACGGCTGCTGCGAGCTGCGCAAGGTCACGCCGCTCAACGAGGCACTGTCAGGCGTGGACGCCTGGATAACGGGCCTCCGGCGCGAGCAGTCCCCGAGCCGCGCGAGCACTCCCAAGCTGCACTGGGACGGAACCCACGACCTGTGGAAGGGCAATCCGCTGGCGGACTGGAGCGAGGCCGACGTGTGGAGCTACATCGCCGAGCACGACGTGCCCTACCACCCGCTGCACGACCGCGGCTACGCCTCCATCGGCTGCACCCACTGCACCGCCCCGGGGAACGGTCGCGGCGGCCGCTGGGCCGACCGGGACAAGGTGGAGTGCGGCATCCACGCCAAGCGATAGCGGGGACGCCCGCGCCAGGGCCCGAATGCTCTACGAGCTGACCCATCTCCGCACCCTCGAGGCCGAGGCGATCCACGTGATGCGCGAGGTCGCCGCGGAGCTCGAGCGCCCGGTGCTGCTGTTCAGCGGTGGCAAGGATTCGATCGTCCTGCTGCGCCTGGCCGAGAAGGCCTTCCGTCCCGCCCGCTTCCCCTTCCCCGTGATGCACGTGGACACGGGGCACAACTTCCCCGAGGTCCTGGAGTTCCGGGACCGGCGCGTGTCCGAGCTGGGCGAGCGGCTGATCGTGGCCTCGGTGCAGGAGTCGATCGACGCCGGCCGCGCGGCCGAGGAAAGCGGGCCGCGCGCGTCACGCAACCGCCTGCAGACAGTGACGCTGCTCGACGCCATCTCCGAGCACGGCTTCGACGCGGCCTTCGGGGGCGCCCGGCGCGACGAGGAGCGCTCGCGCGCGAAGGAGCGCATCTTCTCCTTCCGCGACGAGCTCGGCCAGTGGGAGCCCAAGTCCCAGCGCCCCGAGCTGTGGAGCCTGTACAACGGCCGGATCCGGCGGGGAGAGCACGTCCGGGTCTTCCCCCTGTCGAACTGGACCGAGCTGGACGTATGGCGCTACATCGCCGCCGAGAACCTGGAGGTCCCCCCCATGTACTTCGCGCACGAGCGCGAGGTCTTTCGCCGCGACGGGATGCTCTATGCCGTCTCCCCCTTCCTGGCGCTCATGGACGGTGAGGACCCCTTCAAGGCCTCGGTCCGCTACCGGACGGTCGGTGACATGTCGTGCACCGGGGCCGTGGAGTCGCGCGCCGCGACCCTGGAGGCCGTGGTGGCGGAGATCGCGGCCACCCGGATCACCGAGCGCGGCGAGACCCGCGCCGACGACCGGGTGACGGAGGCCGCCATGGAGGACCGCAAGCGCGAGGGCTACTTCTGATGGGCGTGGCGAGCCACAACGATCTGAACGGCGATCGCGAGGTCCATGCCGCCGACTCCGCGGGCGCGGACCTCCTGTCGCGCGACGGCGAGCTGCTGCGACTGGCCACGGCCGGCTCGGTGGACGACGGGAAGAGCACGCTGATCGGCCGGCTTCTCTACGACGCCAAGCAGATATTCAAGGATCAGCTCGAGGCCATCGAGCTGACCAGCCGGCGCCGGGGAGACGGCTACGTCGACCTGGCTCTGCTCACCGACGGACTGCGTGCCGAGCGCGAGCAGGGCATCACGATCGACGTGGCCTACCGGTTCTTCTCCACCCCGCGGCGCTCGTTCATCATCGCGGACACCCCCGGCCACATCCGCTACACGCGCAACATGGTCACCGGCGCCTCGACCGCCGATCTTTCACTTGTCCTCGTGGATGCCCGGAAGGGGGTGCTGGAGCAGTCGCGCCGCCACGCGTTCGTCGCGTCTCTCCTCGGGATCCGCCACCTCGTGGTGTGCGTGAACAAGATGGACCTCGTCGGGTACGAGGAGGCGACGTTCGAGCGAGTGGTCGCCGACTTCACCGACTTCGCGGCCCGGCTGGAGGTACCCGACGTGACCTTCATCCCGATCTCCGCCCTGCACGGCGACAACGTGGTCACGCGCTCGGAGGCGATGCCCTGGTACGCGGGGGCGCCGCTGCTGTATGAGCTCGAGCACGTCCACATCGCGTCGGACCGCAACCTCATCGACTGCCGCTTCCCCGTGCAGTGGGTGGTGCGACCGCGCGAGCACGAGCATCAGGACTACCGCGGATACGCGGGACAGGTGGCGGGAGGCGTGTTCCGCCCCGGAGACGACGTCGTGGTGCTGCCATCCGGCCTGAGAAGCCGGGTCAGGGCCATCGACACCTACGACGGGCCCGTGGCCGAGGCATTCCCGCCCATGTCGGTAACGCTGCTGCTCGAGGACGACCTCGACGTCTCGCGCGGAGACCTCATCTGCCGTCCCCACAACCGCCCGGCGGTCAGCCGCGAGCTCGAGGCGGTGGTGTGCTGGATGGACGAGCGCCCCATCCACCCAGGACGGCGCCTGTCGCTCAAGCACACGTCGCGCTCGGCCCGCGCGACCGTGGAGGACGTCCGCTACCGCATCGACGTGGAGAGCCTTCACCGCGACGAGGGCGCAGACGCCCTCGGGCTCAACGACATCGGCCGGGTCTCGCTGCGCACCAGCGCGCCCTTGATGTGCGACGACTACGGCCGCAACCGGGCAACCGGGTCGTTCATCCTGATCGACGAGGACTCAAACGACACCGTAGGGGCGGGGATGCTGATGACCGCCGCCCACGTGGCCGAGGAGCCTCCGGCCGCCACGCTGCCGCCCCGCTCCCCCGACGTGACCTGGCAGGAGGGGGCGCTCTCGCGCGAGCGCCGGTGGGACCTTCTCGGGACGACCGGGGCCACGGTCTGGCTCACCGGCCTCCCGGCTTCGGGCAAGTCCACGATCGCCGCCGCGCTGGAGCAGCGCCTGGTCGCCGAAGGGCGCCCCGCCTACCTCCTCGACGGGGACAACCTGCGGCACGGCCTGTGCGGCGACCTAGGCTTCGACGCGAGGTCACGGACCGAGAACGTTCGCCGCGCGGCCGAGGTCGCCCGCCTGCTGGCCGATTCGGGGACGATCGTCCTCGTCTCCCTCGTCTCCCCCTACGCGGCCGACCGCAACGCCGCCCGCCGCCGCCACGAGGACGACGGCCTGCCGTTCGTGGAGGCCTGGGTGGACACGCCGCTTCGCGAATGCGAGCGCCGCGACCCCAAGGGCCTCTACGCGCGCGCGCGCCGGGGGGAGCTGCCGGGCTTCACCGGCGTGGACGACCCGTACGAGCCGCCGGCCAGCCCCGACGTCGTGCTGCACGGGGCACAGGAGAGCGTGGAAGCGGCGGTGGAGCGGGTGCTGGCCACGCTGCGAGCGGCGGGAGTGGCTCGAGAGGGAGTGGTGTAGCGAGGGGCCGAAGGCACCAACGAAAAGGTGCCGACGCAACCACTGTGCGGACCGCGCCGGCACCGGTGCTTAAGAAGCCGCCGCCGGCCTCCACGGCGGCAGCACAGCCGTACTACCCCGCGCCCATCCGGGCAAACCTGCGGTCGCGCAGGCCCGGATAGAGTCCGGCCGATGTTCGCCAAGGTGCTGGTCGCCAACCGGGGCGAGATCGCCGTGCGCGTGATCCGCGCCCTCGAGGAGCTCGAGATCCGGGCCGTCGCGGTGTACTCCGAGATCGACCGCGACGCGCTGCACGTCACGCGAGCGGAGGAGGCCTACCTGCTCGGCCCCGGCCTCCCGGCCGAGAGCTATCTGAACGTGGACAAGCTGCTGGAGGTCGCGCAGCAGTGCGGTGCCGAGGCGATACATCCCGGCTACGGGTTCCTGGCGGAGAACGCAGCCTTCGCCCGTGCCTGCGAGGAGGCGGGGATCGCATTCATCGGGCCGCCGGCCGAGGCGATCGAGGCGATGGGCTCGAAGACGGCCGCGCGCGACCTGATGGAGAAGGCCGGCGTGCCCATCGTTCCGGGGACAACCGAGCCCGTGAAGACGGTCGACGACGCGCGCCAGGCGATCGACGAGACGATCGGCTATCCCGTCGCGATCAAGGCGGCCAGCGGAGGCGGAGGCAAGGGCTTCCGCGTCGCGCTGGAGGAGTCCGAGCTGGACGCGGCCTTCGAGGGCGCCGCGCGCGAAGGGGAGAAGTTCTTCTCCGACGACACGGTGTATCTCGAGCGCTACCTGCCGGATCCGCGGCACGTCGAGGTGCAGGTCCTCGCCGACGCGCACGGCAACGTCATCCACCTGGGCGAGCGGGACTGCTCGGTGCAGCGCCGCCACCAGAAGCTCATAGAGGAGGCCCCCGGCCCCGCCGTGGATGAGGAGCTCCGCGCGCGCATCGGAGCGATCGCGGTCGATGCCGCGAAGGCCGTCGGGTACCGGAGCGCGGGCACCGTCGAAGGCCTGCTCTCCGAGCACGAGGGCGAGTACTTCTTCCTCGAGATGAACACTCGCATCCAGGTCGAGCACTGCGTGACCGAGATGGTCACCGGCGTCGACATCGTGCGCGAGCAGGTGCGGATCGCCGCCGGCGAGGAGCTGGGGATCGCCCAGGACGAGGTGGCGCTCGCCGGCCACGCCATCGAGTGCCGCATCAACGCCGAGGTAGCCGCCAAGGGCTTCGCCCCCTCCCCCGGGCTCATCGAGGGCTACCGCGAGCCGGCCGGTCCCGGCGTTCGCGTCGACTCGGGGGTCGGGCCGGGGTCGGAGATCACGCCGATGTACGACCCGATGGTCGCCAAGCTCATCGTCTGGGACACCGACCGCGAGGGCGCCACGCGGCGCATGCTGCGCGCGCTGGGCGAATACGAGATCGGGGGACTGCGCACCCTGATCCCGTTCCACGAGGCGCTGCTTCGCACCGAGCAGTGGGCCAGGGGCGAGACGTGCCGCGATCTCATCGAGGACAAGAAGTGGCTGAAGACCATTCCCGTCCCCGACGCCGTGAGCAATCCGTCCGCCGACGAGGAGGAGCCGGCCCCGCTCGAGCAGGACTACACGGTCGAGGTATCGGGCCGCCGCTTCGACGTGAAGGTGATCGGCCCTCCTGCCGGTGGCGCGGTCAACGGCGCGACCTCCACACCCGGCGATTTCTTTGCCCCCACCAAGCGCCGGGTGCGTGCGGCCAAAGGCGCGGGACCCGGCGGCGACTCCCTGGCCTCTCCGCTTCAGGGCACGGTGCTCAGGGTGAGCGTCGAGGAGGGAAAGCCGGTGGAGGAGGGCGGGCTCATCTGCGTGATAGAGGCAATGAAGATGGAGAACGAGATCACCGCACACAAGGCGGGGACCGTGGCGGAGCTGCCCATAGCGGTGGGGGCCTCCGTCGCGTCGGGGGACACCCTGGCCGTCATCACCGACGGCTGAGCCGCCTCGCCCTAGTACAGCTGCTCGGGCCGAGCGCCGGACGGCGGCAAGCCTTCCTCGGCGAGGAAGGCTTCGAGCCAGCTGCGCACGGCGGCACAGACGTCTTCGACCATGGCCGCGGAGACGACGGTTTCCTCGCCGGATGTCGTATCGAGGGTGCTCGTGATCCGAGCGCGCAGCGAGTGTCCGCTCTGGCCCTCCGCCCACGCGCGGACTATCAGCACGGCCGTCGGCGAAGCCGGCTGGGGATCTGTCGCCCCCTGGTCGCCCTCGGGAGGTTTGGGATCCGGCTCGCGGTTGTCGAAGCTGTAGGGCAACCGCTGCGAGGCCGTCCGGCAGTACCACTTCTACCGGGACCTGGTCCAAAGGGACCTCGGCGTCGAGCCCTCTCACCAGATCGACGGCTGCTGGCCGCCCAGGCGTGACGGTGGGTCGTCGTCAGCCGGCCTGCTGGGGGAGGCCTCCGCGGCCTTTCGCGCCCACCTGGACAAGAAGGGGCAGCCGCGACCAGTCCAGAGGCTCCCGCGCCCCGAAGTCGAACAGCTCGACCGACTTCACCCCGCGACTGGAGAACGGCCTGTTCCTGTGCTCACAGCGGATGCGTCGCACGTATCCCTCGTCGTCCAGCCAGACCTCGACCGACAGCTTTTTCAGGTCCTCGAAGGAGACGAACGGCGGGACGGCCGTTTCGCCGGGTACCCCGGCCGATACCCGGCCCAGATCGGCGGTTGCCCGAAGGCGGCGACAGGGCCGCCCGCGTACAGGCTCGGTTGCGACCTCTGACGCTTCCGTCACTCCCCGCAGCAGATCGAAGAGCCATAGCGGGCTCCAGGCCTGCGCCGACTCCTCGGGGAGCGTGGCGAGCGCGCGGCCGGAGCGCCCGGACCACTGACTCGAGCCGTCAACGAGCTCGGCGTAGGCGCCGTAGTCGACAGCGCACCGCCGGTTTGAGAAATCGAGGAGCCCCTCAGCTCGCCGGACTCCGCCGGCCTTCGACACGAGCCCTCGGATCAGGAGGACGAAGCCCTTCCCCACTGCGCGACCGAACAGACCCCTGAGTGTGAGCCGTTGTGGTCGCGGCGGGTTCGGCA
>Ga0136622_10000775_pt1 | contig 13186 bp, 12 predicted proteins | sample AntDrymUQ4482106_2_FD_104803 | JGI IMG/M metagenome (GOLD analysis project Ga0136622, IMG submission 104803) | Polar desert sand microbial communities from Dry Valleys, Antarctica - metaG UQ448 (21.06) | ecosystem: Environmental > Terrestrial > Soil > Desert | place: Antarctica: Dry Valley...
CCGACGGCGCGGGCGATGTTCCCGAGCGTGTTGGAGCCAGCATCCCCGTACTCCTCCGCGTCCGGCAACTCACCTGCGCCGACGGCATCGAGCACGATCACGCACGCCCGCGGCACTAGTGGTCTCTCCGGGAGGTTGGGTGCCGTTTGGCCGCGCGAAAACCGAGCAGCGCTAGGACGCAGGGAGCCTCGATATCAGTAGATATCGGGGCGACTGAGGACGACGCGATGCGAAGCGTTTGCAGCCGGCCAAGCGGGGCCGAATCTCCCGGAGAGACCACCTAGGTATTCTAGGGCGGCTTTGGACAAGGCTCTCGGACTGCTTTTTCTCGCCGGCTACATCACTGCGATCATCGCGTTGGCGGCGGCGATCACTCTGGCGGTGATCAAGATCTTCCCGACCGAGCGGAATCCGAAGAAGAACGACAAGTCCGACAAGCCGGATGCGAACGGCGACGGCGCTGGCCAAGGGCGCCTGTTCCGCAGGGCCAAGCGCGGAACGAACTAGCGGCTAGCCCTCCGGCGCGCTCGTCCGACGTCGCAGCGCGAGGAGCCCGGCCGCGGCGACCACGATCGTCACCACGACAAGCAGGATCTCAACGAGGTAGTCGTTGCGTTCGAAGAACGTACGCGTGTCGGCGGGCGGCGCGAAGAGCTCGTTCGGGCGCTCGGCTCCGAGCGAGCCCTCGCGAGCGGTCTCGAACCCCGTTGCCGCCGCGGGCAGCCGGGCGAAGTCGTACGCAGGGGTTGTAACGCTCGCGTCGCCGTAAAGCAGGCGGAACGGCGGCTTGTAGCCGCTGGCCAGCAACAGCGGACGCGCCATCGCCTCTGCCGTGACGCGTAATCCTGCAAGCGGTGCGTCATCCCCGTTCCGGATCGTGACGCGGAGGAAGCGGTGGCGTGCTGTGAGCGCGATCGTCGACAGATCGACTCCCGGAAAGCGGGCGATCTCAACGTCGCTCAACGGGATGAAAGTCGTGCCGTCGTTCGACCCTTCGACCGCGACCCCTCGCACATAGCGAGACGTGCTCGAGTGGATGCTGAGCCGGTCGACCGGAACTCGTGCGAAGCCGAGGTCGAGCCGTGTCACGGTCGTGCTCTGGTGCTGGCGTGCGGTCGAGCGAGCCTGAACGGGTTTCAACTGGGGTTTTGACGGATCGCGGGCGACGGCAGCGCCGGTGATCTCCGAGACCCCACGTGCCTGAACGAGCAGGAAGCGGTAGTCGGTCACCGGGAACACCGCAGTCGTGCTGCGGGCGGCGACGGCGCCCTGGACGGCGTAGATCGGTGTCGTCGAGAGCCTCGCGTACGAGCCTTCGGCGCCTGTGTTGCTCCCCTGCACGACGACGCTGCCGACGAACCGGCGGTCGGGAATCTCGAGCGTGATCCGATCGATCAGCGGACGCACTGCCCCGCGGTCGACGACCACGGTCACGGTTCCATCCAGCCGCCCGCGCGCGACGAGCGCGACGACTTGGCTCGGGACGGCCGCGGGCTTCGGCTCCGGCCGCCACGGGACCTGATCGCCGTCGGAGTCGAGGATCCGCAAGTCCGGAAAGTCGATGCGGGCGTGACCGTACATCTGCTTGTCCGGATCGAAGCGCACCGCAGCGCCGCTCGGCGCGCTCAGCGTCCGTGCATAGCGAAATTGGGTCTCGTCGACATCCGCAGCGGCCGTTGCGAGCGCCGCGGCGAGGGTCGCGAGCAGGATCACGACGTCCTCCCGACCGCGCGCACCCGCTGGTACGCATAGGCGCCGGCGAGGAGAAGAATCCCGACTGCGACGAACGAGAGCACGCGATAGAGCTCGTCGAGCTCGGAGAGGTCGTAGAGGAAGAGCTTCGCGACGCCGAGCCCGAGCAGCGCGAGTCCGCCGAAGCGCAGCTCCCGAACGTCGCGCACCAGCCCGGCCACGATCGCCGCGAGCCCGACGACACCCCAGAAGCAGCTCAGCGCGACCTGCGCGGTCTGAGAGCGCTCCAGCGCGTCACCCTGGATCACGTCCACGATCAGCAGTGAGGCCGCATAGACGAATCCCACCGCCGCCACCGCGAGCAGGAGCATCCGCAGATCCGGCCACTCGACGAGAGCGCCCATGATCACTGCCGCGACGGCGACGCAGAGGACGGCGACGATCGCCGTGCTCAGATTCCCCACGCCGTCCACGAGCGCCTCCGGGGGAGCCTCGTCGAGCAGCGTATGCAGGCCAGCAAGAACGAGAAACGCGCCCGAGAAGACGAGCGCGCGCTGCTCGCCCGTGGTGCGGGCGACCCACGCGAGAATCGCCGCCTCGGCCGACCACGCGGCGACTAAAGCAGGGCCGTCGAGCGCGAGTGCGAGCGTGACGCCGGACAACCCTAGGCCGACGGCGACGAGGAGGGCTGCTATCTCGCTCGACATCCTCTGCCGGAATCCGAATCCTCCGAGAGCGATGTGCGCGATCGTGAGGCCGAGCACCCACGCTGTCGCCGCGGTCGACGAGCCCCGGTCGTCGACCACGTACCAGCCGACCGCCGCCGCGAACCCGGCGTTGACGAGGAGCACAGAAGCAGAGGACGCGCGGAGAGCCGAGGTCGGGACGCGTAGCTCGTACCCGATCGCGGCGACCACGAACAGGCACCAGTACAGCGCCAGCATCGCGAGCGGGAAAGCCAGGTCGTTCCTGTCCTCCGCCCAGAACGCGACCTGCGGCGCGGTGAGCAGGAACGCGCCGATCGAGAGCCAGCCCCAGCGCTGCCACAAGAGCACGGCGACCACGGCCACGAGCGCGATTACCGTGAAGCCGAGGGCGAGGGTCGAGGTGCCGCTGTCGACGAGCACCGGCGCAGCGAGCGCTCCCAGCATTCCGAGCGCAGCGACAAACTGCGACTGCCAGCGAACGGCAATCGCGGCTCCGGCCGCGCCGATGACTCCCGCCACGAGCAGGCCCGGCTCCGTCGCGATCACGTCCTTCACCGCCGTCGCGTAGGTGAGCGACGCATACAGCGATGCGAGCGCGGTGGCCACAGCCGCGACCGCGGCATCAGTCTGCCCGCGCCGCTCGTAGAGGAAGAGCCCGACTGCTAGTAGCACCGTCGAGCCCGCGAAGGCGAGCGCGACCCGCGCCTCGACCCCGATCCAGCCGCGATCGACGGCGATGACGAGGAAGAGGACGACGCCGATCAGAATCGCGAGCCCGCCGACAGCCGCGAGGATGCGGCCGCCGAGGACGTCTTCGAGCGTCTCTCCGGGCCGCATGACCTTGCGCGGTGGCGATGGAGTCGTAGGTGGAGCGGTGGGAGGCGCGGCGGCCGCAGGCTGCGGCATCACGGGCCGGGCAGGCGGCTGTTGTGGCGACGGAGTCGCGGGAGCTGGTCGAGGCTCGGCGCGAGCCTCTGGAGATCCGCGCTCGATCTCCTCGAGGCGAATCAGGATCGTCCGTAGCAGCGCTTCGACGGCCTCGACACGTTGCTCGAGCGAACGCTCAGGCTCCATCGCCCTGATCGTATTCCTGGGCTCGGCCGGTCGCCCTTCAGCGACGATTGCGAGCCGGTTAGAGGACCGTCGCGGCGAGCGCGTCGTCGAGCGGCGTGTACTCGAGCCCGTGCGCCTCGGCGACGGCCTCGTAGGTGATCCGGCCGCCAAGAACGTTGACGCCGCGCGCAAGCTCGGGATCGCGCTCGATCGCCGCGACGACGCCGTGATCCGCGAGCGTCTCGACGTACGGCAGCGTCACGTTCGTCAGCGCTCGCGTCGACGTGATTGGTACAGCGCCTGGCATGTTCGCGACGCAGTAGTGGACGACGCCGTCGACCGTGTAGACGGGGTCGTCGTGCGTCGTCGCGCGAGACGTCTCGGCACATCCTCCCTGGTCGATGGCCACGTCGACGAGAAGCGACGCCTCTTTCATCCCGCCGAGCATCTCGCGAGTGATCAACTTCGGCGCCAGGGCGCCCGGGATGAGGACCGCGCCGATGACGAGGTCCGCCTCCTCGAGCGCCGCCTCGATCTGGAGGCTCGACGACATGATGAGCGTGACGCGCCCGCTCAGGATCTGCTCGAGGTAGCGCATGCGGTCGACAGAGCGCTCGAAGATCGTGACCTGCGCTCCCAACCCGATCGCGATGATCGCGGCGTTGTAGCCCACCATGCCGCCGCCGATGACGACCACCTTGCCCGGCGACACACCTGCGACCCCGCCGAGGAGGATCCCACGCCCGCCCTTCGGCTTCTCGAGATAGTGCGCGCCGGCCTGCGGCGCCAGGCGGCCGGCGATCTCACTCATCGGGGCGAGTAGCGGCAGCCCGCCAAGGTCGGTCTCGACCGTCTCGTAGGCGATCCCGGTGATGCCGGAGTCCACCAGCGCCCTGGTCAAGGGCTCGTCGGCGGCGATGTGCAGGTACGTGAAGAGCGTCAGGCCGGGCCGGAGTCGTGGGTACTCGATCGCGATCGGCTCCTTCACCTTGAGCAGTAGCTCGGACCGGTCCCACACGTCGTCGACCGAGACGATCGTCGCGCCGGCACGCTCGTAGATCTCGTCCGGAAATGCGCTCCCGAGCCCGGCGCCGGACTCCACGAGGACGTCATGCCCGCGCTGCACGAGCTCGCGTGCCCCCGCGGGGGTGAGAGCGACCCGATGCTCCTGGGGCTTGATCTCCTTGGCGACGCCGATCCGCATGGCGCGCGGACGATAGCGACCGACGCGCGAGATGCGCCCAAATGCTTGATCTGGAATGACGCGCAGTCCCGGGGGGCGGTCACGACCAAGCCGGGCGACGCGCTCATTCGCCGTGCGAGGAAAGAAGCCTGGACGGCGTGGGAGGGTGGCGATCCGGCGCAGTGTCGTGGCCATCCGGCCCGCCGTGAATTCCCGATCAAGCATCTAAGGTGCGGCTGATGGAGCAGCGCGTGAGCCTGATCACGCTCGGCGTCGTCGACATCGGCCGCGCGCGGGCGTTCTACGAGGCGCTCGGCTGGACAACCGGCTCCGAGCCGGATGACGACGTCGTCTTCTTCCAGGCATGCGGGATGATCGTCGCGCTCTGGAGCCGCGCAGAGCTCGCCGAGGACACTGCGGTGGCTGACTCAGGTGGTTGGGGCGGTGTCACCCTCGCGCACAATGTCCGCTCGCCAGCGGCGGTCGACGGCGTCCTCGCCGAAGCCGAGTCGGCCGGAGCGACGATCGTTCGCTCAGGCGCCGAGACGTTCTGGGGCGGCTACTCGGGAGTCTTCGTCGACCCGGACGGGCACCCGTGGGAGGTGGCCCACAACCCGCACTGGACGCTCGCCGACGACGGCTCGGTGACGCTCTCGTCATGACTCGGCGAGGGCGAGGCGAGCCTCGCCCCTACGCGACCCGGGCAGCATCGACGAGGGCGAGCGTCACCTCGACCATCGCCTCGAGATCTCGGACGGCGATGTGCTCGTCCGGCGTATGGATCTCCATCATCCCGTTCGCCAGGTTCACGCAGGAGAGGCCGCGCGCGTTGAAAACATTGGCGTCCGCGCCGCCACCGCTGAGCGCGTACGTCGGCTCGAACCCGGCAGCTCTTAGTGCCGTCGCAGCGAGCACCACCGGCGGAGCGTTCTCGCGGAACCTGTAGCCGGGGAAGCTCGGGCGCACCTCGGACTCGACCTCGCATTCGCCGAGGCTCGCCGCAAAGGCGGCTGTCTCCAGCATTTCCCGCACGAGGTCGACCGCCTTTCGCTCATCGTGCGAGCGCACCTCGGCGATGAACGAGCACCATTCGGGGACGACATTCCGCGCGGTTCCGCCCGCGATCGTGCCGACGTTCGCGCTGGTCTCCTCGTCTATCCGCCCCAGCCGAAAGTCGGCGATCGCTCGCGAGGCAGCCGCGATCGCCGATCGGCCGTCCTCGGGAAACATCCCCGCGTGGGCCGAGCGACCATGGAAGCGGAAGTCGAGCAGCCGACCGTGCGGCGAGCCGAGGACGATCTCGCCGAGCGGCGCCCCCTGGTCGTAGACGTAACCCGTTCGCGCCACGAACCTCGTGTGATCGAACGCGTCTGCTCCGCGAAGCGACACCTCCTCCTGCGGGGTGAAAAGCAGCTCGATGCCCGCGTGCGGCCGGTCCTCCTCCACGATTCGTCGCGCCGCCTCCAGCATCACGACGACCGCTGCCTTGTTGTCCGAGCCGAGGATCGTGCCCGCGGTGTTCCGGACGATGTTGTCTTCGCCGACGACGGGTTCCATGGCCTTCTCGGGAGGAACGGTGTCCGTGTGCGCGCAGAGAAAGATCGGCGTGCCGCTGCCACCGTTGGTCGCGACAATCCGGCAATAGATGTTCCCGGTGTCACCGTCGAGCCTCGTGCCCGCGTCGTCTTCGTCCCACTCCAGGCCGAGATCGGTGAGGTAGGCGCCGACGCGGTCAGCCACCGCGCGCTCCCGCCCCGAAGGGCTCGGCATCGCGCAGAGCTCGAGAAAAAGATCGACGAGCGGCGAGGCCAGCGGCTGTTGGACGGATTCCATCGCGCCAAGTTACAAGCTGTCACTTCGGTGGTCAGGCGAAGATCTCGACGCTTCCGTCCTCGTGCCAGCGTTGAAGATGTAGCGACCCCATTTCGATCTCGCCCCGAAGGTAGCCGACCGTGACGGACTGCCACTCGAGCTTCTGGAGGTGCGTGATCGCGTCGGGACTAGACATGAAGCTCGCGTCCACCACGAAACCGTCCGGATCGTGAGGCTCGAGGTCGCCATTCCATGAGTCGACCTCGAAAGTCCAAACAGTCGCCAGGTATCCGTTTCCTGGACCACGGCCTCCGTAAAGCTGCTCAGCGCGCCGGCTGTCGATCTGGAGGACAAATGCCAGCCGTCCAGGCTCGACGACCCGAAGACCCGTCTCCTCCAAGACCTCGCGCGCGAGACCCTCGGTCACCAGCTCACCGTCTTCAACTCGGCCTGACGGGACGGACCAGAACGGTTCCTCATCAGGAGCCGCCTGTCGAATCATCACGATCTCGTCGTCACGACGAATGATCGCGGAGGCGATGTGGAGGACCGGTCGCGGATCGGTCATCAGCAGTGCTGATCGTACGTCCCGGTTGCGCGATCCATGGGCATCAGCCACTGTGGGACAAGATGAGGTGGCTGAGCGCTGTCGTCCTTGTCGTGCTCGTCGCCGGCTGCGGCGGTTCCGATTCGGGCACGACGGAGGCGACCCCGACGACGACGACCACAGAGACCTCGACCGATGCGGCGCCGGACGCACCACCCCGTACCTTCGACGAGTTCATGGCTCGGCTGCCGCCGTTCGACGTTCCCGCCAGCCCGGAGGTCGCTGCCTACCGGGAGGCGACGATCGGAGGCTTCTTCGAGCGTTGTGTGCCCGGAAAGGGAGGCGCTGAAAAAAAGTCGTTCGTCACGGCGAACCGGAACGTGCTCGACGGCGTGCCTGCCGTCGCCGGCGCGAAACTCGCCACCGAGTACTCGATTGGCCATCGCGACAACAACGGATGTCTCGAGGCAACCGGCCCGTACACGTACTACACCACGTATAGGACCTTCCGTCTTCCCGCAGGCACACGAGCAAGCAAGGTTGTCGCCTTCTACCAACGTCGCCTCCGCGAGCAATGGACAGAGGCCGGCGGCACAACTTTCGAGAGGACGTTCACCCGAGGTGAGGCGTATGTCGCCGTCAGAGCCTCGGACGAGTCCATGCAGTTGACTGCCCGGGCACGAGGACCGGTTGCGATTCCGCCGCCGCCCCCACCACCTCCTCGCCCCTACGGCGCCCAGTACCCGATCGCCACGGGATACCTCGACACCACCCCCGAGCCCATGTCGTACGAGCTCGAGCCCGGAGAGACGTGCGAGCGCATCTCGAGTGGTGACGTGCCGTCGATCATCATCCCGCCCACGCCGGGAATTCGACCGAGTTCCGGAACGAGATGCTCCAAGTCGGGGCAGGGTCGTTCACTCAGCACGTGCTCGTAGAGTGGTCGTTCGAGCAGATCCTCGGTGACTGCCCACCCACGCGGCTCCACCTCACGCTCGTGAACCCGAAGCCCAACATGCCGCCCTTCTCGATCCCGGTCGACGTTCGCGCTCGCTCGGGAACCGAGAAGCTTCCCGTCATCGACTCCTTCCGAGAGGCCTACATCCTGCGGTCGGCGGTGGAGTCGCTGGACGGCAGTCGAAGCCGCTCCGTGGCGGTGCTGATTCGCCGCCGCTAGGAAGCTGCAGCGCGCACGCCTGACCGTGAACGGGCTCGCTCGAGCGCCGCGGCGACGAAGTCACGGAAGAGCGGCGCTGGACGCGTTGGCCGCGACTTGAACTCCGGGTGGAACTGGCTCGCGACGAACCAGGGGTGATCCGGCAGCTCGACGATCTCGACGAGCCTTCCTTCCTGGAACGTGCCCGAGATGACGAGGCCCGCGTCGATGAGTCGTGAGCGGAGCTCGTTGTTGACCTCGTAGCGATGGCGGTGCCGCTCGTGGATCACGGGCTCGCCGTACGCCTCGCGGGCCCGCGTCCCTTCGGCGAGCTCGACCGCCTGCGCGCCGAGCCGCATCGTCCCGCCGAGATCCTCGATCTCCTTCTGCTCCGGGAGCAGGTCGATGACCGGGTACGGAGTCTCCGGATCCATCTCGGTCGAGTTGGCGCCTTCCATTCCCGCGAGGTTTCGCGCGAACTCGGACACCGCGACGTGCATGCCGAGGCAGAGGCCGAGGTATGGGATCTCGCGCTCGCGCGCGACGCGGCATGCGAGGATCTTGCCCTCCCAGCCGCGTGAGCCGAAGCCGCCCGGGACGAGCACGCCGTCCACCTGCTCGAGCTCTCGCACGGCCTCCTCGTGCGACATGTGCTCGGCATCGACCCAGCGCACCCGGATACGGCAACCCGAATGGACACCTCCGTGCTTGAGCGCCTCGTGCACAGAGAGGTACGCATCGTGGAGCTTGAGGTATTTGCCGACGAGCGCGATCTCGACCTCCTCCCGGAGCTCGGCGCTCCGGTCGGTGAGCTCGCGCCACTCGCCGAGGTCGGCGGCCGGCACGTCGATCCCGAGCTTCTCGCACACAAGCGCATCGAGTCCTTCCGCCTGGAGCGTCTCGGGGACGAGGTAGACGTCGGAGACATCGGGAGCGGCGATCACCGCGCGCAGATCCACGTCCGCGAAGAGCGCGATCTTGTCGCGGATGTCGTCGGAGAGCGGCTCGGTCGAGCGGCAGACGACGATGTCCGGATGGATACCGATGCGGCGGAGCTCGTTGACCGAATGCTGGGTGGGCTTCGTCTTCAGCTCTCCGGCGGCGGGGATGAACGGCACGAGCGTGACATGTAGGTAGAGCACGTTCTCGGGCCCGACCTCGCGCCGGAACTGGCGGATCGCCTCGAGGAACGGGAGCGACTCGATGTCGCCGACCGTACCGCCGATCTCCGAGATGACGACGTCCGCTGGGGAAACCTTCTCGGCGCGCCGGATGCGGGCCTTGATCTCGTTCGTGATGTGCGGGATGACTTGAACCGTGGCGCCGAGGAACTCCCCCTTACGCTCTCGGCGCAGGACGCTGTCCCAGATCGCGCCCGCCGTGTGGCTGGCGTTTCGGGACAGATTCTCGTCGATGAAGCGCTCGTAGTGCCCGATGTCGAGGTCGGTCTCGGCCCCGTCCTCGGTGACGAACACCTCGCCGTGCTGGAACGGGCTCATCGTCCCCGGGTCGACGTTCAGGTACGGGTCGAACTTCTGCGCGCTGACCGAGAGGCCGCGGGATTTCAACAGGCGCCCGAGGGACGCAGCGACGATCCCCTTGCCGAGCGCGGAGACCACACCACCCGTGACGAACACGTACTTGGCCACGGGATCCAACCGTACCAGGCTGCATGGTCGGCGCAAGACCGGAAATCCGCTCGCGCGGATTTCCGGTCGCGCAAGATCCCTAAAGGCGTCCGCTTCGCGGCCGCTGCGTAAGCGTTTCAGACGGTGGAGTCTTTGAGCGACGTGAGGAACTCCTGCCCGCCGAGCATGCGCTCGACCTCCTCGCGACGGAGAGGATCATCGAGCTCCTCGATCCGCGTGTGGGTCGGATCGCCGGGGACCTTCTCCACGCGGAAGTGGCGGTCGGCGACGCTGGCGATCTGCGGGAGATGAGTGATCGTCAGAACCTGCGCGCGCTCGGCCAGGCGCTGCAGGGTCGCCGCGACCGCGTGGGCGGTGACTCCGCCGATACCGGCGTCGATCTCGTCGAACACGAGGGTCTCTCCGCCGGCGACCGCGGCTAGGGCCAATGCAATCCGCGAGAGCTCGCCTCCGGACGCGGTCTCGGCCACCGGTCCGAAGGGCAGTCCCTGATTGGGCCGGATCAGGAAGGCAGCTTCGTCCGCGCCTGACGGCCCGGGCTCGCGCTCACGGAGCTCGACGAGGAACTCCCCGTCGCCCATGCCGAGTCCTGTCAGCTCCTCGGAGACGCCATCGCCGAACGCGCGCGCCTGCGAATGCCTCGCCGCATGCAGCTCCTCCGCGTGCGCGGCTACGCCTGCCTCGACGGCGGCGACTGCAGCGGCGGCAGCCTCCACCGGATCGTTGCCGGCAGCAGCTGCGTCGAGCTGGTCCCGGGCAGCAGCCGCTCGCTCCAGCAGCTCCTCGAACGAGGACGCGTGAAAGCGACGCTGGAGGTCGGCGATGCCGGCGAGACGCCCTTCGACCTCCTCCAACGCGCCCGGCTCTGCCTCGAGCGATGCGAGAAAACCGCGGAGATCGCTCCCGGCTTCGACCAGGCGCACGGAAACATCGCGCAGCTCCGTCGCCACCACCCCGAGCTCAGGCGCGATGCGCTCGAGCGGCGCCAGCACGCGCTCTCCTTGTGCGGCCAGGGAAGCCGCCCCATCGCCTTCGTCGGGAGCGATCGCCTCGGCAGCAGTCGAAGCAGCCTCCTCCAGCTCGGCAACGTGACGAAGCCGCTCGCGCTTCGTGCGGAGCGCGTCTTCGTCCCCCACCGCAAGACCCTCCGTGTCCTCGACCAGCGCTTCAAGTTCGGCCATTCGGGTGGCCACCGCGTCGGCGTCGCGGGTCAGCTCCTCGTAGCCGCGGCGCGCAGCCGCTAGCTCTCTCCACGCAACACCAGCCTCCCGGCGACGCGCCACGTGCTCGGCGCCACAGAAGGCGTCCAACACGTCGAGCTGGAAGGACGGGCGCGCGAGCCGACGCTGCTCGAACTGGCCCGACATGGCGATAAGCCGCTCTGCGGCTGCGGCCACATCCTCACGAGCGACGGCGCGGCCCCACGCGTACGCCCGCGTCCGGCCGTCCCCGAACACACGGCGTGCGAGCACGAGGCCCGCCTCGCCCTCAGGTCGCAGCTCCGCCAGTGTCGCAACCTCCTCCTCGTCGAAGAAGCCATCCGGGACGTCCAGCTCCGCCTCGACGTACGCCTCCGATCCGTCTGCGCCTACGGATGCCGCGTCGGCACGGGCTCCGAGGAGGAGCCCGATCGCCTGAGCGAAGATCGTCTTCCCCGCTCCCGTCTCGCCTGTGATCACATTCAGCCCAGGCCCGAACGTGAGAGCCGCTTTACGGATCAAGACCAGATTCTCGATACGGAGCCTACGAAGCATGGAGCACGAGCCGACAGTAACCGACAGGAGCAAACATTCCGCTTGGTCGGGCGGATGCGCGCGAGAACGCCAGCGACACGTTCTACAATCGCCCGCATGAGCAGCTACACGAAGAAAAACCTCAAGGAAGACGTCGAGAACCAGGCGCCGAAGTTCGGGATGCCGGCAGAGCTCGAGGCTCGCTTCGCCCGTACGGCGCTCGGCGGCGAGACGCTCGGACTGAGCCACATGAAGCTCGCTCCCAACTTCCGCATCCCGTTTGGCCACAAGCATTCGGGACAGGAGGAAGTCTACGTCGTGGTGCGTGGCTCGGCGCGGATCAAGGTCGAGTACGACATCGTCGAGCTGGCCGAATGGGACGCGATCCGATTCGACAAGGACACGATGCGGGCCGTCGAGGCGGGACCCGACGGCGTCGAGTACCTCGCCTTCGGCGCGGGAGACGACCCCAGAGACGCCGAGACGGTGCAGGACTGGTGGAGCGACTAGATGCTTGGTCGGGAAATTGACGCGCAGCCGTGTCGTGACCGTCATCCGGCCCGCCGTGAATTTCCGATCAAGCATCTAGAGCTCTAGGAGCGTCCTGGGTCGCGAGCAATGAAGTGGCGGGGGGCCCGGTGCGCGGCCGTTCGGGTGACACCCGGAGCTGGTTGCCGGATCAGCTTCGTTACGACCAGCCGCCGGAAGCCAGCCACCAGATCAGACCCGCCCAGCTTCACCGACCTCTCATACGCTCACGCGATGTACTCGGACGAAGAGGCGGCTGCTCTCTACGACGTGCTCAATCCATGGGGACCGAGCGATGACTTCTATCTCGGGCTGGTAATGGACGCTACATCGGTGCTCGATGTCGGCTGCGGCACAGGAGCAATGCTGCACCGGGCCTGGAAGGACGGGCATCCCGGACGGTTGTGCGGGCTCGATCCAGACCGTGCGAGTCTCGGCGTGGCGCGGCGCCGCACCGACATTCAGTGGGTGGCCGGCACGGCGGCGTCGATGTCGTTTGACAGCGAGTTCGACCTGGCCATCATGACTGGCCACGCCTTCCAGGTGCTCGTCGGCGACGACGAGCTTCGCGCCTCGCTCACGGCGATCCGCCGAGCGCTCAGAGACGGTGGTCGCTTCGCATTCGAGACCCGAAATCCGCTCGCACGGGCGTGGGAGAGCTGGAATCTGCGGAATGCGATGGATGTCGTTGACCCCTCGGGCCGGCGGGTCCGCGTCTCCTACGAGGTGGAAGCAGTCGTCGGCGAGGTCGTCACGTTCACCGAGACGACGAGCGATCCGGACGGCGCTTCGTTGCGGGTCGACCGCGCCAGTCTTCGCTTCGTCAACGTCGACACACTCGCGCGGGTTCTCACTGACGCCGGCTTCGGGATCGAGGCCCAGTACGGAGGCTGGTTCCTGGAGCCATTCGACTCGGCGAGTCCCGAGATCATCACCGTCGCCAGAGGCTTACGTCATACAGACGGCGTTTTGCCCGGTTGACCAGATTTTTTCGCTATCTCGACGCCGTGCCTACGAAGCAAAGCTCTGCCGGTACCGCCGCACGAAGGTCGCCTCCGGAAGCGTGGCGAGGAGGGAGCGCTCTGGTCCGATGCGCACCACCGCCCTCTCTGCCTTCGACAGTGTC
>Ga0136622_10000777_pt1 | contig 13173 bp, 12 predicted proteins | sample AntDrymUQ4482106_2_FD_104803 | JGI IMG/M metagenome (GOLD analysis project Ga0136622, IMG submission 104803) | Polar desert sand microbial communities from Dry Valleys, Antarctica - metaG UQ448 (21.06) | ecosystem: Environmental > Terrestrial > Soil > Desert | place: Antarctica: Dry Valley...
CTACCGACCCGGCGGACGACGACGGCTCCTTGGTGATCGACTCGGCTCCGGCCGCGGCAGTCGTCGGCACGACCGGGACCATCCAGTACAGCTGGTCCGGTCTGGTCAACAACAAGTACCTCGGTGCCGTCTCTCACAACCGTGGAGCTGACCGGATCGACGCCACGCTGGTGTCGGTCGACAACGACACACCCTGAATTCACGCAACACTCGGACCGGTCCGCCGGTTCGAACGGGGCATCGTCTCTGCTTTCAAGTAGCGACGGTGCCCCGTTGCGCGTCCGTCCGAGGAGTTAACGTCGCAATCATGGCGACCGAGGTGGTGCACAACAGCGAGCAGCAGCGCTATGAGGTGCTGGTCGACGGGGCCCTCGCCGGGTTCACCGTCGCCCGCGAAGGCCAGGACGACGTCGTGGTGTTGCCGCACACCGAGATCGAACCCGATCGCCGCGGCCAGGGCCTCGGCGACATCCTCGTGCAGGGCGCCCTGGAGGACCTGCGACGCCTCGGCAAGCAGGTCGATCCGCGCTGCCCGTTCGTGAACCAGTTCATGCAGGACAACCAGGAGTTCGAAGACCTGCGCGTCGGCGCAGCATGAGCGAAGCGAACCGGCTTGCTGGCGTCGTGCTCAGCGGAACAGGTCGAGCGAGGCCTCACGGATCACTGACCGCATCGTCCCCTCGTCGTCGGTGTCCCAAGCCAGGTGGCGGATGATCGCCGCCGGCACGCGGCTGGTGTTGCCCTTCACCAACTCGGCAGCCGACGCGAGCTCGTCGGCCACGCACAGCTCCTGCACCCGGAACTCGTGGCCGTGCGGATCGTGCTGGCCGATGTAGGACTGCATCGGGTTCATGCCGGCGATGCCGATCGCCACGTCGGTCTGGCCATTGCGCCAAGGCCTGCCGAACGTGTCTGAGACGATGACAGCAACGTCGGCGCCGAGCTCTGCGAACCGCCGACGCATCGTCCTCGCCGACGCGTCGGCGTCGTCCGGCAGCACCACGACTCGCCCTCCCGCTCCGCTCGACGACTGATCGACGCCGCTGTTGGCGCACACCAGCCCATGGTGGGTCTCGGTGATCAGCACGCCGTTGATCTGACGAACGATCCGTCTCGACTCCGCCAACACCACCTCGATCAGGCGAGGGTCCTTGTCCCACTGCTCAGCCCATCTCGTGGCGAACGCAGATGGCGTGACGTCGGTGAGTTCGACCACCGCTCCCTCGGCCTTCGACACCACCTTGGACGTGACGACGACGATGTCGCCGTCGACGACCGATCCTGTCGCGTGCACCATCGCCGCCACGTCGTCACCAGCCTCGATCTCGGGAAGCCCCTGCACCCCGAACACGGTGAGCCTCCCCAGCATCCCTTGCACGGTACTGCCGTGCGCCAACATGGAGTCATGCGCATCGTCTCGGAGATCTTCGATCCTTCGGCATGGACCGAGGTGTCCGGATTCGACTTCTCGGACATCACGTACCACCGCGCCAACGACCATGGCACGGTGCGTGTCGCCTTCGACCGGCCCGACGTGCGCAACGCGTTCCGGCCTCATACCGTCGACGAGCTCTATCGGGCGCTCGACCACGCCCGTATGTCCACCGACGTCGGATGTGTGCTGCTCACCGGCAACGGGCCGTCTGGCAAGGACGGCGGATGGGCATTCTGCTCCGGTGGAGATCAGCGCATCCGCGGCACCGACGGTTACAAGTACGCCGACGGCGACACCACCGAGACCATCGATCCTGGGCGCGCCGGGAGGCTGCACATCCTGGAGGTGCAGCGGCTGATCCGGTTCATGCCGAAGCCGGTGATCTGCGTGGTCCCCGGATGGGCGGCCGGCGGCGGACACAGCCTCCACGCCGTCGCCGACCTCACGCTGGCCAGCCGCGAGCACGGCCGGTTCAAGCAGACCGACACCGACGTCGCCAGCTTCGACGGCGGCTACGGCTCGGCGTACCTTGCCCGCCAAGTCGGCCAGAAGTTCGCAAGGGAGATCTTCTTCCTCGGCAGTGAGTACTCGGCAGACGACGCCCATCGCATGGGCATGGTCAACGCCGTCGTGCCCCACGCCGAGCTCGAGTCGACGGCACTGGAGTGGGCGCGAATCATCAATACGAAGAGCCCCACTGCCCAGCGCATGGCAAAGTTCGCCCTGAACCTGATCGACGACGGGCTGGTCGGCCAACAGGTGTTCGCCGGTGAGGCCACGCGGCTCGCCTACATGACCGACGAGGCGGCCGAAGGTCGGGACGCGTTCTTGGAGAAGCGCCCGCCCGACTGGTCAGGCTTCCCGTACCACTTCTGACGGTGAGGTCGCTCCGGCGGCCGCCGAGGGACTTCGCCGCCTTGCCCGAGGTTGGCGGCCGAGCGGGTTCGGCTCCCAGCGGAAACGGGTCAGCGCGATCACGGCGCCGAACACGCCCCACGCAGCGACGACCCCCAGCTTCTCGAGGTCGAGCCCCGGCGCATCCACGAGTGGGTTCAGCATGTTCTGGAAGCTCGTCACGAACGGCTTCAACGGGAAGATCCCTGCCACGACCTCCAGCCAGCGGGGTGCGTTCTCCATCGGTATGAACACGTCGGAGATGAACGCCAACGGCAGCAGGGCGGCGTTGGCGGCTGCCGGGGCGGCGCTCGCGGTCGGCACGACGGAGGCCAGCGCCACGCCGAGAGCGGCAAAGGTCGCCAACCCGACCACGAACGTCAGCACACCCGCCGGCAACTTGCCAGGGTCGATGTCGACGTCGTAGGCGACCATGCCGAGGCCCAACATGAGAGCAACGCCGATGACGGCGAGCGCCACGGCCGAACCGATGAAACCTGCGACGTATGCCCATGGCGGCAGTGGTGTCCCACGCCAGCGCTTGAGCACGCCCTCCTCCCGTCGGATCGGGATGATGTTGGCCAGGTTCGTGAACGTCGCCGACACCGCTGTGAAGGCGGCGATGCTGCCGGCGTAGAACTGGCGGATCGGCCACGACCCGGCGGGCGTCTCGACGCGTTCGTCACCGAACAGCAGGTTGAAGATCACGAGCATCGTCAGCGGCAGGATGATCGTGAAGAACAAGGCGATGGGGGTGCGCCACAGGCTCAAGAGCTGGTAGCGCACCTGGCGGCCGACCAGCGAGGGCATCGACGGCCAGGCGCTCACCGTGCAGCCTGCTGCTGTCGCGCTGACGGTTCTTCGTCAGACGGCGGCGAGGAGTCGACGGCGAGCTGAAAGTAGACGTCTTCCAGGGAGGGCCGCTCGAGCGACAGCCCAGCCAGTTCGACGTGGCGCTCCACCGCCCACGACGTGATGCGGTGCAGCGCCGTGGTGGGCGACGACGTCGTGAACTGCACCGAACCGCCCTCGATCCTGGCGTCCGCTGGGACGACAGCAGCGAGATCGCCGGCTCCGAACCCGTCGGGCACGACGAACGAGACGTTGCTGTTGCCGACGCCGGTCATCAGCTCGTCGGGCGTTCCCTCGGCGACGAGGCGACCGTCGGCCATGATGCCCACCCGATCGGCAAGGTGCTGTGCTTCGTCGAGGTAGTGCGTCGTCAGTAACACCGTGGTGCCGCCCGAGCCCAGCGAGGCGATGAGGTCCCAGGCGCGGCGGCGGGCTGCCGGGTCGAACCCCGACGTTGGCTCGTCGAGGAACAGCAGCTCCGGTCGGCCGACGATGCCGAGCGCCAGGTCGAGGCGCCGGCGCTGCCCACCCGACAGTGACCCGATCCGGGAGTCAACTTTCCCCTCGAGGCCGACCATTCCCACGACCTCGTCGAGCGGGCGTCGCTGGCGGTACGCCGATCCGTAGACGTCGATCGCCTCGGCCACCGTGAACTCGGGCTCGATGCCCGACGACTGGAGCACGATGCCGACCCTGTCCCGCAACGGCCGGCCGCCGGTTTGGGGGTCGAGTCCGAGCACCGACACCTCACCGGAATCGCGTTCGCGATGCCCCTCGAGGATCTCGACGGTCGTCGACTTACCTGCCCCGTTTTGGCCGAGCAAGGCATAGATCTCGCTCTCGCCGATGTCGAAGCTGATCCCATCGACCGCCCGCAGGTCGCCGTAGGTCTTGCGCAGGTCCCGAACCTCGACAGCCGCCATCGCTCCCCGACCCTAGCGACACCCGTCTGAGCGTGATTCCTGCCAAGCAGTTGTCGATTGCGGCCCGGAGGTCATCGATCGACATGCCTAGAAGCTGCTCGGCCAGCGGGACGTCCGCCCCTTCAACAATTTTCTTGTCGTCCAGATGGGCGAGGCCCTCAAGCCGGATGGGGCGGTGCGTAGGCACGCCGTCGAACTCCTCGATAAGCGTCGGGTCCTGCGGCACGAGGAACAACAGCATGCGATCACCCTGGCCAGGTGGGCGTACACCGTTGGCCACAACATCGGTGGTTTGTGATCGGCCCGCCGACTCATTCGGAGCGCCGGTGTCGTCCGATCGACTGGCAGATAGCTGTACGCCACCGTTCTGGGTGCGAATCTCGTCAGCCCCTGCAACAATTCGCGCCCGGAACGGCAGGTGGAGGAAATCACGCCCAGAACGGTGGTGGAGCGGGGCGGTCAGCGGGGGTAGGTGGGGGACGTGATCGGGAGGCCCGTGTCGTTGCGCATCTGTTCGGCGGTGGCCACGAAGTAGCCCATCAGCTCGTCAGCCACCGAATCGTTTCGGCCCTCGGTGCATCGCTTCACGGCCGCAGACATGTGCTCCAACCAGCGATCGCGTTGCAGCGGGCCGATTGTGAAGGGCATGTGCCGCAAGCGCAGCTTGGGGTGCCCGCGCTCATCGGAGTACGTCGTAGGACCGCCCCAGTACTGGGCCAGGAACAGCGTCAGGCGGTGCCGGGCGCCGCTCAGGTCCGGGGCCTCGGGATAGAGCGCCAGCAGCACGTCGTCGTGCGCCACGCGGGAATAGAAGTCGTCGATCAACCGCTCGAAGAACGCCATGCCGCCAGCCCGCTCGTACAACGGGGCGCTGGGGTCACTCACAGCGACGACGAGCGAATCGTCGATCGGCGATCGACGCTCAGAGCGCCGGCTCGAACTTGCGGTATTCGCCGAGCTCGTCGATGCGCAGCACGAACGGTGTGGAGTCGTCGCAGCGGTCGAGGATCAAGGCCTCGTCCGTCGCCAGCAGCACCATCGCAGTCACCACACCCTCGTCGGCCGGACCATCCAGCCTCAGCTCCAGCACATCGCCGGTCTCGATCTTCTCCTGCACCAGGGTGTCCATTTCCCCGCTCTCCCTCTCGTTCGTGTCCATCAGTCCAACACACAAGAGTCCCGCTCTGTTCCCACGGATCTGTGGCGTTGGGCACACCGGTACGGCATAAGGACGCAACAAGGCCGGCGTCATAGAGTTCGGCAATGGCCGATTCTGAACCGACCGCGATGCTCCGTGACGACATCGCCGCCTATGTGGCTGCCCACTCGGCCCCTGCCGACGCGGTGCTGCAAGGACTGATCGACACCACGCTCGAGGCCACCGGCGAACGGTCACGGATGCAAATCTCACCCGATGAAGGATCGCTGCTCACGCTGCTGACGCGGCTCATCGGCGCTCGCCATGCCATCGAGGTCGGCACGTTCACCGGGTACTCTTCGATCTGCATCGCCAGGGGGTTGGCTCCCGGCGGACGCCTGCTGTGCCTCGACATCAGCGACCAGTACACCGCGTTCGCGCGCCAGGCCTGGGCCGAAGCGGGACTCGACGACATGATCGAGCTGCGCCTCGGGCATGCCCTCGACTCGATCAATGCGCTCGACCGCAGCGAACAGTTCGACCTGGCCTTCATCGATGCGGACAAGAGTGCGTACTTCGCCTACTTCGAGGAACTGCTCCCCCGCCTGCGACCAGGAGGCCTGGTGCTCGTGGACAACACGCTGTGGTCAGGCCGGGTGGCGGCGCCACCGACCGATCGGGACGATGCCGACACGATCGCCCTGCGCACGTTCAACGACGACGTGGCTGACGACGAGCGCGTGGAGAGCTTCATCCTCCCCGTCCGCGACGGTCTCACGCTGATCCGCAAGCGCTAGACGTCGAGGAAGCGGGAGACGGCGATGCCGGAGCCGATGGCGCCCACGAGGGCGCCGATGCCCATCAGGATCCCCATGCGCTGATAGAGGAATCCATCCGTCACCACCATCGACACGAACCCCGAGTTCAACGGGAAGTCGCGCACGCCTGCCGTCCAGCGTTCGTTGATGAACCACAGCGCCCCGCAGGCACCGAGGCCTCCGATCATGCCCTGCACCAGGCCCTCCAGCATGAACGGCACGCGGATGAACCAGTCGGTCGCGCCTACCGCCTTCATCACCTCGATCTCCCGGCGTCTGGCGAACATGGCGGTGCGGATCGTGTTCCAGATCAGTAGCACGGCGGCGACCAGCAGCGAGATCGACAGCAGCAGCGTGTAGAGGCCGAAGAAGTTCTTCAGCTTGCCGATCAGGTCGAGCTGATCCTCCGCCAGGTCGACGGACCGTACGTTTTCGCGACCGCGCAGGTCCGCTTGCAGGTCGCGCAGCGTGTTCACGTCGGTGGCCTCAGTCGGGATCACCTTGTATTGCGACGGGATGTTGTCGAGGTTGAGCTGGGCGAGGACGTCTGGCCGGCCGGCCAGCACCTGCTCGGCCTCACCCAACGAGCACTCGGCGTCGCAATACCTGAAGCTCCGCACGGTCACGCCCTCGTTGCTGGCCAGTGCGTCGTCGATGACGCTGCGCTGCTCGTCGGTCGTGCCGGCGTTGACGTAGACGATCATCTCCACGTCGTCCTCCCACGTCACGAGCAGGTTGTCGAACCCCTCGCGCATGAGCATCGTGGCGCCGAAGATCAGCAGCGAGACCGCCGACGTGATGATGGCGGCCGCTGTGAGCGTCACGTTGCGCTTGAAGCTGGCCCAGGTCTCGCGCAGCGTGTACGTGATGCGCGACCACATCAGTCGTGCCTCCGTGGGGGCTGCGCCCCCACACCCCATCGCCGACCGGAGAGCTTGCGCTCACTCGGTCGGCCGACCTCGCTACGCATCAGTCGTACACGCCTCTCGCCTGATCGCGCACGATGACACCGCGTTCGAGCTGCACGACCCGCTTGCGCATGGCGTTCACGATGCGCTGGTCGTGGGTGGCCATCAGCACCGTCGTCCCGGTCTGGTTGATGCGGTCCAGCAGCCGCATGAGGCCTTCGCCCGTTCCGGGGTCGAGGTTCCCGGTCGGCTCGTCGGCGAGCATGATCAGCGGACGGTTGACGAACGCCCTTGCGATCGAGACCCGCTGCTGCTCACCGCCCGAGAGCTGGTCGGGGAACCGGTCGTGCTTGTCCTCGAGACCGACCAGCTCTAGCACCGCCGGCACTTGCTTGCGGATGACGTGCTTGGGCTTGCCGATGACCTCCTGGGCAAACGCCACGTTCTCGAACACCGTCTTGTTGGGCAACAGCTTGTAGTCCTGGAAGATGTTGCCGATGTTGCGGCGAAGGTGCGGCACCCGGTTGGACGGCATGTCGATGATGTTGCGCCCGGCAACCCACACCGAACCCTGCTCTGGGCGTTCCTGTCGGTTCAGCAGGCGAAGCATGGTGCTCTTGCCCGATCCCGAAGGCCCGACGAGGAACACGAACTCGCCCTTGGGCACGTCGAAGCTGGCATCTCGAAGCGCCACCACATCGGGTGAATAGCTCTTGGTCACATTTTCGAGTCGGATCATGTGTCAGTTTCGTGACGAACGAACGCCTCACGCTACCGCCCCGCCTACGCGACCCACCCCGCGGCGCCGTGGCGGATCGGGCGCCGTGCAGGCCATGATGGACCCGGTGAGCCCCAGCACGACGAGCCCGTACCCCGAGCGGACGTGGGTCGGGAACCCCTATCCCTTAGGCGCCAGCTACGACGGCTCCGGCACGAACTTCTCGTTGTTCTCGAGCGTCGCCGAGGGCGTGGAGCTGTGCCTGATCAACGGCGAGGACCGCAGCATCGAGCGCTGCCTCGACCTGAGCGAGGTCGACGGTTTCATCTGGCACGCCTATCTCCCCGACATCCGATCCGGCCAGCACTACGGCTACCGGGTGCACGGCCCCTGGGACCCAGACCGCGGCCTGTGGTGCAACCCGGCGAAGTTGCTGCTCGATCCGTACGCCAAGTCGATCGACGGCCAGGTGGACTGGGATCCGGCCTGTTTCGGCTACGACTTCGACGACCCGGACGCGCCCAACAGCGACGACAACGCCGCCCACGTGCCGCTGGCCGTCGTCAGCGATCCGTTCTTCGACTGGGCGAACGACCGATCGCCGCTCATCCCGCTGCACGACACCGTGATCTACGAGACACACGTACGAGGCATGACGAAGAACCATCCCGGCATCCCCGAATCGATCAGGGGCACGTACGCAGCGATGGCCCACCCGGCGATCATCGAGCACCTGCACTCACTCGGCGTCACAGCCATCGAGCTGATGCCCGTGCACCAGTTCATCCACGACCATCACCTCGTGGAACGAGGTCTGAGCAACTACTGGGGGTACAACTCCGTCTCCTACCTGGCTCCCCACAACGGGTACACGTCCCAGGGTCCGACGGCCCAGGTGCAGGAGTTCAAAGCCATGGTGAAAGCCCTGCACGCCGCCGGGATCGAGGTGATCCTGGACGTCGTCTACAACCACACGGCCGAAGGCAGCCACCTCGGCCCGATGTTGTCGATGCGCGGCATCGACAACCGCGCCTACTACCGGGTGATGGAGGATTCACCGCGCCACTATCTCGACTTCACCGGCACCGGCAACAGCCTGAACATGCGTCACCCACACGTGCTGCAGCTGATCATGGACAGCCTGCGGTACTGGGTCATCGACATGCACGTCGACGGGTTCCGCTTCGACCTGGCCTCAACGCTGGCCCGCGAGCTGTACGCCGTCGACCGGCTGTCGGCGTTCTTCGACCTCGTCCATCAGGACCCGGTCATCTCCCAGGTGAAGCTGATCGCCGAGCCGTGGGACGTGGGCGAAGGCGGCTATCAGGTCGGCAACTTCCCGGCCCTGTGGTCGGAGTGGAATGGGCGCTACCGAGACACGGTGCGTGACTTCTGGCGCGGCGAACCGTCGACGCTTGCCGAGTTCGGCTACCGGTTGACGGGCAGCTCCGACCTGTACGAGGCAGACAAGCGGCGGCCGACGGCATCGATCAACTTCGTCACCGCCCATGACGGGTTCCCGCTCGCCGACCTCGTCGCCTACGAAGACAAGCACAACGAGGCCAACGGCGACCACAACACGGACGGCGAGTCGTACAACCGCTCACGCAACCACGGCGTCGAAGGCCCGACCGATGATCCGGAGATCACAGCCCTACGCCAGCGTCAGCGTCGCAACATGATCACCACGCTGCTGCTGTCCCAGGGCGTGCCGATGATCCTCGGCGGCGACGAGATCGGTCGTACCCAGGGCGGCAACAACAACGCCTACTGTCAGGACAATGAGGTCTCCTGGTTCGACTGGGAGCACCCCGACACCGAGTTCCTGGAGTGGTGCCAGCAGGTCGTCAAGCTGCGACGCGATCATCCCGTGTTCCGCAGGCGGCGCTGGTTCCAGGGCCGCAAGATCAGGGGCCCCGAAGACATGATCTGGTTCCGCCCCGACGGCGCCGAGATGTCTGACGGCGACTGGAACGACGAGGGCAGCACCGTCGGTGTGTTCGTCAACGGCGCCTCGATCACGACGCCCGACAGCTACGGCGAGCGGATCGTCGACGACAGTTTCTACCTGATCTTCAACGCCGGCGACGCCGATCGCACTTGGACCCTGCCCGGTCCGCAGTGGGGCAAGCAGTGGGTGGTCGACCTCGACACCGCCGGCGCCATCGCCGCCGACGAGCAGTTCGCGTCCGGTGCACAGGTCGCCGTGCCCCATCGCTCCATCCTCGTGCTTCACGCTCCCCGCCCATGACCGGTCGCAGTGCGACGTTGCCCGCCAGCCGTCCGAGCCGCGTCGTCGTGGAGGCCGTTGCCCCGCTCGTCGACGGCGGAGCGTTCCCGGCCAAGGCCACCATCGGTGAACTGGTGATGGTGACGGCCGACGTGTTCGCCGATGGTCACGACCAGGCCGCCGCAGCGCTGCGTTTCCGCCACCGCCAGACGGCGTGGCAGGAGGTGCCCATGGCAGCGCAGGGCAACGACCGATTCGCCGCTCCATTCGTCCCCGACGTCCTCGGGCGATGGCAATACCAGGTGGTGGGCTGGCTCGATCATCTGGGCACGTGGCGACACGGCATGGAGCTGAAGCTGGCTGCCGGCAGCGATGTCGGCGTGGACATCGAGATCGGTCTGGTCATGATCGCCGAGGCCATCGGGCGGGCCCGTCAGGACGATGTCGCCGCGCTCACCGCTCTGCGGCGGGCGCTCGATGTGGGCGACACGCGGCCGCTCGACCGTCACCGGGTCGACCCCGACGATCCGGCGACCGACGACGGCTTCGTCCCGGACCTGCGCGACGTCGAACCAGATGACCACGGCCCTGATGCGCTCGATGAGCTGTTCTGGCGCACCGGCAAGCGGGAGCCGTCGGCCGAACTGCCGCGTCCCGTCGACCTGCAGATCGACCGCGAGCGTGCCCGCTTCAGCGCCTGGTACGAGTTCTTTCCCAGGTCCACGCTGTCCCCGACCACGGGTCACGCAACGCTGGCCGATGCCGTGAACCGCCTCGACCACATCGCCGACATGGGCTTCGACGTCGTCTACGTGCCGCCCGTCCACCCCATCGGACTCACGGGGCGCAAGGGCCCGAACAACGCCATCGTCGTCACGCCAGACGACGTCGGCAGCCCGTGGGCCATCGGCGCCACCGACGGAGGCCACACGTTGGTGCACCGTGACCTCGGCACCGTCGCCGACGTCACGGCGCTGGCCCAAGCGTGCGGGAAGCGGGAGATGGAGCTGGCGCTCGACATCGCCTTTCAGTGCACCCCCGACCATCCGTGGGTCACCGAGCACCCGGAGTGGTTCGCCCATCGCCCCGACGGCACGATCCAATACGCCGAGAACCCACCCAAGAAGTACCAGGACATCTACCCGCTCGACTTCGAGAGCGCCGACTGGCAGGGACTGTGGACGGCCCTCGCCGATGTCGTGCGCTTCTGGATCGATGCCGGTGTGACGATCTTCCGCGTCGACAACCCGCACACGAAGGCGTTCGCCTTCTGGGAGTGGCTGATCGCCGACGTACACCGCGAGCACCCGGACGCCATCTTCCTGGCCGAGGCGTTCACCCGGCCGCGCGTGATGGAGCGCCTGGCGAAGATCGGCTTCAACCAGTCGTACACATACTTCACCTGGCGCCAGTCGTCCTGGGAGCTCCGCGAGTACTTCGAGGATCTCTCAGCGCGCACCGTGGACTCGTTCCGGCCAAACGCCTGGCCCAACACGCCCGACATCCTGACCGAGCAGCTGCAGACCGGGAGTCGGGCCATGTTTGCGAGCCGGGCCGTGCTCGCCGCCACGCTGTCGCCCTCGTGGGGCGTGTACGGCCCGGCCTTCGAGCTGCTCGAGCACCTCCCGATGCGACCAGGTTCGGAGGAGTACCTCGATTCGGAGAAGTACCAGCTACGCCAGTGGGAGCTGGACGACGCGGCAAGCCTGGCCCCTCTGCTCGGCCAACTGAACCGCATCCGGCGGGCCCACCCGGCGTTCGCCCACCTGCGCACGCTGCGCTTCCACGGCAGCGACAACCCGGCCCTGCTGTGCTACTCGAAGACCGATCCCGACGGCGGCGGACCGATCCTCGTGGTCGTCAACCTCGACGCCGAACAGCGCCAGCATGGCATAGTCGACGTCGACTTGGCCGCCCTCGGCATCGAGTACGAGTCCACGTACGACGTCATCGACGAACTGGGCGGGGCGACGTTCCGCTGGAAGGGATCGCACAACTTCGTGGACCTCGACCCGGCGGAGCTCGCCGCCCACGTGTTCCGGGTGGCAGTTCTCTCATGAGCCGCCGTCCGGCCGGAACGGTCCCGCCAGCATCAGTCATTGCTGTCAGCGGCGACGCAGACGACTGGTACCGCGACGCCATCATCTACGAGCTGCATGTACGCTCGTTCGCCGACTCCAACGGCGACGGTATCGGTGACTTCACCGGGCTGAGCCAGCGCCTCGACTACCTGGCCGACCTCGGCGTGACCGCCGTCTGGCTGCTGCCGTTCTACCCGTCACCGCTGCGTGACGACGGCTACGACATCGCCGAGTACCGCACGATCCACCCCGACTACGGCGATCTGCGCTCGTTCAAGCGGTTCCTCGCCGCCGCCCACAGCAGGGGCATGCGCGTCATCACAGAGCTGGTGGTCAACCACACGTCGGACCAGCACCCATGGTTCCAGAGAGCCCGCCGGGCGCCCGCCGGCTCCCCGTTTCGCAACTTCTACGTATGGAGTGACCAGCCCGACCGTTACGCCGACGCCAGGGTCATCTTCTCGGATTTCGAGACCTCGAACTGGACGTGGGATCCCGTCGCCGAGCAGTACTTCTGGCACCGCTTCTACTCTCACCAGCCAGACCTCAACTACGAGAACCCGGCGGTCGAGGCCGCCGTGCTCGAGGTGCTCGACCACTGGCTCGACATGGGCGTCGACGGATTGCGGCTCGACGCCGTGCCCTACCTACACGAGGCCGAAGGCACCAGCTGCGAGAACCTTCCGGCCACCCACCGCACGCTCAAGCGGATGCGCGCCCATCTCGACGCCAAGTACGTCGGCAGGATGCTGCTGACCGAGGCCAACCAGTGGCCCGCCGACGTGGTGGACTACTACGGCGACGGCGACGAGTGCCAGATGTGCTTTCACTTCCCGGTGATGCCGCGCATGTTCATGAGCCTGCGCCGGGAGGAGGCCAAGCCGATGTACGAGATCCTCGCCCAGACGCCGGAGATCCCCGACAACTGCCAGTGGGGGCTGTTCCTGCGCAACCACGACGAGCTGACGCTCGAGATGGTCACGGACGAGGAGCGCGACTACATGTACGCCGAGTATGCCAAGGATCCACGGATGAAGCTCAACCTCGGGATCCGCCGGCGCCTGGCGCCGCTCCTCGATAACGGCCGCGACGAGATCGAGCTGATGCACGCGATCCTCTTCTCGCTCCCCGGTTCGCCCGTTCTCTATTACGGGGACGAGATCGCGATGGGCGACA
>Ga0136622_10000780_pt1 | contig 13139 bp, 11 predicted proteins | sample AntDrymUQ4482106_2_FD_104803 | JGI IMG/M metagenome (GOLD analysis project Ga0136622, IMG submission 104803) | Polar desert sand microbial communities from Dry Valleys, Antarctica - metaG UQ448 (21.06) | ecosystem: Environmental > Terrestrial > Soil > Desert | place: Antarctica: Dry Valley...
CCGCGCAGCCTGCTCGAGGGCATCCCGGTGCTGCTCAAGGACAACATCGACACCGCCGACCAGGGAGCGACTGCCGGTTCGGAGGCGCTGCTCGCGGCCCGGCCCGACGACGCGGAACTGGTCCAGCGGCTGCGCGACGCAGGAGCGGTGATCATCGGCAAGGCCAACCTGTCGGAGTGGGCGAACTTCCGGTCCTTCGAATCGACGAGCGGCTGGAGCGCGGTGGGCGGGCAGACCAACAACCCCTACGTTCTCGACCGCAACCCGTGCGGATCCAGCAGCGGCTCCGGCGCCGGTGTCGCGGCCAACCTCGCCGTTGTCGCGATCGGGACCGAGACCGACGGGTCCATCGTGTGCCCCGCCGGGGCGAACGGCGTGGTGGGGCACAAGCCGACGCTCGGCCTGGTCAGCGGCGACGGAGTGGTCCCGATCTCCTCGGAGCAGGACACCGCCGGACCGATGGCGCGCAACGTGACGGATACTGCGATCGTCCTCGATGTGATCGACGGTGTCGGCGAGGACTACACCGACGCACTCGACCCGGACGCGCTGGACGGCGCCCGAATCGGGGTCTGGACCTCTGTCACCGGTGACACCAGCCCGGACGTCGACGCATTGTTCCAGCGCGCGATCAGCAAGCTGCAGCGGCTCGGCGCGACGACCGTCGTCGTGGAGCCGCCGTACCAGGATCAGATCAACGACAACGAGTTCCCCGCATTGCTCGTAGAGTTCGATCACGACATCGAGGTCTACCTCGACGCGACGCCCGGCCCCCATCCGGCCGATCTCGGCGGGCTGATCGCCTTCAACCGGGTACGCGCGGAAAGCGAGCTGAGGTACTTCGGCCAGGAGATCTTCATACTGGCCGAGCGCACCGGCGGCGACCTCAGCGACCCGCGGTATCAGCGTGCCCGCACCACCGCGACCACAGCGGCGCAGGCAAGCATCGACCAGACGCTGGCGCGCTTTGACCTCGACGCCATCGTCGCGCCGACGAACAGCCCGGCCTGGAAGACCACGCTGGGGGAGGGCGACGCCTTCGAGTTCGGCTCGTCCGGTCCCGCCGCGGTCGGCGGGTACCCCAACGTCTCGGTGCCGATGGGCTACGTCGGTCCGCTGCCGGTCGGGATGTCGGTTTTTGCCGGTGCCGGTGAGGACGCCGAGGTGCTCGGACTGGCCTTCGCCTGGGAGCAGGCCACGCAGGTACGCCGGCCGCCGACGTACCAGCTGACGCTGGGTCCGCAGATCGGCGACTAGCCTCGCAGGGTGCACCCACCCCTAGCCCTCGTCGTACAGCTGTGCGACGACGACGGCCCCGGGCGCCTCGGCCACTGGCTGCGCGCCGCCGGGCTCGAGCTCGAGGTGATCCGTCCGGACCTCGGTGCGGAGCTGCCGAGCGAGCTGAGCCGGTACGACGGGCTCGTTGTGCTCGGCGGCCCGCAGGCGGCGTACGACCCGCCCGATGTCGCACCGTATCTCGATCCGGTGATGGCGCTGCTGCGGCGGGCAGTCGCCGCTCGGATCCCGACCCTGGGCATCTGCCTCGGCGGCCAGCTGCTGGCCCGCGCCCTCGGCGGCGTCGTACGACGGGGTGAACGCGGCCCGGAGATCGGCGCTCGACTGGTCGCCAAGCGCGACGCCGCGGCCGAGGACCCAGTCTTCCGCGGGGTGCCCTTCACGCCCGACGTGATTCAGTGGCACTACGACGAGATCGCCGAACTGCCGCCGTCCGCGGTGCTGCTGGCCAGTTCACCGGCGTACCCCAACCAGGCCTTCCGGGTCGGCGAGTGCGCATGGGGGCTGCAGTTTCACATCGAGACCACCCCGGAGATGGTCGCCGAGTGGGCGGTACAGGACCGAGCCCAGGCGACCGGCCTCGGCGTCGACGTCGACGCCGCGCTGGCCGGCGCTGTCGCTGCCCACGCCGACGTCGAGGAGGTCTGGGCGCCGGCGATGACCCGGTACGCCGGCGTTGTGCACGACGCTGCGGCCCGTGGCATCGCGGCGACCTGACCGTGCCCGGTCAGCCGCGGATCGGGGCCCGGCTGTCCCGGCACGGGTTCACCGACGCCCAGCGGGCCTCCGACCTGCTCACCGGTCTGCGGCTGTGGGAAGTCGGCGCCGACCGGCCGGTCGACGACTCGGCTGGTTGCGTGGTCGAGGCACTGGCCAGGGTCGGCAATCCGGACCTGGCGGTGCTGGCTCTGTTCCGGCTGGTGGAGGCCGCAGACTCCGAGGAGCTGCTGGCGGCGCTCCGCGGCAGTCCTGGCCTCCGGGCCCGGCTGCTCGGTGTGCTCGGCGCGAGCCAGGCACTCGGTGACCACCTCGTCGCGAACCCGGGACAGTGGCGGCGGCTGGCCTCCGACGATCATGCAGCGAGTCGCCCCACCGCGCTCGGCCTGACCGTTGAGCTGTGTTCGGCGGCGGGGGTCGAGCCGGGTGAGACACCCGCCGGCCAAGGTGTCACGGCGGCGGCCGTTCGGGCGCTGGGCACGGCGTACCGGGGGGCCCTGCTCGACCTGACCGGTCGGGACCTGACCGGCTCGGCGTCCACCGAGGACGCCGCCGGCGAGCTGTCCGATCTCGCCGCGGCGACGCTCACCGCCGCGCTCGCCCTGGCCCGATCCGGGCTGGCCGCGGACGCGCCGGCGTGCCGGCTGGCCGTGATCGGACTCGGCAAGTGCGGCGGCCGCGAGCTGAACTACGTCAGCGACGTCGACGTGATCTTCGTCGCCGAGCCGGCCGAGGGAGTCACCGAGGACGCCGCGCTGAAGACCGCGACTCACCTCGCCACCGAGATGATGCGGATCTGCGGCCTGGTCGCCTGGCCGGTCGACGCGGCGCTGCGCCCGGAGGGCAAGGCTGGCGCGCTGGTTCGCACGCTCGCCAGTCACGAGAACTACTACCGGCGGTGGGCCCGCACGTGGGAGTTCCAGGCGCTGCTGAAAATGCGCCTGGTGGCCGGCGATGCCGAACTCGGGCGCCGGTACATCGAGACGTTGCAGCCCCTCGTGTGGACCGCTGCGGAGCGCGAGGGCTTCGTCGAGGACGTGCAGCAGATGCGCCGCCGAGTCGAGGACACCCTTCCGGCGGCCATCGCCGCTCGTGAGCTGAAGCTCGGGCCGGGTGGGTTACGCGACGTGGAGTTCGCCGTCCAGCTGCTGCAACTCGTGCACGGGCGCGCCGACGAGTCGCTGCGCAGCCCGACTACCCTGTCGGCGCTGCGAGCGCTGTCCGACGGGGGGTACGTCGGCCGGGCAGACGCCGAGATCCTCACGTCGGCGTACCGGTTCCTGCGAACCGTGGAGCACCGGCTGCAGTTGCAGCGGTTACGGCGTACGCATTTGCTGCCCGAAGACGTCGTGGACCGATGCTGGCTGGCCCGTTCGCTCGGCTTCCGTGCGGGAAGGCGTGGTTCCGCTCTCGAACTATTCGACGCCGAGCGTTCGGGACACGCTCGCGAGGTCAGGCGACTGCACGAGAAGCTCTTCTACCGTCCGCTGCTCCAGGCGGTGGCCCGCGTTCCGGGCGAGGAGCTGCGGATGTCGCCGGAGGCGGCGCGCGGCCGGCTTGGCGCCCTGGGGTACGCCGATCCAGACGGGGCGCTGCGGCACATCGAGTCGCTGACTGCCGGGGTGACCCGCAAAGCGGCCATGCAGCGGCTGCTGCTGCCCGCGATGCTGCGCATCTTCGCGGACGCACCGGCGCCCGATGCGGGCCTGCTTGCCTACCGGCACGTCTCAGAGCAACTGGGCAGTACCCCCTGGTATCTGCGGCTGTTGCGTGACGAAGGGCAGGCCGCCCAGCGGCTGGCCCTGCTGCTCGGTTCGAGCCGCTACGTCGCGGACCTGATCTCCCGCGCGCCCGAGGCGCTGCGTCTGCTGGCCGACGACGAGCAACTTTCGCCGCGTCCGGCCGAAGCGCTGACATCGGCCATGCGCTCGACCGCAGCGCGGCATCAGGAGCCGGCCGCCGCGGTCCTCGCCGTACGGGCGCTGCGCCGGCACGAACTGCTCCGGATCGCCTGCGCGGACCTGCTTGACCGCTGCGATGTGGAAGACGTGGGTACGGCGCTGTCGGGCGTTGCTGAGGCAACCCTGCAGGCGGCCCTTGACGTCGCGCTGCGTCAGGTCATCGATGACCGCGGCCCGCTGCGGACCCGGTTCGCCGTGATCGCACTGGGCCGGCTCGGCGGGCGAGAACTGGGCTACGGCTCGGACGCCGATGTGATGTTCGTGCACGATCCGCTGCCGGGGGCGTCGGAGCAGGCGGCCGGGGACGCGGCTCACGCGGTGGCCGAGCAGTTGCGCCAGGTGCTCGCCGCCCCGGCTCCCGACCCGCCACTGCTCGTCGATGCCGGCCTGCGACCGGAGGGGCGCAACGGCCCGTTGGTGCGAACCCTTGCGTCGTACGAGGAGTACTACCTCCGCTGGTCGTCGGTCTGGGAGGCGCAGGCCCTGCTTCGGGCCGTCCCGGTGGCCGGTGACGAGGAACTCGGTCGGAGGTTCATCGGCCTGGTCGATCCGATCCGCTATCCCGCCGAGGGGCTCAGCGCCGCCGATGCCACCGAGATCCGCCGGATCAAGGCGCGGGTCGACGCCGAGCGGCTACCGCGGGGCGCCGATCCTGCGACGCACACCAAACTGGGCAGGGGCGGTCTCGGCGACGTCGAGTGGACGGTGCAACTGCTGCAGCTTCAGCATGCGGCGCGGACCGCGGAGCTGCGGACGACATCGACGCTGGCGGCGCTGCGGGGTGCGGCGGAGGCGGGCCTGCTGGAGGCCGACCAGGCCGCCGCGCTGGAAGCGGCCTGGCGGTTCGCCACCCGCTGCCGCAACGCGATCATGTTGGTCCGTGGCCGAGCCGGCGACGAGCTGCCGCGCAGCGGCCGCGACCTGATCGGTGTGGCGCGGGCGGTGGGGTATCCGCCAGGGCGAGATTCGGGGGTGTTCCTTGACGACTACCGGCGGGCCGCCCGCCGCGCCAGAGGTGTCGTCGAGAAGGTCTTCTACGCCTGAGGCCGCGGTGAAGCGGGTCGTTGCCGTACCTCTCCCAGCCCAGCGTGGGAGAGGTACGGCAACGGTGGGAGAGGACGCTCCGTCTCATAGCTTGATACGGGGCGCACTCGGGTCAGTAGACGGCCAGACCTGACGCTCCGTCGGCGACCGGAAGACCACCGGTGACGACGCCCAACGGGGACAGGCTGCCGTCGTCCTGGATCTCGAAGGACGCGACCCCGCCGGTTCCCCTGAGCAGCAGGTGAAGGTAGCGGCCGTCGGCGCTGAGGGCCAGGTCAACCGGCTGGCTGTCGGCTCCCAGGAAGGCCGCGTTCCCGTCGAGCAAACGGACCCGGCCGCCGAGGCCGAACCGATAGGCGGAGATCGTGCCGCTGCCGAAATTCGCGATGAACGCGTAACGCCCGTCTGGGGTGATGACCACCCAGCATGCGTCTGTCTGTTGGTTGGGGACGGAGCCGCTGATCACATTGAGGGCGCCGTCGGCGGACACCCGGTACGAGGAGACCGCGGATGCACCATCGGCAGCGTTGAACGACTCGACGACGAGCAGCTGGCTGTTGCTGCGAAACGCCATGCTGAACGGCCGGATGCCGTTCGAGGCTTCCCGCCTCGGCATGACGGTGGCCAGGCCATTGCTGGCGACCCGGAACACGTCGATGGCATTGGCCGGGGTCAACAGCGTGTTGGTCGTCTTCTGCGTCACGAGCAGCAGGCGGCCATCGGGACTGAACTCAACCTGACCAGGCACGGCGATAGGGGAGCTCAGCTCCCGGAACGAGTTCGGTATCGGCGTCAAGGTCCCGTTCGACCCTCGCCTGAAGCCGAGGATGCCGTTCCCGGCGACCGACCCGTCGAGGACGTAGAGCAGATTGCCGTTGATGGTCAGGCTGAGCGGCTGGTCACCGGCGTACACCTTCTGCAGGAATGTGAGCTGCGTTCCATTCACGCCGAACACGGTGACCTCGTCACTGCCGGCATTGGCCGCGTACAAGAAACGGTTATCGCTACTGAGCCGCAAACCGCCCTGCGTGTCCAGGTCAACGCCGATACCGTTCCCGCGCGTGGATATGTTGCCTACCCGCGTCAGCGTGCCGTTGGCCGCCCGCTTGTAGCTGATGATCTGGTTGTTGGTGCTGCGGTTCGTCATCGCGAACGCGGCCCCTTCACCCGGGCCGAGGCGGGCCACAGCGCTGTCTTCGGCACCGGAGGCCGGACCTTGTGCAATCGTGATCACGCCGAAAAGCATGATGAGCGAGAGGGCGCCAATAGCCAGCCTCTTCACGCGATTTACCATCTCTTGCGCTCCTTCTGGTCGGGTGCCTTCATGACGTGAGTCGCTTCGCACAGACGCCGACTCGATGCGACGAGCCCCCATGTCGCAAATCCCTCGACGCGTGCCGCTAGCCTTTGGACACGCTGACGGGGCTGGGACAGCAGGTCTGCTCGTAGGTTATGAGGTCGTCGGACCGTGGGACAGGTCCGGTGAAGCGTCTAATCGGAGGACCAGTTGTGCGGGGTCAGCACCACTCACGATTGACCAACCGACGCCCGGAACCGCGACCAGGCCCGCCGCGTCCAACCCCCTGTTCGCGGAGTCAAGGAGGCGTCATGGCGATGCAATGGCTGGTCTCCCTGTTGGCCTGCCTCACGCTCACCGGGTGTGCCGAACCGCTCGCCGGTGCCGGGCCCGGCGGCTCGCCGAGTACGTCGGCCGAGCGGAGCGTAGGCGGCTCGCCGAGTGCGCCGGCCGGGCTGAACGCCGTGAGGCTGATCGGGCTGTGGTCCGTCGACGCACCGGGTGTCGACGACGGCGTGGTCCTGCGGCTGGACCCGAACGAACTTCTGGTCTTCGGCACATGCGGCGTGCTCTTCGGGCAATGGCAGGCAAATGTCCGCGGCGACTTCCTGGCCAGCACGGACAGCTCCTCCGGATCTTGCACGCCCGACGTGACTACGCCGCCGTGGCTGGCCGCGGCCACCGGCTTCGGGTTCGACGGCGCCGCGGCGATGCTCGTCGACGAGACCGATACGCCGACCGCGCGGCTGCAGCCGGGAGCCGTCCCGTCGGTGCCACCCAACCTGGATCCGTCGTACGCCGATCCGTCCGTCGTCACCGATGAGGACAGGCGGCGGTTCGCGGCCGACCCGTCGCTGCCAGCCGGGCTGACCCCAGCCGTGACCGAGCGGCTGATCGGCCGGTGGCTACCGGTCGGCGCGCCGACCTCCACGGCCTTCGTGAGCTTCGCGGACAACCGATCGTGGACGGGCTCGGACGGCTGCAATGGCATCGGCGGTCGCTGGTTGATCGGGAGCGCCGGGGCGCTGCTTGCCACCTCCGGCCCACAGACCCTGATCGGGTGCCTCAACATCGCCATCGCTGACTGGTTGTTCGCTGCCGCTCTGGCCGGCTTCGACGGTGAGATCATGGTGCTCGTGGGCGCCGACGGAAACGAGACCGGCCGGCTGCAAGCCGGTTGACCTCCGTCGTTGAGGCGGCTCGAGGGTGCTAGGACCGACCGAGGCCGTCCAGAGAGCAACGTGCAGCTCGGTGGCTTTTTTGGAGTACATGTCGTAGTACATCGCGAACCCCAGGCGTGATTGGCGATCGTCGGTTGTTGCTGAAAAGTGCCTCTGACCTGCGCTTATGCCGTTTGGCGGTGATGGCCAAAGTGGGCACTTCACGGACGTGCTGAGGAACGATTGAGTAACGCGGAGGCTGGGGCAACCCGTCCAAGTCGGTTCGCTGCAATGCCCGAGGAGGCTTGAGCACCGCCGACTCACGCGAATTTCTACAGCGCTTCCCCTGTGCTTACGCAGTCTCGCGCACGCGCCTTGCGTGACGCGGTCGCGGCAAGTTAACTTGGAATGGTGCGCGGTGAGCCGGTCATCGCGGAAAGCGCCCGTGAGCACGGAGTGAGCGACGGGGACATCCTGCACGCCTATGCCAACCCGATCCGGGTGTACGACCTTGATGAGGGCTTCACGCTGGTCATCGGAGCCAACCCGGCGGCCATTCTCCTTAAGGTCGGTGTGGTCGAGGGAGCGACGGCTCCAGGCGTCGTTCATGCCATGCGATCTCGGCACAGGTCGAAGGTGATGATCATGCCGCGAACGGTGCAGGACATCCTGGACCACGGCGACGAGCTGGCCGAGCGGTTCGAGGAGTACGACGCCACCCCCGACGACGAGCGGGACCCCGAGGTCCTCCTCGCCCTGCGTAGGGCCGTTCTGGGCCGTTCCGAGGCCGAGAGGTCGGTCCAACAGGCTGTCAACGAGGCGCGTGCTCACGGCTACTCCTGGCGATCAATCGGAGCGCTGTTGGGGACATCCGGAGAAGCCGCTCGCCAGCGGTACGGCACCCCGCACCGAGTCTGAGGGTCCGATCGGAGATTGGCATGATCGCACCGGCCGGGCGTCCGTAGGACCTACCCCTGTGGGAGGCTCAATCGGACAGGCCTTACGGGATACTGGCTCCCGCGTCGCCCCAATGAGCTGCGGCGGTGTCGCTTGGGTTCGTCTATCGGTCACCGCGCCGATGCACGGGCCGGCCGATGTGTATACGTTGGGAAGCGAATTGCTGGGGATCTTCGGGTGCCGTCAGCCTCGGTCGAGGCATGTGCAGATGCATGCTTTGTTGCCGTCCGGGTCCGCTAGCACGGTGAATGACGGTGCCTCCGAGTCGTCGACGACAGATCCGCCGATCGCTACGGCCGCCTTGATCCGCTCCTCCGCCACCTCGGGGGCAAGCCATAGGTCGAAGTGCCAGCGCTGGCGAGGGGTCTCGTGCTCGTCGGTGTCCTGAAACCACAGACCCGGGACCCGGCGTCGGGTCGAAGACGGAGTCGTAGACCGTGTTGTCGGGACTGCCGGTGAGCAGTACCGACCAGAACGGGGCGACCCGGTTGACGTGCGCGGTGTCGAGAGCGATCTCGAGCTGGGTCACGGCGGCGGGCTCAGGCTTGAGCCCTTTCACGCGTGCGATCTCGCTGATCTTCCGTGCCATGTCGATGTCCTGCTGGGTGACCCACAAGCCGTCCTCGTGGGTGCACAGTGAGACGTCGACGGCCCCGTAGGTCATCTTGAGGTCGGGGTGGTGGTTGGCGGCCTCGGCCGCCTGCGCGATGGCGGCGATGAACGCCGCACCCGCGTTGAAGTCGCTGATTCGGTAGCGCGCGTGCAGCGCCTGGGCGAGTTTGCGCCAGTCGTCGAGCCTCGCGTCGAGGATCTCTGGCGTGCTGAGCTTCTCCATGCCTCCACCCTGACACGCGGCACCGACAGACGGGTGATGCCAGGCAACTGACGGTCAGCTGCGTACGGGCACTCGCCGCGGGTTAGGAGACTGCCAGGCATCACACCAGCAGCCTCATCACCGGCCGGCTGGGGTACGTGCGTCCAACCTCGGTGAATCCCGCAGCGCAGAACATCGCCATGGTCCCGGTGAAGATGGCAGCTCCTCCCACCCGTGCAGCGCTCAGGGCCGCCACATCGACCGGATGACCCTCGACAGCCGTCGCCCCGTGCTCACCGGCGAATTCGACAGCCGCCTTGAGCAGCGCTGACCCCACGCCGGATCGCCGACGGCGGCTGTCGACAGCGAAGCACGTCACCCACCAAACTCCGGGATCCTCCGTGAGCACCTGCGCCAGCGCTCGGTTGCCACTCACCCGAGGAAAGTCCGAACGAGGCCCAACTCTGGTCCATCCGACAGGCTGATCCTCGACGTAAGCGAGCAGCCCCGGCGGTACCGCGGCATGGGTGATCTCCTGCCGCAGCGCGCCGCGGTTGTCCGGTCTCGGTCCTGAAGCCGCGGACTCGCTGATCGCCGAGCCGAGGAACAGCCGACACCAGCACCACGAAGGATCTTCACCACGGCGACCGAACACCCGGACGAGGTCACTCCACCGGTCCGCGGTCGCCGGCCGTACCTGAACGGGCATAGCCCAACCCTACGAATCGGGTTCGGCTCGCCGGTAGCCGGTCACCGATTCCTTGACCGGGCGGCTTGACGGCAAGCTCGATGCCGCCGCCGCCGCTCGTGCGTGGGCGCGGCACGTCCGTGGCGTCCATCGCGACGCTGACCGGAACCCTGCGATGACTGCGGCTGCGAACCACCGGGAGGTGTGAGCTGTGGTCGGCTGGCTCGATCTCGATCTCGCATGGCAAAGGCACGCGCGGCGGCGCCGAAAGCTCGCTCGGATGCATCAGCTCACCTGCGACTCGCATACGCGGACGAAGGGCAGCACGCGGGACCAGAGCAGTTCAGTCGCCTTAGCGTCGTACTCGTCGGGCCTGGTCGGGTCGGTAAATAGGTGGCCGTCGCCCGGGTAGTCGAACAACTCGAGCCGACCGCCAACGGCGGCGACGTCGCGGTGAGCCTGCTCGGTGAGCTCGTCATCGCGGAACGGGTCGCGCAGCGTTTGGTGGCTCTGGGTGTCGACGCCGCGAGGCCATGCGGCGTCGGTCCCGAACCACTCGACCACGTTCAATCCGGAGAACTGCAGGACGCCGGCGACTGCGCGCCGGATCGCAACGAACACCGCCACGGTCGATCCCTGTGAGAAACCGCCGGCGACGAAGCCGTCCGGCACGTCCGCGACCGCTGCTAGGCCGCGCTCGAACAATGCATCGTTGCCCAACTCATCGGACCAGGCAATCGCCGGCTCGTAGCCATCGAACACGCGCCCCGCGTACAAGTCCGGCACGAGCACCTCATGCCCGTCACCACGCAACCGCTCGGCCGCGTCGAGCTCACCCTGGCGAATGCCCAGGACCGAGTGGAACAGCACAACAGTTGCCATGGGGCGAACATGCCAGACTGCAGCGACACCCGGGACGGCAGCACAGCGCCGGGCGTCCGCGGAAACGGTTGAACGTCGGGCAGCACACCGGAGATGATCAGCCCCCTTATGCCTCACCGAGACTTGGGCTTCACCCGAGTCGTCGCGACCCAGCGGTGCTTGCCGAGCTTGCGGTCCTTGGTGAATCCGAGGGCCTCGAAGGTGGACAGCGCCCCGTGGTAGAGGAACCCCGCGGGTACCGTGCCCGCGGGTTCCGGATACCCCTCGACAGTTCCGCCGCCGAGGCCGGCGATCAGATCGAGCGCGCCGGCCAGGGCGGCGGCGGACACGCCCTGGCGGCGGTGTCCCTTGCCTACGTAGCAGCACCCGATCCGCCAGTCCGGAAGCTCGCCCCGGCCCTTCTCGTACGCGGCGCGGTTCTTGATCCGGGATACTTCCTCGGGGGAGCCGAACTGGCACCAGCCCAGGCACTCGCCGCCGTCGAAGACGAGGGCGGCATGGGCCGCGCCTGTCCTCACACGGTCGTGCTTATGCTCGCGCTTCGGCGCCGTGTCACCCTCATCGGGTTTGGGGTGCATTCCCATGCACCAGCAGCCGCCGAAGATACCGTTATTGCGCTCGACCAACGCGGCGAAGGCCGGCCATGTCGAATCGTCAAGAGCGCGCACCGTGTAGTCGGACACTCCCCGAACGTAGCCCACGGTCTGACGTCCACTGGCGCGGCAACTGCCCGTGGGGCGTCTCGCATGCGGATCCGTGTGCGGCACCTCGCTAACCGAATCCGTACGGATTCGCGTACCCTGGTGGTATGGCTGATGTCGTGACCACGGGAGAGGCGCGTGACGCGCTCCACCAGATCGCCGTAGCGCACGCGCGCCTCGGCGGCCGCTGCCGGCGTGTCCTTCTCGTCGGCGTCGTCCAGCAGCTCGACGTCGCCGGCCGGGTAGGGCAGCGTCTCGATGCGCCGCAGCATCCGGAAGGGCCGTGATCCTTCGACGAGGATGTTCACCCGGCCGTCGTCGAATTGCTCCAGCACCTGCTCGATCCGCGCCGTGCAGCCCACCTCGCGCAGCCCGTCGTCGGACATCCAGAGGACCCCGAACTCCAGCTCGTCCTCCAGGCACTCGCCGATCATCGTCCGGTAGCGCTCCTCGAAGATGTGTAGAGGAAGCTTCTCCCGGGGGAGCAGCACCAGGCCCAGGGGAAACAGCCGGAAGCTCTCGACGGTGTCGCCCATCGGCCGCCTAGGCTAGACGGATGCCGCTGCGCGACGCCCTGGCCTCGGTCCAGCCCTACCAGCCGGCCCGCCCTATGGGCGAGCTGCAGCGGACACTGGGCCTCGAGCGGATCGTCAAGCTCTCCTCCAACGAGGGCGCCTTCGGCCCGCTGCCCGGCGCGGTGGCCGCCTTTCAGGCCGCGGTCGACGGGCTCAACCGCTACCCGGACGGCGGGGCCGTGCGTCTGCGCGAGGAGCTGGCCGGACGCCACGCGTTGCCCGCTGGTCAGGTGGTGCTGGGCAACGGCGCGGACGAGCTGATCCGCCTGTGCGCCGTGGCCACCCTGGACCCCGGCGACGCCACCGTGTTCGGGTGGCCCTCGTTCCCCAGCTACCCCACCGCTGCCGGGTGTGGCGGGGCCGAGGCGGTCCCGGTGGCGCTGGCCGGCCGTGACCTGGACCTGGACGCGTTGCTCGACGCGGCCCGGCGCCCGCGCACGAAGCTCGTGTACATCGCCAATCCCAACAATCCCACGGGGACCCTGGTCGACCGCGCCGAGCTGCGGCGGTTCTTGGCCGATCTCCCGGCAGGCGTGCTGTGCGTGCTCGACGAGGCCTATGCCGAGTACGCCGACCCGGAGCCGGAGGGTCCCGCCCTGGTACGCGAGGGCACCTCCCGGCTCGCGGTCCTGCGCACCTTCTCGAAGGTCTACGGCCTGGCCGCCCTGAGAGTGGGCTACGCCCTGGCCTCTCCCGAAGTGGCCGATGCGCTCAACCGGGTCCGGCCGATCTTCAACGTCAACCAGCCGGCCCAGGACGCCGCGCTGGCCTCGCTGGCCGAGCTGGACGCGGTGGGGGTGCGGGTGCAGCACGCCCGCCGCTCGCGCGAGGAGCTGGAGCGGACATTGGCCGGTGCCGGCCTGCTGCCCGAGCCCTCGCAGGCCAACTTCGTCTACGCCGGCGTGCCCGACGGGGACGGCGTGCGGCTGGCCAGCAGGCTGCTGCGCGAGGAGGGCGTGCTGGTCCGGGAGCTGCCCGGCTTCGGAGCCCCGGGGGCCATCAGGGTCACCGTTGGCAGCGACGAGGAGAACACCTGGTTCGCCACCG
>Ga0136622_10000786_pt1 | contig 13098 bp, 13 predicted proteins | sample AntDrymUQ4482106_2_FD_104803 | JGI IMG/M metagenome (GOLD analysis project Ga0136622, IMG submission 104803) | Polar desert sand microbial communities from Dry Valleys, Antarctica - metaG UQ448 (21.06) | ecosystem: Environmental > Terrestrial > Soil > Desert | place: Antarctica: Dry Valley...
GCCCTTGACAAGGCCTACAGGCCTTGCCCGCGAACGATGACGGCCTCCGGCTTGGTGCTCGTGACCCAGGAACCGGGCAACGTTGCCGGTCAAACCACTAGTAGGTAAGCCCAGCCGCCCCGCCCTGGCAGCGCGGACACTTGCGTTGCCAGTTGTCAGAACCGTTCGATCCGTATTCGTTGCCGCAATCCTCGCATTTGAGCACGTAGATCCGCTGATTGAAGTCTGTCCCTCGAAGTCCCGTAGCCGCGATGACCCGTTGCCGGTTCCTGTTCAGATAGTCGACCTTCGTCGTACCCTTTCTGCGAGCCATGAACAGGAAACTCCTTCACGGACAACGAGCTGTTGCAAGCCCGTATGAGCCGCTTCGATAGAAACCGCAAACGTTTCGGGACTGGCTCAGCGCAGCTCCTTGTTCGCCTCCATGTCGAACCACATCGCAAACAGCGTCATTTGCAACCCCGCTATGAAGAGCACCGCCACCAACACGATCGTGGGTGTCGTGATCTCGTTGCCGGCGAGGCGCAGGACTACCTCGATCAGCCCGAGCAGGAAGCCCGCCAGCGTCATCAGCACGCCGAACGCGTAGAAGAAGACGAGCGGGTGGAAGTCCCGGATCACGTACTTGTGGCCCATCCGCCACCAGAAGCCCTTGAACAGGAGCCAGGAGATGCGCGGCACGACCGAGCGCAGCTTGATCCCCGACTGTTCTCCCACGTCGTAGATCGGCCGCGAGGGGACGTCCCGCACCCGCGCGTTCTGGACATTCAGGTGGACGAGCATGTCGTTCGGGAACCCGTACCGCGGATAGAGCCGGTCGAGGTCGAGCGCCTTCAAGGCCCGGCGCGAGATCGCCGTGTACCCCGCCTGCGAGTCCGCCACATGCCAGTAGCCGGATGCGATCTTCGTCAAGAGCGAGAGCACGGCGTTCCCGAGATAGCGAGTCCGCGGGATCACCTTCCAGGCCTCTCCGGAGACGAGGCGGTTCGCCTTCGCGTACTCGACCTCGCCGCGCGCGACCGGTCCGACAAGGTCCGCTAGCTCCACCGGGTCCATCTGATTGTCGGCCGCCATCACGCACGTGACGTCGATCCCCTCCTCGAGCGCGCGCCGGTAGCCGGTCACGATCGCCGCGCCAACGCCCGAGTTCCGTTCGTGTGAGATCACCTCGACACGGTCGTCGCCGACAGCGCGGGCCGCCGCGGCCGTCCCGTCCCGTGAAGCGTCATCGACGACGTAGATGCGATCGACGAGCTCGGGGATTCCGCCGAGCGTCTCGACCACGAGGCGCTCCTCGTCGTACGCGGGCACGACCACCGCCACCCGCTTCCCCTCGAGCATCAGCTCGGCGTCGCGTCGCGCCGGCGGCGCGCCAGGAACGGCTCGGCGACGAGGGCCGCCACGACACCGACGAGCAGGCCGAGCAGCGCTCCGACGAGGAGCGAGGTCCGGCTCGAGCGCGCCGTTGTCTTGACCGCCGCGGCGGGCTCGACGACGCGGCTCGACTCGACGCTCGTCGCGAGATTGAGGAGCTGATTCGCTTCGACAAGGCTGCCCTGCAGCGCCGCGCGCCTGGCATCCGCCGTCGTGATCGTCGAGTTCAGGTTCAGGTTCACGAGCAGCCTCTGCTCGAGAGGGATCGACTCGTCTGCCAGGAGCTCCGTCTGCTGTTGCTGAGCGGCCTCGATCCGGTCCTCGATCGCCTGGAGCTGGGACTCTGCGACGGCGACCTGCGCCTCCAGAAGCTCGATCTTCTGCGCCACGAAGACGGAGACGCGCTCCACGACGCGCGCCGCGAGCGCATCCGCCGCGTCCTCGATCTTGCGCGGCTCCGCGTCCCCCTTGACCGCGATCTCGATCAGCGGGATGATGCCGCCGCGCGCCGGCCCGGTCGCAGTCAGCTCCTTGGTCGAGATCGAAGAGCGAAGCTTGGAGACGGGAATCCCCGTCTTGTTCGAAACGGCCTTCAAAGCAGCTTCGGAGCGGACGACCTCGCCGACGGTGCGTGGGTTCGTGGCCAGGCTCTGGATCTGCCCGCCTCCGAGCGGGGCAAAGGGCTGACCGAGATAGACGATGGTCTCCGCGCGCCACACCGAGCCTCCCGAAACGGCGAGTGCGAGACCGATGACCGCGCCTACGAGCAGCCCCGCGACGGGGAGCCACCAGCGCTGCTCGATGCGCTTCCAGGCTGAGGCGAGATCGACCTCCTGCTCGTCCTCGGGCCCCGAAACGGCGCGGCGGTCGTTCATCGGCTCGCGACCCTATCAGCGGCCCAGCGCCATTGAGCCTCGAGGCCCTCTCTGAACGGTGTCTGCGGCTCCCAGCCGGTATCCGCGCGGATTCGAGACGTGTCGGCGAGCGTACGGGTCTGGTCTCCCTGCCGGCGAGGCGCGCGCACCAACTTGAGCCTCCGCCCCGAGACCTCGGCGAGCGTCTCGATCGCCTCGAGCATCGAGACCTCCTCGCCTCCGCCGACGTTGAAGACGTCTCCCGCTGAACCAAGCTCCATCGAGAGGATCGTCGCCTCGACCGCGTCTTGGACGTACGTGAAGCTCCGTGACTGCGTCCCGTCGCCGTGGAGCTCGAACGGCTTCCCGTCGACGAGACAAGCGACGATCTTCGTGAGCGCCATGTCCGGGCGCTGCCGCGGGCCGAAGATCGTGAAGTAGCGGACGACAACGTGGTCGAGCCCGAACTCGCGACTGTAGGCGTACGCCAGGTGCTCGCAGGCGAGCTTCGTGATCCCGTACGGCGAGATCGGACGCGGAGTCGTGTCCTCCGGTGTCGGGTAGCTCTCCGCGTCGCCGTAGATCGACGAGGAGGAGGCGAAGACGGCGCGCGCTCCCGCGGCCGCCGCGGCCGCGAAGACGCGCTCGCTCGCGAGCACGTTCTGGCGGACATAGACCGGAAACACTCCGCCGAAGCTGCTGACCCCGGGCTGCCCCGCAAGATGGAAGACGCCGTCGACGCCCGAGAAGTCCAGCGTGTCCTCGGCCAGATCGACCCGCTCGACCGGCAGCCCGCGGGCGTTCTCCTCCTTCAGCGCCGGGTCGTAGTAGTCGGTGAACGCATCCCAGCCGACCGCGTCGTGGCCGCGCTCGATGAGCGTGCGAAGGAGCTGCGAGCCGATGAACCCGGCCGCGCCGGTGACGACGTAGCGCATGCGGGGGCGAATCCTAGATCGTGATGTGAGATGACGGTATCCGGCCACGAAAGCGGACGGCTTCAGGGATTCTCCGCGCGACCGGAGTCCGCGCGAGCGGATTCCGGTCTTGCGCCAACCGGGTGAGCACGGTGCGCGACGACGAGCAGGATGTCGCCGACACCGGCGTCCGGGAGGCGTCGGTCGACGCGATTCAACACCCGGAGCACGCTCGGAGGCACACCCACGACGCTGAAGCGAAACGTTCTCGTCTTGTCGACGGCGAGGCCGGCGGCGAGCATGAGCTCCCCGAGGTCGCGGGCGCCGAAGCTCGCGTGCGGGAAATTCAAGCGCACGCGGGAGTTCCGTTTCCGCGCAGCGCGCGCGACCGCCCACCGAGGGGCATTGAGGGTACGGGTGATGAGATTTCGGCGGTTGTCCGTGGAAAGGAGAAGCGTGCCGCCGGGCTTCAGCACGCGCGCGAGCTCTTTGAGGCCTGCCGCTGGGTCGAGCAGGTGCTCGATGACCTGGACCGAGACCACGAGGTCGAACTCAGCGTCCGCTAGCGGGAGTCGTTCCAGGTTCGCGCGCAGGAGCTCGGGCTCGACCCCGGCAGCGGCTGTGGCCCGACGCGCCGTGTCGAGGATGCTCTCCGCGATGTCGACGCCGACGATCCGTCCCGGCAACGGCCCAAGCGTGGCGAGTGCAGCCAGGTAGCGCCCATCGCCGCAACCCGCATCTAGGTACGACGCAACTGGGAGCAGGGCTGCCATCTCTTCCGTGAGCACCTCGAACTTCCGGTCGAGCGCGGGATCCGGGACGACGGGCTCACCGTACTCCTCGCCACCCCGCTGCTCGTAGACGTCGCGCAGATGGTCGGAAGGGGCGACCTCGGTCACCGCTGCACCGGATCGGGCGGCGGATACGAAAACGCCTCGAGCGGACGCAGCGAGCCGTCGCCGTCGCGCTCGAGACAGACCTCGCCAAAGAAGCGCGTCATGTAGACGCCCTCCTCGAACTCCCCCACCCGCGGCTCCGGCCTCTGCCCGCGAGCGAGCGCGAGCGCGAGCTCCGGGTAGCGGCTGCCGGCGGCGAGCGGAAGTGGGAAGCCACCGCCGAAGCGCGTGTTCACGTCCGTGACAGGAAGGCTGCCGTCCGGCTCGCGAAAGCACTGCACGTTGGCCGGCCCCTTGATCGCCACGGTCTCGGCGACGTGGCGGCCGTACTCGATCAGCTCTCGATCCTTGAGCGAGGCGCCCTTGATCGACTCGCCGCCTTTCGACAGCAGCATCGTGCGTGGAATCGCATTGAGGCAGCGTGCCTCGAGATCGCAGAAGACGTCGATCGAGAACTCCTCGCCCAGGCACTGCTCCTGCACGAAGGAGGGTGCGGTCGTGTAGCCGAGGAAGAAGTCGAGCTGCGAGCGATCGGCGGCCCGGTAGATGTTGCGCGAGCCGAAACCCTGTCGTGCCTTGACCAGCAGCGGATAGCGCGCGTCTTCGGGAACGTCAGCAGGCGCCCAGCTCCGCGGAGACGCGATCCCGCGCTCGACGAAGAAGCGATGCGCCTCGAGCTTGTCCGACATGCGGTCGCAGACCTCGGCGTCGGGGAGGAGCAGGACGGCCGGCTGAAGCTCCCCTCGCGCGCGCGAGAGCACCGGGTGGTCGAGATCGTTCAGGGGCACGATCAGCCGGACGTCGTGCTCCTTCACCAGCTCGGTGAGCGTGTCGGCGTATCCGGCGTCGGCGATGAGCGGCACGATCGCTTGCATGTCTGCGTGGTAGAGCGCTGGCGCGAGAGGATCAGCGTCCACTGCGAGCGTCACCGCGCCCGCCGCCCGGAACGCTCGAACGATGTCCACCCGCTGACCAGCGCAGGTGAAGAGGACGACCGTCACGGTCGAAGAGCGTACTCGGAGCGAGATAGACGGTCGAGGTCAGACTTCAGTCTGACCTCGACTCCGTTTCTTGCTCGCTAACGTGAGACGCGGTGTCTTCTTCGCAACCGATCCGCGTCCTGCGGGTGATCGCCCGGCTGAACATGGGCGGTCCGGCGATCCACGTGGCCAATCTCGCAGCGGGTCTCGAGACGCGTGGCTACCACACGACCCTCGTCGCAGGCTCGCTCGCACGCGGAGAGGACTCGATGGCATTTCTGGCCGAGCGACTGGGCGTCACCGTCGTGAGCGTCGCCGAGCTCCAGCGCGAGGTCTCGGTGCTGCACGACGCCCGCTCGGTCCTGCGGGTCGCCGAGCTGATCCGTGACGAGCGCCCCCACATCCTGCACACGCATACCGCAAAGGCGGGGGCCATCGCCCGCGCTGCTGCTCTCCTCGCCGGCGGAGCGCGACCGCCCGTGGTCCTGCATACGTTCCACGGACACGTCCTCAAGGGCTACTTCAACGCCGGCCGCACCGCACTCTTCCGACAGGTGGAGCGAACCCTCGCGAGAGCCTCCGACGTTCTCGTCGCGGTTAGCCCGGAGGTACGAGACGAGCTCGTGGAACTCGGAGTCGCGCCGTACGAGAAGTTTGTCGTGATCCGCCTCGGAATCCCGCTCGAGGAGCGTCTCGGCGATCCCACCGCTGACTCCGACTACCGACGCCTGTACGGGATTCCGGAGGACGCGTTCGTCGTCGGCTGGGTCGGGCGCATGACCGGGATCAAGGACACGGGCGCGGTGGTGGACATCGTGCGCGCAGCGCGTGACCGAGGTGTCAACGCAGTCCTGTGCATGGTCGGGGACGGCCCCGAACGCGAGGTCCTCGAGCAGCTCGCGCACAAGCTCGGCGTCGCGCGCTACTGCTACTTCGTCGGCTACCAGTCGGATGTCGCCGGCTACTACCGCCTGTTCGACGCGTTTCTGCTCCCTTCGGTGAACGAGGGAACTCCCGTCAGCGCGATCGAGTCTCTCGCCTCGGGGACTCCGGTCGTGGCCAACCGCGTAGGAGGAGTGCCGGACGTCGTCCGCGACGAAGTGGACGGGTTCCTGGTCGAGCCCGGAGACACGGATGCCGCGACTGCGAGGCTCGCGGAGCTCGCGGCTGATCCCCTACTGCGCGCACGGTTAGGTGAATCAGGCCGCTCGCGGGTTCTCGAACGCTATTCGGTCGAAAGGCTCGTCGATGACGTCGACCGGCTCTACCGCTCGCTGCTTGCAGCAAAAGGCATGTGATTCCGCCTAGATGGTTGATGCCACGAGATCGCCTGCTCCGGGGCGCGAGCTGGCCGCTCGGGCCGAGAGGGGAGAGCGGGGAGAGCGGGGAGAGCGGCGGCGAGGCTAGAAGCTCGGGGTCGCTCTTCCGTCGCGAAGCACACGCCTGGGCTGAGGCCGGGTTCGCGGCTCCAGCCCAGGTGGAAGCGGTCCCGACGCGCCAGATCGCGCATCCGGGCGCGCGAGGTCGTGGCATCAACCATCTAGCTCACGTACGTCGTAGGATCGAAGTAGCGCCCGCACGGACGGGAGCCAAGCTCGAGCGCATCAGCCTTCAGCGCAAAGCGGAAGCGCGCGTTCTCGCGGAGCCAGCTCTTGAAGGCCTGCTCGCTCAAACTGCTGTCGAGCCTCCCGAGCGTCGCCCGATCCAGGCTCAGCGCGCGCCCGAGGCGCGCGAGCATTGTCCGAACAGCAACCTTGTCCTCGCGGGCGGGCGCGATTGCGGCGAGCTCCGAACGCCGATCATCCTGAATTCGCAGGCTCTCCTGGAGGTACGCGATGAGATCCGCCGAGGTGGCAATGCCCGACCGCGCGATGAGCTTCTTGAGCTGCGCAACCCCTTGTTCGCAGATCCCGCTCGACCGCGACAGCCAGCTCCGCCTCGTACCACTCGCAGCCAATGGACGAAACTCCTCGGTCATGAAGTCGAGGTCATCGACGCTCAGGATGGTGTCGAACATGGCACTTCGCGGGTTCCTGCTCAGCGCATACCCGTAGACGAGAGCGCGGATGCTCTTCGCGACCATCTTCTGGAGGCGACGCAGACGTAACGCCGGATCGGGCGCGAGTCCAAGCAAGCCAGGATCCATGCGGGCGCGAGCTACGAGCGCGAATCCACGTGGGTTGCGGATCGAGAACGCGAACCGCCATGGCTCACCGCCGCGACGGCTAGCGCAAGAGCGACCGCGAGCACGACGGCACCGGCGCGCTTCACCATGATCCGACCCTACCTCCAGCCACCGGTCGCGCCTCGGTAGGTTCCGCGGAAGAGCGCCAGCGGCGTCCGCAGCAGGATCTCGAGATCGACGCGCGGCGAGCGGTGGTCGACGTACCAGACGTCGAGGTCGATGCGCTCGGCCCACGGGAGCGAGGCGCGACCCCGCACTTGCGCCCACCCGGTCAACCCCGGTTTGATCTCCAGGCGTCGCCATTGGCGCTCGTCGTACTGCTCGACCTGGTAGCGGAGCGTCGGCCGCGGGCCGATGACGCTCATGTCACCGCAAAGGATGTTCCAGAGCTGTGGCAGCTCGTCGATCGACGTCCGCCGAAGGATGCGGCCGACGCGGGTGATCCTCCTGTCCCCCTGGTCGACGGCATAGCCGGCGCCGAGCTTCTCCGCCCCGACGACCATCGACCGGAGCTTCAGCACCTCGAAGTCCACGCCGTTCCGTCCCACGCGCGACTGGCGATACAGAATCGGGCCTCCGTTCTCGAGCTTTGTCGCGAGCGCGGCGAGACCGAGGATCGGGCTCGCGAGCGCGAGTCCGACGCTCGCGACGACAACGTCGACCGCGCGGTTCACCTCGTCCCCTTCGCCTTGTCCCACGTCTGCGGCGTGCCGGAGCGCAGGTAGCGCACGAGCCCGGCCGCGGTCGCCTTCGTGACGACGTAGTAGTAGTAGGCGAGACGGGCTCCCGGGATCGGCGTCCGTGCTCGGCCCGCAGCCGCCAGCCCGAGCCCCCCGAGTTGGAGGGCCAGGAAGAGCCGGTAGAAGGGCGCGCGGCCGACGAGGGTGAGGTTCGAGGCAAGCAGTCCGACGTGGAGAAGGCCACTCGAGTAACGCAGCACGCGGTGCGAGACGAGCTCCGCCATGTACAGCGGTCGTGTGCGGCGAAACATCCGGCCCGTGATCAAGTGTCCCCAGGAGCGAGCGTTCATGCGCACCTTTCGCCCGTACTCGTCCTCCGGCTCGCTCGCCGGTTTCTCCACGGCGACCGCCTCGGGGTCGTACACCGCCCGCCGGCCCGCCTGCACCATCAAGTACGGGAACCCGAAGTCGTGGCCGAACTTGGGGTCGTCCTCGACATAGGCCTCGCGGCGCACCGCGTAGATCGCGCCGTTGCCCGCGGTGATCGAGCTCGCTTTGGACTCCTGCTCGCGCACCCACACCTCGTAGCGCCAGTAGAGGCCTTCGAGATTGGCGCCGTCAGGGCTCTCGAGCCGGAGCTGCCCGCAGACGTAGCCGACGTCAGGGTCGGCGAGGTTGCGCACGAGCTTGCGGAGCGCGTCGGGCCTCCATTCCGTGTTGGCATCGGTGAAGGCGAGCACGTCGCTCGTCGTCTCCCGCACCGAGCGGTGCTGCGCTGCGACCTTCCCCTCGCGCGGGCAGCGGAGAAGTCTCACCCGCGGGTCGCGAGCGGCGAACTGCTCGACGAGCGCGTCCATGCCGTCGGTGGAGCCGTCCGAGGCGACGACGATCTCGAGGCTCTCCGGTGGATAGTCGAGCTCGAGCAGGTTCTCGAGGCGGCGGCCGATCACATCCTCCTCGTCGTGGGCGGAGACGACGAGCGTGACGGACGGCGTCACGTCCTCCTGCCTCACCGGCCTGGGACGGACACGTGCGAGGACGCCCATCGCGGCGGGGTAGCCGGCATGCGTCCAGGCGAGAGCGCCGAGCGATCCCCAGAAAAGCGCCTTTGCGATCACGCGGCGAGCAGCTCTCGAACGAGCGCGCGATAGCGCTCCATGGCCACCACACGATCCGCCTCCTCCTCGACATAGTCGCGCCCCCGGCGCCCCATCTCTGCGAGGTCGTACTCGCCGTCTGCGGCTGCTCGGATCGTTCGAGCGAGACGCTCGGGTCTGCTCGGGGGGATGACGACGCCGCAGCCGACCTCCCGCACGAGGCGCGCGGTCTCGCTCTCGTCCTCGGCCGCCGCGATCACCGGCCTGCCCGCGGACAGGATCCCGTACAGGCGGCTCGGAACGACGTAGCCGGCGAGGCCCTTTGCGAGACCGACGACGTGAATGTCAGCGCTCGAGAGCGAGAGCGGCAGACGTTCGCGCTTCTGGTACGGGAGGAAACGCACCGTGTCGTCGACCTCGAGCGTGTCGGCGAGAGTGACCATCTCCGCATGACGCGCGCCGAAGCCGGCTATCACGATCCGCAGGTCGTTCCGGTCGCGGAGAAACGTCGCGGCGCGGACCAAGCTGTCCAGGTCCTGCGCATGCCCCACGTTGCCGGAATGCATGACGACGAAGCGCGACACCAGGTCGTGGGTTCCCGCCCACTCGTTGTCGCGGGGCTGAGGCGTGATCGCGCGCGTGTCGACCCAGTTTGGGATCACGCGGAGACGTTCCGGAGGCGCGCCTTTCGCTTCGAGGCGATCGCGCATGGTCTCGCCGATGGCGACGATCCGGTCGGCGCGACGCAGGTAGGCGCCGACGAGCCCGCCAAGCACGCCAACCACGGCAGGGTTGCGGAGCCGGTCGAGCTCCGTGGCGATCTCCGGGAAGACGTCCTGGCTGATGACGAGAACCGGGATCCCGAAGCGTCGGCCCACCGCGACCCCGAGATCGCCCACGATCGGGGGGTCGGTCATACAGAGGACGAGGTCGGGTGCGGGGCCGCGCAGCGCATGCGCGAGCGCGGCGCCGAGGTAGGAGAAGTAGTTCACGGCACGCCGGCCCAGCTCAGACCGTTCGTATGACGTGGAGGCGACCCGCACGATCCGGACACCGTTGTGCTCGTCCTCGCGCGGCGCGTCCTCGTGGCCGTGCAGGACGCCCGTGACGACTTCGACCTCGTAGTCCTCCGCAAGCGCCTCGCAGAGCTCGGTCAGGAGATGCGCGGTCGCCTCGACGCCGGGCCAGTAGTACTGGTTGAGGACGAGGATTCGCCGCCGCCGGCCGTCGCGAGACACGCGGCAAGGCTAGCGGTGTCAGACACCGATTCTTGTCAAGAGCAAAGTGCGCCGAAACCGTGTCTCTTGTTCCACAGGCCAACGCGATGAAATAAGGCGCAGAGGTCTAGAGCCATGTCTTACGCCGGACTAGCTCGTCGGCGGCGTTCGTGCGGTTTCGTTGGGTGTCTGACACCGCCTCTCGCACGGCGGCGAGGAAGCCGGCGACGCTCGGGCCGTAGCCCCAGTCTTGGGCGAGCTCCCGCGAGCGTGCTCCGAAGGCTCGCCGCAGAGTCGGGTCCGCTGCCAGGCGCCGGAGGGCGGTCGACGCGGCGTCGACGTCTCCCGCCGCGACAAGGAACCCGTTCTCGCCGTCGCGGAGAAGATCGTGGGCTGCGCCGACGCGATCCGATAGTACGAGCGGTAGCCCGCAGGCGACGGCCTCGTTGACGACGACCGCCCACGGCTCGCGCTCCGAAAGGAGCGCGAATACATCGGCAGCTACGTACACGTCGACGATTCGCTTCCATTCGCGGTCACCCGCCAGCGTGAGTCGCACACCGCGGACGCCGGCGAGATCCTCGAGCGGCTCGCGCTCCGGGCCATCCCCGGCGACGACGAGCAGGAATCGCGCGTCGCCGGCCTGCGCGACGGCGTGAATGAGAACGTCGAGACCTTTCTCCGGCGCGAGCCTGGCGACCGAGAGCACGACCACGTCGTCGGGTCCAGCCCCGAGCTCCTCGCGCAGCTCAACCCGGCGGTCACTCAGTCGGTCGGCTTGCTCGCCGAATCCTTCGACGTCGATCGTGTTCGCGAACACGCGCACACGCTCGGGCCGCGCGCCGCGCGTGATCATCGAGCGCCGCGCGAGTGTCCCCGTGACGAGCGCGCCGGAAGCCCCCTCCACCACCCGCGGCACGACCGCCCCCTTCACCTTGCGCCGCCACCCCGGGCGAGGACCCTCGTCGTGGCTCTCGACGATGAGCACATACGGCACGCGCCGAAGGCGACACCAGGTGATCGCGGCCTGCGCGGCGAACGTGCTCCACCCGGAGACGACGACGACGTCCGGCCGCGCGGCAGCGAGGGCGCGCGTGATACCCGGCGTGACCGGATAGTCGTGGTGCAGAAGCTTCTGCGCGCCCGGCAGACGAGCGCCGCGGAGGAAGACGGCACGGTGCCGCAGATCCACGCGCCAGGTTCTCCCGGCGACCGTCTTCGCGGCGTAGAGCACCGTCAGGTCGATTTCCGACAACGCCGAGACCCGGTCGAGCAACGGCGCGCGGTACGGCGTCGGCTCGGGGAAGACCGCGGTGACCCGGATCGCGCTCGAGCTGGTGCTGAAAGCGCCCAGCGAGCTTGTAACAGCCTGTAGCAAGCCCTGTTCGCGCGTCTCCTCGAGCCATCCGGTCGCTTCCCGCCTCGCCCTGCGCGCCGCCGCCCCGCGACGAGCCCGACGGATCGCGGCATGCGCTGGAAGCAAGGGGTCGAGCGAGGCGGCCCGGCCTAAGAGCCGCAGACGCGACGCGTCTGGAGCTTGGATAGCCAGGTGCGCCACCGCTCGCCCTGCCGCCTCACGAGCGCCGCGGGACCTTGTAACAGACTGTTGCAAGGTGCGCTCGAACGCGCGCAGGAGCTCGACGTACGCGGCTGCGCCGTCCTCCAGTTCATCCACCGCGACCTTCTCGCCGGCGCCGACGCGCCAGGCCAGCTCGACGCGCGCGGGATCGAGCTCGGGCGCCACACGGCGTATCTCGCGCAGAGCCACGCGCTGCTGGAAGTCGCGCTGAATGCTGCGACGGGCCTGCGATGCCTGGCCGGGGTGCACGCGATAGAGAACGAGCGGCTCGGTCAGGTTGTCGCCCTCGACGTGTGCGAGCAGCCGCGTCCACAGGTCGTAGTCCTCGCTCTCGAGGTACTCCGGGTCGTAGCGCAGCCCGTGCCGCTCGAGCACCTCGCGGTCGACGAGCACGCTCGGATGGAAGAACGGTGAGCTGAAGAGCGCCGCCCAGCGAACCGCTGCCGGGCCGAACGGCATGAGATGGAGCATCCCAGGACGACCTGACGCATCGAGATCCAGCACTGCGCTGCCCACAACGGCGACCGAGGAGCCCGACACCATCCGCTGGAGCTGCTGTTCCAGCCGTCGCGGAAAAGCGATGTCGTCGGCATCGAGCCGGGCGACGTAGCGCCCCCGAGCCTCGTCGAGCCCGCGGTTGAGCGACGCGGCGAGCCCCAGTCGCTCGTCGTTTCGAAGCACGCGCATTCGCGCATCGTCGACTTGGGCCAAAGCCTCTGGAGTCGCATCCGTCGAGCCGTCGTCGACCACGATCAGCTCGAGATCGGAGACGGTCTGACGAAGCACGCTCTCGAGCGCCGCCCGCAGGTACTTCTCGCCGTTCGAGACAGCGAGGAGCACGGACACGAGCGGGGCGGCGCGCACGGACGTCCCGTAGCCTACGGCGCGTGCACCAAGAGCTTCCGTCGTTCGACCTCGTCGTCGCGACGGTCGGACGCGTGCAGCAGCTCGAGCGCTTCCTCACGGCGCTCGAGTTCCAGACGCATCATCTCTTTCGGCTGATCCTCGTCGACCAGAACCCGGACGACCGGTTGGACGAGGTGGTCGAAGCAACCAGCCTCGACGTCCTGCATCTTCGATCCGAGCCCGGGCTCTCGCGCGCCCGCAATGCCGGTCTCGCCCACGTGACCGCCGACTTCGTCGCGTTTCCGGACGACGACTGCGCCTACGACCAGGATCTCCTCGCGCACGTCAGCCGACTCCTCGCCCGTGATCCGAGACTCGACGGCCTGACCGGACGAAGCGTCGACCGCGGCGGCCGGTCTTCGCCCTCGTGGAAGCGCGACGCCGCGCTCCTGACAGACGGCAACCTCTGGAACCGC
>Ga0136622_10000787_pt1 | contig 13096 bp, 12 predicted proteins | sample AntDrymUQ4482106_2_FD_104803 | JGI IMG/M metagenome (GOLD analysis project Ga0136622, IMG submission 104803) | Polar desert sand microbial communities from Dry Valleys, Antarctica - metaG UQ448 (21.06) | ecosystem: Environmental > Terrestrial > Soil > Desert | place: Antarctica: Dry Valley...
CGACGAGCGCGAGCAGACGCTGAACCAGATCCTGACCGAGATGGACGGCTTCACCGGCACGGAGGGCGTGATCGTGATCGCGGCGACGAACCGACCCGAGATCCTGGACGCCGCGCTCCTGCGCCCCGGACGCTTCGATCGCCGCGTGGTCGTGAACCCACCCGACGGAGCCGGACGGCGGGAGATCCTCGAAGTCCACAGCCGCGGCAAGCCGCTCGCGCCCGAGGTCGACCTGGGCGCGATCGCGGCCACGACGCCGGGCATGGTCGGCGCCGATCTCCGCAACCTGGTGAACGAGGCCGCTCTCACCGCGGCGCGCCGCGATCGCAAGCAGATCCACCCCGACGACTTCAGCGACGCGCTCGAGCGGATCGTGCTCGGAGCGGAGCGGCGGATCATGCTCTCGCCGGAGGAGCGCGAGCGCACGGCCTACCACGAGTCCGGCCACGCGCTGCTCGGCATGCTCCAACCCGGCGCCGACCCTGTCCGCAAGGTCTCGATCGTCCCGCGCGGGCGCGCGCTCGGCGTCACGTTCCAGAGCCCCGAGGCCGACCGCTACGGCTACACCGCCGACTACCTGCGCGGCCGCATGGTCGGCGCTCTCGGGGGCCGGGCCGCGGAAGAGCTCGTGTACGCCGACCTCACGACCGGCGCCGAGTCGGATCTCGAGCAGGTGACGCGGATCGCGCGCCAGATGGTCGGGCGCTGGGGGATGTCGGAGGCGATCGGGCCCGTCTCCGTGCTGCCCGGGCCGGGCGACGAACCGACGCTGTTTCCGGGCGCCGGCGACCCGGGGGAACGGACGCGCGAGCTCGTCGACTCCGAGGTCCGCCGCATCGTCGACGAGTGTTACGACCGGGCGCTCGACGAGTTGCGCGAGCACCGTGAGCAGCTCGACGCGCTCGCCGCCGCGCTGCTCGAGCGGGAGACGCTGGACGAGGCCGACGCCTACCGCGTCGCCGGTATCCCACGCCGGCCGGAGCCTCAGCCAATCGGGCTTGCGACCTAGCCACCTCGGCGAAGGGTCGCCGCGATCTCCGTGAAGCCACGGCGCTCGGCATGCTCGAGCGCCGTGGCGCCGTCACGGTCGGCGATGTTCACGTCAGCGCCGGCCTCGACGAGCAAACGGACGACTTCCAGGTGCTCCGGCCCGCCCCCGCCGAGGATGACCGCCTCCAGAAGGGCCGTCCAGCCGAGGCGGTTGACGTGGTCGATCTCGATGTCGCCCTCGAGGAGCCGGCGGACAATCCTGACGTAGCCCCGCTCCGCTGCGCGGATCAAGCCGGTGCCGTTGTAGCTGTCCTTCGCGTCAACGGCGGCGCCGTGCTCGAGCGTCAACTCGAGCAGGCGCGGGTCGTCGCCGACCTCGCTCGTCGCGATCAGATACGCGCTCTGCTCGGTGTCGTCCTTCGCGTCGGGGTCCGCGCCGGCTTCGAGCAGCTTGCGCGCCTGGCCCACGTCGCCGGCGTAGGCGGCAGCGAGCAGCCGGCGATCCAGGGCAGGACTCCCCTGGCGGTCGTCCCCACCGCACGCCGGGAGCGCGATCAGCAGAAGGAGCGGGAGCGCTCCCACCCTCCTCACTGGGACGGGCTCGCGGCGGCTCGCCGCCCCGGCCGGAGCGCACCAGAGCCGAGCGCGACGCCGGGAAGGATGAGCGCGAGCCCAACGAGCGCGGCGACGGTGATCCGCTCGTCGAGCAGGACGGCTCCGTAGAGGAGCGCGGTCGGCGGGAGCAGGTAGGTCACGAGGGTCACGCGCGCCGCACCGTGGAGGCGCAACATCCGGAAGAGGACGATCTGGGCGACGGCGGTGCCGAGCACGGTGAGCGCCGCGACCGACGCCACGGCCTCCCAACTCGGCACCGCGCGAGGGAACTGCAGGGCGGCGAAGGGCGCGAGCACGAGCGCGCCCCCGAGCATGGAGGCGGTCGCGAGCACCGGCCCCGGGGTGTCGGCGGTCCGTGCGCCGCCGTAGAGGCCGCCGCCGGCGTAGGAGAGCGAGGCGAGGACGACGGCGAGCGTCCCCGCGATCGCCCACCAGCCGCCGCCGGGCTGCCCGCCGGCGAGCACGGCGACTCCGACCAGCCCGACCAGGATTCCCGCAAGTCGCGCGCCGCCCACGCGTTGGCTCGGGCTGAAGCGGAGCGCCAGCAGGACGACGAAGAGGGGGACGGTCGCGTTGGCCACGCCGGCCACGCCCGAGTCGATGTGCTTCTCGCCCCACGCGATCAGCGTGAACGGAACCGCGGCGTTGATGATCCCGAGCACGAGCCCCGGCCGCCAGGCCCGGCGCAGGCGCTCCGCGCCGTCCTCGAAGCGGGCGAGCACGAAGGGCAGAAGCATGAGGCCCGCGACGCTCGTCCGGATGAACATCATCGCCGTCGGCTCGATCTCGTCGACCGCGACCTTGATGAAGAGGTACGAGGCGCCCCAGACGGTGGCGAGGAACGCCAGCAGCCACCCGTAGCTGCGGGTCACGCCTCCGCGCTCGCGAGCGCCTTGCGCCGGAGGCGGAAGCCGCCGGTTCCGAGCCCGACGCCGCCGAGGATGAGCGCGAGCCCGACCACCATCGCGGCCGTCACGGGCTCGTCGAGCAGCGTGACGCCGTAGATCACGGCCAGCGTCGGAATCAGGTAGTTGACGAGGATCGCGCGCGAAGCTCCGATTCCGGCGATCAGCGCGAAGTACAGCAGGTAGGCGATCCCGGTGCCGCCGACCCCGAGCGCGACGAGGACGGCCCATGTGCCCGCTCCGGGCGCTTCGGAGGGGAGCTGGAACAGGGCGAACGGGAGCGTCAAGAGCGCCGCCCAGAACGTCGTCCCGGCGGCGACGACGAGACGCGGCACGCCGGAGACCCGGCGCCCGATGTAGAGACCCGAGACTGCGTACGAGACGGCCGCCGCGACAACGGCCACAGCGCCGAGGAGTGCGTCGATACCCGCGCTCGGCTGCACGCCGAGCAGGACCACGACGCCGGCGAAGCCGAGCACGACGCCGACGAGCCGGAGACCCGACACGCGCTCGCCCCGGTCGTAGCCGAGCGCGACGAGCGCCGTGAAGAGCGGCGAGGAGGCCAGCAGGATGCCCGTCAGCCCCGAGTCGATGAACTGCTGGCCCCAGGCGATCAGGAAGAAGGGCAGGACCGCGTTCAGGGCGGCGACGACGAGGAGCCGCCGGCCGGCGGCTCGGAACGCCGAGAGCGCTCCGCGCCACTGCGCCGAGAGCGCGACCACCGGTGCGAGCGCGAGCAGGCCGAAGAGGAAGCGGCCCTCGATCAGAACGGTCGGCTCGAGCTCGCGCAACCCGATCTCGTTCAGCAGATAGGACGCGCCCCAGATGGCGCCGAGCGCGAGGAGCATGCCGAGCTGGCGCCGGGTCATCCGGCATGAGGGTAGCGGCCGTCGCCTGCGGCGACGGCTAGGATTGGGGAATGAGAAGGTTTGGCGCGGCTCTCGGGGTGAGCTTGGCGCTCGGTCTCTTAGGTTGGGTTTCCGGCGTGGACGGTGCAGGAGCCGAGACCGTCATCGTCACGCGCGGGAACGCCGCCCTTCCGCCCGGCTGCACGCCCGGCGAGCTCGCAGCCGTGGTCATTCGCTTTACCGAGGCGTTCAACCGGGGCGATGCCACCGAGCTCGACGGGCTCTTCGCGAAGGACGGGCCGAACCCGCGCGGCGGCCCGGTCGACGGCGAGGCGGGCTTCGTCGACTTCGCCGTGGTCGGCGTCCCGGCAACCCGGTTCAGTTCGACTGAGCGCGAGGAGTTGCTGCCGTACGTCGCGCGGCGTCACCGCGCGGGCGAGCGGCTCCGACTCCTGTATCTCACGGTCGGCTCTGAGCAGCGCGCGCTGCCGCACCGGGCGTTCGTCGGAGTCGCCCTCAGCGTCCATGCACGCGACCTCGGCCCTCGCGCTCGCACGCTGAGCGGGAAGGTCGAGCTGAACTGCCGCAGCGGGACGATCACGACCTGGGTCGCGAGCGTGCGTTCTCCGGCCGGTCTTCCGAGCGCGCCGGGACTCTGTCCGCCGTCACCGGGTTGGAGCCCGACCGCAGGAACCGCCGTCGCCTGCGCGCTCCTGCCTCCTGCGCCCGCCGTCTCGGGCGCTTTTCGCGTCGCCTCGACCCCGCTCGCTCTGCCCGACAGGTGCAATCCCTCGCAGGTCGAGCGTCACATTCGAGCAATGCTCGCCCGCCTCAACGCCGGGCGCTCGACCGCGTTCGCAGGGGGCTTCGTCAAGGAAGGGAACTGGCACCCCTCCACGTCCACGTCTTCCATCGGTCGTGGCGGCTCCACGGGTCGCACCGCGATCGCGCACCTCGCCCGAGACCGCTTCATCGCGGGCGACGGGTGGACGGCAACGACGCTGATGCCGCCGACGGGCGACGCACTCCTTCCCCGAAGTGCCGTGTACGGGCTCGAGTTCCAGGTCGCGAACGACGGTCAGCCGGTCGGTGGAGGAACGTCGAAGATCGTGGTCGACTGCCGCTCGGGCCTTGTCGTCCGGTGGGTGGGCCCGGCGCTCGCGCTTCCCGCCTGACCGTCCGCGGGCGCCTCTAGACTCCCCCATCTGACGCAGGTCGCGGAACAGCCGCTGCACCGCGCCCTCGGCCTCACCGACGGGGAGCTCGACCGTATTCGCACGCTGCTCGAGCGCGAGCCGAACCGCTTCGAGCTCGCCGTCTTCTCCCTGCTCTGGTCGGAGCACTGCGCCTACAAGCACTCGGCGCGCCTCCTCCGCCGCCTCCCGGCGACCGGCCCGCGCGTGCTCCAGGGGCCGGGCGAGAACGCCGGCGTGATCGACCTCGGCGAGGGCGAGGCGGTGGCGTTCAAGGTCGAGAGTCACAACCACCCGTCCGCGGTCGAGCCGTTCCAGGGCGCCGCGACCGGGGTCGGAGGAATTCTCCGTGACGTGGTGGCGATGGGCGCGCGGCCGATCGCGCTCCTCGACAGCCTCCGCTTCGGCGACCCCGGCTGGAAGTTCGACCGGGCGGTCGCGGGGGTCGGCGGCTACGCGAACGCCGCCGGCGTCGCGACGGTCGGCGGCGAGGCCGTCTTCGACCCGGCCTACGCTGACAACTGCCTCGTGAACGCCATGTGCGTCGGGCTCCTCCCTTCGCACCGTCGCACCAGCGCGCGCGCCGCGGCGCCGCCCGGCGCCCACGTCGTCCTCTTCGGCGCCACGACCGGACGTGACGGCATCGGCGGCGCAAGCGTGCTCGCGAGCCAGGAGCTCGGCGAGGGCGACGACGAGAAGCGTCCGTCCGTGCAGATCGGCGACCCCTTCACGGGCAAGAAGCTGATCGAGGCGAGCCTCGAGCTCGTCGAGCGCGGCCTCGTCGAGTCGCTCCAGGACTGTGGCGCGGCCGGCCTCGCATCCTCCCTCGCCGAGATGGCGGGCGACGGCACCGGCATCGACGTCCACCTCGACCGCGTCCCGCTGCGGGAGGACGACATGGAGCCCTGGGAGATCATGATCTCCGAGAGCCAGGAGCGGATGGTCGCGGTCGTCCGCCCGACCCTGCTCGGGGCCGTCGAGGCCGTGTGCGGCCGGTGGGAGCTCACGCATGCGTCGATCGGTTTCGTCACCGGCGCCGGGGAGCTCCGCGCCTTCTGGGAGGAGGACGAGGTGGCGTCGATCCCGGCCCGCCTCCTCACGCACGAGGCGCCCCGCTACCGGGTCGGGCGCGAGCCGAGGCCCTCCGCCGAGCCCGCGCCTCGACCCGCGGGGCCGCCGAACGCGAAGGCGCTGCTGGCGCTGCTCGGCTCGCCGAACGTCCGCAGCCGCGCCTGGATCTACAGCCGCTACGACCACCTCGTCGGCTCGCGCACCGTGCGCCGGCCCGGGCTCGACGCCGCCGTCCTGCGTCTGCGGCCCTCGCTGCGCGGGCTCGCGGTCTCGCTCGACGGAGCCGGGCGCATCGCCTACCTCGACCCGCGCGGCGGTGGCGCACGGGCGGTGCTCGAGGCCGCCCGCAACGTCGCCTGCGCGGGTGGGGAGCCACTCGCGGTCACCGACTGCCTCAACTTCGGCAACCCCGAGAAGGGCGAGATCGGCTGGGAGCTCGCGGAGACGATCGAGGGAATCGCGGAGGCCTGTGAAGCCCTGGCGCTGCCAGTCGTCTCGGGCAACGTCTCGCTCTACAACGAGACCGAGGGGCGGGCAATCCACCCCACGCCCGTCGTCGGCTGCGTCGGCCTCGTCCCGGACGTGCGGACCGTGCCGGGCCGGTGGCGGAAAGGTGACGTCGTCCTGATCGCCGGCGCGCCCGAGCTCGCCTGGGCGGGGTCGGAGTACCAGGTGCTGTGGGGCACCCTCGAGGGCCGGCCCGCGCCCCTCGACCTCGAGGCCGAAACCGCGCTCATTCGCTTCCTCTGGGAGCACGCGCCGCGGCTTTCGCTCGCGCACGACACGTCCGAGGGCGGGCTTGCGGTCTCGGTCGCCGAGGCCGCGATCCACAGCGGGATCGGCGCGGAGCTCGCGCTGCCCTCGGACGGGCTGAAGCTCTTCGGCGAGGGCGGCGGCCAGGCCGTCGTCGCCTGCGCGCCGGAGGACGTCGCCTCACTCGAGGGCGTACCGCTGCGCCAGCTCGGGGTCGTCGGAGGCGACTGGGTCGGCTCGTTGCGCGTGACCGATCTGACCCGCGCCTGGGAGACACGCTGATGTGCGGTGTCTTCGGCATCGCCTCGAGCGAGCGGGACGTCGCCCGCCTCGCGCACTTCGGCCTGCACGCGCTCCAGCACCGCGGTCAGGAGTCGGCGGGGATCGCGGTCTCCAATCGTGGCCGCCTGACCGTCCTGCGCGACATGGGTCTCGTGGCCCAGGTGTTCTCGGAGGCGAAGCTGCGCGGGCTCGCCGGCGAGCTCGCGATCGGTCACACGCGCTACTCCACGACCGGCGGCTCACGCTGGGCGAACGCGCAGCCGCTCGTCCACCATGGCCGCGCCCGGACGGTGGCGCTCGGCCACAACGGCAACCTCACCAACGCCGCCGAGCTCCGTGCCGAGCTGCGCGCCGACGGCATCGGCCTTCCCTCGAGCTCCGACACCGAGGTGATCGCAGCGCTCCTCGCGAACGACCCTGCGCCGCTCGAGGAAGCGGCACGGCGGGCGATCGGGCGCCTCGACGGCGCCTTCTCGGTCGTTGCGCTCTCCGAGGGGCGGCTTCTCGCCTTCCGCGACCCACGCGGGATGCGGCCGTTGTGCCTCGGGCGGCTCGGGGACGACTGGGTGGTCGCGTCCGAGACGTGCGCGCTCGACCTCGTGGGCGCTGCCTACGAGCGGGAACTCGAGCCCGGCGAGCTCGTTATCGTCGAGGGGGAGGAGCTCCACTCGCTGCACGGGGAGCCGGGAGCGAGAGCCGATGCGTTCTGCCTCTTCGAGTTCTTCTACCTGGCGCGGCCCGACTCGCGCCTCGCCGGGGTCGAAGTGTACGGCGCCCGCGTCCGTATGGGTGAGCGGCTCGCGCAGGAAGCGCCCGTCGAGGCAGACCTGGTGATCCCGATCCCCGATTCCGGCACGCCCGCCGCGATCGGCTTCGCGCGCGCTTCCGGGATCCCCTACAGCGAGGGCGTGATCAAGAATCGCTACGTGGGGCGGACGTTCATCCAGCCCGATCAGGGCCTGCGCGAGCAGGGGATCAGGCTCAAGTTCAACCCGCTCGACGAGGTGGCCGGAAAGCGCCTCGTGATCGTCGACGACTCGATCGTCCGGGGTACGACGATGCGGCAGCTCGTGGCGATGCTCTTCGAGGCCGGCGCGGCCGAGGTGCACGTCCGGATCTCGTCGCCGCCGGTGATCGGGCCCTGCTACTACGGGATCGACCTCGCCGACGAGGACGAGCTCGTCGCCGCCGGACGCAGCGTCAAGGCGGTCTGCGACCACATCGGGGCGACGTCGCTCGCCTACCTCTCGCTGGACGGCCTGCAGGCGGCGACGCGACGTCCGGCGGAGGCCTTCTGCCGCGCCTGCCTCACGGGCGAGTATCCGACTGCGATCCCGTCCGACCGGAACCTGCTCGCGAAGGCCCGCTTCGAGCCCGCTGTGGGCTAGGAGCCAAGGGTCGATCGCTGCCTCCGCCTCACGTAGCCGCTTTTCGTATCGCTCGGCCGCAATGGTTGTGCACACCAATGTCGGCGGAAAGTTGGACAGGAAAGGGCTCGATCGGGGTCCGCCGTCGCGCCGCTGCTCGACGCGGGGTCGCGTATCGTTCTGCGCGTGCCTCTGTTTCGCCGGACGAAGGCAGAGCCGCCTCCACCGTCGGACAAGCACGTGGTGATCACCCATCTCCCACTCTCCGATGATGAGTTCGGGACTGAGGAGGAGCGAGAGTCGGTCTACGAACTAGAAGACAGGCTGGAAGGGGCAGCCGCTGCGGTCGGCGGCGATCACGACGGCCACGAGTTCGGCGGAGGCGAGGCTGTTCTCTACACCTACGGGCCGGACGCTGACCGGCTGCTCGAGCCGTTCGGGAGAGCCTCCACGGATTCAGTGTTCGGCCCGGCGCCTTTGCGTTGAAGCGGTACGGCCGAGCTGACGATCCCGACGCCCGCGAAGAACGCGTCCTGCTCCCGTAAGCGCAACTGCTCGCCCCGCTTCGCGCAGGTGTCGAACCTGCGCACGAGAAAGGCCTCCCGGCGCGATCATGGAGCCGTGAAGGTCACGCGCACGACGTCTGTGGGCCGCGGACGCTTGGCTGTGTGGTGCTCGCGAGCGCGGCGCGGACCGAGTCCAGCGCCACACCCAACGGTTCCGCGACCTCTACCAGGCCGTGCCGCCGACGAGCGCGAGTTCGGGCGGTTGAAGCACGACTACGGTTCGCAACGCTCCGCGTTCGCGGACTCACCCGCGTCCAGCTTCACGCCGACCTCACGATGCTCGCGCGTCTGTCGCAGGCGCTCAGTCGCCGAGAGCTGTACCGCTCGCGGCATGCGCCGCTTACACTTCCGGCGTCATGGACGAGGCGCTCGACAGAGAGCTTCGCGCGCTCCGCGCGTCTGACGCCCACCCGATTGAGGTGATCAAGCTGATTCGGGCGCGAATGGGCGTCGAGCTCGACGAGGCGAAGCTGATCTTTGCCAGCCATCCGGCTTGGACCGACGTACACGAGCTAACCAGCCCCTCCACGACGCAGCCGAAGAAGCTGCGCGGAGTTTCACCAAACCCTCCGAATCCTAGAGCGCCTCTCCACGCCCGTAGCGAACGGCCCGGCGAACTGCTCTAGGCTCGAGGCCGCGCTCGAGCAGCTCCTGCCGCAGCTCGCCCTCCCGCCCGAGCCGCAGAAACAGCCAGGCGAGTGCCCCGATCGTGACCACGGAGCCCTCGATCATCATGATCGCACCGGCGATGCCCTGGTCGGCGAGCGGCGAGAGGCCCCAGAGCCGCTCCGCCCGCTCGTAGGTCGCGTAGATGACCGCACCGGACCAGAAAAAGACGTTCCCGAGCACCGTCTCGAGCAGGCGTACGACCACGATGTACGCGAGCTTCGCGCCCGTCCCGAACCAGAGCGGCGCGGGCAGCACCTCCACCACGGGCATCCACATGAGCGCGCCGAGCCCGAAGAAGAGGATGTGCTGGAGCGCGTGCACCGCGCCCGACGAGAGCCCGGCCTCGTACAGCACGGGCAGGTGCCAGAGGTAGAGGTTGAGCGCCCAGAGCGGCAGCGCGACGAACGGGTGCGCGAGCACGCGCAGCCGATCGAGGGTGCGGATCGCCAGCACGGGGCGGAGGATCGGCCCGGTCAGTCCTGCGACGAGGGCGAGCGCGGCGAGATCGCCGAGGAGCACGTGCTGGAGCATGTGCGCGCTGAAGAGCCGCTCCTCACCGATCGCCGCCACCGGGGAGGCGAGGGCGAGCGTGGCGAGCGCGAGGCCGAGGACGAAGCTCAGGCGCCGCGCGAGGGGGACGGGTGCCCCCCGGAGCCGCAGCGTGCGCGCCCGGCGGGCATAGCCGAGCCCGACGAGCGCGAGCGGCAGCAGCTGCAGCGGCGCGAACGACCAGCTTGTCAGCAGCGAGATTCCGGTCACGAGCCCAGTCTGCCCGACGTCTGCCGGCAGACTCCCGTCGTAGACTCGCGGGGTGAACGAGGGTGCGACCACCTACGAGGCGACAGGCGTCTCGCTCGGGAAGGCCGTGGCGGTGGTCGAGCGCCTGCGCGCGGCGGTGGAGTCGACCCGGACGGAGCCGGTCGAGGGTGCCTTCGGCGGCTTCGCGGGCCTGTACGCGCTCGGCGAGCGGCAGCTGCTCGCCGCCTCCACGGACAGCGTCGGCTCGAAGCTGGTTCTCGCCCGCCGTGCCGGACGGCTGCGCTGGGCGGGTGCCGACCTGGCCGCGCACTGCATCAACGACGTGCTCACGACGGGAGCCGACCCGCTCTTCCTGCTCGACTACGTCGCCGCGAGCACGATCGACCTCGAGCAGGTCGCCGAGCTCGTGGAGGGCGCGGCGGACGTCTGCCGCGAGGCAGGCTGCGCGCTCCTCGGCGGCGAGACGGCGGAGCTCCCCGGCATCTACCGCCGCGGCGAGCTCGAGTTCGCCGGAACCTGCGTCGGCCTCGTCGAGCGCGACCGCCTGATCGACGGCTCACACTGTCGCCCGGGTGACTTGGTGCTGGGCCTGCCCTCCGCCGGCCTACACGCGAACGGGTTCTCCCTCGTTCGCCGGCTCGTCGGCGAAGAGCCGTTCGACGCCGACCTGCTGCTGCCTCCGACGCGCCTCTACCTCGACGCCGTCCGCGTCCTGCGCCGGCGGGCCGACGTCCGCGCCCTCGCGCACGTCACGGGCGGCGGCATCCCGGGGAACCTGGGACGCGTCCTGCCGGACGGGGTCGGCGCGCGGATCGACCCGCTCGCCTGGAGCCGGCCGCCCGTCTACGGCTGGCTGAGCGCCCAGGGCGTCGAGGAGGACGAGCAGCGGCGCGTCTTCAACCTCGGGATCGGCATGTGCGCCGTCGTGCCGCCGGAGGACGCGGAGGCCGGCCTCGTCATCGGCACGCTCGAGGAGGGTCTCGACGGGGTGATGTGGGGCGGATGATCGGCGTCCTCGTCTCGGGGGAGGGAACGAACCTCCAGGCGCTGATCGACAATCGTCTCCCGATCTCCGCCGTCGCCTCGAACAAGCCCGGCGCGGCGGCGCTCGAGCGCGCGCGGAGGGCTGGGATCGGGACGGCCGTCTTCGACGAGGAGGCGTACGCGAGCCGCGACGAGCGGGACGACGCCATGGCAGCCTGGCTGGCTTTCCAGGGTGTCGAGCTCGTGGTCTGTGCCGGCTACATGCAGCTCCTGCGCGAGCCCTTCCTCGAGCGATTCGATGGAAGGATCGTGAACGTCCACCCGGCGCCGCTGCCAGGGTTCCCCGGCGCCCACCCGCACGAGGACGTCCTCGCCGCGGGCGTCCCGACGACGGCCGCCACCGTGCACTACATCGACGCGGGACTCGACACCGGGCCGGTGATCGCGAGCGAGCCCGTGCCGGTCGAGGCGGGCGACACGCCCGCGAGCCTCCGTGAGCGGGTGCAGGCGGTGGAGCACCGGCTGCTCCCGGCGGTCGTGCGGGACCTCGTCGGGTGAGAGCCCTCCTCTCCGTCTGGAACAAGTCCGGCCTCGAGGAGTTCGCGCGCGGGCTCGAGGAGCTCGGGTTCGAGCTCGTGGCGAGCGGCGGCACGGCGGCCTACCTCGAGGAGCTCGGGTTGGAGCCCGAGCGGGTCGAGGATCTGACCGAGACGCCGGAGCTCCTCGGTGGCCGCGTCAAGACCCTTCACCCGCGCATCCATGCCGCCATCCTCGCCCGGCGCGACCGCGACGCCGACCTCGAGACACTCGAGAGGCAGGAGATCCGCCCCTTCGACCTCGTCTGCGTCAACCTCTACCCCTTCGAGCAGGTCGCCGCCCGCTGGGGCGTGAGCGAGGAGGACGCGGTCGAGCTGATCGACATCGGCGGACCTTCGCTCCTGCGGGGAGCGGCGAAGAACTTCGCGCACGTCGCCCCCGTCTGCCGCCCGGAGCAGTACCCGGGTGTGCTCGCGGAGCTCGGAGCGGAGGGTCGGCTCTCCGTCGAGACGCGGCGCCGGCTCGCGACCGAGGCGTTCGCCACGACGGCGGCCTACGAGGCCACGATCGCGAGCTGGTTCGCCGACCGCGACACCTTTCCCGCCACGATCACAGCCTCCTACACGAAGGTAGCGGATCTCGTCTACGGCGAGAACCCGCACCAGCGCGCCGCCTTCTACGCCGAGACGGGCGCACGCCGGCATCTGCTCTCGCAGGTGGAGCAGCTCGGCGGGAAGCTCCTCTCGTTCGTCAACCTGCTCGATCTCTCCTCCGCGCGGATGCTCCTGGGCGAGTTCGCCATTCCCGCCTGCGTCATCGTCAAGCACACGAACCCCTGCGGGGTCGCGGTCGCGGGGACGGTCGAGGAGGCCTACGAAGCCGCGCTCGCGTGCGACCCGCTCTCGGCGTTCGGCTTCGTGTGCGCCGTCAACCGTCCCGTCAGCGGAGAGCTGGGCGCGAGGCTCGCAGAGCGCTTCGTCGACGTGCTCTTCGCCCCGGGGTACGACGCCGACGCCCTGGCGGCGCTGGGCGCTAAACCGGCGGTGCGGATCCTGGTCGACCGCGAGCGTCGGGCGGGCGAGCGCTCGGAGCGGGACTTCAAGCGGGTCATCGGCGGGCTGCTCGTTCAGGACCGTGACTGGGAGACGGAGGGGCGCGAGACCATGGAGATCGTCTGTGGCTCGCTCGCCGAGCCGGAGTGGGGCGATCTCCTCTTCGCCTGGCGCGTGTGCAAGCACGTCGGCTCGAACGCGATCGTGGTCGCGAAGGATCTGCGGACGATCGGCGTCGGCGCCGGCCAGATGAGCCGGGTCGACGCCGTCCGGATCGCGCTCGAGAAGGCCGAGGCCGCCGGGCACGACCTGCGCGGCGCGGCGCTCGCCTCGGATGCCTTCTTCCCGTTTTCCGACGGGCCGCAGGCGGCGCTCGACGCCGGCGTCGGGGCGGTGGTCCAGCCGGGCGGCTCGAGGCGCGACGCGGAGGTCATCGAGGCGGTGGAGCGAGCCGGCGCCGCAATGGTCTTCACCGGCCGCAGGCACTTCCGCCACTGATGCCAAC
>Ga0136622_10000790_pt1 | contig 13058 bp, 11 predicted proteins | sample AntDrymUQ4482106_2_FD_104803 | JGI IMG/M metagenome (GOLD analysis project Ga0136622, IMG submission 104803) | Polar desert sand microbial communities from Dry Valleys, Antarctica - metaG UQ448 (21.06) | ecosystem: Environmental > Terrestrial > Soil > Desert | place: Antarctica: Dry Valley...
CGTCCGCGGCGACGGAGCGATCGGCGCGATGCGAAAGACGATCGGCGCGACGAACCCCGCGGAGGCGGAGCCGGGAACGATCCGCGGCGATCTCGCGACGGCGATGCCGGACAACCTCGTGCACGGCTCCGATTCGGTCGAATCGGCGCAGCGGGAGATCTCGCTCTGGTTCCCCGACGATGAGCTCGTCTGACCTCGCGCCCCTGGCCGCACTCGGCTCCCGCCGGGCTGAACCCGGCTCCGCCGAGCGCTCGCGCCGCTGGCGGCACGCGGCTCTCCGGGTCTGGCCTCTCGGCCTATCCCCTCCGGCGCGCACCACCAGCGACCCCCCAGGAACGCGAGGCGGCGCGACAAGGGACGATGAGCGTGTTCGAGCTGCCTGAGTACGCAGTCCGCAACCGCGCGAGCTGGACGAAGTCGAACGAGGAGTACACCCATGAGCAGGGCATCCGCGCGTGGCGGCAGGAACACGTCACCTGGGGGCTGTGGGGGATAGCCGAGTCGGAGCTCAACGTGCTGCCCGACGTAGCAGGCAAGGATGTGATCGAGCTCGGCTGCGGAACGGCCTACTTCTCGGCGTGGCTTGCGCGCAAGGGCGCGCGACCGGTCGGTGTCGACATCACTCCCGCGCAGCTCGAGACGGCGCGGCACATGCAACGCGAGACGGGCATCGAGTTCCCGCTGCTCGAGGAAAACGCGGAGGACGTGCCGCTGCCGGGCGACTCGTTCGACCTTGCGCTTTCCGAGTACGGAGCATCGATCTGGTGCGATCCCTACAAGTGGATCCCCGAGGCCGCCCGTTTGCTGCGGGCGGGCGGTGAGCTCCTCTTCCTGCGCAACTCGACGCTCTCGATGCTTTGCGCAGGCCTGGACGGATGGCATGAGACGTTGCAACGGCCGCAGCGGGGCATGCACCGCGTCGACTGGGCGGATGAGAACACGACCGAGTTCCAGCTCGGGCACGGCGATCTGTTCAGGCTGTTGCGCGAGTCGGGCTTCGACGTGCTCGACCTGGTCGAGCTCTACGCGCCGGAGGACGCGAAGGACGCTCGCTTCTACCACTCGGACGCCGAGTGGGCGAAGAAGTGGCCGTGGGAGGAGATCTGGAAGGCGCGGAAGCGCTGAACGTCGACTGGGGCGCAGTCTACGAGCTCGAGCCGGGATGATCCTCGCGCCGCGTCTGCTCGAGCACCCGACGAAGCAGTGGCAGTTGCACTCGTGTCGCGGTCGAAGGTCACGTAGGGGGCTCCGCGGATGACCGCCGCCCTGCCTCCGATGACGATGTAGTGGACACCTTCGGCTGCAAGCGCTGCGAGTACCGGGCCCGGCTCGTACCTTCTCGCCCTGTATCAGCCACGAGCCAGGCTTTCCCGAGCCTCGACGGAGAATCCGATCCAACCGCGCAGCCGTTCAAGTCGCTCGTCGGGGTTCAAGCGCAGCGACTCCTCGATCAGGGAGCGTGAACTGTCGTCATGTCGGACGAGGCCATAGCTCACGTCAAGTCCGCAGGCGCGCACGAGCTCACGGAGCGTCTCGAAGCACGGCTTCACCTCGCCGCGCTCCCAGCGCCCGATCGCCGAGCGCGCCTTGCCCGCCCGCCTCGCCAGCTCCGCCTGCGACAGCCCCGCGCGCAGGCGCGCCCCACGAAGCAGAATGGCGCTGACCATGCATCCCTGCGAGCCACAGATATGTGGCCGCCAGCGTGAACCGTAGCTTGGCGTCGCCGCTCCTCCTCGCCTCGACGAGCCCGCAGCGACGCGCGATCCTCAAGCAGCTCCGATTGCCCTTCGACGTCGTCGCGCCGGAGTACGAGGAGCACGACCTTCCCGGGACCGCGGCGACCGACCTCGTCCGCGAACACGCCCGCGGCAAAGCGCGCTCGGTCGCAGCCGGGGCGGGGGACAGACCCGTGCTGGGGGTCGACACCGCGGTCGTCCTCGGAGACACCGTGTTCGGCAAGCCCGCCGATGTCGGGGACGCCGAACGGATGCTGGAGGCGCTAGCTGGGACTACGCATCTCGTCGTCTCGGGCCTCTGCCTGATCACGCCGGGGTGGGAGCTCGTCGAGCACGAGACGACCCGCGTCACGTTCCGCTCCCTCACACCACGTGACCTTGCCGCCAACCTCGGCGCGGGGGAATGGCAGGGCCGCGCCGGCGCCTATGCGATCCAGGGCCGCGGTGCCGCACTCGTCGAGCGGATCCAGGGTGACTACCTGAACGTCGTCGGCCTGCCGGCCGCCCTGCTCGTCCGCCTCCTGGGCGAGCGCTTCCCCGGGAGCTATGGGTTTGGTTGAGGGGGCTTCGGCTGAGGGAACGTCCGGCCGACGAGGGCGTCCCAGCTGCGGTCGGGGAGCAGGCGCCGCACGGTCAGGAAGAGCGCGGCGGAGGGCGTGACGCGGTAGCGCGTTCGCGGTCGTCTCGACGAGATCGCCCGCTCGATCGCCTTCGCGACCGTTTCGGGCCCGCCGCCGAGACTGCGACCGAAGCCGCCCTCGTACGCGCCCGCGGTGGCAGCGCCGACAGCCGCGTTGAAGGCCCCGTACGGCTCCTCGCCGATCGGGATCGACCCGGTGGCCGCCTCTGCGAAGCCCGTGCGGATCAGTCCCGGCTGCACCAGGACGACGTCGACGCCGAAACCCTGCACCTCGAAGCGCAAGGCATCGCTCAGCGCCTCGATCGCGTACTTCGACGCGTGGTACCAGCCGCCGCCCGGGAACGTCAGCTTTCCGCCCATCGAGCCGACGTTGACGATCCGGCCCCAGCGCTGACGGCGCATTCCCGGCAGCACGAGCTGGCACAGGCGGGCCGGGCCGAAGACGTTCGTCTCGAACTGGCGGCGTGCGGCGTCGGCCGGCACGGTCTCGATCGCGCCGCTCAGGCTGTAGCCGGCGTTGTTGACGAGCACGCCGACCGCACCCTCGCGCTCCTCGATTTCTGCGACCGCGCGGCGCCTCGACTCCTCGTCGGTGACGTCGAGCTCGAGCAGCCGGCAGCCTGCTCCGGCGAGGTCGTCGATCGAATCGAGCCGCCGGGCGGTCGCGTAGACGGTCCAGCCTCCACGGGCCAGTCGGTGGGCCGTTGCACGGCCGATTCCGGAGGAGCAGCCGGTGACGAGGACAGCGGTCGAGCGGGGCACCGCGGCAGTCTTGCACGGCAATGGCGGCTAGACTCGCCGCTCGTGGGCTTTTTTCGATCGATGACTGGCTTCGGCGGCCGTGACATGGCGGTCGACCTCGGCACGGCCAACACGCTCGTCTACGTGCGTGGCCGCGGCATCGTGCTCTCCGAGCCGTCGGTCGTGGCGATCGACCAGCGGACGGGCGAGGTGCACGCGGTCGGCGTGGAGGCCAAGCGGATGCTCGGCCGGACGCCCGGGACGATCAGCGCCATCCGCCCGCTCAAGGACGGCGTGATCGCCGACTTCGACGTCACCGAGCAGATGCTCCGCCACTTCATCCAGAAGGTGCACCAGCATCGGTTCGCGCACCCGCGCGTCGTCGTCTGCGTGCCGTCGGGCGTCACCGGCGTGGAGAAGCGGGCCGTCGAGGAGGCGACGCTCTCGGCCGGGGCGCGCCAGGCCTACCTGATCGAGGAGCCGATGGCCGCAGCGATCGGCGCCGGACTCCCTGTCGCGGAGCCGACCGGGAACATGATCGTCGACATCGGCGGCGGCACCACCGAAGTCGCCGTGATCTCGCTCGGCGGCATCGTCGTCTCCCAGAGCCTCCGGGTGGGCGGCGACGAGATGGACGACGCCATCGTCACGCACATCAAGAAGGAGTACAAGCTCCTCGTCGGGCAGCAGACCGCGGAGGAGATCAAGCTCGAGGTGGGGTCTGCTTTCCGCATGCGCGAGGAGATCCAGGCCGAGGTGCGCGGGCGCGACATGCTCACCGGCCTGCCGAAGACCGTCATCCTCTCGTCGGAGGAGATTCGGCACGCGCTCGACGAGCCGGTCACCCAGATCATCGACGCGATCAAGTCGACCCTCGACAAGACGCCACCCGAGCTCGCGGCGGACATCATGGATCGCGGCATCGTCCTGGCCGGGGGCGGCGCGCTCCTGCACGGGCTGGACGAGCGGCTGCGGCACGAGACGCAAATGCCCGTTCATCTCGCCGAGAGCCCGCTCACCTGTGTCGCGGTCGGCTCGGGACGCAGCCTCGAGGAGTTCGAGGCTATCCACCGCAGCGCCCGTGCACGCCCCCGCCGCAACGGCAACCGCAGGTACTGAGCGATCCTTGGCCGGGCGCCTGCCGGCCGGCGCAGCGGCCTCCGGCGCAGCCCGCGTCGCGTCTCGTCCTGCCCGTTTGCAGACAGGTTGCGAGGCGGTCGCTAGACTCTTGCGCTCGTGCCACGCAACCGCACCGCAAGATCGGCGGTGCTGGGCTTCCCCGTCCGGCGTCCCGCCAACCGGCCGCTCCCCTCTCGCACCACCAGTGCCTCCCGGCGCCGGATCGTGCTGGGGGCTCTCGTCGTGCTCGCGCTCGCCCTGATCACGATCTCGTTCAGGGAGGCCGACGACGGGCCGCTGCACGACGTGCAGGCCGCGACCGCCGGGGCGTTGCAGCCCCTGACGATCGCTGTCGAGCGTGTCGTCCGCCCGTTCCGCGACGCGTACGCCTGGACCGAAGGTCTCTTCGATGCGCGCGCCGAGGCCGAGCGGCTCCGAGCCGAGAAGGAACAGCTGGAGCAGCGCGTGATCCAGAGCGAGTCGGCTCTGCAGAGCAACGTCGAGCTCAAAGGGCTCCTCGCATACATCGAGGGCCCAACCTTCCCCGAGGACTACACGGCCGTTGCCACCTCCGTCACGTCCCGCCCCGCGCGGGCGTTCGAGCAGGAGATCCTGCTGCCCGTCGGCTCCGACAACGGGGTCGAGCTGGATGCGCCGGTCGTGACCCGGGACGGTCTCGTCGGCCGCGTCACGCTCGTCTTCCCCCACACCTCGCGCGTCACGCTGCTCACCGACGAGTCGAGCTCCGTCTCGGCCCGTGACGTGCGCACGAAGGCCGACGGGATCGTCGAGCACGGCCAGACCGGCGATTCCCTCGTCATGAACCGGGTGTCGAAGGAGGACAACGTCAACGTCGGAGACGAGATCGTCACCTCCGGCTGGTTCTCCGGCGAGCTCAGCTCGCTCTATCCGAAGAACATCCTCGTGGGGCGCGTGACGAGCGTCGGTCAGCTGCAGACGGACCTCTATCAGCAGGTGCAGATCGCCTCCGACGTCGACTTCTCCTCCTTGGACTCGGTCGCAGTGCTCGTTCCGCAGACGACGACCCGTCGCCGCTGATGAGCGATGCCCCCGCGATCGCAGTGCTGGTGTTCCTGGCCGCGCTCTTCCAGGTGACGATCTTCACCACGCTCGAGCTCTTCGGTGGCACCGCGGATCTCCTCCTGGTGGCACTGATCGGCATCGCGTTGCTGCGCGGCTCGGTCGCCGGCGCGCTGGCCGGCTTCTTTGGCGGGCTGCTCCTGGACGTCTTGACGCTCGACACGCTCGGCGTCACCGCTCTCGTGCTCGCCCTCGCCGGCTTCTGGACGGGGCGCTACGGCGAGACCACCGGGCGCGGGCGGGCGCGGGCGCCGCTCGCCGCCGTGGTCGTCGTGACGATCCTCGTCGCGGTGTTCGGCTACGGCCTGCATTTCCTGATCGGCGAGGAGGTCTCGGCGCGGCGCGCGCTCCTCGAAACGCTGCTCCCGAGCATCGGCCTCAACCTTCTGCTCGCCGTGCCGGTCGTCGCCTTCTGCCGCAGGCTGCTGCGCCCGTTCGAGGGGCGAACGGCGGAGGTGCAGCTTCTTGGCTAGGAACAGCGCTTTCAACGAGCGCCGGTCAGCGTCGGGCCGGTTCCTGCCTCCCGATCCACGCGTCGCCGAGCCGTACCGCTTCACGCCGCAGCTTGCGCTCCGGGTGGGCATGCTCGGCGCCGTCGCCCTCGCGGTCTTCGCCGCGCTCTTCCTGCGCCTTTGGGCGCTGCAGGTGCTGTCGGGCGACAAGTACCTCGTCGCGGCGCGCGAGAACCAGATCCGCACGGTGCGAGTCGAGGCTCCGCGCGGCCCGATCCTCGACCGGAACGGCCTCCCGCTCGTGACGAACATCCCGGGAACCGCCGTGCAGCTCTGGCCGGCGGACATGCCGAAGCAGGGCCGCTACAGAATGGTGCAGCGGCTGGCGAGCATCCTGCACGTACGGCCGGCCCAGATCACGGAGGCGATCGAGGCGCGGAGAGGAGATCCGCTGACGCCGATCACGGTGAAGTCCGCGGTCCCCTGGGATCGCGCCTCGTATCTGAAGGAGCACAAGTCCGAGTTCCCCGGTGTCTCGGTCGTCACGACCTACCTCCGCAACTACGAGCACCGCTCCCTCGCCGCCCAGATCCTCGGCCACGTTGGGGAGATCTCGAGGGACGAGCTGAAGGCAAAGAAGGCGGACGGCTACCGCGGCGGAGACAAGATCGGCAAGGACGGAGTCGAGTCCTCGTTCGACTCGTCGCTGCGCGGCACGGCGGGGCTCGCTCAGCTCCGGGTCGACTCCCTCGGCCGGCCGCAGAGCCCGTTCCAGGTACAGCAGTTCCCGGCCGCCGGCTACGGGGTGCGACTGACGATCGACCTCAAGCTCCAGCGCGCAGCGGAGAAGGCGATCCGCTACGGCATCGAGCGCGCCCTCGAGAACGAGAACTGGTGGGCGAACGGCGGCGCGATCGTCGCGCTCGACCCCACCGACGGCGAGGTGCTCGCGCTCGCCTCGAACCCGACCTTCAAGCCCTCCGTGTACGTCGGCCGTCCCGTCGGCAAGAAGCTGCGCGCGCTGGAGGCGCCCGAGGCGAACTACCCCTTGCTCAACCGTGCCACCTCGGGCCGCTATCCACCCGGGTCGACGTTCAAGCCTGTGACGGCGCTCGCGGCGATGGAGGAGGGCATCCTCTCCCCGTACCAGGCGCTGCAGTGCACGCCTGTTGCCTATTATGGCAACGACCGCCAGGAGTTCCGCAACTGGAACCCGAACGTCAACGAGGCGATGACGCTGCCGCATGCGCTCGCCGCCTCCTGCGACACGTACTTCTACGAGGTCGGCAACAAGTTCTACGGGCTCCCCGAGCGGCGCGGGCAGCCGCTCCAGCGCTGGGCACGGCTCTTCGGGTTCGGGCAGGCGAGCGGTCTCGACGTCGGCGGCGAGGACGCCGGCCTGCTGCCGACGATCCGCTGGAAGCGCGCGACCTACACGAAGGAGAGCTATCCCAAGACCTGGAAGATCGACCGGCTCTGGAAGCCCGGCGACTCGATCCAGCTCGCGATCGGCCAGAAGGACCTGCTGGTGACGCCCCTCCAGATGACCCGCTTCTACGCGATCCTCGCGAACGGCGGTAAGCTCGTGACGCCACATCTCGTCTCGAGCGTCGAGCAGCCAGGGAGCGCCGACCGGCCCTCGGTCGTGCTCCAGCGCTTCGCGCCGACGCCGCCCACGCAGTTGCCCCTGACCGGCGAGTACCTCGCCGCCGTCCAGGAGGGTCTAAGTGCGGCAACCAGCGAGTCGTACGGGACGTCCGTCGGTGTCTTCGGCAGCTTCCCGGTTCCGATCTACGGCAAGACCGGCACGGCCGAGAAGGTCGTCGACGGCCGCCTGCGCGACCAGTCGTGGTGGTGTGGCTACGGGCCGGAGTGGGGCGGCCGCAGCGCGATCGCGCTCTGCGCCCTGATCGAGAACGGCGGCTTCGGCGGCGAGGCAGCCGCGCCGGCGGCGCTCAAGGTGCTCGAGGCCCACTACGGCGTGAGAGCGACCGTCTTCTCTGAGCGGGCCTCGGACTGATGGCGATCAGCGACTACGCCTCTCGCAGTGCCCCGCGCGAGCGCGAAGGCTCTGCCGTCCTTGCCTTCGTCCGCCGCCTCGACTGGGTGCTCTTCGGTGCGGTCGTCGCCGTCGTGGCCTACGGTCTCTGGGGCGTTGCGGGTATCACGCGCTTCGAGGTCGAGGGCGACGAGCGGTACTACGTCGTCCGTCAGGCGATCGCGATCGGGCTCGGGTTCGCAGGCCTCCTGGTCGCGCTCGCGGTCGATCCCGAACGCTACCGGCGTGCCTACCGGTCGATCTTCGGGAGCACGATCCTGCTCGTCCTGCTCGTCTTCCCGTTCGCCGACGAGACGCGCGGGGCCAAGCGCTGGATCGAGCTGGGGCCGTTCCAGTTCCAGCCCTCGGAGTTCGGAAAGCTCCTGTTCGTCCTCGCGCTCGCCGGCTTCCTCGCCGACCGGGCGCGCCGCCTGCACGAGGGGCGCGTCGTCTTCCAGGCCCTCGCACTGGGGGCGATCCCGATCGCGCTCGTCTTCAAGCAGCCGGACCTCGGCACCGCGCTCGTCTACGGTGCCGCCCTCCTCGCCTGCCTGTTCGTGGCGGGTATCCGGTGGCCTCACTTCATCGGGCTCCTCGCGCTCGGCGTGGCCTGCGCCGTCAGCGTGCTCGTCCTCCTGCCGAGGCTGGGCGTCGAGCTACTCGAGCCCTACCAGAAGGACCGGCTCACGGGCTTCACACAGCCGGATTTCGATCCCGGCGACACGACCTACAACGTGAACCAGTCGATCACGGCGATCGGCTCGGGCGGCTTCGACGGTCGGGGTGTCGCCGGGGCCACCCAGACGCGGTTCGGGTTCACGCCCGAGAGCCGCACCGACTTCGTCTTCTCCTCCTTCGCCGAGCAGCGCGGCTTCGTCGGCGCCGCCCTCCTTCTCGGGCTCTACCTGCTGATCGTCTGGCGCGGCCTGCGGGTCGTCACCGTCGCGCGAGACGCCTTCGGCGCCATCGTCGCGGGTGGAATCGTACTCGCGTTCCTGTTCCAGGTGTTCGTGAACGTCGGCATGACGATGGGCCTCGCGCCCGTCACCGGGATCCCCCTGCCCTTCGTCACCGTCGGCGGTTCCTCCATGGTCGTGAACCTGCTCGCGATGGGCGTGCTGCTCTCGATCCACGCCCGCGGCTCGCTCGGCGGCCGGCGCGCCGGTTAGAGCCGCGGGTGGCCCGTGCCCTAAACCCGCTCGCCGTCTGGGGTCTCCTGAGGGAGGCGAAGGCCGCGCTCGAGGACGCCCGCCCGCTCCACGTGTCGGGTGAGGGGGCGGAGCAGCTAGCGCGTGAGCTCGCTCGAGGAGGCGAGCTCGCGGCCGTGCGCGCAAGCGGTCGTGTCGAGGACGCCGCCGCGCTCGTGCGGGTACTGGCGGGTTCCTCGACCGAAGAGGACGAGCGCGAGCTGCGGGCGGCGAACCGTGCCCGCGTTCCCGTCGTCGTCGTGCAGACGAGTGGCGAGGCCCGAGACGACGTCCCGTACGTGCTGCCGACGGACGTCGTCCACCTTCGGCCGGATGGAGGTCTTCCGCTCGATGAGATCGCTCGCTGCCTCGCGGGCCGACTCGGAGAGAGCGGCACGGCACTCGCGGCCCGGTTGCCGGTGCTCCGCGATGCCGTCTGCGACGAGTTGATCGATGACTTCTCGCGCAAGAACGGGATCCTCGGCGCCGCCATCTTCGTGCCCGGCGCCGACCTTCCGGTGCTGACCCTGAACCAGCTACGGCTCGTGCTGAGGCTCGCCTCCGCCTACGGAGTCGACGTCGACCAGTCGCGCGCGCCGGAGATCCTCGCCACCCTCGGGGCGGGGTTCGGCTTCCGCACGGTCGCGCGGCAGCTCCTCGGCGCCGTGCCCGTCGCCGGCTGGGCTCTCAAGGGCGCCGTCGCCTACGGCGGCACCCGCGCCCTTGGCGAGGCCGCCCGGCGCTACTTCGCTTCGATCGCAGCGCTCCCGCCGCCTCGCTGAGGCGTCGTCCGGTCCGGGTCCTACGATCCGGAAAACGGACTGGGAGGAGGCGAGTGATGGTAGAGATGGAGCACGCGGAAGAGTTGTTGCAGATCGAGGAGGCCGACGCCTGGTTCGAGTACCTGGAGGCGACGAGAGTGCAGTCCCAGACGAGGTATGCAGAGCTCGAGCCGTGGGCATGGGCGCGCCTTTCGCAGCGCCTCCGGGCCGTGCGCGCGCGTCGTGCGCGCCTTCGTCCCGCCGCGGCGTAGCGACGGGACGGGCCACCCGAGCTCTCCGTAACTGTTGCTAGCCTAGGCCCAGGCTATGCCTTCGTTTTTCACACTCATTTGCAGCGCGCAACCAGCCGCTCCTGCGGCTGCGTTCCTGCGCGCGCCCACTCTAGGAGAAGAACCTGTTGTCACCGTGGTTTCGATGGAAGCGCAAGAAAGACCAGCAGGAGGCCGCCGAACAGGCGCCGTCCGCACCCGCCTCGGCGGCGGAGTACCAAGCATCACCCACTGAGAACGACGCGGCCAGCGATGCCGCCAGCGACCCGACCAGGAAACGACGCCGCGGTAGCCGCGGCGGACGAGGGCGCAAGCGCCCCGGCGCCCCGGCGGCGATCCCCGAGCCGCAGGCAGAGACCGCCGGCACCTCTGACGGGCCTGCGAAACGCGAGCGGCAGCAGCCACAGCGCACGCCGGCGGAGCGGAGCCAGCGCCAGGAGCGCCGCGCGAACCAGCCCCGCCGACGGACGCCCCAGAAGCGCGCACCGCTACCTAAGGCCAAGCGCGAGCTCCTGATCTCCGTCGACATCGGCGAGCAGCGCGTCGCGATCCTCGAGGACGACCGCGTCGCCGAGGTCTACCTCGAGCGCCCCGAGCGACGCTCGATTGCCGGCAACATCTACGTCGGCACCGTGGACAACGTACTCCCGGGTATGGAGGCAGCATTCGTCGAGATCGGCCTAGAGAAGAACGGCTTCCTCTACGTCGACGAGATCGTCGTCCCGGAGCTCGAGGGCAAGCGGCACGGCAAGAAGATCACGGATCTGATCGCGCGCGGCCAAGAGCTGCTCGTGCAGGCGGTGAAGGATCCGATGAAGACGAAAGGGGCGCGCCTCACCACCGAGATCTCGTTGCCCGGCCGCTTCCTCGTCTTCGTGCCGCAGGGCGAAGGCCTCGGCGTCTCGCGCCGGCTCGACGACACCGAGCGGTCGCGCCTGAAGGAGATCATCAAGGGCCTCGACGTGAAGGAAGGCGGCATCATCGTTCGGACGGCCGCCGAGGGCGCCCTGGCCGAGGACATCGAGCGCGATCTCGTGTTCCTGCAGCGGCTCTGGAAGACCATCCAGGCGAAGGCGAAGGGCGCCAAGGCCCCGGCGCTCGTCTACCAGGAGGCAGAGCTGCCGCTGCGGATCGTGCGCGACCTCTTCGCAGGCGACTTCGAGCGGGCCCTGATCGACCACGATCGTACGTACAAGCGGATCGTGGGCTATCTGAAGAAGACCTCGCCGCACATGCTCGAGCGCGTGCACCGGTACAAGGAGAAGGAGCCACTGTTCGAGGGCACCGGCGTAGATGCCGAGATCCGCTCGACGCTCTCGCGGCGTGTCGACCTCCCGTCCGGGGGCTATCTCGTTTTCGACTACGCCGAGGCTTTTACCGTCATCGACGTCAACACCGGGCGCTTCGTCGGCTCCCGCTCCAAGACCTCGGCGGCTCGACTCGAGGACACGATCACGAAGAACAACCTCGAGGCGGTCAAGGAGGTCGTCCGCCAGCTACGGCTGCGCGACATCGGCGGGATCATCGTCATCGACTTCATCGACATGGCGAACCCGAAGAACCGTGCCGCGGTGGAGGAGGCGCTCCGCAACGAGCTCGAGCGCGACCGGACCAAGACGTACGTCGTCGAGATCTCGCCGCTCGGCCTCGTCGAGATGACACGCCAGAACGTCACCGACGGGCCGCGCGAGATCCTGACCAGGAAATGCCCGACCTGTGCGGGCGACGGAATCGTGGTGTCGGATGCGACCGCGGCGATGGAGGTGGAGCGCCGCCTGCGGCAGATCGCGGCGGGCTCGCGGACGCAGGCGTTCAGGGTCGAGGTCAGCGCGCGAACCCGCTCGCTCCTGATCGGCCGGGGCGCGACGAGGCTGTGTCAGCTCGAGGAGGCGACGAAGAAGCGCTTCTTCCTCGTCGAGAAGGACGGCGCCCACCCAGACCATGTGGCGGTTCTCGCGGAAGGCAAGCTCGTCGACCTGCAGCCCGCTGCGGGTATCGCCGAGGGTGCCGAGGTCGAGCTGAAGCTCGGCGAGCTGGATCTGCACGATGCGCAGGCAGCCGTCGCGAGACACGAGGGGCTGAACGTCGTCGTCGGCGGCGCGGCCAACCTCGTGGGCAAGAAGGCGAAGGTTCGCGTGGAGCGCGTTCTGGACGGCGTCGCGTACGCAACACTCCTCGCCGGCACGGAGAGCGCGCCCGATCCGATCACCTTCGAGGGCGAGGCGGAGAAGCCGACGCGGGCCCCTGCACGCACGAGGGTTGCGGCGGAGGTTGCCGATGCAGCTTCGGTTGCCGAGGACGTCGACGCGGCCGAAGAGGCCGACCTGGAGGACGGTGAGGCCGAGGCCGAGCCCGAGCTCGGGGAGGCCGTCTCAGCGGACGGCGAGGCGCCGAAGCGCAAGACGCGGCGCGGATCGCGCGGCGGCCGCAACCGCAAGAAGATCCCTGCGGAGGGGCCAGGCGCCGAGGAGGCCGAGATCGGGGCAGAGCAGGAAGCCGAGCCCGAAGCGGCTCCCCTGACGACGGTGCGTCGAGCGCCGCGGATCTACGTTCCGAGCGCCGACCTCGGCGATGCAGGAGCCGCGCCTTCCGAGCGTGCGACACCCCAAGCCGAAGCCGTCTCGCCCGTGCCGCAATCCCCTGGTGAGCCGGAACCGCAGGTCGCGGGGCTGGATGACGGCTCGGAGAACGGAGCCGCCGAAACTCCCGCGAAGAAGAAAACGCGCCGTGGTTCGCGCGGAGGCCGTAACCGCAAGAAGAAGGTCGGCGTGGCCGTTGGCGGTGAGAACGGTGCCGAGCCGGGGCTCGAGGTTGCCGAAGTCGATGTGGCCGGGCTTGATGTAGCCGATGTGGCCGAGGTTGATGTGGCCGAGGTTGATGTGGCCGAGGTTGATGTGGCCGAGGTCGATGTGGCCGGAGCTGACGTGGGTCGGGCGGCCAGGGACGAGCCTGACGCAGCGGGACGAGGCCAGCGCGCGCCGGACCGGCCAGAG
>Ga0136622_10000791_pt1 | contig 13055 bp, 14 predicted proteins | sample AntDrymUQ4482106_2_FD_104803 | JGI IMG/M metagenome (GOLD analysis project Ga0136622, IMG submission 104803) | Polar desert sand microbial communities from Dry Valleys, Antarctica - metaG UQ448 (21.06) | ecosystem: Environmental > Terrestrial > Soil > Desert | place: Antarctica: Dry Valley...
AGACGATCGGAAAGGTCCACGTCGCATCCGTTCTCTTGTCGTGCAGATCTCGAGCGCATCCGCGCCGTCCCGCCGCGGTCATTGTGGCATATTAGGACAAACATGGGACGGCGTCGACGTCGGTGCTGCCGCAAGCAGGCGCTGGGTCGGCTACACCGAACGCGGCTCACGCTTGAGGACGCAGAACTCGTTGCCCTCGGGGTCCGCCAGCACGACGAGCGCGTCGTCGTCGCTCTGTCCGACATCGACGTGCCTGGCACCGAGTGCGACCAGCCGTTCGACCTCCGCGTCGACGTCGCCGTCGCTCGGGCGCAGGTCGGGGTGGTCACGGTTCTTCTCGCGCTTGGGCCCGGCTGTGGCCTGCAGCCACACGGTGGGTACGTCGGGCGCGGCGTCCTGTGGCGGGTAGAGCTTGGCGTTGCCGTCCGCGCCGGTGTCCACGCTGTAGCCGAGCGCTTCGGACCAGAAGCGGGCCATCAGCTCGACGTCTTGCACGTCCATCGTCCACTGCACGAATCGAACCACCATCTGCTCTCCGCCGTTCCGGTCGAGATCCTCCGCCGATACCGACCCATCATGGCAACATCGGTGAAGGACGGCTCACGATGCGCGTGATGGTCTCGGACGGTACCCGCGTGGTTCGAGGTCTTGGTAAGCCCTGACGACGACACCGGGTTGTCTCAGGTGTGCCATCCAGCCGGAGGGTCTTCACCGACCCGGCCGTCCACTGCCTCGCGGAGCAGGTCGGCATGCCCAGTGTGTCGGCCGTACTCCTCGAGGAGGTCACACAGGAGCCGGCGCAGGTTGGCATGGCGACCGTCGGGACCGGAGACGTGGATGAGCTGGTCCATCCCGCCGTCGGCCAAGGCAGCGTCGACCCTCGCGCGGGACCGTTCGCCGGCGCCGTCCCAGAGCGCGTAGAGCTGTTCGGGGGTGTCGTCGGCGGCAGAGGCGATCTCCCAGTCGTTGTCGCCGTCCCAGTCGGCGGCGTCCCACGGCGGGCCGAGCGGCTCCCCCGTCAACCTGGTGGTAAAGGCGTAGTCCTCCTGGGCAGCGAGATGCTTGAGCAGGCCGCCGAGGGTCAGCGAGGAGGCGCCGATGCGGGTCTGCAGCCCGGCCGCGTCGAGGTCGTCGGCCTTCCAGCGGAAGGTCGCGCGCAGGCGGCCGAGCGCACCACGACGTGCTCGGCCTCGGTGCCGGCGAAGGGGGGTTCCCAGGGGTAGTCGCTGTCGGTCATGGCTGCCACCGTAGACCTCGTTGCGGACGTCTCACAGTGCCAGGAGTCGATCGAAGACGGACTTGCCACGCACGGGCCGGGCTCGCCGACCGCGACGGGGACTTCTATACCTGTGGGTTAGAGTCATCTGACCTTGGAGTCGATCCAGAGGTGTGAATCACGGGTGGGGGGACCAGCAGTGAACGACGTGTCGAACCGGTCTAGGAACCCTTGGCCCACCTGGGTGCGGTGGCTGGTCCTGGCGGTGGGACTGACCGCCAGCGCGGCGGTTGGCTATGTGACGGCTCTGGCCGTGACGATCACAGCCGTCATATTCCACGCGGCGCCGTTGCTCGCCGGCGACAGCACTCAGCAGCAGCCCTGGGTCACGCCGGTGGCCGTCGGCGCGGGCCTGTTCGTGTTTGGTCTCGGCGTCCGACTCAGCGTGGCGGTGTTCCGTCGCCGCCGGAAGCCTGCTGCTCGCGCTCCAGCCGCTCCTTGGCCAACGACCTCCGCCACTCGTACGCGACAATCCTCCCTGTCAAAGCCAGTGGGCCCCGTGGGACTCGAACCCACAACCCGCGGATTAAAAGTCCGCTGCTCTGCCAATTGAGCTAGAGGCCCGGGTAAACGGTGGACGCCTCGACCCGCTTCCCATCATCGCAGACCGAGGAACGGTTTCTTCGACGGTCCCGCGGGACACTCTCGACCGCTACCTGAGAGACTCCTGCGGGACCGTCGACCCGTACCGGTCGCGGGTCGTCACCGAGGCAGCACTCCAGAACGCGGCAGTGACCCCGCGGCGGCGTACGCTTCCGTGATCTCGGCGTTACCAAGACGCCCTGACACCCCGGCCGTAGGCTGGCTCGTGCCCAGTCCGTACCAGAGCGATCACAGGAGGCCGCGACCATGCCTGAGCCGCTCGACGCCCGCCTTCGGGACGAGGACGCACTCGACGAGATCGAGATGACGAGCAACCTCATGATTGCCGCGTCCGAATCCGATGGCGAGCTGCCGCAGGACGAGATCGACCGTATCCTCGGCGTCGCCTGAGCACCTGCCGCCCTCGGGTAAGTGGCGGCCATCTCCTACGCTGATCCCGGTCACCCCCTAGCATGGTCTCGGCCATGCCCCATCCGACGGGAGTTAGTCGTGCGGTTTAGTATCCGTCCGGTTGAGTCAACGTTCTACGATCTGTTCGCCGAGGCCGCCGCACACCTGGTCGACGGAGCTGCACTACTGGCCGAGATGCTCGACGTGAGCGCCGACCGCGCCTCGATCGGCGAGAAGATGCGCGAGGCCGAACACCAGGCCGACGAGACCACACACGCGATCATCAAGCGGGTCAACAGCACGTTCGTGACGCCCTTCGACCGCGAGGACATCTATCGGCTCGCCAGCAACCTCGATGACGTCATGGACTTCATGGAAGAGACCGTCGACCTGATCGGGCTGTACGAGATCGGCGAGCTGCCCGCGGAGGTTGCCACACAGGTCGAGGTTCTGCAGCGCGCCACCGCGCTGACCGCGGACGCCATGCCGCGTCTGCGGACGATGAAGAACCTCGAGGAGTACTGGATCGAGATCAACCGGCTCGAGAACCAGGGTGACCGCAGCTACCGGCGGATAGTCGCCAAGCTCTTCGGCGGGTCCTACAAGGCCCTCGAGGTGCTCAAGCTCAAGGACATCGTCGACTCCCTCGAGCACGCCATCGACGCTCTCGAGTCCGTCGCCAACACCGTCGAGCAAATAGCGGTCAAGGAGTCCTGAGAGTGGACCTCGGCCTCGCCTTGGTCATTGCGGTCGTCGCGATCGCGTTGATCTTCGACTACACCAACGGCTTCCACGACGCCGCCAACGCCATCGCCACCTCGGTGTCCACCCGCGCGCTGACCCCGCGCGTGGCACTCGCGATGGCTGCGGTGATGAACTTCGTCGGCGCCTTCTTGGGTACGGAGGTCGCCGACACCGTCGGCGGGATCCTCGTCGGGCTGGACGGCGAAGGCGCCCACGGCCTCACCGTCGTCCTCGGTGCGCTCGTCGGCGCCATCGCCTGGAACCTCTTCACCTGGTACTACGGACTGCCGTCGTCCTCCTCACACGCTCTGATCGGCGGCCTCGTCGGCGCCGGCGTCGCCTCCTCCAGCACGGTCAAGTGGGACGCGATCGTCGAAAAGGTCGTCATCCCGATGATCGTGTCGCCGCTGGTCGGCTTCCTCGGCGCTTTCGCTCTGATGACCGCGATCATGTGGATCTTCCGCAAGACCAACCCCGGACGCGTCGGACGAGGCTTCCGGATGGCGCAGACCGTCTCGGCGGCGGCCATGGCGCTCGGGCACGGCCTGCAAGACGCTCAGAAGACGATGGGCGTCATCTTTCTCGCACTCCTGGCCAGCGGGCGCTACTCCCAAGAAGACGGAATCCCGTTCTGGGTCAAGCTCTCCGCCGCGGCCGCCATCTCCCTCGGTACGTACTCCGGTGGGTGGCGCATCATGCGGACCCTCGGCCGCCGCATCATCGACCTCGACCCGCCCAAAGGCTTCGCCTCCGAGGCAGTCGCGGCGACCGTGCTGTACGTGATGGCGATCGGTCTGTCGGCGCCGGTCTCGACCACCCACACGATCACCTCGTCCGTCATGGGTGCAGGTGCGACCAAAAGGTTGAGCGCCGTCCGATGGGGGGTCGCGCGAAGCATCATCATCGCGTGGATCGTGACCATCCCTGCCGCTGCCCTCGCCGCCGCCGGGACGTACGGCGTGGCCCAGCTGTTCCTGCCGTAGCCCCACCTGGTGGTTCAGGGCGCGCGATGGACCTCGACGGCGACGACCTCCCCCCGACGGTGGTGCACCACCGCCAGCTCGCCGGTCTGGAGCTCGGTATCGGGCAACCTGAGCGCCTCGAACACCGACGGCAGCACCGGCCGGTTCGAGCACGCCAGCACCGGCGGCTTGTGCTCGAGCAGTGCGTCGACCGCCCGTGCCACCGCAGACCTGGGGGGCTCCTTCGCCGGCTTCTGGGTCAACCTGGAGTCCAGCGCGATGTAGGTCGCCGCCTTCTCGGCGTACGGCTCGATGGTACTCACGCACCGTGCCGTGTCGCTGCTGACGAGGTGCTCGACGCCGTACGCTGCGAACATCGCGACGAGGGCGCCGGCGCGCTCCCTGCCCGCACGGGACAGCGGGCGATGTACGTCATCACCGCTCCAGTCCTCGCGGTCCTCCGCCTCGGCGTGCCGGACGATGACCAGCGTGCGCGTCTTGTGCGCACCGCCGGCGTGGGCCCGCGCGAACGCCTCGAGGACTTCTCGGTCGCGCTCGTACGTCAGCAGGTCTGTGACTGAGGGAGCGCCTACCCATCGGACCTCGTCGACCTCGACGTTGGCGGCGTAGTCGGTGGCGTCGACACCGCCGGTGACCCGCGCCGACCAGTACGTCACGTCCTTGGTGCCCTGGCTGGTCGCGTAGGAGAGCTCGAGCAGCGGCACGCCCAAGCGCACCTGCGCGCCGGTCTCCTCCCGCACCTCTCGGACAGCGGTAGCCGGCAGCTCCTCACCGGCGTCGGCCTTGCCCTTGGGGAATGTCCAGTCGTCGTACTTCGGACGGTGCACCAACAGCAGCTCCAGCTGGCCGAACCCCGACAGCATGCGACCGGAGGCGCGTTTGGACTTGCGCCACACGACCGCGCCCGCCGCCGCAATGCGTCGCTGAGTCTGCACGCGCCGTAGTGTCTCAGGTGCAGGTGAACGGCGCCGCAACGGCGTCGAGCCCGCCGCCGAGCCGCATGAGGATGAGCGTTGCGCAGATCGCTCGTGGCGCTGGTGGTGCTGGTCCTCGCCCTCACCGCCGCGGTCGCCACCACCTGGAGCGGTCCCGACCCCCCGTGCCGCGCTGGTCGCCGCGCTCGACGGCGTACCCGCCGAGACCGCCACCGCGAGCTTCACCGACTGGAGAAAGATCAGGACGCGCCTCGCGCCGTCAGTGGGCGATGACGGCGACGTCCGCGCTGCTCGCAGCGGAGTACGACCAGGACCTCTCGGCGGTCTCGGTGCTCGCCGGCAGTGTTGAGGTGATGGCGGACGAGAACGGCTGGACCGTGCTCGACACCGACTGGGAGATGTACTCGCAGTCGCGGACCGGCGCTGTCATCGTCCTCGCGCTGGGGCCGCGGCTGTCCGCGGACTCGGTGGTCGCGGGCCTGCGTCAGGGTGGGCTATGCCGAGCCCGCCGCGGGGACGAGCGGCGGGGTGTGGACATCGTCCGGTGCCACTGCCACAACGGTCCAGGGCGTCTCGCCGCGGCTCGCGGACGTCGCCGTGCTTGCCGAGGAAGGCCTGGTCGTAGCCTCGGACAGTACGGACTTCGCCGAAGGCACGATTCGCGTCGCACAGGGCGAGGCAGAGAGCCTGGGCGATGTCCCCGCCGGCGCGGACGTCGCGGCGCCGTTGGTCGGCTCAGCGGTCGCGGTCGTGCACTCGGCGGCGAACGGCTGCGCCACCGGCTCCTACGTCGACGCCGACACCGGCGATGCGAACCAGGCGGAGCTCGCCGCGAATGCCGCCGGCGGGCTCACCCCCCACCAGGGCCCGGGGCTCGGGCTGCAGGAGAAGTCCGGCGCGCCGCACCTGTTGGTCACGATGCGCTTCTCATCGGCGCAGACCGCTCAGACCCAGGCCGCCGTACGCACCCGTCTCACCGCCGGTGAGGCGGTCGGACAGGGCGGCACCTTCGCCGAACGCTTCAGCCGCGTCGACGCCGAGGTCGACGGCGACGTGGCGTTGCTGGACCTGCGGCTCGCCAGCATCAACACCCAAGCGCTGTCCGACCTCGGCGAGGGTCCGCTGCTGTTCGCGTGGTGCGGACTGGCGGGCGACGACACCTGACCGGCATTGGTTCAGGTTCGGCGGGCGCGGCGGGTGCGGCCCTGCTCGATCAACCACTCCTGCAGGTCGCACAGCGGTTCACCGTCCGGTCCCCGGTGCCGGCGCAGCCACGTACCGTCGGCTTGCAGGTGCCAGGCTGCGGTGCCGTCGTCTGCTGAGACGGCAAGGATCCTCCCGATCTCCTCCACGTGCGCCGGCGTGGGGATACGGATCAACGTCTCGACGCGGCGGTCGAGGTTGCGGTGCATGAGATCGGCCGACCCGATCCAGGCCTGGGGTTCGCCGCCGTTCTCGAACCAGAACGCCCGGCTGTGCTCGAGGAACCTGCCCAGGATGCTGCGCACCGAGATGTTCTCGGACATGCCGGGTACGCCAGGGCGCAACGAGCAGATGCCGCGGCTGATGATGTCGACCGGGACGCCCGCCTGCGAGGCGCGGTAGATGGCGTCGATGAGGGTCTCGTCGACCAGCGCGTTGACCTTGATGCGTATCCGCGCCGGCCGGCCGGCCGCGTGGTGATCGACCTCGCGCTCGATCCGTTCGAGCAGTCCGGAGCGTACGGTCGCCGGTGCCACCATCAGGCCGTGGTAGTCCTCGTGCCGCGAGTAGCCGGACAGGTTGTTGAAGAGGTCGCTGAGGTCGTCGGCGATATCGGAGTTGGACGTCAGCAGTCCCAGGTCCTCATAGAGACGCGCCGTCTTGGGGTTGTAGTTGCCGGTACCGACGTGGGCGTAGCGGCGAAGGCCGTTGGGCTCGTCGCGCACCACGAGAGCGAGCTTGCAGTGCGTCTTGAGCCCGAGGAGGCCGTAGACCACGTGACAGCCCGCGCGCTCGAGCTTGCGCGCCCAGCGGATGTTGGCCTGCTCGTCGAAACGCGCCTTGATCTCAACGATCACCAGCACCTGCTTGCCCGCGCGCGCTGCCTCGATGAGTGAGTCGATGATCGGGGAGTCGCCGGACGTGCGATAGAGGGTCTGCTTGATGGCGAGGACGTGCGGGTCGGCCGCGGCCTGCTCGATGAAGCGCTGCACGGTCGTGGCGAACGAGTCGTACGGGTGGTGGACCAGGAGGTCGCGCTCGCGCAGCACCGCGAAGATGTCGGCGGGGCTCGAGGACTCCACCTCCGACAGGTGCGGGTGGGTGCCAGGGACGAACGCGTCGAAGCTAAGCTCCGGGCGGTCCAGGTCGGCGATCTGGGTCAGGTCGGCGAGGTCCAGGGACCCCGACAGCCGGAACACCTCGTCCTCGCTGATGTCGAGCTCGGAGACGAGCAGGTCCAGGATCTCGTCGTCGATCGACTCGTGCACCTCCAGGCGTACCGGCGGGCCGAACTTGCGTCGCAGCAGCTCCTGCTCGAGCGCCTTGAGGAGGTTTTCGGTGTCGTCCTCCTCGACCTCGAGATCCTCGTTGCGCGTGACCCGGAAGGTGTGGTGCCCCTTGACCTGCATGCCGGGGAACAACAGGTACAGGTGCGCCGCGATGACATCCTCCAGCGGCACGAACCGGCCGGGACCGACCGACATCCAGCGCTCGAAGATCGGCGGCACCTTCACGCGGGCGAAGTGCTCCTTGCCGGTGTCGGGGTTGACGACGACGACGGCCAGGTTGAGCGAGAGCCCGGAGATGTACGGGAACGGGTGCGCTGGGTCGACGGCGAGCGGGGTGAGGACCGGGAACACGCGGGTACGCAGGTGCTCGCTCGCCTCGGCCTGCTCGGCGTCGGTCAGATCCTTCCAGAGCAGCATGTTGATGCCCGCGTCGGCGAGGGCCGGCATGAGATCGTCGCGCAGCAGCGTCGCCTGCCGCAGCATCAGGTCGTGACTGGCCTGCAGGCTGTTGCGGAGCACGTCCCGGGGGCTGAGCCCGCTCGCGGCACGCACCGCGACACCGGCGACGATCCGTCGCTTCAGGCCAGCGATGCGCACCATGAAGAACTCATCGAGGTTGCTCGAGACGATGGCCGCGAACCTGACCCGTTCCAGCAACGGCAGGTCGGGTTGCTCGGCCAGCTCCAGCACGCGGGAGTTGAAGGCGATCCAGGACAGCTCGCGGTCCAAGAACCTGTCGGCGGGAAGCGACGCGTCGGTGAGGACGTACGGCGGGTCGATGTCGAAGGAGTCCGGGGAGGCGGGGGCAGAGTCGGTCAGGACGTCATCGCCTGTGATGACGGTGTCGGTGTCCATGGGACTGATGGTGCCACCGCAACGTGAACACCGCTTGAACGACGGATCAGCGCGCGGGGATGCCCCCTTCGGGTCAGATACTCACGGTATCTTGATCGCCGTGGTGAACCTGCTGCTCAGCCGCACCCTCGAAGACGTCAAAGGTCGCGCGGTGCGGGCATTGTTCCGGCTGCCGCTCGGCGTCTTGCGCGTACTGGCCGGCAGGCCCGTCGTCATCGACGGCAAGACCCTCGACCCGGAGATGCAGCTCATCCTCAAGCTGCAGAACCTCGAGGGGCCGGACTTCGCCGCGTTGCCGATCGGCCGTGGCCGCCGTGCCCTCGTCGCAGGCGCCAGGATGGTCGGCGGCAGTCCGCCGGTGGGCTCGGTCTCCGACCGTGCCGTCGCAGGACCAGAGGGCGAACTGATGCTGCGGTTCTACACGCCTCGCGATGCCACCGCGACGACGCCGGCGCTGCTGTACATTCACGGCGGCGGCTTCGTCTACGGCGACCTCGACAACTACGACGCCGTGTGCCGGTTCCTCGCCGAACGCGCCGGGGTACGCGTCGTCGCCATCGACTACCGGTTGGCACCAGAGCACGGCTTTCCGGCCGCCGTCGACGACGTCCTGGCGGCGTACCGATGGGTGGTCGAGCACGCCGAGGGACTCGGCATCGATCCTGAGCGGGTCGCGGTCGGTGGGGACAGCGCCGGAGGCAACCTGGCCGCGGTGGTGGCCCAGCAGACTGTCGGGTCAGATGCCGCGCCGGTGTTCCAGCTGCTCATCTACCCCCTGACGGACATGGCCGAGGTATGGCCGAGCCGCAAGTCGTTCGCCGACGGGTTCTTCTTTTCCACCTTGTTCCGGGACGTCATCGACGCCCACTACGCCGCCTCGGCGCCGGACCGCTGGGACCCGCGGATCTCACCTTTGTACGGGGACGTGACCGGAGTCGCGCCGGCGTACCTGGTCACCGCCGGTTTCGACCCGCTGCTGGACGAGGGCAAGGCGTACGCCGACAAGCTCGCGGACGCCGGTGTGCAGGTGGAATACGTCTGCGAGGAGGGACTGATCCACTCCTTCGCCAACATGGTCTCGCTGGGACGCTCTGGCCCCGAGGCCATGGCGCGAGCCGCCGAAGCCCTGCGCCGCGGCCTGGCCCGCTGACCCTCTCCGGCAGCCACTTCTCCCCGCTGAGCCTTACGCGCGGTGCGTTGGGACTTACCGTTCAGCCGCGACACGCCGCCTTGTGAACCAACGTCGGTAAGTCTCAGGGAAGAGGTTGGGTGCGGTAGAGGACGTCGCGTGCTGCCTCGGCGAAGCCCTGCCTGCCGTACATCGCGAGCGCCGCTTCGTTGTCACCCTCGACGTAGAGCGTGATCGTCGACACCCCGAGCCCAGCGAGGTGTGCGATGCCGGCCTGCGTCATCAGCGTGCCGAACCCCTGGCCCTGCGCGTCGGGGTGGACACCCAGGACGTAGATCTCGCCCTCGGTTGGGGCTCCCGGCGCCGGGGTCGCGGCCTTCGTCCAGTGGAACGCGACGAGCTCGCCGGTCGCCTTACGCTCGGCGACGAAGAAGCCGTCGGCGTCGAACCAGTCGCTCGCCATCCGCCGCGCTAGGTCTCGTTGGTCCATCGCGCGCTGCTCTGGGTGGTGGACGAACGACCGCGCGTTGAGCGCGAGCAGCGCGACGTCGTCCTCCCCTGGGCGGTACGTGCGCACGCGGAAGCCTGCTGGTGGCTGGCGTACGGAGGGCGTCGAGCCGTCCAGGTCGAGTGCGAGCTTGAGGAGCGTACGAACCGGCGCGAAGCCGTGCAGGTCGCCCAGGCGGGCCGAGCCGGGCAGGTCACCGTGCGCCCACACCTGCATGGGCGTCGGGTCGGCGCCTGGGGCCGACGCGAGGAGGGCGGCGACGAGTGCGCTTGCGATGCCGCGGCGGCGGTGGTCGGGGTCGACGACGCACTCGGCTTGCACGAACTGGTCGGCCCCGTCGCCGTGGTGTGAGGCGAAGAGGTAGCCGATCGGTGCTGTGTCGCCGGCTTGCAGGTGCAGGTACGTCCCCACGCCGGGGTCGCGCAGCGCCAGCCGGGTCGCTTCGTTGAGCGGTGACACCCCATCCCGCGCGGCCGCGCGATCGGCGAGCGCGAGCACCTCTCGTACTTCGTCGGCGTGGAGGGTGGCGGCGGAACGGATCTGCGGCGCGGTCACGCCGACCACGCTACCGGCAGGTGGCGGGCGTCAGCCGAGCCATCCCGGAGCGACGATCACTCCCCAGGCGAGCCCGAGGGAGAACATCCCGACGAGCCAGGCAGCGACGAAGGCGAGGGCGCCCATGTTGATCGGCAGCACGGTACCGAGACGAACAGCGCGACAAGGGCAAGGATCGACACCGATTCCGGTGACACGCGTTCCGACCTCCGCAGACTCGGGGGAGTGTGGTGTGACGTACGTTACATCTGCCGCGGCGTGCTGACGGGCCAGCGCTCCCGACCAGATCCCGAGCGCACGTCGGGGCGCTCGTCATCGTCGTCGGCGACGTCGCCGACGCGGCGCGTCTCACGGGTGGCCGACGCTACGAACCGGTAGCCGACGTTGCGTACGGTCCCGATCAGCGCCTCGTTGTCCGGGCCGAGCTTGGCGCGCAGCCGGCGTACGTGAACGTCGACGGTACGGGTGCCACCGAAGTAGTCGTACCCCCAGACATCCTGCAGCAGCTGCTGGCGGGTGAAGACGCGGCCCGGGTGCTGGGCGAGGAACTTCAGGAGCTCGAACTCCTTGAAGGTCAGGTCGAGCGAGCGGCCGTCGAGTCTGGCGGTGTAGGTGATGTCGTCGACCATCAGGCCGCCGAACTTGATCAGGTGCGCCTCGGGATCGTCCCCGGTCTGGGCGACAACGCGGCCGATCGCCAGGCGCAGACGGGCCTCGAGCTCGGCAGGCCCGGCTGTTGCGAGGACGACCTCGTCCATCCCCCAGTCAGCGGCGACGACGGCAAGACCCCCCTCGGTGACCACGAGGACGAGCGGGATCTCCAGGCCGGTGGTGCGCAGCAGCCGGGTCAGGCCGCGGGCCTGGGCGAGGTCGGTGCGGCCGTCGACGATGACGACGTCGCACGGGATCGAGTCGAGCAGGGCGTCCGCCTCCGGCGGCATGACCTTGACCTGGTGGGGCAGCAGCGCGAGTGCGGGCAGGACCTCGACCGAGGCGCGGTTGCTGGGCGTGAGCAGGAGCAGCGTCGACATGGAGTGACCGTCCTCTCGACGACGAATGCCCAGGGCATAACCCCTGGGCATCGGTGCTTGCTACACAATAAGCCATGTGTCGTCCGACGGGTCAACAACGAGCAACGTGACGGGTGAGCCGGGCGACGGTGCGGTGACCGTCCGCTACTGGGCGGCCGCGCGCGCCGCGGCCGGCCGCTCGAGTGATGAGGTACGGCCGGGCTCGCTGGCTGTCGTGCTTGACGAGGTGCTCGCACTTCACCAGGACGACACTCGGTTCGCCAAGGTCCTTGGCATGTGCTCCATCCTGGTCGGCGAGCGCCCCGTCGGCGCCGCTGACCACGCCTCGGTGGACGTACGCGCCGGCGACACGGTGGAGCTGTTGCCACCCTTTGCCGGAGGCGAAGCATGAGGCTGAGCGCCGGAGGCGAAGCATGAGGCACCGCGCCGGAGGCGAGACATGAGGCTGAGCGCCGGAGGCGAAGCATGAGGCACCGCGCCGGAGGCGCATGAGCCGGATCCGGGCGGACGCCCGCCGTCGACGTACGGCCGTCGGCCTGCAGGCGCCGGCTCTGACGCTGACGCTGGCCGCGGTGCTGGTGCTCGCGGCGTACACCGGCCGGTACGCCGTCGTGGCGGTGGTGGTGATCGCCCAGCTCGTCCTCGCGGCGGCGCCGGCCCCGCGGGACCGCAACCTCGCGTCACCGGCGGCGGCACGAGCTGTGACGAGGTTCGCGCCGGTCGCGGCTGGTTGCTCGATAGCGGACGCGTTGACGCTGTGGCCGGGCGTACTCGACGGCCCTGCGGGCACGAATCCGCTGGCGGCCGCGGGTGGAGCCACCTTCGGGGGGGTCGTCCCTGCGGTGGCGGCGGTCGTCCTCGTTGCGTTGTTCGCCCAGATGCTTCGTCGCGACGGCCGGCGCGGACTCGTACCCGCACTTTCTCAGACCGTCACCGTCGGCGTGGTCGGTGTCCTTGCCTGCTCGTGGGTGGCGGCGTTGGAACCCCGTGGAGGTCGGGCGGTCGTCGTCATCGCGGCGGTGACCGTCGCTGTTGCCGCGCTCATCTCGGCGCTGCCAGGACGCCGTTGGTTGCTGGTCGCTTTCGCGCTGGGCGCAGGCGCTGGAGCCGGGGTCGCTCTCGCCGCGGTCGTGGGCTCTGGTCCGGCGCCTTATGCCGCGGCGTACGGCGCGTTCGTCGCGGCGCTGACCTGCGTGGCGGGCGTCGTGGGCCGGCGGTGGGGCAGCGACGCGCGACGACGGGTCGGCGTCGAGGCGGTGCTGCCGCTGGCGGTGGTGGCGCCGTTCGTCCTCGTCGCGGCCATGGCGTGACGCTACGGGCTCGCACCGGCCCCCACCCCTTGAGACTGGCGCTTTTCGGTGCTTCCGCCCGGCGTAGGCTGGAGCCATGGCGCTCGGATTCACACTCGTGCTGGCGGCGTTGGCCGTTACTGCCGTGGTTGCGCTGGTTCACCGGCACGCGGCGGGCAGGTTCGCGCCGTTGGCTGCGCCGCCGCCCGCACAACTTGCGGTGCGGGACCAGCCCGCCGCCGGTGCGAGGCGGTTGACCGCCGCC
>Ga0136622_10000792_pt1 | contig 13039 bp, 11 predicted proteins | sample AntDrymUQ4482106_2_FD_104803 | JGI IMG/M metagenome (GOLD analysis project Ga0136622, IMG submission 104803) | Polar desert sand microbial communities from Dry Valleys, Antarctica - metaG UQ448 (21.06) | ecosystem: Environmental > Terrestrial > Soil > Desert | place: Antarctica: Dry Valley...
CGGGTACCCCCTGCGCACCACCGGGAGACGCCACGGCCAAGCCCCTTGACGCTCCCTCGGTACGCCGGTCGCACGGACGATCGCTGCCGGTCGGGACACTAGCCTGGTCCCGTGCCCGTCACCTGTGACTTCTGCGGAACGACCGCTCCCGGCGAGGAGCCACCGCTGACCTGGACGACGGCGGTCGAGAACGGGCGGTCCAAGGCGTTCTGCGACCGCTGCTCTCGCGAACACCTACGAGCGATGGAGAGCAAGCTCAACAGCGAGTGGTGGTAGCTGCCACCACCGACCACCGGGAGCTACTTCTCGGCGAAGCCGGGCAGCGAGGTCTCGAGGATCTCGCGGAACGGCGCCTCCGCCTCGAGCTGGCAGAGCACCCCGATGCCGCCGATCCAGACCCGGTGGATCAGCAGGTACGACGGGGGAAGGTTCAGCTTGAGCGTCACCGTGAAGGCAGGCTCACGGGGGTCGTTGAGCCGCTGGAACTGCCCCCGCATCCACGCCCGGGAGAACTTGAACCGCTCCACCCGGGCCGGCTCGACGAAGGGCCCGAGATAGTCGCGCAGCTCCGTGGGCTCGATCCGGATGTTGGGCTTCACGAAACCCTCGTCCCGCAGGCTGGTGAGCACCTCGTCGTAGTCGTCGTACGTCGCGATCCGCATCAGCCGTCCGATTGAGCGCGGCAGCGCTCGCTCCGGAAGCCGTGCCACGGCGCCGTAGTCGACGACACCGAGCCCACCGAGGCCGGGTCGGCCGTTCGCGCCCGGCGGCCCCGGCATGATCCGGAAGTTTCCCGGGTGCGGGTCCGCGTGGAGCAGGCCGGTGCGCGCGGGTCCGGCGAACAGGAAGCGGACGTAGCGTTCTCCGTAGTGGTCCCGCTCCTCCTGGGTGCCCTCCGCGATGAGCCGGGCCATCGACGAGACGCTGTGCACCCACTCCGAGACGAGCACACTGCCGGTGTTGGCCACCACCCGTGGCACGAACACCTCGGGGTCGTCCTCGAACTCCGCTGCGAAGACACGCTGTGCCTCGGCCTCGAGCTGGTAGTCGAGCTCCTCCTCGACGCGTGCCTGGAGCTCCTCGACGAGCGGCTTGACGTCGATCCCGGGAAGCATCCCGCCGATCGTCCTGGCCAGCCGCGCGACCTGACGCAGGTCGGCTCGCAGCGCCTCTCCGGCCCCTGGGTACTGCACCTTGATCGCGACCTCGCGCCCGTCGCTCCACCGTCCCCTGTGCACCTGACCGATCGACGCCGCAGCGGCCGGGTTTTCGTCGAACTCGATGAGCTGCCTGCGCCAGGCCGGGCCGAGCTCGCGCGCCATCACCTGCTGCACGAGGCCGGCCGACATCGGGGGCGCCGAGTCCTGCAGCCGGGTGAGCTGCGCACGGTAGGGCGCGGCGATCTCCTCCGGCAGCGCCGACTCGAAGATGGACAGCGCCTGGCCGAACTTCATCGCGCCGCCCTTGAGCTCTCCCAGGGTGCGGAACAGCTGCTCCGCGGTGCGCTGCTGTACGTCGGTCATCACCGCCTCGGCCGGCGCTCCGCCGATGCGCCTGCCCACGCCGACGGCGGTGCGACCTGCGAAGCCCAGGGGGAGCGCCGCGAGCCGCGCCGTGCGGGCCACGGTGCGGCGCGGGAGGTCGGGCATCTGCCCATTGTGACCGAAACGCGGGGGCGTTGTGCGTCACGCGCTCGGGATCGGCGCCCCGCGCATGCGGTGAACTCACGCCCAGGCGCAGCCACAGGCCGGATGCCGCAGCCAGGCCCGGGTCTCGATCGAGGTGAGCTGCGGGTCGAGGCGGACCGTGGTGGACCAGGTGGAGGGGATGAGTCCCTCGCCGAAAGAGGCGAGATCACGCCCTGCCCAGGCCAGCGCGAGCCTCGCCAGCAGGCTGTCGACCGGCTCCGGGACGCCGTCGGCGCGGTCGCTGCTGCTGGCGGCGGCGTACTGCGTGACCAGCAGCGGCCATGAGGCGTCGGCGTCGGTGTGATGCGCGTCAACGCAGCGCAGACAGGCGGTGCGGCCCGGCACCACGAACGGTCCGACGCACGCCGACCCCTCCGTGAGCCGCACCAGCAGGTGGGGGACACCTGCGCGCATCCACTCGTCGGTGCGCTCGCGCGGCGGCTCACCGACACCGACGAGCGCGACCACCCGCCCGGCGGCTGACGAGGATGAAGCTTTCGCGACCGGGACTCCGGCAGCCTCGAGTCCGCGGGTCAGCTCCGCAGTCATCTCGCCGTCGGCCATGTCGGCGAAGGCGACGATCTCGACGCGACAGCGCGACCGGGCCTCGAGCAGGGCGGGGGCGCCGTCGCCAGTGCGCCGGGCGACTGCGGCGACGCCGGCACGACCGCCCGGGGCTCGCCCGCGCACCGGGATCAGGGGCAGGAGGCTCTCCGCGTCGAGGAGCAACCCGCAGCTGCCGAGCGCGTCGAGGGTCAGCCGGGCGTCGTACTCCTCCTCGTCGGCACAGCGGGCGAGCAGGGCGAGCGAGGAACGCGTCTCGGGCTCGTCGGGGAGTACGACGGCGTGGCGCGGGTCGAGCCCCACCTGCAGGTCACCGCGGGCACGACGCAGGACGTGGCAGCCGGGACGCAGCATCGGACGCATCGCGCCAGCCTGCCACTCGTCAGCCCGGTGTGCGTCTGCTTATCCACAGCCCGCCGACCCGTCACTGCTTCCCCCCGTCCCGTCAAAGTTTCGCGGCCGAGTCGTCACGAAAATGACGGCTCGACCGCGAAGAGTGACGGGTCGGCTCAGGCCTTGCCGAGAATGCGGTTCAGGTTGGTGCTGCACACCGGGCAGACGCCCTTCGCCATCCGGGTGCCCTTGTCGTTCACGCGTACTTCGCCCGAGGCCTCACGCTTGGCCTTGCACTTCACGCAGTAGAACTCACCGCTCCACGTCTCCGCCATGACGGCCTCCTTGCTCTCTGAGGTGCTACCGGTCGTCGCGGCGGGGAGTTGGCGTCGTGGGAAGACCCGCCGGGGCCACCGCCTTCCAGCGGCCGCCTCGCACACTACGGGAGCCACGCTCGGGAATCATGCAGGCGGCGCCTGCCTCAGGCGGATTCCACGCTTAGAGCAGGGACCTTTAGTACTGCTCGCCCCGTTTTGCGGCTTCACCGGTCCAGACGGCTGCGGACCGGTCTCCGCGCTGTCCCCGCACTCCTCTGGACTATCTCTGCGCTGCCTCCGCACGGTCTCCGTATCGGCTTGGAGGCTCGAAGAGGCCCTCGACCTGGTCGATCCGCCGCTTGCCTTCCCCTTGCGAGCGTCGCACCGAGTCAGCCGAGGGCCTCGTCTGCGCACACGCTAGGTGGGGTACGTCGCCAGGGTCAATGGCGCGCTGTCCACGCCTGTGGACAAGCCTGTGGACACGATGTGGAACACCGCAGACACCTTGTGGAACCCGAGCTGCTGACGGTGTACAACGCTGTGGGGGACATGCCCGGGCCGAGCTCGGAGAGGCCGCTGACCAGCGACAACGTGGGGACCGGGCTGTGGAGAAAAGTAAAGTGGAGGACTTGAACGCGAGAGCCGCCCATGAGTCCACCGAGGAGTCCACCAGGAGATGAGCGACGGAGCCCCCGAGCCGGTCGCGGCGCTGCGCCGGATCGCCTTCCTCCTCGAGCGCACCCGCGCGCAGACCTACCGGGTCAAGGCGTTCCGCAGCGCCGCCGCGACGGTGCTCACCCTCGACCCCGAGGAGCTGCGTGCTCGCGACGCGGCCGGCACGCTGCGCGAGCTGTCGGGAATCGGCTCGGCCACCGAGAGCGTGATCTCGGAGTCCCTGGCCGGGCGCATGCCTGACTACCTGAGCCGTCTCGAGAGCGAGGCAGGCGGGCCGTTGGCGGAGGGCGGGGAGGAGCTTCGCGCGGCCCTGCGCGGCGACCTGCACTCCCACTCGGACTGGTCCGACGGCGGCTCGCCGATCGAGGAGATCGCCTTCACCGCTGTCGAGGCCGGACACGACTACCTGGCGCTGACCGACCACTCGCCGCGGCTCACCGTCGCGAACGGCCTGACTGCGGAGAGGCTCACCGAGCAGCTCGGCATCGTCGAGGCGATCAACGACCACCTCGGTGACGAGTTCCACCTGCTCAAGGGCATCGAGGTCGACATCCTCGACGACGGTGCGCTCGACCAGAGCGACGAGATGCTGGAGATGCTCGACGTCGTGGTCGCCTCGGTGCACTCGAAGCTGCGGATGGACGCGGACGCGATGACGCGTCGCATGGTCACTGCCGTGCGACATCCGCGCTCCGACATACTCGGCCACTGCACCGGGCGGCTGATCACCGGCGGTCGTGGCACCCGGCCACCGAGCACCTTCGACGCGGATGCGGTCCTCGACGCATGCGCGGAGCACGATGTCGCGGTCGAGATCAACTCACGGCCCGAGCGCAGCGACCCACCCGATGAGCTGGTCGCGCTCGCGCTGGACAAGGGCTGCCTGTTCTCGATCGACAGCGACGCACACGCCCCCGGCCAGCTCGACTTCCTCGACTACGGTTGCGCTCGCGCGACCGCGCTCGGCGTGCCGCACGACCGCATCGTCAACACGTGGCCCATCGGTCGGCTGCTGGAGTGGTCCGCGGGGTAGCCTGCCGAGTATGGCGACCACGGCACCGCTGTCCGAAGCAGCGGACAGTCCCGAGGTAGAGGTACGCCGCAGTCGCCGGCGTCGCAGCACCGTCTCGGCCTACCGCGACGACAAGGACAACAACAAGGTGATCGTGATGATCCCCGCGCGTCTCAGCGTCGCCGAGGAACGCGAATGGGTGGCCACCATGCTCGCGCGTCTGGAGAGGTCCGAGCGACGGAGACGACCCACGGACGAGGCCCTCCAACGTCGCGCGCAAGCGCTGAGCGCGCGCTACCTCGAAGACCTCGTGGAACCGGTCACCGTGCGCTGGGTGGAGAACCAGAACAGCCGCTGGGGGTCGTGCACTCCGGAGGACCGGTCGATCCGGCTGTCGACGCGGTTGCAGGGGATGCCGTCGTGGGTGATCGACTACGTGCTGCTGCACGAGCTCGCGCATCTCCTCGAGGCCGGGCACACCACCGAGTTCTGGGAGTGGGTGGACCGCTTCCCCAAGGCCGAACGCGCCAAAGGATTCCTCGAAGGAGTCGCCGCCGCCTCGACCAGCCAGACGCCGTGCTAGCGGTCGTCCTCGCTCTTGTCCTCGTCTTCCACAACACCTGAGTCGCCGTCCGGGTTGTCGAGCAGCTCGGTGAGTGCCGCATCGAACTCGGCGTCGGTGAGCGCTTCGGGCTCCTCGACGTGCTCCCGGAAACCGAGCGGGTCGTCGAGGTCGGCCGCCGTCGGCAACAGGTCGGGGTGCGCCCACACCGCGTCACGTGCCTGGTGTCCCTCGCGGGAACGCAACGAACCCCACAAGGCCGAGGCGTCGCGCAGTCGCCGCGGTCGCAGCTCGAGCCCGACCAGGGCCGCGAACGTGGACTCGGCCGGGCCACCGGCGGCGCGGCGGCGACGTACCGCTTCGTGCATCTTGGTTGCGGTCGGCATGCGTGTCTCGGTGGCCTGACCCACGACCTCGTCCACCCATCCCTCGACGAGCGCGAGCGCGGTTTCGAGCCTGGTGAGCGCGGCCTGCTGCGCCGGGGTCTGCTCGGGTTCGAACAACCCGCCTTCGAGCGCCTGCTGCAGGGATGCCGGGTTCATCGGGTCGATGTCAGCCATCTTCGACTCGATCCGGGACATGTCGATCGAGGTGTCGCGACCGTAGTCCTCGACCGCCGCCAGCAGGTGTGCGCTGAGCCAGGGCACGTGCGAGAAGAGCCGGTGATGGGCTGCCTCGCGCAGGGCGAGGTACAGCACCACGTCGTCCTCCGACACGTCCAAGCCCTCGGCGTAGGCGCGCACGTTGGCCGGCACCAGTGCCGCCGTGCCGGCCGGACCGAGCGGCAGTCCGATGTCAGTGGCGGTCAGCACCTCGCCGGCGAGTCCGCCGAGGGCCTGACCGACCTGGCTGCCGAACATCGCGCCACCCGCCTTGCCGAGCATCCCAAGCAGCGGTCCCGCCATAGTCCGCGCGTCCTCGGGAAGCGCGTCGCCGATCGCGCCGACGACATGTTCCGCCACCGGCTCTACGAGGCGGCGCCACACCTCGACGGTCTCCTCGATCCACTCGGCCCGGCTCCACGCTGCGGTCGCGCTGACACCGGAGGGAAAGTCCGTGACGTGGTCCAACCAGTGATCGGCCAGCCGGATCGCGTCGGCGACTCGGCCGGTGTCCTGGGCGGTCGTCGAGGGGTCCGGCTCCTGGGCGATGGACTTGCGGGCAACGTCCTTGGCGAGGTTCCAGTTCACCGAGCCTTCGTAGGGCGTCATCATCTGCTGCACCTGGCTCATCAGCATCGACAGGTCCGGCATGCCCTGCGCGCCGGCCTGACCCGCACCGCCCCCGGAGAAGGCCGCGAAGATCTGCTCGAACGGGGTCCCCTCGAAGGGGTTGCTGCCTTCGTCGGGCCGGTCGTCGGGGTCGTTCGTCATGACACCAAACCTACTCGTCGTGCCAACCGAGGGGCCGGTCGCGCGCCCCGGTCTGGGCACTAGGCTCGCCACGTGAGTGAGCCGGACCGCGTCGTGCGCCTCGTCGAGCTCCGCGAAGGACCTCTGCAGGCCGATGAGGTCCTCGCCGCTGTTGCGGACGCCGCCGCGGGCGGGGTCGCGCTCTTCGTGGGGGCAGTCCGCGACCACGACGAGCGCAGGGCGGTCGTGGGGCTGGGGTACTCCGCCCATCCCACCGCGCTGTCGCAGATGCAGGCGGTCTCGGACAAGGTCGCGAGCGAGTACGACGTGCTCGCGGTCGCCGCGCTCCATCGCACCGGGCGGCTCGACATCGGGGACGCCGCAGTGATCGTGGCTGCGGCTGCCGCCCACCGATCCGAGGCGTTCGACGCGGCGCGCGCGCTGATCGACGAGCTCAAGGCGACCGTCCCCATCTGGAAGCACCAGCTCTTCGCCGACGGCACCGACGAATGGGTCGGCACCCCCTAACCCCATCGGGTGGTCGAGCGGCCGCATCGGGTGGTCGAGCGGCAACCATCGGGTGGTCGAGCTTGTCGAGACCACTCACCGCGAGTCGACCGCGCGCCTGCACCACCGACGGGTCGCGCGCACCTAGCCTGATGCACGTGGAGATCCTGGCGTGGCTGGTGCCCTCGGCCGCGGTGACCGTGCTCGCGATGCTCTGGGCGACGTGGGCGGGCCGTCCACGACGCGAGCCCGGCAAGGACAGATCGGATGCGGCCTACGAACGTTTCGCGAAGGCGATCACCAAGGAGCATCCCGGCGCGCAGCGACCGCGTCCCACGATGACCCGCGACCGAAGCACCGGCATCGCGGTCCGGCCCTCTCGGGGTGGCATCGCGGACTCGCGCGCGAGACGTTCCGCCTGAGTAGGCCGGCCGGGTTGGCCGCGGGTGAGAGGGTTGGCCCATGTCGCGGCGTACCTTCTCGAGCATCATCGCCGTGGTGCTGCTCGTGCTGCTGTTCAGCGTGGCCACCCTCCTTCCGGTGCCCTACGTCACGATGTCGCCGGGCCCCACGGTCGACGTACTGGCCGAGAGGCGAGGCCAGGAGATCCTGCAGATCGACGGCGAGCAGCTCTACCCCACCAAGGGCAGTCTCGTGCTGACGACCATCTCGGTGACGGCTCCCGAGAGGAAGCTCGGCCTGGCGGAGGTGCTCGGGGCCTGGTTCGACAACACCCGTGCGGTCTACCCGCGGGACGCGATCTACCAGGCCGAGGAGTCCGCGGAGGACGTGGAGACCGAGGGGGTGGTGGAGATGATCTCCTCCCAGGACACCGCCGTTGCCGCTGCGCTGAGAGAGCTGGACTACGAGATCGCGACGAGCACCGAGGTGTTCACCGTCGTCGACGGCGGCCCCGCGGAGGGCAAGCTCAAGGCGCGTGACCAGATCGTGTCGGTCGACGAGGCCGACGTCAGCGACTCGGACGCAGTGGTGGAGGCGGTGCAGCGCGCGGGGGTGGGGGGCACGGTGGACTTCGAGGTGGTCCGTGGCGGCGAGCGAAGGACCGTGACCCTGCGCCCCGAGGCGGCCGAGGACGACCCGGACCAAGCCAGGGTCGGGGTCACGGTCGGGACGGGTTACGAGTTCCCGTTCGACGTGAAGCTCGACATCGACGACAGCATCGGCGGCCCCAGCGCGGGCCTCATCTTCGCGCTCGCCGTCTACGACAACCTGACCCCGGGCGCGCTCACCGGTGGCCGCGACATCTCCGGGACGGGAACCATCACGGCCAAGGGGAGCGTTGGTCCAATTGGCGGGATCCAGCAGAAGATCGTCGCTGCCGCCGACATCGGGGCCGAGCTGTTCTTCGTCCCCGCGGCGAACTGTACCTCTGCTCTCGGCGCGGCAGTGGAGGAGGAGGAGATCGAGCTGGTGAAGGCCACCGACCTTCGCAGTGCCGTCGAGTCCCTCGAGGCGTACGTCGACGACCCGGACGCCGACCTGCCGAGGTGCGAGTAGGTCATGTCATCTGCGAGTCAGGACACCGTGACCGACCAGGTCGCCGAGAGCCCGGAGGTCGACGCCGTCCTCCGGTCCGCGGTCATGGAGATCGAGGGGCACGCAGCGCGGGCCGGATGGGACCAGCCCGCGCGGCTCTACGCGCTGGTGCCCACCTCGGACCTCCTGGTGCGGGAGCCGCAGCTTGCCGCCGCGATGGGGCTCGACCAGGCGTCCTCGGCCGGCACTCTCACCCCGGTCGAGCAGGACACGATGCCACCGGACCGTGCGCTCGAGGAGGCGCTGGGCCAGATCATGTGGCCCGCCGAGGTCTTCGGCGCGGCCGCCGTCGTCGAGCGGTTCGTCCTCCCACCGGGCTCCGACACCCAGCTGCCGGAGGATCCGCAGGAGGCGCAGGAGTACGCCGCCGCGCATCCTGAGCGTCAGGAGGTGCGGATCGTCGCGGGTGCGACGCGGGACGGGGCGACGTACTGTGCACTGCGGCTGAAGTCACACGACGACAACAGTTCGGTGCTGGAGGGGGTCGATCTCGTGCCCGCCCTCCTAGAGTTGTTGCTCGCGACCCTCGACCAGTGATCAGCGACCCACCAGACGAGACCGACCCAGACGACCAGCAGATGACCAGATGAGGAACGAGGCACCCAGGTGAGCGGCGGCTTCTTCGAGGAACCACCAGCACGCGCGGCGCGACCCGCGCGTCCGACCGCGCCTCCGCAACGGTCGCGTGCTCTGCTGGCGACGGCAGTCGTGCTCGTGGTCGGGTTCTTCCTGATCTCGGTGTTCACCGGCGTGTGGACCGACCGCCTGTGGTTCCGCAGCGTCAACTACTCGACGGTCTTCACCACGATGCTCGGCACGCGAGTTGTGCTGTTCGTCGCCTTCGGCGCGATCATGGGCGTGTTCGTGGGGGTGAACGTCTACCTCGCCTACCGGTTCCGGCCGGTGTTCCGTCCCGCGTCGAGCGAGCAGGCGCAGCTCGACCGCTACCGAGAGTTCGTCACCCCGATCCGCCGGTGGCTCCTGGTCGGGATCAGCCTTCTCATCGGGCTCTTCGCGGGAGCCTCCGGGTCGGGGAAGTGGCGCGACTTCCTGCTGTGGCGCAACTCCACTCCGTTCGGGACCACCGACCCCTACTTCAACCGCGACATCGGCTTCTACGTCTTCGAGCTCCCGTGGCTGCACTACCTCGTGGGATTCGCCATGGCCGCGATCGTGCTGGCAGTTCTCGCGAGCTCGGTCGTGCATTACCTCTTCGGCGGGATCCGGCTGCAGGCCCGCCACGACCGGCTCTCCGACGCCGCGCAGGTGCAGCTGTCGGTGCTGCTGGGGCTCTTCCTGCTGTTCAAGGCGGCCGACTACTGGCTCGACCGGTTCGACCTCATCACGGACACCAGCGGGCGACACACCGGGATGACCTACACGATCGAGAACGCCGTGCTGCCGTCGAAGAACATCCTGATGTTCATCGCACTGCTGTGTGCTGTGCTCCTCTTCGCGAACGTCTTCCGGCGCACCTGGATGCTTCCCGCTGTCGGGCTGGCGCTGCTCGCGCTCTCGGCGATCCTGCTCGGCGTGCTGTGGCCGGGGATCGTGCAGCAGTTCACCGTCAAGCCCTCCGAGCCGGACAAGGAGGGTCCTTACATCGCGCGCAACATCGAGGGCACGCGGGCGGCGTACGACATCAACGACGCCGAGGTCACCCAGTACGACGCGAACGTGTCGCTGAGCCCGGAGCAGCTCAAGGCCGATGCCGAGTCGATCCCCGGGATCCGTCTGCTCGACCCCGCGCTGGTGTCCTCGACGTTCGAGAACCTGCAGCAGGTGCGCGGCTACTACTCGGTCCCGAAGGTGCTCGACGTGGACCGCTACACGATCAACGGCGAGACACGCGACACGGTGGTCGCAGTGCGTGAGCTCGACCAGTCCGGTCTGCAGCCGCAGCAGCGCAACTGGGCCAACGACCACACCGTCTACACCCATGGCTTCGGTGTGATCGCGGCCTACGGCAACCAGCGCAACGGCGATGGTGAGCTGGTCGCCAACGACGGGGAGCCGGCGTGGGCCGAGCAGAACATCCCGCCCCAGGGTGAGCTGAGTGAGAGTGGCGAGGGCTACGAGCCGCGGATCTACTTCGGCGAGCAGAGCCCGCAGTACTCCGTGGTCGGCAGCACCGACGGGCGCGACGTCGAGCTGGACATCCCGGAGGAGGTCGACTCCGGGTCGCCGCAGAACAACACCTACGACGGCGCGGCCGGTGTGCCCGTGGGGAGCCTGTTCAACAAGCTGCTCTACGCGGTGAAGTACAGCGAGCCGAACCTCGTGCTGTCGAACCGCGTGAACGACTCCTCGAGGATCATCTACGAACGCAACCCCAAAGATCGGGTGGAGAAGGTCGCACCGTGGCTCTCGGTGGACAACGACTCCTACCCCGCCGTCGTGGACGGGCGTGTCGTGTGGATCCTCGACGCCTACACCACCACCGACCGCTACCCGATGTCGGAGAAGCGGTCTCTGTCGGCGATGACGACCGACTCGCTGAACACAAACACGGCCTTCGCGACGTTGCCTACCGACGAGATCAACTACATGCGCAACTCTGTCAAGGCTGTGGTGGACGCCTACGACGGCACCGTGACGCTCTACGAGTGGGACCAGGAGGATCCGATCCTCAAGGCGTGGATGGGCGCCTTCGACGGGGTGGTGAAGCCGCGCGAGACGATTCCTGACGCGCTGCTCGAGCACATGCGCTACCCGCAGGACCTGTTCAAGGTGCAGCGCTTCATGCTCGCGGAGTACCACGTCACCGAGGCGCAGGCCTTCTACAACGGCACCGACCGGTGGAAGGTCCCCGAGGACCCGGAGATCGGCAACCAGTCGCAGCCGCCCTACCGGCTCTCGGTCAAGACGCCGACCGGGGGCGACGAACCGCAGTTCTCACTGACCAGCGTCTTCGTGCCGACGGCCCGGCAGAACCTTGCCTCGTTCATCTCGGTGAACTCCGAGGCGTCGAGCGACGACTACGGCAAGATCCGGATCCTGCGGCTTCCCGGCAACACGCAGATCCAGGGTCCTTCGCAGATCGCGAACACCTTCGCGGCCGACGAGGCGATCCAGCAGGCCCTTTTGCCCTTCCGCAACAACTCCGAGGTGCAGCTCGGCAACCTGCTGACGCTGCCGGTCGGCGACGGGCTGCTCTACGTGCAGCCGGTCTACACGTTGCGGCAGACCGGCGAGGCGTCCTACCCGGTGCTGCGTTACGTGCTCGCGTCCTTCGGCAAAGAGGCCGGTTTTGGTCCGACGCTCAACTCCGCGCTGGATGACGTGCTCGGCACTCGGGGGACCGAGAACTCGCTGGTCGAACCGGGCGAACCGGGTGACCCCGGCCCCACCGACCCCGAGCCGCCTGACCCGGGCGGTGGCGAGCCCGGCGCGTCCGCGGACGTCCAAGCCCTGCTCGAGGAAGCCGACGCGACGTTCGAGGAGGCCGAGCAGGCCTTGCGCGAGGGCGACTTCGCGGCGTACGGCGAGCTCGAGCAAGAGGCACGCGACCTCCTCGCCCAAGCCCTCGAACTAGCCGCCCGCGAGTCCAACGCCAACAACAACAACGACTCGGGCGGCGGCGGTGGCAACGACAACAACAACGCCAGCGGAGGAGGCAGCGGCGGCTAACCGTAAGAACCACCGGTCGGTCGAGCCGTACCTCCGGGTGGTCGAGCTTGTCGAGACCACTGCCCGCCCCGTGGCACGATTTTGAGCCAGCGCACACGTTCACGTAGAGTTGGCTTCACCAACGCGGGGTGGAGCAGTTCGGTAGCTCGCTGGGCTCATAACCCAGAGGTCGCGGGTTCAAATCCCGCCCCCGCTACGAGTGAAAGTGCAGGTCTAAGGCTCTGCGGGCGAAGGCTCGCAGGGCCTCTGACGTTCCGGTTAGCCGCCGGTTACCGGGCGAGCGTAAGCGGCTGGACAGATGCAGACGGCGCTGGACGAATCTGGATGCGCCTTTCCCAGCGACCCAGAGGTCAGGCAAGGCTCGGGGGCGGGCCAGGCGCTGGCTCTTCACCGCGCGGAGATACCTCCCGCATCTGCCGCCGCATTCCCTCGGGTCGTGCCTCGAGCGGTCGATCGGGGCCCCCAGCCGGGGTGGCGAAAACGACGACGTTGTCCTGGTAGCGACCGACCGCGCGGTCGAATTTCCCCCCGCAGGTGAGAAGCACCAACCCGGGGGGTCCGCCGCGGCGGTAGACCCGGTTCGCTGGGAAGTGGTCGAGGGAGAAGCGCTCGACGCTGCGTACTGCGAACTGCACGGTAACGCTGTCCCGCCGAGTCACCATGATCTGGTCACCGCGTTGCAGGGAGGCCAAGCCGTAGAACACCGCCGGCCCGGTCTCGGAGTCAACGTGCCCCACGACGACCGCGTTGCCTCTGGTACCCGGCAGCGGTCCGTCCTTCCACCAGCCGACGTCGCGATAGTGACGTGGGGCGGCCAGGCTGCCGTCACCGAGCACACGAAG
>Ga0136622_10000794_pt1 | contig 13020 bp, 13 predicted proteins | sample AntDrymUQ4482106_2_FD_104803 | JGI IMG/M metagenome (GOLD analysis project Ga0136622, IMG submission 104803) | Polar desert sand microbial communities from Dry Valleys, Antarctica - metaG UQ448 (21.06) | ecosystem: Environmental > Terrestrial > Soil > Desert | place: Antarctica: Dry Valley...
AGCTCGGTCATGACCTCCCGGGCGATGCGCTGGTCGAGGCCGGGGTCGTGCACGGGCGAGGTGGCCATCCCCATCGGCGTCGCGGGCAGCGAGCCGGAACGCACCAGGTCGCCGACGGTGTCCTCGCCCAGCAGGCACGCCAGGACGGCGTTGCGTACCCGGCCGTCGGCCAGGTCATAGCCCCGCAGATGCGCGATGCCGGCGACCAGGTGACACTGCAGCAGCGCGAGCCCGGAGATGTTCGCCGGGATCGCGATCGTCGCGGTCAGCAGCCCGCCGAGGTTGGTGAGGAAGCCCTGTGCCCCGGCCACGCGTACGTGGCCTTCGACCAGGGCCGAGATCGCGGCCGCCTCATCGCCGGCCGCCTCGGTGCGGCGCAGGTCGGCCTGCGCGGCGGCTCCAAGGAAGGGTCCGCCCCCGTTGATGGCTCGTTCGAGCATCTCCCGGACGAACCCGTGGCTGAGCTGCGGCGCAAGGCGCGCCCCGATCGGCACGAGGCTCCTCGCGGCGGACCACGCTGTGGCTCGGCCGATACCCATGGCGCCACGGTAGGCGCTCTTGACCGGCCGCCGGCGGCCGGCTGCAACGATGCCTGCGTGCCGGTGCCGCTGCCGCCCTCGCGCTGGGGTTTCGACCCCGCGAGCTGGCCGCGCGACGACGCGGTCGCCGTGGGCGCCGACCTGGAGCCCGCGACGGTGGTGTGGGCTTACCGAACGGGCGCCTTCCCGATGCCTCTCGACGACGTGACCCCGATGGTGTGGTGGTCGCCCGAGCGCCGTGGCGTGCTGCGGCCCGGACGGCTGCACATCTCTCGCTCGCTGCGGCGCTCCCGGCGCCGCTTCGAGACCCGCATCGACAGCTGCTTCGAGCAGGTGGTCGCCTGCTGCGCGGATCCCGGCCGCCAGGGCGGCTGGATCAGCGAGGACATCCGCGCCGCGTACCTACGGTTGCACGCCCTGGGGTGGGCGCACTCGGTGGAGACGTATGACGCCGACGGCAGTCTGGTCGGCGGACTCTACGGGCTCGCGGTGGGCGGGCTGTTCGCCGGCGAGTCGATGTTCTACCGCCAGCGTGACGCTTCGAAGGTCGCGCTGGTCGCGCTGGTCGACGCGCTCGCCGACAAGCATGCGCAGCACCGGTTGATCGACGTCCAGTGGCAGACCCCGCACCTGGCTCGACTCGGGGTGGAGGAGATCGCCCGCGCCGACTACCTGGCGATGCTGCCGACGCTGGTGGAGGTCCCGCTGCCGGCAGCTTTCGGCGGCCTGGGCTAGCCCTGGCCCAGGGCGGCTGCCGAGCGGGTGGTCGCTGAGTAGCCGGCGGCCAGTCCGTCAGTCAGGGTCGCGAGCAGCGCCGGCACGTCCTCGGCGAGCAGCCGAAAGCTGCCTGTGCACTCGTCGCCGCGCCACAGCGACAGCACCACCATGCCGTCGTCGTGGTGCCAGATCGCCCGCAGCGCGCGGTGGCCGCCGCGGGCGTCGATGAAGTGCGCACCCCGGCCTGGGAATGCAAGCACGTCGGCCATCGGCTCAGTGTGCACCTGGCTTCCCCTGTTGTCAGCAACTGCGAGCTGGCCTGCGGCACACTTGGCCGGTGCCTGAGCTGCCCGAGGTCGAGGCCCTGGTCGGTGACCTGCGCCAGCGGCTGGCCGGCCATGCGTTCACCCGCGTCGAGCCGGTCGCCTTCAGCGCGCTTAAGACGTTCGATCCGCCGCTCGGCGCGCTGGCCGGACTGCTCGTCGACGGCGTGCACCGGCACGGCAAGTTCCTCGACGTCGAGGCCGGTGGCCTGCACCTGGTCATGCACCTGGCCAGGGCCGGGTGGTTGCGTTGGCGTGGCCAGCAGCCGAGCGTGCCGCCCCGACCAGGCAAGGGTCCGCTGGCGTTGCGGGCGGTGCTCGACGACGGCAGCGGCTTCGACCTCACCGAGGCGGGCACCAAGAAGAGCCTCGCGGTCTACCTCGTGCGTGACCCGGCCGAGGTGCCGGGCGTGGCCCGGTTGGGCCCCGACCCGCTGGCCGACGAGTTCACCGTCGACGCGCTCGCCGCGATCCTGCGGTCCGCCGGTCGTGCCCAGGTGAAGGGCGTGCTCAGGGACCAGTCCGTCGTCGCCGGCATCGGCAACGCCTACTCCGACGAGATCTTGCACGTCGCCCGGATGTCGCCGTTCAAGCCGGCCTCCGGGATCACCGGTGAGACGCTCGAACAGCTGTACGACGCCATCCGGGCGACCCTTCGCGACGCCGTGGCCCGCTCCGACGGGCTGGCCGCTTCCGAGCTCAAGCGGGAGAAGAAGACCAACCTGCGCGTGCATGCCCGAACCGGCCAGCCGTGCCCGGTGTGCGGTGACCGGGTGGCGGAGGTGAGCTTCGCCGACTCGTCGCTGCAGTACTGCCCCACCTGCCAGACCGGCGGCAAGCCGCTGGCCGACCGCCGCTTGTCCCGCCTGCTCAAGTAGGGCGGGACGAACGAACCCCGGCCGAGCCGAGCCGACCGCACTGGGCGAGCCGTACGTGGTCTGCTGAGTACCCTCCGAGGGTGAGGTCGCCGGGCACGGACTCCGCAGCCGATCGCACGATGCTGCCTCACGGCTGGGTGTCGGGGCCCGACCCGCGGATCGTCACCCCGGCCACGATCATCACCGTGGTGCGCACCCTGGTCTCCGTGGCGCTCGGACTGGCCGCAGCCGGAGCCGACGACCGGGCCACCGCGTTGCGCCTGCTCATCGCATCGTTGGCGGCGTACTGGGTCGGCGACATCGCCGACGGCGCGGTGGCGCGGTGGTTCGGGCACGAGACACGGTTCGGTGCGGTGCTCGACATCGTGTGCGACCGGGCGTGCGCGTTCTGCTTCTACCTCGGGGTGGTGTGGCTGCTGCCCGGGCTGCTGGTGCCGGTCGGCGTGTACGTCCTCGAGTTCGCCGTGGTGGACACCGTGCTGTCGCTGGCCTTCGTGGCCTGGCCGCTGCTGAGCCCCAACTACTTCAACCTCGTCGACCGCACCGTGTGGCGGTGGAACTGGTCCAAACCGGCCAAGGCGGTCAACTCCTCGGCGTTCGCGGTCCTGCTGCTGTGGACCCAGGACGTCGTGATCTGCACCGCTATCGCGGCGGTGCTGCTGGCGGTCAAGGTGACCTCGCTGGTACGGCTCGTACGCCTGGGTGTCCCGGTGCCCACCGTCGCCGGGTGACCGTCCTCCTGGCCACGGTCGGCGTCTGCCTGGCGTCGGCATGGATCCCGGTCATCAACGCGGAGGCGTACCTCGCGGCGGTGGCCACCCAGGAACCGCTGCCGTGGTGGGCGCTCGCGCTGGCCGCGACGGTCGGGCAGATGATCGGCAAGGTTGGCTTCTTCCTGCTCGGCCGGCAGTCGCTGTCGTGGGGATGGCTGACCCGCCGGATGGCGAAGGCCAACGTCGGCCGGTGGGTGGACCGGATGACCGGCGCCGCCGAGGCGCGCCCGTGGGCGGCCTGGGCGGTGGTGCTCGCCTCGGCGGGAGTGGGCCTCCCGCCGTTCGCGGTGATCAGCTTCCTCGCCGGTCAGGTAAGGGTCTCCCTGCTGGCGTTCTGCGTGCTCGGCTCGGCCGGCCGGTTCGCCCGTTTCGCAGGGATCGTGCTCGGTGTCGAGTCGCTGACCGACCTGCTCTGACCCGGGCGAAGCGCTGTCAGGGGCCGGTGACGATCGGGCGGCCGGCGCTCGCCCAGCCCTGCATGCCGTCGGCGACGTTGACGGTGTCGAGGCCGGACGCCGCGAGAAAGACCGCGGCGCGTTGCGACCGGGCCCCTACGGCGCACACCACCACGACCTGGCGCTCGCGCGCTATCGACGCGACCTCAGCCACTCGCTGTCCCAACGTGCCCAACGGCACGTGCACAGCCCCTGGCGCATGCCCGGCCGCCCACTCGTGGTTCTCGCGCACGTCCAGCAGCACGGCCCGATGGGACACGTCTGCCGGCAGCTGCGCGGCCGCCACCTGCGGCACGTCCGCGGGCAGGGCGGGCGTGGGCACCCGCCCATCCAACCAGCCCCACCGAACCAGCTCCACCGGACCAGCCCCACCGGACCAGCACCACCGGACCAGCCCCACCGGACCAGCACCACCGGACCAGCACCGTCCCAAGCACCTGCGCGACGTACAGTCGTGGGGTGGACCACAGCCGCCCGCAGGTGGTGGCACACCGTGGCGCCAGCGACGACTGCGCGGAGCACACCGCGGAGGCGTATCTGTTGGCGCTCGACTCCGGCGCGGACGCGCTGGAGTGCGATGTCCGTCTGACCGCCGACGGACACCTGGTGTGCCTGCACGACCGGCGCATCGACCGGACGAGCACCGGACGCGGCGTTGTGTCGACATTGCCGCTGGCCGACCTGGAGCGGTGGGACTTCGGTTCGTGGAAGCAGCCGTGGGCCGACCTCGAGGACGAGCTGGACGAGCTGCCGAGCGGGGCGGTGCTGACCTTCGAGGCGCTGTGCGCGCTCGTCCGCGACATCGGCCGACCCGTTCAGCTCGCGGTGGAGACCAAGCACCCCACCCGCTTCGCCGGCCTGGTCGAGCGGCGGTTGGTCGAGACCTTGCGCCGGTTCGGCTGGGCGCACGCCATCCCCGGCCAACCGGCGCCGGTGCGGGTGATGAGCTTCTCCTGGATGTCGCTGCACCGGATCCGCGAGCACGCGCCCGCGGTGCCCACCGTTTACCTGATGGAGCGCGTGCCGGTGCGGCTGCGCGACGGCTCCCTGCCGCGGGGCAGCCGGATCGCCGGGCCCCGGATCGATGTGGTCCGCGAGTACCCCTCGTACGTGGCGAAGGCGCACGCGGCCGGACACGCGGTACACGTGTGGACAGTGAACGACCAGGCCGACCTGGAGCTTTGCCTGCGGTTAGGGGTCGACGCCGTGATCACGGACAAACCCGCGCAGACGGGGGCGCAATTGGACCACATTCTCGCCCAGAGATGACTTAGCGTTTCTATTACGTCACAGTGGGTACATGCCCGGGCCGGTCGACCGAACCTCCCCATCGGTTGTCGACGCCACCTCACGCTGGCTGGACCTCCCCTCGGCGGTGACTGCCGTCCGCACCGCGCGCGGTGAGACTGCCGGCTTCCTGCGCGACTGCGGGGTCGACGTCGCAATCATCGACGACGCCGTGGTGATCGTCAGCGAGCTCGTCACCAACGCCGTACGGCACGCCGGTCCCGACGGTCAGAGCGGGCTGCGGATGGAGTGCACCTTCGACCCGCCCAGGATCCGGCTGCAAGTGTGCGACGACGGCCAGCAGGGCGCGCGGCCGCTGCACGACCAGGGGGCAGTGGGCGGACGTGGCCTGTCCATCGTCGCGGCGCTGGCCGACTCGTGGTCCATCGAACGCGCAGCGCGAGGAACTGTTGTGACCGCCGACATATCGGTCACTCGAACCCTCCCCGGCCCACGTTAGGGTCGCCGCTGCGGGCTCTCCCGGTTGTAGTCGGCGCAGACGGTGCGGCATGGAGGCGGTGTGGGCAAGAAGTCCCGGGTCAAGCAACGCGACGAGCATGGTGCCCGCACGCCCCCTGACGATGTCAGCCCGCGCCAACCCTGCCCCTGTGGCTCCGGTCGGCGTTACAAGCACTGCCACGGCCGGGTCGGTGGGCCACCGGCACCGTTCGTCTCGCGACCCTTCGACCGGCTGCCAGGCGAGTGCGACTGGGTGGCGCTGCGCGAGATCGTGCCCGCGGCGACCGCCACCCTGACACTGCAGGACGCACCCGAGCAGCAGCAGGCGACCCACCCGGTCACCCGCGAGGTGACGGTGTGCTCGCTCCTGCCGATGGCGATGCCGGCGGTGGTACGCGCCGACGGCTCGATCTGGCTGGGTCTGCAGGTGCACGCGAACCACGGCGACGTGAGCCGCGACCTCGCCCACACCCTCGAGCTGGCGCTTGCCGCCGAGCCGGGCAGCCAGATCACGCTGCCCGGGCCGCCTCCCCCGGGACCGCGCCTGCAGGACCTGGTGGCGCCGGACAGCGCGTTTGCCGTCACGGTGCACGACGGCTTCGACTTCTGGCTCGGCGACGCCGACGACCCCGACGGCCAGCTCGCCGCCGCCCTGAAGACCGCCAACGAGCGGGCCGCTCCGACTCGCCGGCTGGAGTCGGTCGAGGCCGCGTACTGGACCCGGGTCGGGGGGCGGGAGTTCGTCCGCTGGGTACGCCCCGAGGACGAGTCCGTGCTGGTCAACGCCTTGGCCAGGCTGCACGCCGCGGGCGACGACCGGCTCGGCGAAGCCGGCCGGCTGATCGGGATGTTCCGCGCCCATGGGGTGCTGACCCCGGTCTGGGAGCTCCCTGACGGGACCGGGCCGGACAGGCTTGACGACGCGCTCGCGGCGCTGGCAACCCGGGTGGACGAGGCGCTGGCAGACGGCTCGGCACTCACCGCCGAGCAGCGGGCGGCGCGCAACGGCCTGGCAAACCGCCAGCTGACCATCAGGTGACCCGAATCAGCCGATGCTGAGCGGGGTACGACGAATTCCGCGCGGTGTTCGCACGGCCTCGGGTGATCGGGTTGCTTCCGGGACCACAGCGGCTTAGGCTGCGCTCGCCCGGTCGTCGTTGTTTCCCCCGTCAGCGACGGCCGGGCTCTTTGCTGTCCTGAGCTCCGCCGGCCCGCCCACATGCCTGGTCCGGAGCTAAGTGCCTTCCGTGAGGTCGGCGCGGCTGACTGGGCACGACATGCAGCGCGGTCCACCCCGACCGGAGCCCAGCTCGGACCCGGAGATCGCGATCACCTCGATCCCGGCCTGCTCGAGGCGCTGGTTGGTCTCGGTGTTGCGCTGGTAGGCGACCGCCAGCCGCGGCGCGAGGGCCAGGGTGTTGTTGCCGTCGTCCCACTGCTCGCGCTCTGCGGTGACCGGGTCGAGACCGGTGTCGATGCGGTGCAGTCGGTCGATCCCCATCGCCGCCGCGGCGGCCTCGAGGAACGGTGCCGCCGGTCCGACACTCAGCACCTGGGCGTCCGGGTCGCTGTCGCGGTCCTGGTGCGGGCCGCTGCGCCCGTCTGCGGCCGTCACCGGGTACGCCCGCAGCGCCCCCGCAATGTTGGCGTACATCACCACCTTGTCGACGTCGACCATGGTGACCACCGTGTCCAGGTGCATCGTCGCCCGCGTCTGGGCGATCGGCACCGCCAGCACCGTGTGCACCAGCCCGCCCGAGATCATCTGCCGGGCGAACCGCTCGGCGCCGGCGGGGGTGGTGCGCTCCCCCACGCCGACCGCCACTACACCGGGGGACAGCAACAGCACGTCCCCGCCTTCGACGTGCTCGAGCTTCCAGCCGTGCATCCGCGGTGCCCCCGCGAAGCGTGGGTGATGGGTATAGACCAGCTCGGTCAGCTGGGTCTCGCGCACTCGCGCCGGCATCGTCAGGCTCGTGATCGCCACCCGGTCGGGCAGCCAGACCGACGAGTCGCGGGTGAACAGCAGGTTCGGCAGCGGGTCGATGAGGAAGTCGTCGGACGCCAGCAGGCTGGTCACCAGGCTGTGGTCGACCCGCACCTCGTCGTTGCGCAACCCCGCGGTGAGCGTGGTGGCCAGCTCGTCCGGTGTCTGCTCGTGCAGCACCCGGCGCAGGTGCCGGCGCAGCGTGTCACCGAGCCGCAACCCCTCGGTGACCTGTCCTACGGCCACCTCGCGGGCCGGCTGGCTGGACAGGGCCTCGGCCAGCAGGTCGGCCAGGTACAGCACCTCGACACCGCGCGCGGTCAAGGCGTCGGCGAACGCGTCGTGCTCCTCCTGCGCGCGCCCGACCCAGGGGATGGCGTCGAACAGCAGCGAGTCGTTGTTGCGTGGCGTCAGCCGGCGCAGCTCGGCACCGGGTCGGTGCAGCAGGGCGGTCTGGAGCCGGCCGACCTCGCTCGCGGCGCCGAAGGGCGCGGCGCCGGCTGGGCTGGTCATGGCGCCACGCTACGGGCCAGCGCCGCCGCCTCCGCCAGCACCGCCTTGACCGGGCGACCGTCGGCCCGGGCGGCGCCGACCACGTCCTCGTACTCCGGTTGCAGGTTGACGGTGCCGCCGTCCCGGCTGGCCACCTTCACCCGTACCGGATGGTCCCCGACGCGAACCACCAGCTCGCTGCGCTCGAGAGCCACCTTGTCGACCTCCTGCACCCGCAGTCCGATGGCTGTGGTCTCGGCGAACACCACCCGCTCCACCACGTCCCGCAGCTCGGGTCGCAGCAGCACCGACAAGGTGTGGGCGGGGCGGCCCTTCTTCATCAGGATGGGTGTCAACCACGCGTCCGAGGCGCCGGTCTCGAACAGCCGCGCAAGGACGCCCGGCCACAGCCGCGGGTCGAGGTCGTCCACGTTGGTCTGCAGCAGCAGTGGCCGGGTGCCCCGAGCAACCGGGGCGGTGGGTGCGCTGACCTGATCCCGAGGCGTGGCCGGTCTCGATGTCGACTCCACCGGGTCGGTGGCTGTCCCGACCAGCAGTCGTACGACGTTCGGGTGACCGGGATGGTCCCGAGCGCCGGCGCCGACCCCGACGGTCTCGACCACCATGGCCGGCTGCCGGCCCCAGCGGTCCACCGTCGACACCAGCAGCGCGGCGCCGGTGGGCGTGGCAAGCTCGGCGTCGACGGGTCCGCCGCCGCTGGGCACGCCGGCGAGCAGTGCCGCCACGGCTGGAACCGGCACCGGAAGCAGACCGTGGGTGGTGTCCACCGAGCCGCCGCCGACGGCCACCGGCGAGCCGGCCAGCGAGTCCAGACCGAGGTGATGCAGCCCGGCGCAGGCGCCCACCACGTCGGCGATCGCGTCGAGGGCGCCGACCTCGTGGAACCTCACCTCGTCGACCGCGGTCCCGTGCACCTCCGCCTCCGCCTCGGCCAGCCGGGTGAACGCGCCCAGGGCGAGGTCGCGGACCGCGCTGTCCAAAGCGGCGGTACCGAGCAGGGCTCGAATGTCGACCCAGGTGCGGTCCTCCTCGGCGGTTGGCCCGGTGGTCGGCCCGGCGGTGGCCCTGGTTGTGCCTTCGGTGCCCTCGGTGCTCTCAATGTCGACGTGCACCCGCAGTGCTCGCAGCCCCGCCCGCGGCACGGTCTCGGCGCGCAGCCGGACCTGCCCCGGAACAACCGCGTCGGCGGCCGCCTGCAGCACCTGCAGTGGGACGCCGCTGTCGACCAGGGCGCCGAGGAACATGTCGCCGCTGATACCGGCGGAGACGTCCAGCCACCCGATGCGGGTGGCGGCTGCCGGCGGCTCGGTCGGCTCACCGGACGGGTCACGGGGCGGGTCACGGGGCGGGTCCTCGTCGGTCCGCTCCGGTTGGGTCCGCGCCGGTTGGGTCTGCGCTGGGCGCGGTGCGGCGGCCCGGGCCACCCGCGCAGCGAACACGCCGGCACCGAAGCCGTTGTCGATGTTGACCACCGTGACTCCAGGAGCGCACGAGTTGAGCATCCCCAGCAGCGCCGCGACCCCCGCGAACGAGGCGCCGTAGCCGACGCTGGTCGGCACCGCCACCAGCGGAACCCCGACGAGACCACCGACCACGCTGGGTAGGGCCCCCTCCATCCCGGCGACCACGACCAGACAGTCCGCGTCGGCCAGCTCGTCGCGAACCGTCAGCAGCCGGTGCAGCCCGGCCACCCCGACGTCACCCACCAGGCGGACCCCGGCGCCGAACACCTCGGCGGTGAGCACCACTTCGGTCGCGACCGGCAGGTCGGCGGTCCCGGCGGTTACCACGCAGACCATCCCGCGGGCGTTGGGCACGGGTCCGAGCGCAGCGGCAGCGGCCACCGGGTCCAGCCGCGCGGCGGGCAGCTCGCGGGCCACCGCCCGCAACGCCTCCGGTGCCAGCCGGGTGGCCAGTACCGCCCGGTCCGGGTGCGCCTGCGCAAGCGCTGACAGCAGGTCAACCACCTGGCCCGGCGTCTTCCCGGTACCGAGGACGACCTCGGGGTCGCCCGTACGCCGGTACCGGTCGGTGTCGAGCCGCGCATGCCCGAGGTGCATGACACCGTCGCCGCCGGGTCCGAGCGGTCCGGACGAGGGGTCCACGGCCGTGAATGTAGCCCTACGCTGACCTGATGCCCGGAGTGCCTCCAGCTCGCTACGCCTACCTGGGACCCGCCGGCACCTTCACCGAGCAGGCGCTGCGGGCGCTGCCGGCCGCGCGTGGAGCCGGCGCCGAGCCGTACGCCGGCGTCGCGGCGGCCCTGGACGCCGTGCGGACCGGAGCAGCGACAGGCGCAGTGGTGCCACTGGAGAACTCCGTGGAGGGCTCGGTGTCGGTCACCCTCGACGAGCTGGCCACCGGCGTGCCGCTGGTGATCACCCGCGAGGTGACGGTGGCGGTACACCTGGCGCTGCTCGGCCGGCCGGGGCGGGACATGTACGGGGTCCGGACCGTGGCCACCCATCCGCACGCGGCCGCGCAGTGCCGACGCTGGCTGGAGCGACACCTACCCGACGCCGAGGTGGTGCCGATGGGTTCGACCGCGCAGGCCGCTGCGATGGTCGGTGCCGGCGGCGCGGACGGTGCCAGCGGCGGGGTGTACGACGCGGCCATCGCGGCCCCGATCGCGGCCGAGCACTATGGGCTGGCGGTGCTCGCGCACGGGATCGGTGACAACCCGGACGCAGTCACCCGCTTCGTGCTGGTCTCGCGCCCGGGCCCGCTGCCGGTGCGTAGCGGCGCCGACAAGACCACCCTGGTGGCCTTCATCCGCGACGACCACCCGGGTGCCCTGATGGAAGTGCTCGACCAGTTCGCGCTCCGCGGGGTCAACCTGACCCGGATCGAGTCGCGGCCGACCGGAAGCGCGCTCGGGCGCTACTGCTTCTCCATCGACTGCGAGGGGCACGTCGGCGAGGCAAGGGTGGGAGAAGCGCTGATGGGGCTGCGGCGGGTGTGTGCCGACGTCCGCTTCCTGGGTTCGTACCCCAGGCTCGACAAGCTGGAGACCCCGGTACGTGCGGGCACCGCTGACGCCGACTACGCCGATGCGGTGAGCTGGCTGGCGCGGCTGCGCGACGGAGGCTGAGCCGGCCCCTAGGGTCGGCGGGTGAGCGAAACCGTCGCTGGCGTCATCGGTGTGGTCGCGCTCGTGCTGGCAGCCGCGGCGCTGGGCATCGCGCTGCTCGCCCTGCGGCGCATGGCCACCAGCCTCCAGCGACGGGCTCGCACGGCGGTGCCACCAGACCTCGACGCCGTTGCCCGGGCGGTGAGCGACCTACGGGTAGAGGCGGCGCGAGCGCTTCGCCACCTGGCGGTCGTGCGCTACGACGCCTTCGGAGACATGGGCGGACACCTGTCCTGGTCGTTGGCCATCGTCGACGACGAGGGAGACGGGGTCATCCTCACCGCGATCCACGGGCGGTCGGACACCCGCACGTATGCCAAGAACGTCGCTGACTGGGCGAGCGGCACCCCGCTGTCCCCGGAGGAGACCGAGGCGATCGCCCTGGCCCGGCGCTGACGGGCCGGCCGGCTCAGCGGGGGACGCGGACGAGCAGGGTGCCGGCGAGTACCCGGCAGCGCAGCTCGCGGCCGTCACCGATGTAGTCGCCGTCCAGCTGCCGGGCTCGCGGCTGACCGCCCCGCACCACCACCGACGAGCCAGTCATCCGGGCCAGCTGGGCGTCGGTGGTGCGGCCGCGGCGCAGCACCCGCACCACCACGGCCAGCCACCCCCACGTGTGCCGCGGCGCCACCACCACCACGTCCAACAGCCCGTCGTCGACGCGCGCGTCCGGCAGCAGCGGGATACCGGCCTGCAGCAGCCCCACATTGCCGACCACGACGGTCCGCGCCCGGTGCCGGACGAACGGGCCGTCGTCGACGGACACCTCGACCCGCCCCGCCGGGTAGCGCAGGTTGCGCAGCCCCGACACGATGTACGCCCGCCACCCCATCCTTGCCTTCAGTGCCTCCGATGCGCCGGCCATGACCGCGGCGTCGAAGCCCACCCCGCCCATCACGGTGAAGCAGGTCTCGGGCAGCCCGTCGCCGATCACCCGTACGACGTCGATCGCGCGGTCCTGCCCGGACAGCGCAACCTCGACGGCGTCGGACAGGCGCAGCGGCAGGTCGAGGTTGCGGGCCAGCAGGTTGCCGGTGCCGAGCGGGACGATGCCCACCGGCACCCCGGTCCGCGCCAGCTCGGAGCACACCACGCGCACGGTGCCGTCCCCGCCAGCCACGATCACCATGTCGGTACCGGTCGCGAGCGCAGCCTCGCACGCCGCGACCCCGGGGTCGAGGGCGGTGGTCTCGTGGTACGTCGGATGCTGCCACCCGTGCCGACGCGCCGCCTCGTCGACCATGGCCCGCAAGGCATCGACGTCGGCGACCTTGGTGGGGTTGAGCACCACCGCGACCCGGGACGGGCGCTCACCTGTCGACGTGGGCGCAGGGCCGGTCTCCGGTTGCGCCCACGGGACGACCGCGGCGGCCAGCAGCAGCGCGAGGCCACCTCCCAGCGCCCAGCCGGCCAGCACGTCACTGGGATAGTGCACTCCGAGCAGCACCCGGTCGAGCCCGATCACCAGCCCGATCAGCACCCAGCTGGCGTCGAGCAGCCGCCGCCGCCCACGCCGGTTGGTGACCATGTGGGTGAGCAGCACAGCGACCGCGACTCCCATCCCCGCGCCGGTCGCGTGCCCGGACGGGAACGACAGCCCGCTGATCGTGGTGAGCGGCTCCTCCCACTGCGGCCGCTGCCGGTCGAAGATGACCTTCGCCAGGGGTGCGGCCGCCGCCGACGTCAACGTGGCGAGGACGATCCAGGCGGCCACCCGCCCGCGGCCCTGGACGGCGGCATAGCCCGAGACCAGCAGCAGCCCACCCCGCACGGTCCAGCCGGACCCGAGGTCGGCGACCACCTCCAGTGCTGTGATGAGCCGGTCCCGGCCGGCCACGGTGTCGTAGGCGGCTGTGGCGATCGCTGCGTCGAGCTCGGTCAGGTGACTCCATCCGGCGACCACCGGTACCGCCAGCAGGCCCGTCGCGAGCAGCAGCCCGACCCCGATGGTGCCGACCG
>Ga0136622_10000795_pt1 | contig 13017 bp, 11 predicted proteins | sample AntDrymUQ4482106_2_FD_104803 | JGI IMG/M metagenome (GOLD analysis project Ga0136622, IMG submission 104803) | Polar desert sand microbial communities from Dry Valleys, Antarctica - metaG UQ448 (21.06) | ecosystem: Environmental > Terrestrial > Soil > Desert | place: Antarctica: Dry Valley...
GAGCGAGGGCTCCGGTCCCCGCGGTGCCGGGAAGCTCCTCGACGCTGCCCTTCAGCCCCTCGATGGTCTGCTGCATCGCGGCGATCTGGTTGACCAGTTGAGTGGTGTCTCGGTCAGGGTGCGCAGGCTCCGGACGGCCTCCTCTCGCAAGGCGGCGAGGTCCCGCGCCACCTGGCTGAGGGCTTCGAATGCGCGCTCGGGAAGCCGGAGCGGAGAGAGGAGCCCACCGATCATCGGGGGGTCGCCTGTGCGAAATCGCTTCTCGCGTCCGAGCCGCTTGAGCTCATTTCTTCATACTACGGAGCGGCGGTCGCGGCTCTACGGCCCGGCCGCGCTCCGCCCTGCCGGCGTCACGACTGCCCCGCGCCGGCGGGCGCCTTGGCGCGCCGCCTTCCGGCAGCCTCGACCAGATGCTCGAGGGTGGCCAGCGTCTCGGGCCACTGGCGCGTCTTCAGCCCGCAGTCGGGGTTGACCCACAGGCGCTCCCGGCCCACGCGGGCCTCGGCCAGCTCCAGCAGCCGCTCGATCTCCTCGGTCGACGGCACGCGCGGCGAGTGGATGTCCCACACGCCGGGGCCGATGTCGTTGGGGTAGTCCAGCTCTCCCGCGAATGCGTCGAGCACCTCCATGTCCGAGCGCGAGGCCTCGATGGAGATCACGTCGGCGTCCAGGCGCACGATGTGCTCCATCATGTCGTTGAACTCCGAGTAGCACATGTGGGTGTGCACCTGGGTGTCCTCGCCGGTTGGCGCGACGGTCAGCCGGAAGCAGTCCACGGCCCAGCGCACGTAGTCGTCCTGGGCGTGGCGCTGCAGGGGCAGGCCCTCGCGCAGCGCCGCCTCGTCGACCTGGATGGCGAAGCAGCCGGCGCGCTCCAGCTCGAGCACCTCGTCCTGGACGGCCAGGGCGATCTGAGTGCACGTCTCCCGGCGTGGCTGGTCGTCGCGCACGAAGGACCACTGCAGGATCGTCACGGGCCCGGTGAGCATGCCCTTCATCGGCTTGGCGGTCAGCGACTGCGCGTAACGCCACCAGTCGACGGTCATCGCCTCGGGCCGGGAGACGTCCCCGTACAGGATCGGCGGCTTGACGCAACGGCTGCCGTAGGACTGCACCCATCCGTTCGCTGAGAAGGCGAAGCCGGCCAGCTGCTGGCCGAAGTACTCGACCATGTCGTTGCGCTCGGGCTCGCCGTGGACCAGCACGTCGAGGCCCAGGCGCTCCTGGACCTCGACCGCGTCACGCACCTGGCCCTCCAGAAACTCCCGATAGGCGGCGTCGTCGAGCCGGCCCTCACGGTGCTCGCGGCGCGCCTCGCGGATGTCGCCGGTCTGCGGGTGGGAGCCGATGGTCGTGGTGGGGAGGTCGGGCAGGGGCACCCGCGCGCGCTGGGCCGCCCGCCGCTGGGGCGCCGGCGTGGCGCGGTCGTAGTCGCGCTGGGTGAGACATCCGGTGCGCTCGCGCACCGCCGGATCGTTGGTCAGCTGCGACGTGCCCCTCGCCGAGGCCACCGCGCGCGAAGGTGCCAGCACCTCGTCGCGGCGCTCGCCCGGGCCGTGCCCGACCGCCGCGCGCAGAACGCCCAGCTCACCCAGCCGCTCGGCGGCGAAGGCCAGCCAGCCCCGCACCTCCTCCGCGATGCCCTCCTCGCGCGCCGCCTCGTGAGGCAGGTGGAGCATGGAGCAGCTGGACGCCAGCGTCACGCGCTGCGATCCCAGCGCCTCGGTCGCCCGGTCGGCGAGCTCGACGGCCCGGTCCAGGTCGGCGGCCCACACGTTGCGCCCGTCGAGCAGCCCCAGCGACAGCCGGGCCTGGGAGTCGCGGAGCACCGTCAGCGCGCCTTCGAGCTGGCCCGGCCCACGGACCAGATCGAGGTGGAACTCGGCGCCCGGCAGGGCCAGCGTGCGCTCCAGCGCACCCACGCCGTCGAGCCCGGCGAAGTAGGTCGTCAGGCTCAGCTCGAGCTTCGCCGCGCCGGCCAACGTTCGCCACGCGGCGTCGAAGGCGTCTCGCTCGTGGGCGGTCAGGTCCCCGACCAGGCAGGGCTCGTCGATCTGGACCTCGACCGCGCCGGCCTGCGCGAGCTCAGCCAGCAGCTGCTCGTAGAGCGGCACGAGCGCGTCCATGGCGGTGAGCGGCAGCTCGAGCCCCTTCGACAGCTTCAAAAAGGACAGCGGGCCCAGGACCACGGGACGGGTGGTGATGCCCAGCCCGGCCGCCTCACGCAGCTGCCCGGTCCAGTGGGAGGCGTCGAGGTCGAAGCCCTGGCCGGGCGCGAGCTCGGGCACCAGGTAGTGGTAGTTGGTGTCGAACCACTTGGTCATCTCCAGCGGCCGGGCGTGCTCCGAGCCGCGCGCCAGCTCGAAGTAGCCGGCCAGCCCGCGCTTGCGGGCGTCGCCGAAGCGCTCGGGGACCGCGCCCAGCGCCCAGGCCGTGTCGAGGACGTGGTCGTAGAGGCTCGCGTCGCCGGAGGGGATCGAGTCGATCCCGGCCTCCTGCATCGCGCGCCAGTTGCGGGCGCGCAGCTCGCGCGCGGTGTCCATCAGCTCGTCGCTGTCGCTTCCGCCCGCCCAGTGGGCCTCCAGGGCGAACTTCAACTCGCGGTCGCGCCCCATGCGGGGCATGCCAAGAACGGCGGTACGGGCCATGTCCGGCTCCTTTGTCTCCGTGTGGCCCTGCTCGCGAGGCCACTGTTTGAACGGCGACCCGGGCTCATGCCGCGGGACGGAGTCGACAGGTCTTCGGGCTCGGATGCGATCGTTGACGACGCCTTCCGAGACTGCTCCCAGTGGCTTTCGTCGTCTCGCGCGTGCCTACCGCTGCGCGTCAGCTCCGGACTCGGACCGGATTCCCTGACCCTCGATCGGGTGCGATTGACTCCGCGCGGGAGGTTACGCGGTCCCGGCCGGGAATGCTCAAGTGACCGGCCGCCCCCGGCACACCGCCATCGGCAGCGATCGAGATCATCGCTCGGTGGTCTGGAGCGGCATCACTTAGGCGACCCTAATGTAGGGTTCCCTAAGTGTCCGGTCCGGCCGAACCCCTCAGGGAATCGTCCCCGTCACGGATCCGCACCGTCGATGGCCTTCGCGGCCTCGCGGCGCTCCTCGTCGTCTTCGACCACGCCGTCGGGAAAAGCTGGGGCTTGGGAGCCTGGTCCCAGCAGAACCATGGCATCACCGTCTTCGCGCTGCTGACCGGGTTTCTGTTGTCGAGCCGGTTCCTGCGCGCCCGCCTTGATCGACGGCCCGCGCATGGGGCGCTGGCGTTCCTTCGCGCCAGGGCCGCCAGGATCTACCCGGGTTACTGGATCGCCCTTGCGGGCGCGGCGGCGACGATCGGGCTTCAAAGCATGGGTCCTGGAGATCTCTGGCGGGTTCTCACGTTGACCCAGACCCTTGGCACCGACACCCCGTACGAGGGCCTGCTCCCTGCCTGGTCGCTGTCGTTGTTCATCACCTTCTATCTCGCCCTACCGGTTTGGTCCTGGTGGCGGCGCCGCTCTGACCGCCCTGAGGAAGGAGACGCATCGCTCCTGCGCCGCGAGGTCTGGTGGCTGCTCGGGCTCGTGCTCGTGGCGTGGGTCGTCCGCACCACCTCGGCCACTGACCCGATCGCCAGCGAGCCAGTCTTCACCCTGCTGGGGCGCGCGGACTGGTTCGCGATCGGGATGATCCTCGCGGTCCTCGTGGTTGCCCGAGCGCGGGGGCTTGGCCCCCGCCTGCTCTCGCTCCCCGGTCGGAAGCCGGGAACGGTGCTCCTGGCCGCGCTCGCCCTGACAGGGGCCAGCGCCCTCGTCCCAGTGCACTACGAGGAGATCCGCGACCAACTCGACACCGCCGCGGCCGCGGCGCTCCTCGCCGGCGCCGTCCTCCACGGGCCTGTCCTGCGCGGGCCGCAGCGGTGGCTGGCCTCCCGGCCGGCCCGAGCGCTCGGCCGGTGGTCCTACGGCATCTTCCTCTGGGGCTACATCGTCCAGACACTCATCACCGAGATCAACCCCGACATCTCGACAGGACTCCATCTCGCGCTGACGTTCGCGGGGGCGATCACGCTCGGTGCCGCGAGCTGGCGCTACGTCGAGAGCCCAGCAGTGCAACTCCTCACCCCACGCCGCCACCACCCGCTGCCGCTCGCTCCAAAGTCCAGCGCCCTGGCGGCGGGCGCGACGGCACCGCGGTAGCCCGCCTCGCGGTCCCCCAAGATTGGCTTGGCGGCTCTGCTGGCCAGCTGTCTGGTTGGACGCTGCCGTCGTTCCGGGGTGGCGCCCCTGGGAGCGAGCGTGTGTACACTGGTACATGTACTGCCGTACAGGAACGGAACGAGGAGGCCCCATGCCCGCCGCAGCCCTGCTCGCTCTCGCCATCATCGCCGAGGTGCTCGGCACCGTCGCGCTGCGCATGTCGGACGGGTTCTCCAGGCCGCTGCCCTCAGTCGGCGCCGTCCTGGGCTACGTGCTGGCCTTCGCACTGCTCGCGCCGGTGCTCAAAGAGCTCGATATCGGCCTCGTCTACGCGATCTGGGCCGGCGTGGGCACCGCGCTCATCGCCGTGATCGGCGTGCTCGCCTGGGGTGAGCCGGCCGGGGCGATCAAGGTGCTGAGCATCGCCGCCGTGATCCTGGGCGTCGTGGGGCTCAACCTGTCCAGTGCCCACTGAGGCGCGCGGCGCCGCCCGGCGCCGGGAGATCCTCGAGGCCACCGTGCGGGTGATCGGCCGCGGCGGGGTGGAGGCGGTCGAGCACCGCGCGGTCGCCGCCGAGGCGGGCGTGCCGCTGGGGTCCACCACCTACTACTTCGAGTCCAAGGCCGACATGGTCGCCCAGGCGCTGCACCACGTCGCCGACCGCGAGACCGAGCGCGTCGAGGAGCAGGTCCAGGTGCTGCGCGGCGAGGACCCCGACGGCCTCCCGGCGCGCCTCGTCGAATGGGCGATGGAGCAGGCCTTCGCCGACCGGCTCGCGCTCCTGGCCCAGTACGAGCTCTATCTCGAGGGCGCGCGACGCGAGGACCTGCGCCCGGCAGCCGAGCGCTGGGACCGGGCCTGGCACACCCTGCTCGAGGCCGCGCTGGAGCGCCTCGGCACGCCGGACGCCGGGCGCCGGGCCCAGTTGCTGTGCGCCGGAGTCGACGGCCTGATCCTCCAGTTCCTGGCCACCGGACGCGACATCGAGGAGCTGCGCCCCCTGCTGCTCGAGCTGATCGAGCGCCTCAGCGCGCCGTAGCGCCCCGCATTCGAGACGAGCCGTGAGCGCCGCCCACCGCCTGCGCCAGGTGCGGGAACGTGGTGCGAGCAGCGCACGCAGGGGATGCGCGCGGCTGTCGACGGGGATCGGCTCGACCGGCGATACTGGTGCGGTGGCCGATCGCAACGTGTTGGGTGCAGAGCTCGAGCCCTGCGGTGGCGACCCCGTCACCGGCTTCTACCGGGACGGGTGCTGTCGCACGGGCCCGGAGGACCGGGGCAGCCACACGATCTGCGCGGTGGTGACTGAGGAGTTCCTCGACCATCAGCGTCGCATCGGCAACGACCTCAGCACGCCGATGCCGCAGTACCACTTTCCCGGGCTCGTGCCCGGCGACCGTTGGTGTGTGACCGCGGTGAACTGGCTGCGGGCCCACGAGGAGGGCGCGGCCGCCTATGTGGTGCTGGCGTCCACCCACCAACGCGCCCTGGAGATCGTCCCTCTTCCCGCGCTCCAGCAGCACGCCGTCGACGTTCCCGGCGATCCCACCGTTCTCGCGGGCTGAACCCGCGCCCGACTCACAGGGGGGCCGTCAGCCGCACTCGGCGACGGCCGCGGCCACCGCGGCGAGGAGCTCGCGATGTCGCCGCACGTTCTCGAGCCGGTCCGTGCGCACCTCGACGATCCCCGTGTGGGCCGCCGCGACGCGGATCTCCCCGACGGTGCTCGCCAGGGTGTGGCGCATCCCCGCCAGCGCGGCCGCGGCAGCGACGTCGACCGTGGCCGGGGTCGCGATGTGGCGCTCGTAGGCGTCGCGCGGCGCGTGCTCGGCGACCGGCAGGAAGTCGAAGATCCCGCCGCCGGCGTTGTCGACGCACACGATGCGCAGATCGGCCCCCGCGCCCGCCGCGGCGAGCAGGCCGCCGAGGTCGTGCTGCAGGCCGACGTCACCGATCAGCAGCCACGTCGGCGCGCCGGTCGCCAGCGCGGCGCCGGCCGCCGCGGCGATCACCCCGTCGATGCCGTTCGCGCCACGGCTGGAGAGCAGGCGCACGCGCCTGTCCAGGCTCGGGAAGAACGTCTCGACATCGCGGATCGCCATCGAGGAGCCGACCCACACCAGCGCGCCGTCGGGCAGCGTCGGCGCGATCGCGGTGTAGGCGCGTGGCTCGAACGGGTCCGCCTCGGCATCGAGCAGCGGTGGGACGCGGTCGTCGGCGAGCCGCCAGCCGCGCATCCAGCCGCCGCCGCGGCCGGGCGCCGCGCCGCCCGCCTGCAGTGCGTCGGCGAGCGCCGCGCAGGTCGGCGCCGCGGCGGCCTGGACGATCTCGCCGGCGAGCCGCGTCGGCTCGTGCCAGCTCCCATGGGGGTCGATCAGCACCTGCGCCCCCGCGCGCGCGACCCACGCGCGCAGCGCCTTCGACGTCGGCATGTCGCCGATCCGCAGCAGCAACCCGGGCGCGTGCGCCTGCGCGAAGGCGTCGCTGCGCAGCAGCGCGTCGTAGTGGGCGACAACGTGGCCGAGGTCGTGCTCGCCGCAGCGCACTCCCGAGCAGGGCTCCGCGAGCACCGGCCAGCCCGCCGCTGCCGCGAGGCGCGTCACCGGCTCGGCGACCGCCTCGTCGGTCGGGCCGCAGACGATCGCGCCGCGGGGCGTCGCGGCGATCCGCGCGGCCAGCGTCTCGACGAGCTCGCGGTCCGCGAACGGCGGCTGCTCGTGCATCGCCGTCCAGGGGTCCCCGTCGGCGCGCCCGGCCCAGGCGCCTGCATCGAAGCCCGCGTCGGGCACCGGCGCGAGCGGCTCGCGCAGCGGCAGGTTGAGGTGGACCGGCCCCGGGCGCCCGCCCGCGGCCGTCCAGAACGCGCGGCAGGCCAGCGCGCGCACGTGGATCGCCCAATCGCGCCCGGGCTCGCCGTTGCCGAGCTCGACGAACCACTTCGCAAAGTGCCCGTAGATCCCGATCTGGTCGATCGCCTGGCCGGCGCCGACGTCGCGCAGCTCGGGCGGGCGGTCGGCGGTCAGCACCACCAGCGGCACGCGCGCCTCGTGGGCCTCGACGACGGCGGGCAACAGGTTGGCCGCGGCGGTGCCCGAGGTGCAGGTCACAGCGACCGGCCGGCCGCTCGCCTTGGCCATCCCGAGCGCCATGAACCCCGCGGCGCGCTCGTCGATCACCGACGTGGTGTCGATTCGCTGCTCGCCGGCCAGCGTCAACGTGATCGGGGCGTTGCGCGAGCCGGGGGAGGTGACCGCCCGGCGGACCCCGCAGCGGGCGAGCTCGTCCACGAGCGCGCCGATCTGCGCGTAGGTGGCGTTGGGGGGGATCATTGCCGGATGGACACAGCGCTGCGCACGCCGCAGGTCGTCTTCGTGCCGGGCTTCATGCAGCCCGGCGACGCGTGGCGTTCCGTCGCGGAGGGGCTCGGGCAACGCTACCCGAGCGTCCTGCTCGACCATGTCGGGCACACCTACGAGACGCGCCTGGCGGAGATCGCTGCCGCGGCGGGTGAGTCGGGCGCCGTGCTGTGTGGCTACTCGCTCGGGGGCCGCCTCGCCCTGCACGCGGCCCTGCGGGAGCCCGCGCGCTACGCCGGCCTGGTGATGGTCGGGACCTCGGCCGGCATCGAGGCGCCCGCGGCGCGTGAGCAGCGCGCGGAGGCCGACGCGCGGCTCGCCGCCTGGATGGAGACCCAGCCGATCGAGGAGATCGTGTCGATCTGGGAGCGCCAGCCGCTGTTCGCCGACCAGGCCGACGCGCTCGTCGAGGCTCAGCGACCGGGACGGCTCGCCCAAGACCCGCGCTCGCTTGCGCTGCTGCTGCGCACCTCCGGGCAGGGCGCGCTCGAGCCGGTGTGGCAGCGCCTCGACTCGCTGTCGATGCCGGTGCTCGCGATCGCCGGCGCGCTCGACGACCGCTACCGCGACGCGGCGCGCCGGATCGCCCGGGCGGTGCCCGACGGACGCTCGGAGGCGATCGAGCACGCCGGCCACGCGCCGCACCTCCAGCGCCCTGAGGCGGTGGCGGCGCTGCTACTCGAGCTCCTCGACCAGAACTTCGGCGAGCGCCTCGTCTGAGACCTCGACGCCGAGCCCGGGGCCCTGCGGCACGGCCATCAGGCCGGCGGAGGGTGCCGCGATCACCGTCGCGATGCGCGCGTCGAAGAGGTCGAGCGTGGCGAGCCCGCAGGCCAGCCCGAGGTGCTGCCCGGCAGCGAGCTGCAGCGCCGCGGCGATCCCCCACGGCCCGTCGAGCGTGCTCGACAGCCAGGCGCCGAGCCCCGCCTCGCGCGCCGCTCGCAACGCGTCGCGCGCCGGCCCGAAGCCGCCGCTGGCCGAGAGCTTTACGTTGACCGCGTCGCACGCTCCGAGCTCGGCGGCGGCGCGCACGTCGCCCGGGCCGGTGACCGACTCGTCGGCGGCGATCGGGACGCCGACGAGCGGCCGTAGCTGCGCGAGCGCCTCGAGCGTCGGGCAGGGCTGTTCGACGAGCTGGAGGTCGTAGGGCTCGAGCGCGGCGATCGCGGCCGCCGCCTGCTCCGGGGTCCAGGCGCCGTTGGCGTCGACGCGCAGCGCCGGCCACGGGCCGATCGCCGCGCGCACGCCCGCGACCCGCTCTACGTCGTCGGGCAGGCCGACCTTGACCTTGAAGCACGAGTAGCCGGCGCGCAGCCCGCCCGCCGCAGCCTCGGCGACCTCGCCGGGGGGACCGGCGGGCAGCGTCAGGTTGACCGGGATCGCGTCGGCCCCGGGCTCGGCGAGCGAGCGGCCGCGGCGCCGGGCCTGGAGATCGAGCTCGGCGAGCTCCCACGCCGCGCGCGCCTGCGGGGGGCTGCCGCGCCGCGGCGGTCCGGCCCGCAGCGCGTCGATCACCGCGTCGACGGAAACTCCGTCGTAGTCCTCCAGCGGCGCCGCCTCGCCGAAGCCGACGGTACCGTCGTCATCCTCGAGCCGGATTACGCACAGCTCGCGCTCGGCGATCACCCCGGTTGAGGTCACGAACGGCTCGCGCAGCGGGATCGCCAGCCGCAGCAGCGACCGTCTCACGAGAGCAGGACCCCGAGCGCGAGCAGGCTCGAGTAGACGCCGAGCAGCCGGCCGGTCGCCGCCAGCGCGCCGTTGAGCGCCGGGCCATCGCTCTGCTCGATCACGGTGCGCACCAGCGCCGGCGCCAGTGGGACCGATCCGAGCACCAGCAGCACCCACCAGGAGAGGCCGCCGAACGTCGGGATCGCGATCGCGACCGCGTAGCTGACCACGATCATCGCCACGAACAGCCCGCGGGCGTTGCGGCGGCCGAGCTTGACCGCCAGCGTGCGCTTGCCGGCGCGGCGGTCGGTGTCGAGGTCGCGCACGTTGTTGACCACCAGCACGGCCGCCGCGAGCAGGCCGACGGGAACCGCCAGCGCGAGCGACTCGGCCGTCAGACGCTCGGCCTGGACGTAGTAGGAGCCCGCGACGGCGACCAGCCCGAAGAACAGGAACACGAAGAGCTCGCCGAGGCCCGCGTAGCCGTAGGGGCGCGGTCCGCCGGTGTAGAGCACGCCGGCGGCGATCGAGACCACCCCGACGGCGAGCATCTCCGGCCCGGCCACGAAGGCGAGGTAGGAGCCGCACAGCACCGAGACGCCGAAGGCGACGTAGGTCCCGATCAGCACGCTGCGCGGCGGCATCAGCCCGCCGGCAGTGACCCGCACCGGCCCGAGGCGGTCCTCGGCGTCCGCGCCGCGGCGTGCGTCGGAGTAGTCGTTTGCCAGGTTGGTCCCGATCTGGATGAAGACACTGCCGAGCAGGGCCGCGGCGAAGGCGAGCGCGAGGAAGCGGTCCTCGGAGACCGCCAGCGCGGTGCCCACCAGCACCGGCGCGACCGCGGCGGGGAGCGTGCGCGGGCGCGAGGCGGCGATCCACAGGCGCACGGCAGAGGCGGGCGCGCTGCTCGCTCGCCCGGCCGTCAAGGGCGCTTTGGAAACGCGCCGAAGTCCGGGCTGCGCTTCTGCCTGTAGGCGTCGCGGCCCTCCTGAGCCTCGTCCGAGCCGTAGAAGAGCAGGTTCGCGTCGTGGGCCAGCTGCTGGATTCCGGTCAGGCCGTCCTCCTCGGCGTTGAAGCTCGCCTTGAGCAGGCGCAGCGCGAACGGCGAGAGCGCGAGCATCTCCCGGCACCAGGCCACGGTCTCGCGCTCGAGCGCCTCGAGCGCCACGACGGCGTTGACCAGCCCCATCGCCTCGGCCTGCGTGGCGTCGTACTCGCGGCAGAGGAACCAGATCTCCTTGGCCTTCTTGAGCCCGACCTGACGGGCTAGGAGGCTCGCACCGAAGCCGCCGTCGAAAGAGCCGACGCGCGGGCCCGTCTGCCCGAAGCGGGCGTTGTCGGCGGCGATCGTCAGGTCGCAGACCACGTGCAGCACGTGCCCGCCGCCGATCGCGTAGCCGGCGACCATAGCCACCAGCGGCTTGGGCAGGCGGCGCATCTGCACGTGCAGGTCGGTGACGTGGAAGCGCCCGAGCTCGGCGCCCTCGGCGACGTAGCCCGAGTCGCCGCGCACGCGCTGGTCGCCGCCCGAGCAGAACGCGAGCGGGCCGGCGCCGGTGAGGATCACGGCTCCGACCGAGGTGTCCTCGCGCGCGCGCTCGAGCGCGCTGGAGAGCTCGACGACGGTCTGCGGGCGGAAGGCGTTGCGCACCTCGGGCCGGTCGATCGTGATCTTCGCGATGCCGCCTGCGACCTCACAGCGGATGTCCTCGAAGCCCTCGCCCGCCGGCTGCCAGTCGGCGCCGGGCTCGATCACGCGGCGCGCCTGCTGCTCGGCCCAGGCGTCGCGATCGAGGGTCTCTCCGGTGCCGGCCATGCGGCGGCGAACGATAGTCCGGGCGCCGCTCGCGCCCGGAGCCGCGCTTCAGGCGCGACTGCTGCGCGAGCCCCTTGGGACGCGAGCGTCGCTCGTCAGGCGGCGTCGAGCGGGTGGCACTCGAGGTCGGTGACGGCTGCGATCACGTCGAAGTGCGCGTCGACGTGGAGCACGGCGCCGCCGGTGGCGAGCGCCGGGGCCGCGACGAGGCAGTCTGCTGACCACAGTGCGTCGTATGTTCCGAGTCGTGGACGACTGGGTGAAGAAGGCCGCGCGGGAACGCCCTGGACACGCGGCCGTCGAGGCCGCCGACGGCGCTCTGACCTACAGCGAGTTCGACCACGAGGCCAACCGCGCCAGCAGCCGGCTCGCAGGCCTGGGCGTGGGACCGGGCGCGCGCGTCGCGACCACGCTGCCGCCCGGCCTTGACTTCGCGGTGCTCCTGCATGCGCTGCCCCGCCTCGGTGCGGCACTGGTGCCGCTGAACACTCGCCTGCCGGCGGAGCAGCAGGCCCGCCAGCGTGAGCTCGCCGGCGCCGACCTGCTCATCGACGAGCAGCTCGGGAACGCGATCGGCTCCGCGGGCGCTGCCACCCCGGCACGCGAGCTCGACCCCGCCGCCGTCCACACCGTGCTCTTCACCTCGGGGACCTCGGGTGAGCCCCGGCCCGTGGAGCTCACGCTCGCCAACCACGAGGCCTCCGCGGCCGGCTCGGCCGCCGCGCTGGGCGCCGACCCGGCCGATCGGTGGCTGTGCCCGCTGCCGCTCTTCCACGTCGGCGGCCTCGCGGTCCTGCTCCGCTGCGCGCGCGCGGGGACGACCGCGGTCCTGCACGAGCGCTTCGACGCGCAGCGCGTCGCAGCTGAGCTCCAGGACGGCTCGAGCACGCTCGCCTCGCTGGTTCCGACGATGCTCGCCCGCCTGCGCGACACGGGCCTCGAGCGCGCGCCGGCGTTGCGGGCGCTACTGCTCGGCGGCGGCCCGATCCCGCCCGAGCTGCTCGCTTGGGCCCGGGAGCACGAGCTTCCCATGCGCACCACCTACGGGATGACCGAGACGGGCTCGCAGGTCGTCGTCGCCGAGCCGGGCGAGGCGAGCGGTCCGCCGGTGACGGGCGCGGAGCTGGCGATCGCGCCAGCCGGGCGCGAGATCCTGGTCCGCGGGCCGATGGTGGCCGCGGGCGCGCTCGCCGACGACGGCTGGCTGCACACCGGTGACCACGGCCGCCTCGACGAGCGCGGCCACCTGCACGTCGAGGGCCGGATCAAGGAGCTGATCGTCACCGGCGGCGAGAACGTCGCGCCTGCGCTGGTCGAGGCGACGCTGCTCGAGCACCCGGCGGTGCGCGACGCCGGCGTCGTCGGCATCGCGGACCCCGAATGGGGCGAGGCCGTCGTCGCGCTGGTCGTGCTCGGGGGCGGGGTCCCGGCCGGCGACCTGCGCCACTGGTGCGCGACGCGGCTGGCCGGTCACGAGGTGCCCAAGCGCGTCGAGGTCGTCGCGCGGCTGCCGCGCAACGCGGGCGGCAAGCTCGTCCGCCGGGACCTGACGGCGCTGGCGGCCTCCCACTAGAGTCCGGCCGCGTGATCTACGACGCGGACGCGGACCTCTCCAAGCTCGAGGGCAAGACGGTGGCGGTGCTCGGCTACGGCTCGCAGGGCCACGCGCACGCGCTCAACCTCCGCGACTCGGGGGTCGACGTCGTGGTCGGCCTGCGCGAGGGCTCGGAGTCGGTCGCCAAGGCGCAGGGGGACGGCCTCGAGGTGGTCTCGGTCGCCGATGCGGCGAGCCGCGGTGACATTGTCATGGTGCTGCTCCCCGACGAGCGCCAGCACGACATCTGGGAATCCGAGATCCGCGACGGGATAGCCCCGGGCAACCTGCTGATGTTCGCCCACGGCTTCGCGATCCACTACGACCAGGTCGATCCCGGCCCCGAGGTCGACGTCGGCATGGCCGCACCCAAGGGGCCCGGCCACCTCGTGCGGC